>OJIJ01000002.1_pt1 | contig 354609 bp, 331 predicted proteins | sample 1595891 | NCBI WGS metagenome assembly OJIJ01 (sample SAMN05416853, study PRJEB24817) | seawater metagenome | isolation source: Sea water | place: Canada:Atlantic | collected 2013-11 | reverse complement strand
TTTCATTATAAGAATTTTCTACTTAAAACTCCCTTGGTTTTTTGGGGGGATTACAGGTCATCTTCTGCAGCGCCTAAGAAGTACGGCATAGTGTCCTTAATGGCCTGAGGAATGTGTGGCTCTGCTTGTCTGTGAAATAGAAATTTTTTCGCGGCGATTTCGTCTTGACCTTGGAATAAATAATATTTTGAATGCTTAAAATTTATACTTATTTCCGATCTTGTTTGATCAGGTTGGACTTCAGTTATCTGCTCTGGCACACCTAGTTTGCTTGTTAAAAATGCCATAACACTGTCAATATTCGTGTTCGCCTCTAACTCATCTTTATTCGGTACCGTAATTTCTTTTTCAACAAGAAAATGTGATGAGCTATTTGATTTAACACCAGGCAATGGAGCTGCTCTAGCTATAAACACTTGGGTGTCTGGAAACTGCAACAAAACCGCATACCAATCTACTGTCTTTTTTATATGGCCCTCAGCAACAGTACATTCACTAGAACCGAGACAATACTCAACTATATCAAGTAGTGAGCTCTTGCCCTTCTTTGAGGCGCCAGTAATGATATTGACTTCGCCAATATTAAATTCGATATCTCTGCGCTCACTATTTTTTCCATACAGTGATATTGCAGATATTTGCATTGTCATGGCCTAACTCCTAGCTGTGCGAACACACTTTCTACAGACGAAGCCGATGCAAACCATCGACCAAGCATCCCTGCCGCCCTGTACGCATTATTTAAATCAGTATTTTTAGAAATAAGGGTCGCTTTTTTTGCTACTTTGTCATCAGTTATCAAAAACAAACCTTCCTCATTTATGTCAATTCCCCTTTTTTCTATCAAGAAGTTTATTGCTGAATCAACAATCAGAATAAACGCAGTAGCTGAAGCTGCAAACTCCACCAACACACCTTCGTTATTCGCCACCCACCCAGCAACTGGTGTCGAGATTGAGTTAGGTAAAAAGCTGCTTATTTGAGGGTTTACACACATCGGAATAACTAAGTAAGGTAAAGAACAGTGCATGCCTTTATCGCTTATTGATTGATATTCTCGGATCGACTCAAATAGTAAAGTTGCACAAAATGCAGGGTTGTAAAGGTTTATTTCTTCTTGTGAGTATTTTTCAGAAAGCATCATTATGCGGCACCCTCTGCCTCAATATCCTCGATTAAGACACTAAATTCTGGATGCCAGCCAATTGTCAGCTTGTCTGCTAACTCATGATAAGTTCCCCTTGCTACATATGGTTCTTTGAAATCAGGCCGAATAGGGATCACGCCTTCAACCTGGCACTTCTTATATAGTTTTTGTGCGTATTTAATTTTGTTCTCTGATTCAGATAAGTCAAAACCGAATTCTAATAATGACTTATGGTGTAGCCATTCCTCCATTAGCTTTTTATCATATTGTTTTAACTCACCAGGTTTTAGAAGACCATCACTTGACCACTTAATCCGCTGCTCATAGGCGCGATAATAATTAATTATTGCAAGCCTTATAACTGTACTCGGTGCATCAATTAATCTTAGTTGATTTACAAAATTGCGCTGATCACCCTTCACATCAATACTATCAGGGTCTGCACCAGAAAAATCTATAGGTAAATTCGTTTGCAAAAACTGTGGTCTAAGATCATCAATAATTGCCTGGAGCTCGCCGAGGCAAATCGAATGTTGCTCTGTATCACTCATAACTTCAATAATTCGTTTGAACCAGATTCCTTCTAATCTCGTAACGAATGCGTCTAAGTGCTCCTTCTGTGTCGCAGCACGTAATTGAAGCTCAATCATACTGCGTATTTTTATAAGATCATCAGATTGACCGATGATGTATATTGATTCGACTAGTTGCTCCTGTTGCAATGGCTGTAACGTTTCGAATGCCTCATATCCCTTTATATTTGTTACATTACCTTTCGAGGTTGCCACTGCCCTTAGCCTCTCTAGCGCATGACTTGTGTCTCGTTTGTTTTCTGTGCCGCATAGAGATAACGCAATACTATTATCGCTCGCAGTTTCAGTCGTTACTAAGGTAAAACATGTATCACCCAATTTTGTGACGCCACCTCTTATCGAATCAACCCATACTCGTATGGTTTTCCATAAATCAGGGCTTTTATCATTCAAATTACCTTGTTTGCTATGGAATTTTGTCTGTAAAAGCTCGAAAGGATCATTGTTTTTCTCGAAAGCAATATCGTCAAGTGTTTCAATTGATATGTAAAACTCATCAGGATCCTCTACTTCAGTTAGTTTTTTTAGACCAAGGTATAATCCGTAACGAACCTGATATATGTATCCCAACATAGATGAGGTTGCATCGAACGTGCTTTTTTTATCGCTCATAACTCACCCGAAAATGAAAATTCCAATATTGATTGTTTGTTTTTTTCTGCTTTTATATGCTGGCGATCTAATTCTTCCATTAGGCGTTCCGCAGACTGCAACTTATCTTCAACACATCGTACAATTTCTAGTTGCTCTTTATGACTAGGCAGTGGTACAACTAAATCTTTTAACTTGGTTCCATTAACATTTGCTTGACCAACGTTCTGACTTACACAGCTCTTAATCCAGTTTTTTCCACATGAAGAATTTATATAAAAAGCTATAAATTCTGATTCAACTTCAGTCAGCATTCTTACGCGTATTAGATATGATGCCAATGAAGTCTGCTTCCCCGTATCACGAAATATTGCAGTTTTACCTACCAATTCTGCACTATTTGTTCGATTAAATAACAAATCCTTATCATCGAGTAACAATTCTGGAAATTCATTATGATCTGCAGGTAAATATTTCAGCTTCGAATAATTCAGTACCCCTTCAACTATGTTACCCATCCGTATTACAGGCACACCTGTATCATCGTCATTCGTTTTAGAGCTTGTTCCGTATCGTACTTCCTTGGCTAATTGGTCTATTGTTGCAACTGACCACTCAGGCGGTAGACAACTAAAAAATCTTTCTTTACCTAAAGCGGGCTCCTTGTACTTCCCCTTCCACTTATCACCCTTAGGCATTTTGCCTTTGGCTTTAAATTGTTCGAGTTGTTGTTCTTCCCATTTTCGGCGACGTTCTTTTAGGATGCGTTCGAGTAGTTGAGATGCGGGTTCTAACCTGTCTTTGTTTGCCTCACGCCATTCTTTGGTTAGCTCGCCGGTAACAGCTGCCTTGAGTACAGATTGGCGGTATTGTTTGAGGAGTTGTTTAGCTTTTTTTAGGGCTTCGATACCGGCGTCGATATGGGAGAAGAGTTCTTCAATTTTGGCGACGATGCGTTTTTGTTGTTCGGGTGGTGCAAGTGGAAACTCGAACTCCTCAATACCTTTTGAAGAGATGTTAGGCTGCGCACCACCGTATGCGGCACCTTCAATATCCTTTCTTAAAGATGAAACGTAATAGTCTCTATATCTTTTATCAACAACTGTTTCATCAATTATTTTAAAATTACCGACACGTTGATTTTGTAATGCTGGGTTAACACCTTTGTATACGCCTATTTTTCCAGTGGTTGCACCTGACATTGCAATTAGCAAATCACCATTCTCAACCAAAAAATCTTCATTCACCAATTCATCAGGTATATAAACGGCTTTACCTAAAGTAACTACACCTTCTTTTAAATCTGATATTCTTATTAATGGAGTACCGCTTTCTGAATAATCTTTACTCTTAAATGCATAACCATTTTTAAGGCGCATTACATCGCCTAGCTTACATAACTGCCAACCATCAGGCAGTTCTTTTGTTGTCACTTCACTCATGCAATGAGGTATCCGTTTAATTCGTCAATTATGGGTTGTAAGTTTTCACCAAACAGCTCCCTCGCCTTTAACAACCCACCCTCTTGACTAAAGGGTGTGTATTCAAAATCATTCACTGTCATTTCGGCATTTTGACCTATTTGTTTTTTTATTTTGTTAGCCATTTTTACATTCATCTCGCTAACATGTTCATTATTAAGTGAATCATGGTTTCTTTTTGTTCGGGTGCTGATTCTGCCACCAATAGTGTGAGTGCTGCTAGCCCTGTATCGTTAATAACGGGATGATCTTGCTTGTTTAACAAGCTGTTATTTCTGTGTAAAAAGTCTACAAACAGGTATGCACCACTGCGTTTATTGCCATCGACAAAGGGATGGTTTTTAACGGTAAAGTAAAGAAGGTGTGCGGCTTTGCTTTCTATACTTGGGTAAGCTGCTTCGCCAAAGGCTGTTTGGTCTAGGTTGCCAAGTATGGATGATAGGCCATCGGCCCGCTCTTTTGCGAACAGTTTTGTTGCTTCGCCACGCTGCATGAGGTTTTTTTTCAAGTCTGCCAATGCTTGTTTTGCTTCTACTACGCTGGGTAATACTCCACCGGCTTGGCCTTGCGGCTCTATTAGCAAGCCTTCATCGTAACGTTGTAGCCACAGGAAGGTTTGTGTGTAGCGACTAACGATTTCTACTAAACCACTGCCCATTTCGGCTGTAATAGCAGGTGATTGGGCTGTTGTTTTGATGAGTGCTAATGCCGCTTCTAGTTCATTGGCATTTTGTTCGAAGCGCTGTTGATTGAGGGTGTAGCCTTTTGTAAGGTGCTCTTTAAGTAAACGGGTTGCCCATTGTCGAAACCTTACTCCCTGTGGTGACTTGACGCGATAACCGACAGAGATGATGACATCGAGCGAGTAAAAGGTTACGGGTTTATCGGAATTTGCAATATGCATTTTTTGCATATTGCTTTTTTCGAGCAGCTCACCTTCTTTAAATACATTACGAATATGGCGTGATAGTACGGATTGATCTCGCTCAAATAATGCCATCATATTAGCTTGAGATAGCCAGACCATATCTTGTTCGAGTGTTACCTGAATTTCACCATTGTCTGCTTCAAATATTGCTATTTCAGTCATGCGATTAGGTATCCATTCAGTTCATTAATTAGTGGCTCTAGTTCTTTCCCAAACAACTCTCTTGCCTTTAACAACCCACCCTCTTGGTTAAAAGGTGTGTATTCAAAATCATCTACCGTCATTTCGGCATTTTGGGCAATTTGGTCTTTTATCTTGTTTAGCCAGGCGAGTTGATCCGTCTGAAATGCTTTGTCTTGTTGTTTTATCCAGTTATCAAAGCGGTTATTGACCAGCTCCGCAAAGGGTTCGAGCACGTCACTTAAACCTGTAGAAAAACGAATGAGACTGACGATGTTGGTTAACAATTCTTTAGGCGGTACGCCTTTGACTTTGTTTTTTTCTAACTGTTCGTAGGCTTTCCACACTTCTATCGATGCTAGGTTATAAGGCGGTTGCTGTATCTCTTCTGCCAGTTTTTCTATTTGCTCGTAACTTAGGTGGCGTTTTTGGTAGGGCTGCTGGTAAACGAGCTGGATGGCGTCAAGTTCGTTTTTGTGGTCTTGTATAAATTGTTGCCAATTGCTGATAAGGCCTTGCGCTTTTTCGCTGTCGTAGCCGGTGCCTTCTTCGTCTATTTCATCCGGTGTTTCGTCTATGAGTTGTTCAGTGTCTTTACGTAGGGTTTCGATTAGGTCTCGCAAGTCTGGGTTATGAAACGGTGTTACCAGCTCATCGGCTTTGAGTTTAAATGCCTGCTGGATGGCTTGCTCGCTGGGTTCTTCTTCGCTTGTTTCTATTTGCGCGGCTTTTATTAACTCATCTTCATTGGTGGCGTGTATTAGCTCTCCGGCGATAAGCGCCAGCGGTTTACCGGCCATTTGTGATACTTGTTTGCGCTGTTGATCACTTAAATTGAGGTCTAACCGTATTAGGCGATTTCCTAAGGCTCTTAGTGTTTCTGAGTGGCGATCACCCCGAGCTATTTGTGCCATGAGTTTGGCGGTTGGAACGCTGGGCTTTGTTTCTAGCGATTTGGTTTCTGTTTTGTCGGTTTCGGTAACGCCGACGCAGTCTACTAATACAAAGCGGGCTTTACCGGGTGCATCGGGGGTAACTTTGTGCAGTTCATCCATGCTGATGACACGGGTTCCACGACCTTTCATTTGTTCGTAGTAAGATTGGCTTTTAACATCGCGCATGAACATAACGCATTCGAGCGGTTTTATGTCGGTGCCGGTGGCGATCATATCCACGGTAACGGCAATGCGGTATTGCGGGTCTGTTCTGAAGGCCTTTATGGATTCTTCCGCTTCGCGCTTGCCAACTTTGTAGGTGATTTTTTTGCAGAAGTTGTTTTCTTCATCAAACTGTTCGCGCACGGCATCGACTATGCGATCACAATGGTCATCGTCTTTTGCGAAGATGAGTGTTTTAGGCACCCAGTCCATTTGGCCATTTTGCCATTGCCGTTCGGGAAAGCAGTCTTTTAAACAGCGTTCTTTATAGGCTTTGATTACGGTGCGTATTTGATTGGGTGCCAGTATGCTTCTATCTAATCGGTTTGCTTCCCACTTTTCATCCTCATCGAGTACTTCTAACCGTTTTTGTTTTGTTAGCCTGTCACGCCTTTGTACGGCTGTTCCTGCTTCTATCGTATTACCTTTGTCGGTGAGTTCGGTTTTAATCCGGTATATGTCGTAACCGACGTTTACTTTGTCTATAACGGCGGCTTCATGGGTATATTCTGATACAAGATTTTGATTGAAAAAGCCGATGGTTTTCTTTGTGGGCGTTGCAGTAAGGCCTATGAGAAAGGCATCAAAATATTCGAGGACTTGTCGCCAAAGGTTGTAGATGGAGCGGTGGCATTCATCGATGATGATAACGTCAAACTCTTCTATCGGGATGGTGGGGTTATAAACCACGGGGCGAGGTTGTTTGCTGTAGGTGCTATTTTCGGATTCAAACCCTGAATGTTCATCTGCTTCATCATCTAGCTCTGTACCGGTTAATTGTGAGTACATGCGCTGAATGGTGGAGATGGTGACTTTGGTGGCATCAGGGATGCCTGCACGCCCTAGAATGTTTACGTTGTAATGCTGGGTGAACTTACGGCCATCGTTCGGAATAACAAACTGTTCAAATTCATCTTTAGCGTTGGTTGCCAAGTTACCTCTGTCTACCAGAAACAAAACACGCTTGGCCTTTGCGAACTTAGCCAAGCGATAAACTTGAGTAACTGCTGTATACGTTTTACCTGAGCCCGTTGCCATTTGTAATAAGGTGCGTGGTTTAGCCTGTTTTAAGCTGTGTTCAATACCTGTCACGGCGGCTATTTGGCAATCTCGTAATCCATCTGTATTGAGAATGGGTAGTTCTTGCAGCCGTGCTCTAAGTGTGTCGCCCTCTTCCAGCCACGCTTTGAGTGTTTCCGGTTTGTGAAAGTGAAATACGTTTCGACTTCGTGGCTTCGGATCACGTTCATCGCGAAAGCGAATCTCGTTATTAGTTGCTTCATATAGAAAGGGTAATGGCTGAGCTTCTGGTACCCAGCGCTGTATGTCTTTGGTTTTTGAAACCGCATAGCGGGCTGACTGTTCTGCAACACCGCCTAGGCTTTTACCTTCTCGTTTTGCTTCAATAATGCCGCAGGCTTTGCCATCTATAAATAGCATGTAATCTGCGGGGCCGGTGCTGGTGTCCATTTCACGTACGGCTACGCCTAAAGAAGCAAAGAGATTCAACCTGTTTTTATCTTGAATAACCCAGCCACATGCCATTAGCTGCTTGTCTATATATTGACGTGATTCTGCTTCTAACATGCTGTAGCTTCCTGCTTTGCTATACCTTCAGTATTAACTTTCGTTTGGGGCGTACTCTAATAAATCTTCAACCTTGCAGTCAAATAGTGCACAGAGTTTATCAATAGTTTCCAGATCCACTCTTGTGGCAGTTTCTTTATATAGCAGTGTAATCGTATTTCTGTGTAAGCCTGTCAGACGCGCAACTTCAGACCCTTTTAACTTCTTCTCACCCATTAATTTTGATAAATGACACTTGATCATTTGCTCTCCTAGAAATAAATATGTTATTTAGAACGACATAAAGCCTTGACAAATGTTATTTTAATCGATAATATGACACTCAAGATGACATTTTGACTTTTTATCTAATTTTTTTAGATTCTAAGTGAGAATTAATTCTTAATCAACTTTATAAACAACTAAGGAAGAAACAATGACGATTTTAAAACCGACAAAAGAGCAATTATTAGCAGCAACTCAACTTGGTACACAACTATTGTTATTACCTCCTCCTGCAACAGGGAGTAAAACAACAATAACTTGTGCCATGTGCGGGCAGCAACATACGTATGTTCAAAAAAGGAAGCCAAGGAAATTTTGTAGTAATAAATGCGCATGCGCTTTCCACGGAAAGTATGTCAGAGATAAAGTTAAACAAGCTCAAAGGCAAACAATTTATTACAAAGCAAATTATGCCAAGAAACTGATTGTTACAAGTAAGAAATCCGCAAGGGACAAAGGCATGCAGCACTCGCTGACGGAGTCCCATTTAAGCGCTCAATTATCCACCCAAAGATGTCAGGTAACAGGACTGCCAATCCAAAGCAATATAGGAACAGGAGAAAAAAGGGGTGCATATAGTCCATCATTAGATAGAGTTGATAACTCGGTTGGCTATGTAGATAGCAATGTGCGCATCGTAAGCTGGGGATATAACGTTGCCAAGAATAAATTCTCGGACAGAGATTTAAATAACTTAGCCATCGCTTTAACTGCCAGTCACTTATCACCCGCCGCTAGACAAGAGTTTAAAGAATTATTACCTGATAACTTGATTGCAGGATTACCAGCTGGCTACACCCTTTAATAGAGGATACGTAATGAATATGAAAGCAAAGAAAAAAGAAAACGCCGGTTCATTTCCGCCAGATTTCCCAAGCCCTGAAGAAATTGTAAGTCAAGATTATAAAATTGATATTAATACATTGGTTTCAGCTACTAACTGTGTACTTAAAGGTCACAAAACTGAAACAGGCCTGATTAAAAAATGGATCGGTGACGGCGATAAATTAGTTTTTAATTCTAGGGATACTAGTGATTTCATTTCCGTTTTTAGTTGGAATTTGGCTGAATATTTTCAGAAAATAATATTCACTGAACCATATGCAAAATTATTATACTTAGCCTGGTCTCGAATAGCCGCGAATACGGAAAACCCTGATGCGATGCTAGTTTTGCTCGAATATGCCATCATTCACAACTACCCAAGTACCGACATTCAGGGCTGGGCAGAAGATGCTGTTGAGCAGTATTTTTCAAAACCCTCAACCTATTCATTTCGTGCTCATAATGATGAATATTTGGTTGAGCAAATCAAGAAAATAATATATTTAGTATCGCCAAACCACCCAAATCTGGGGCTAAGGTTTAGTCTAATGCTGATTAATAGCCGGTTAAAAGTCTCGAGCTTAGAAAAATTGCAGGCTCATTCAGATTCACTAGTTAAAGAGATTGGTGGGGTCAGAATTCTTAGCCCCTCACTACCACCAACATCGCGCGATGTTGCTAAAACAATCGAACAATATAAAGAATTAACGGATACGCCTACCCCCCTGATTAAAACAGCTGATCTCGGACAACTAAAGTTAATACTAAATAACGAATTTCCTTGGTTTAGCAGCCTGACAGAACAGTTTTACAGACATTTATTAGTTAGACAGCTAGGCGATAGCGTATTTTATCTACCACCAACATTATTGATTGGCCCGCCAGGTATTGGAAAGACATCGTATATTAATAGGTTGAGTATATTAGCTGGCGTGCCATTTAAGAGCATTAGCTTAGCCGGAAAAAATGATAATAAAGACTTTACTGGCACTGCCCGTGGCTGGTCTACTGGCGAGCCGTCTTCCGTCATTAATTTTATTAATCAGAAAAAAATAGCCAACCCGATATTTCTGTTGGATGAAATAGATAAGGCTGGCGGCAGCGACCACAATGGTAGAGTTCACGACACCCTACTGAACCTGTTTGAACCATCATCAGCTTGTAGCATATATGACGAATACCTTACAGCACACGCTGATTTATCACACATAACATGGCTGTGTAGTGCTAATGATGTAAGCCAAATGCCAACGACACTATTAAGCCGTCTGGATGTTATTACTGTGCAAAAACCAAAGCCGGAACATTATCCGAAAATCGTGAAAAAATCTATATCCGATTTTTGCGTCAGGAATGGAATTAACTCATCTCATATACCCAAAATTGAAGAGTCTGACTGGAAATGGTTTTCAAAATATTACTCATCGCCGCGTAAAACCCGTCGAGCAGTCGAAAAATGGCTTGGCTATAAATTGCTAACACCAACCAATGTGCTTAATTAACGCAATTAATGCCGACTAAATTAATCATTCTTTAGAGGCACATAAATGTTAACTGTGTAGAGCTACCCACCAAAACACATTTAATAAAAAACTCTTAAAAAAAACGAATAAATACCGCACTAAAAAAACATGTAACTCATTGTTTTTACTCGTAGTTAACAACATTTGTTTTTTAGTATATTCTGGTTTTAATAAATATAGTAATTAAATAAGAGGCAATAAAATGAGCAAGATTGACAACAAGATTAGTAAGTTAGAAGAGCAACTTGAGAACATTAAATCTCAATTAGTAAAATTGAACAATACCAAACGCGACGAAGAAAAAAAGCTCCTTCTTCGCAAACAGTTGTTAATTGGTGAAATTATTTGGGAACTAATGTCAAAAGATGATCAATATAGAAAAGAGATACTCAAATTAGTCGAAAAGAATATTAAAAAGCCCAGCGACAAGAAGTTATTTGGTTTGCCAATAGGATTAATTAAGCCCGTAGAGAATTTATCATCTGACCCTTTCAACTCACCGGATGTGCTGACTAATTAACATTTATCCGTATACACGTGGCATTTTTAAGCAAACAAGATCTCAAAGAGCTAACGGGCTATAGCAACAATGCTAAGGCCATTGAAATGTTAACTCGCCAAGGAATCGGCTTTGTCACCGATGTACATGGGAATATTAAAACTACGTGGGAAGCTGTGAATGCAGCATTAATTAATTCACACCATTACAAAAACAGCCAACCTGACTTTAGCCATATAACGTGAAGCCTAAAACCCCTAAAAATATCCATTATAAGCATGGAGCCTATTATTACGTCATTAAACGCGCTCGTAAGGTGACGTGGACACGGCTTGGTAAAACTGAGTCTGAAATGTATACAAAACTGGCTGAGATAAAGTCTGACCATATAAATAAAAATACTATGGCTGAGTTTTTTGATCGGTACAGGAAAGATGTCTTACCTGAGAAAGCAGAATCAACGCAGAAATATTACAAAGAACAACTTGTAAGACTAAATAAAGTTTTTGGCCACATGCCGCCACTTAGCATTACTACCGTGATGGTGTATGCATTTTTAGATACGCGCGCAAAGAAGGCAAAAGTACAAGCCAACAGAGAGGTGGCTTTGTTATCTACTGTTTTTTCATATTGTATACGTTGGGGAGTCGTGACAAATAACCCTTGCATCGGCATAAAAAAACTTAAAGAAGAAACTAGGGACCGATACATCGAAGATTGGGAGTACAAAGCAGTTTACGAATTTGCGAAACCTGTCATCAAAATTATGATGGAAATTGCTGTCATAACGGGGATGAGGCAGAGAGACATTTTAGACTTAAAACTTTCTGACATCACCGATGGCGGACTTAATATCATCACGAACAAGAAAGGGGCTAAACAAATTTTTAAGCTAACACCCGATCTTAAAAAAGCTATAGGAGAAGCAAAAAGCCTTAGAAAAGTCACCTCTTCATCTTTTCTAATATGCAATAGAAAAGGTCAACCATACACATCTAGTGGTTTTAAATCGCTGTGGCAAAAAACAATGGTAGCAGCCTTAAAGAAAGGAATAATTGCGGAACGTTTTACATTCCGAGATTTACGACCAAAAGCGGCCTCCGATCATGAAGATGGAACAAAGTTATTAGCGCACGCCGACCCAAAAACAACTATTAAGTATTACCTAAGAAAGCCTAAAAAAGTGACTCCTTCTCGATAAAAGGTTAGACACTTCCCAAAAAGGTTAGACAGTTCGCTTTTTTCAAAAACACCGTATCTTCTAACCTGTTGAATAATTGGAAGATTTTGGTCGGGGCGAGAGGATTTGAACCTCCGACCACCAGTACCCCATACTGGTGCGCTACCAGGCTGCGCTACGCCCCGATGGAATTAAAATTACTTGAGTATGTCTAAAATTTCTTCTAATTCAGCTTTTATTTGCTGAATTTCTATTTTTGTCTGTGAGGTGTCTTTTTGTGAACTTTCACCTGAAAGGTGTGAACGAGCGCCACCAATAGTGTAACCATCCTCATAAAGCAGCCCACGAATTTGCCTTATCAGCACAACATCTTTACGTTGATAATAACGACGATTACCACGGCGTTTTACCGGCTCAAGTTGTGAGAACTCTTGCTCCCAATACCTTAGTACATGGGGTTTTACAGCACATAACTCACTCACTTCACCAATAGTGAAATAACGTTTCGCCGGTATCGCCGGCAACTCATTGTTATGACTGGGTTCCAGCATATGCTTCTACTCTGTCTTTAAGTTTTTGACCTGCTCTAAGAGTAACCACCCTTCTTGCAGAAATAGATACATCTTCGCCTGTTTTTGGATTTCGTCCAGGTCGAGCCTCTTTGTCTTTAAGTTCAAAATTTCCAAATCCTGAAATTTTAACTTGCTCACCTTTTTCTAACGATTCCTTTATTGCTTCAAACATTTGCTCAACGATCTCTTTAGCTTCTCGTTTATTGAGACCTAACTCGTCAAATAATTGCTCTGTTAAATCAGCTTTCGTTAATGACATTTTTTTATTCCCTTAGCTGAGCATTAAATAAATTATTAAGATTAGCGAGCAATTCATTAATGAGTTCCTCAACATCTTGCTCAACTAGTGTCTTAGATTTATCCTGTAAAATCAAGCCCAAAGCAACACTTTTTCTACCAGTTTCTACTCCCTTGCCTTGGTAAATATCAAACACAATAACCTCATTAACAAGCGTGTATTGCTTAGTAATATAGCCGACCATTTCATTTACGTGGAACTTTTCATCCACAATGAGTGCTAGGTCACGTCTTACCGCTGGATATTTTGACACTGCTTGAAATTCTGGTATCTGTTTTGTCTGAATCAGAGATTGTTTTAGTTCTACTAAATACACTGGTTTCTTAATATTAAACTCACCTTCCAAAGCTGGGTGTAATAAACCAATATAACCAACATGCTCCCCTGAATTATTAATCAGCTCTGCTGTTTGTCCTGGGTGTAAAGCTTCGTGTTTAGCCGGTTTAAACTGGTAGTCTGACAAACTGCCATTCAACGATAAAATAGCTTCTATATCGTGTTTAACATCATAAAAATCAATGCTTCTAGATGACTCACCCCACTGTTCTGGCTGAGCGAGTCCTGTCGCTAATATAGACAACATTTGCTCTTGCACTAGCTGCCCATCTTTAACCGTGAATTTTAAGCCTGTTTCAAAAAAACGTATTGTTTCTTCATTACGTTTAATGTTTGCATCCATTGCTTTTAATAAGCCAGCCCATAAGGTTGTACGCATAACAGACAAATCAGCCGATATTGGATTCTGTAATCGGTACACATCATTCTGAGGGGTCAACAGCTTGAGCGACGAGTCATCTGTAAAACTGTATGTAACCGCTTCTTGATAGCCTAAATCAACCAGTAAGTCTTTAATCCTGTCTAGGGGCTGCAACTGCTCTTCAATGGCTGTTAAAGTACCCGAAACGGTTAATTCATTTTGTGGCAGATTATCGTAGCCATATAAGCGTGCCACCTCTTCTATCAAGTCTGCTTCAATTGCAATATCAAATCGATAACTTGGTGCTGTAACAAACCACTCACTTGCCGTCTTATTAACAATCATTCCCAAGCTATCAAAGTATGCTTCGACTGTATTTTCATCAAGTTCTATACCCAGCACACGCTGCACTCTTTGAAACCTAAAAGGCACTGCTTTATTAACCGGAAGCGTTTTGGTTGACGATGCGTCCGTTAATGGCCCTACTTGCCCGCCAGCAATATCGGTCAACAATTCAATCGCCCGATCTAATGCACGGTAACAAAGCTCTGGGTCTACACCACGCTCAAACCGGTGTGATGAATCTGTATGTAAGCCAAACTTTCTAGATTTACCCGCAATTGACAGAGGACTAAAAAATGCACATTCTAAGAATATATCTGTTGTTTCGTCATTAACTGCTGACGCTTCACCACCCATCACACCAGCAAAAGCCAAGGCTTTATGTTGGTCTGCAATAACCAGCACACTCTCATCTAACTCAACTTGTTGTTCGTTTAATAGCCTTAGAGATTCCTTTTCTCTCGCATGTCTAACAACAATGTCACCATCGATTTTAGCTAAATCAAATGCGTGAAGCGGTTGCCCTAATTCCAATAGAACATAATTTGTCACATCCACTAACGGACCTAAACTACGCTGACCACATCGACGCAATTTTTCCTGCATCCAGATAGGTGTTTGTGCTGAACGATCTAAGCCTTTAATCACACGACCTAGGTAACGAGGGCAATCTATAGTAGCCTCAACGTTTACATTTTTATGGTCGTTTATTGAAGTTTCTATTTTTGGTGCTGGTTTGTTTTTGACAGGCTGTTTAGCAAAACAAGAAATTTCACGCGCAACACCTTCCACGCTTAAGCAATCGGCACGATTTGGCGTTAAATCTACTTCGATAATCGTGTCGTCAAGTTGTAAATAGTCCCGAATATCAGTTCCAATCGGCGCATCACTTGGTAGCTCCATCAACCCATCAGCTGAATCAGCGAGGCCAAGCTCTTCTTCGGAACATAACATGCCATTAGAAGGCTCACCACGTAACTTTGATGGTTTGATTTTGAAATTACCGGGTAAGACGGCACCAACAGTTGCCACAGGAATCCGTAACGAAGTTCTAACATTACTCGCACCACAAACAATATCTAAAGGTTCTTCTTGCCCAATAGAGACTTTACAAAGGCGTAATTTATCCGCATTTGGGTGTGCTTGAACTGATAATACTTCACCTACTAACACGCCGGTAAACTCAGCCGCAGCCGCTTCTACAGAGTCTACTTCTAAGCCAGCCATTGTTAATTTTTCTGTCAATTCATTCGTTGGAATTGAATAGTCAACAAACTCTTTAAGCCATGCTTCATTTACTAACATTTATGAGTCCTTATTTAAGCTTAATTAAACTGTTTTAAGAATTTAAGATCATTTTCAAAAAATAACCGTAAGTCATTGATTTTATACCGAAGCATGGTCAGTCTTTCTACACCCATACCAAAAGCAAAGCCGGTAAATTGGTCTGCATCAATGTTGATATGACGAAATACTTCTGGGTGAATCATTCCACAGCCCAATACCTCTAACCAACCGGTATGCCCGCATACACGACAACCTTCACCTTCACACATCACACATTCAATATCTACTTCAGCAGAGGGTTCTGTAAATGGAAAATAGGAGGGTCTAAACCTTACTTTGACATCTTTTTCAAAAAAGGCCTTTAGAAACGCACTAATAACACCTTTTAAGTCGGCAAAGTTAATATCTTTATCTACAACAAAGCCTTCAACCTGGTGGAACATGGGTGTGTGCGTAATATCTGAATCACAACGATAAACACGACCCGGCGCTATCACTTTAAGTGGCGGTTGTTGATTTTCCATCACTCTAATTTGAACGGGTGATGTATGTGTTCTTAATAAGGTATGCTCATCAAAATAAAAAGTATCGTGCATGGCTCGTGCAGGATGATGAGAAGGAATATTCAATGCCTCAAAATTATGAAAATCATCTTCCACTTCAGGCCCAGTTGCCACATCAAAACCAACACGATTAAAAATCTGTTCAATACGGCGCATCGTTCTTGTCACAGGGTGAACACCACCCACTGATTGGCCACGGCCAGGTAAGGTCACATCAATAGTTTCTTCTATTAAGCGCTTTGCTAATAATTCATTTTCAAGTTGTACCTTACGCTGTTCTAAGTGCGCTTGAAATTCTTGTTTAGCTTGGTTGATAACGGCACCAACCTTTGGCCTTTCTTCAGCAGATAGCTTGCCCAGCGTTTTCATTTGGCGCGTAAATACACCTTTTTTACCTAGGTAAGTAACTCGAATTTCTTCAACAACTGAAAGAGATGACGCATCAGCTAATTCTTTTTGCGCTTGCTTAACAATGTTTTCTAATGAATTTTCCACGTTGTTATCTTTTTATTTAATCCAAATAAATAAGGGAAAGGCCTCTAGACCTTTCCCTCACGACTCACTATCAGCTTGTAGTCAATACAGTATAAAAAATATGTGGGTAATGTTAATTACCCAAAAGCTGTTTCTACAGGTTAGATTTTGCAGTCGCTACTAATTGCGAAAACGCATCTTTATCAAACACTGCTAGATCAGCTAATACTTTTCTATCCAAACCGATGGATGCTTTTTTAAGGCCATTCATAAAACGGCTGTATGACAAACCACAGCTACGGGCACCAGCATTAATACGTGCAATCCATAAAGCACGGAATTGACGTTTTCTTTGACGACGATCTCGGTAGGCATATTGACCCGCTTTAATCACCGCTTGTTTAGCAACACGATAAATACGGCTACGTGCTCCATAGTATCCTTTTGCTTGTTTTAATACTTTTTTGTGTCTTGCTCTAGCAACAACACCGCGTTTTACTCTTGGCATTTCTTATCCTCGAAAATCTTAAAATTAACTATACGGCAACATACGAGTCACGCTTTTCATATCTGAAGCGTGAATCAGTGATGCTTTACGTAGTTGACGTTTACGTTTAGTGGTTTTTTTGGTCAAAATGTGACGCAAGTGAGCTTGCTTACATTTAAAAGCGCCCGTACCCGTTTTCTTAAAACGTTTGGATGCTCCGCTATTTGACTTCATCTTTGGCATTACAATACTCCGTTAATTAATTTTTTTCGGCGCCATAACCATTACCATTTGGCGGCCTTCAAACTTTGGCCGCTGTTCGACCAAGGCTAATTCTTCTAAATCTTTTTCTACGCGATTTAACAACTCCATACCTAACTCTCTATGGGCCATTTCTCTACCGCGAAATCTTACTGTGATTTTGGTTTTATCACCGTTCTCTAAAAATGAACGCAGATTACGTAATTTTACGTTGTAATCACCAATATCGGTTCCAGGTCTAAACTTAATCTCTTTAACCTGAACATTTTTTTGTTTCTTTTTCGATGCCTGCAATTTCTTGCTAGCCTCGAATTTAAACTTACCATAGTCCATTATTTTACAGACAGGTGGTTTAGCTGTTGGAGAAACTTCAACCAAATCTAAATCGACTTCAGCCGCCAAGCTCATCGCTTGTTCTAGTGTAACAACACCTACTTTCTCACCCTCATGATCGATGAGTCTTACACTTGGTATTGTAATCTCTTCGTTTACTCTTACTCTTTTTGTTGCGATCTTAACAATCTCCGAAAATTTTTAACGCTAAATTAAGCCATTTCTAATATTAGCAACGTACGCTAATGCACCTTGTGCAAAAACTTAAGACTCTAATGCATTTCGTTCAGTAACATTTTTGGTTACTAACGAAATAAAGTCCTCAGGATTGAAATGACCCAGGTTTTTTCCACTTAACGAACGCACTGCCAACTCGTTATTTTCTACTTCTTTGTCACCGATAACGATGAGATACGGAATGCGTTTTAAAGTATGCTCGCGAATTTTAAAGCCGATCTTCTCATTTCTCAAGTCTAATTTGACTCTGATGCCTTGTTTTTGAAGGATTTTTGCAATTGAGGTCGCATATTCGTCATTTTTATCCGTAATTGACATTAAAACGACTTGGGTCGGTGCCAACCACACAGGAAATTTACCCGCATATTCTTCTATTAAAATGCCAATAAAACGCTCCAAAGAACCTAAAATCGCTCTGTGCAACATAACCGGCGATTGTCTTGAACCATCCTCTGCAATAAATTGCGCATCTAAACGACCCGGCATTGAAAAATCCACTTGGATGGTGCCACATTGCCAAACACGATCTAAGCAGTCTTTCAGTGAGAACTCAATTTTAGGCCCATAGAAGGCACCCTCACCCGGTTGTAATTCCCAGTCTAAGCCTTTTGCATTTAAGGCCTCTTCTAAAGCTTTTTCAGACTTATCCCAAACCTCATCAGAGCCTACTCTTTTTTCAGGGCGTGTAGATAACTTGATAAGAATGTCGGTAAAACCAAAATCCGCATACACTTCAAACAACAGGTCAATAAAATCAGACACCTCTGATTGAACCTGATCTTCTGTACAGAATATATGCGCATCATCTTGAATAAAGTTACGCAAACGCATCAGTCCATGTAAGGTACCTGATGGCTCATTACGATGACACGAACCAAACTCGGCCATTCTTAAGGGCAAGTCACGGTAGCTTTTTAAGCCTTGGTTATATATTTGCACATGACATGGGCAATTCATTGGTTTAACAGCATACTCGTGGTTATCCGAGTCTACGGTAAACATATCATCACGGAATTTTTCCCAGTGACCTGATTTTTCCCACAATGACTTATCCACTAATTGCGGTGTACGTACCTCTACGTAATTATTGTCTTGTAGTTTAGAACGAATATATTGCTCAATTGTTCTATAAACACTTAAGCCTGCATCGTGCCAAAAAATCATCCCTGGTGCTTCTTCTTGAATATGAAACAAATCCAGTGATTTAGAAATCTTACGATGATCACGCTTTTCAGCTTCTTCTATTCTATGCAGGTACTTTTTCAGCGCCTTTTTATCGCCCCAAGCCGTGCCATATACACGCTGAAGCATTTCATTATTAGAATCACCACGCCAATACGCACCAGCCAGTTTAGTTAGTTTAAACGCTTTTAAACTACCAGTATTTGGTACATGCGGCCCTCTACATAAATCAGTGAAATCACCTTGTTTATAAAGTGACAACACTTCATCTTGCGGAATGCTTTCAATAATTTGTGCTTTGTATTCCTCGTTTTTGTCTCTAAAAAACGTTACTGCATCATCACGAGACAGCTCAAAACGCTCAACCGGTATAGATTGCTCTGCCAGTTCAGACATTTTCTTTTCAATTTTTTCAAGGTCATCTGGCGTAAACGAACGCTCAAATGCAAAATCATAGAAAAAACCATTATCAATAACCGGGCCTATGGTGACTTGAGCCGATGGAAACAGCTGCTTAACTGCTTGTGCTAATAAATGTGCGGTTGAATGGCGAATAATCTCAAGACCGTCTTCATCTCTTGCGGTCACAATCGCTAGCGTTGAGTCTTGCTCTATTAAATAAGAACCATCTACTAATACATCATTCACCTTCCCTGCTAAGGTTGCTTTTGCCAAGCCTGCGCCAATATCAGCGGCCACGTCCAGCACGCTAACTGCTTGTGAAAATTCGCGCTGACTTCCATCCGGTAATGTAATAACTGGCACGTTAGAACCTTTGTGTTTTGATGTTTGAATTTGGTGTTAAAAATTGGTAGGCACGAGTGGATTCGAACCACCGACCTCATCCATGTCAAGGATGCGCTCTAACCAACTGAGCTACGCGCCTGCAAGCCAATTTTCTTAAGACCGCGCATTGTACTGAATGTTGCCTCGTTAGTGAAGCTATCAGTTTATTTAATTTGCCAATGCTAGCTATTCAAAACCATCTGATTTTGTAACTCATTCACCTCATCCCGTACTTTAGCGGCTTCTTCAAACTCTAAATCTCGTGAATGTTGATACATTTTCGCTTCTAATTCTTTTATTTTTTTAGCCATTTGAGCTGGTGATAAGGCTTGATATTTTGCCACTTCATCAGCTGCTTTTTTCATTGTACTTCGCTGAGATCGGGCCGTCCCTTCCATGATATCGGTGACCTTTTTAATGATTCCAGTTGGGCTAATTCCGTGCTTTTCATTAAACGCCTGCTGAGTTTCCCTACGGCGACTGGTCTCATCCATCGCCCGTTGCATTGACCCTGTTATTTTATCGGCATATAAAATACTCTTTCCTTTTACATTCCTTGCCGCACGCCCTATTGTTTGAATCATAGACACCTCAGATCGCAAAAACCCCTCTTTGTCTGCATCTAAAATAGCCACTAAGGACACTTCTGGAATATCCAAGCCTTCACGTAATAAGTTAATACCAATTAACACATCAAATATACCCAAACGAAGATCACGAATAATTTCTACCCGTTCAACCGTTTCAATATCAGAATGCAGATAGCGAACCTTTACCCCGTGCTCCATTAAGTAATCGGTTAAATCTTCAGACATTCGTTTTGTTAGCGTTGTAACCAACACACGCTCTTCAACTGCGACTCGTTTTTTAATTTCTGACAACAGATCATCCACTTGTGTTGTGGCCGGCCTTACTTCAATAATCGGGTCAAGTAAGCCTGTTGGCCTAACAACTTGCTCCACCACCGCCCCCGAGCGCTCGATTTCATACTTAGCAGGTGTCGCTGAAATATAAATCGTTTGAGGCGCTTTCGCTTCAAACTCTTCAAAGCGCATCGGCCGATTATCTAACGCAGATGGCAAACGGAAGCCATATTCAACCAACGTTTCTTTTCTTGAACGATCACCTTTATACATCGCCCCTACTTGCGGCACCGTCACATGTGACTCATCAATAAAGAGCAAGGCATTATCTGGCAAATAATCAAATAACGTAGGCGGCGCCTCATTAGGCTTTCTACCGGATAGATAACGTGAGTAATTTTCAATCCCCGAACAGTAGCCAATTTCACGCATCATTTCCAAATCAAACTTTGTACGTTCTTCTAACCGTTGCGCCTCAACCAGTTTATTTAACGAACGTAACTGTTCTAAGCGAATTGCCAATTCAGATTTTATTTTCTCTATCGCTTCTAAAATGGTTTCGCGCGGGGTTACATAATGAGAAATAGGGAAAATTGTGTAACGCGGTATGCGTTGGATAATTTCACCGGTTAATGGATCAAACAACGACAAACGCTCAATTTCATCATCAAACAATTCCACACGCAGCGCATCTTGGTCTGACTCGGCAGGAAATATATCAATCACATCCCCTCTTACTCGATACGTTGCCCGAAGTAATTCAACATCATTCCGCTTGTATTGCATGTCTGTTAACTGACGAATAATCTCGCGCTGACTCACCCGCTCACCACGAGATAAATGCAAAATCATACTAAAATATAGTTCCGGATCACCTAAGCCATATATACAAGAAACACTCGCAACAATCACCGCATCCTTGCGTTCCATCAGTGCTTTAGTCGCAGACAAGCGCATTTGCTGAATGTGCTCATTTAATGATGCATCTTTATCTATAAAGGTATCTGATGCCGGCATATAGGCTTCTGGCTGATAGTAATCGTAATACGACACAAAATATTCAACCGCATTATCGGGTAAAAACTCTTTAAGCTCGCCATACAACTGCGCGGCCAGCGTTTTATTATGCACCAACACCAAAGCAGGCCGTTGTAGCTCTGCGATGGTATGCACCATCGTAAAAGTTTTACCTGAGCCTGTTACCCCTAATAAGGTTTGATTCGCTTCGCCATGATTAACTCCCTCAACCAGCGCTTTAATCGCCTTTGGTTGATCGCCTGCTGGTTTAAAAGATGAGTGAATTTCGAATTTTTTATTCATAGGGATTATCTGGGAACGCAGCATCTAGTAGAATACTGTCTTTAGGGGACCAAATACTTAATTTTATTCTAAAAAAGCTGTCAACACCCCATTTAAGCTGAATTTTATTCATAGAGGCTATAACAAATGAGCATTAAACTGTCACAACGCGTACAACGCATAAAACCTTCTCCAACACTTGCTGTAACAGCAAGAGCGGCTTCCTTACGCGCAGCCGGACAAGACATCATCGGCCTAGGCGCAGGCGAGCCTGACTTTGATACACCAGAGCATATCAAACAAGCCGCTAAAGACGCTATTAATGCAGGTAAAACCAAATACACAGCCGTTGATGGCACGGTTGAACTTAAAGATGCCATTATCAATAAATTAAAACGCGACAATGGTCTTGATTATCAAGCCGACCAAATTCTTGTCTCATGCGGTGGTAAACAAAGCTTTTTCAACTTAGCTCAAGCCTTATTAGACGATGGCGATGAAGTTATTATTCCTGCACCGTATTGGGTGTCGTACCCTGATATGAGTTTATTGGCAGGTGGCGTACCGGTCATCGTTCAAGCAGGCCAAGATCAAGCTTTTAAAATTACCCCTGAACAGCTTGAGGCTGCCATCACCAAAAAAACCAAACTCGTTGTGATCAACAGCCCATCAAACCCAAGTGGTAAAGCCTATACCAATGACGAATTAGCAGCACTGGGCGATGTGTTGGTCAAACACCCACATATCCTCATCGCGACCGACGATATGTACGAACACATCCTTTGGACTGACGAGCCTTTCAGCAACATCGTTATGGCGTGCCCAGCACTATACGACCAAACTATTGTGCTTAATGGTGTATCAAAAGCCTACTCCATGACTGGTTGGCGCATTGGTTACGCAGCAGGCCCTAGCGAGCTGATCAAAGCGATGAAGAAGATTCAGTCGCAAAGCACATCAAACCCAACATCTATCTCACAATACGCTGCGCAAGCCGCACTAGAAGGAGATCAATCTTGCATCGGTGAAATGCTCGTCGCCTTTAAAGAACGCCACGATTATGTTGTAGAACAACTGAACCAAATAAATGGCGTCAGCTGCATCTCATCTGACGGAACGTTTTACTGCTTCCCTGATTTCAACGCCATACTGAATCGCATGGACAGCATCGACAACGATGTAGACTTAGCTGAATATATTCTTGAAAAGGCAGGCGTCGCGCTTGTTCCCGGTTCAGCTTTTGGGCTTAATGGTCACATGCGTATATCCATTGCAACCAGCATGGATAACCTAGTAAACGCCATGGATCGAATAGCAAAGTTACTAAACGACAATTAAATGTGTTTTAAAGCTTATTAGCTATTGACCAAAACAGCCGCGTTTCGTAAGATACGCGACCTGAACAATTCCTCTGTAGCTCAGTTGGTAGAGCAAATGACTGTTAATCATTGGGTCACTGGTTCGAGTCCAGTCGGAGGAGCCATATATCAAAGCCTTAGCGTGAAAACGCTAGGGCTTTTTTATTGGGGGCTACTCAGGGGCTACTTTTAAATTAGCTCTGTCTAAGATAATGATTAGTCACTACCACCCACCCCCGTGATTTCAGCCTAAGTAATAATAACTAAATGCTCATGTGTATTTCTATGTGCTGAACCGGCATCATGGCATGTCAAATATAGTTTTTTATTTATTGGGCATCAGCCTCAACTGGTTATGCTTTTTCTTGCTCACGTGGTTGAGAAGCCGAACAAGCTATTTGTTAGCTATTTTCATTTTGTTTTCTATCCTCTTCCCATTCCTCCCTTTCTCTTTCTCGATCATCACTTGTATAAATATCCGCCTTTAGTTTTTTAAAACCACTCGAAAAATGCCCAATGTCTTTTTGTATTTTTTCGAGAATTCTAGATATTTTACGAAGCGGGTCACCATCGCCTAACTCAGTAATACCTTTGTATTCAGAAAAGTTAAAATATGCGCGCGACACATAGTCTTTACCTTCATTATCTTGGTACCGTATATCAACTTCTGATTGATATTCGAGCGCCCTATCACCAAATGAGGCATGTAGTTCAATAAAGCTAAATATGAAGCTTGACCGCTTATCTCCTGCGCCTAGAGAAGATATGCCATTTGCCAACATAGAAAGCTTTTCATATTTCTTATTCAACTCTTGGAACACATCTTCCGCTTGTGAATTTTTATTGGCAAAGTTGAATTTAATATTCTGAGCCACCCCAAATCCATTATTAATAATATAAACGTCCATAAAGTTAAACCCCGCATGTGATGACTTTAGGTATATGTCAACATTTGGCTTAATGGAATCCTTTCTAATTTGCTCTATTTGAGACAGTTGAACCTGCCGTAACGCCCACGTTTCTTTTGCTAGGAAAATAGTCAATATTGCTATACATACCGTTGCCAGCGCTGACACCCATGCTGAAAGAGTATCACTAGATAAGACAAGGTCTCCTTGTGAACCTAGGCCAACTGATAAGCCCATGAAGAAAAATATAGTAAGCACTATCAATATCATTAATGTGCCGAATACCCACCCTGATTTATTTTTCATGTCTGTATTTCCATTGTTAACCGAGGTTTGATTAAATTATATAATATGGGTTTTCACTATTCAGTTTTAGATAACATAGATCATTCAGCCTATTCAACTCCTCAATTAAAGGCAAAATTTCCATTTTCTTAGGCCCTTCTCGCTCTTCAGTAACAAACAAGGACTCAGCCAAAATAAAGACTCTACGAACAATCCACCTATCAGGAGATAGATAAGCAAAGTCTTTTTCCGCTTCGAATATATTTTCTAGTATCCCTTTGTGGTCGGCATCCAGCCAATTATCCATTCTTTCATCAAGGTGCTCTACAGCATTTCTGGCATCCCTATTGTTTAGAGCACTAACATTACTTGTTTCTAAATGTGCACTAAGTTCGGTTGCGCGGTCTTTTGCGCGCCTGTTACCTGTTGGAGCAAATAACAATTTAGAAACCATTCCAAAATGTGACAAAAAACTTTGAAGATACATCCATGCCTCCTTATGTTGCCGGGTATCTGGGTTATCAACAATATTCCTAAACGTTTGATAATTCGACAACGCTAATTGCGCATGAATATATGTTTCTTCCGTGTAAATATGTAGTTGCTCTGGTGTCATATTTTAAAGAACTAAACTTAGCGCTTTTCAGCAAATTTGTAGCGCAGCAAAAAATTTGCCCGCATGCCCACGATTGTTATACAAAGTTTCTAACTATGCTACATATGCCCTTTATGTATACTGAAGAAAACATCATTTTTCTTATCAAGCAACCCTAAATCAAGACTGTCCATCCGCCATTCAAAATTGTACTTATCTGGATGTGACAACCCACCTTGACCATAAAGGTCGTTTATAAAATGTCTTTCATCAAGCATGGGGTCATTATTTCTAATAATCTGAGCGTAATAGTCACACAGCCTAGTTAAATACGTTGGGTGTCCCGAAGTCATTATTGGATTACTCATATATACCGCTCCGGGAGCCATGCCTGAAGTTACATGCTTTTCGTGTAACGCCCACATCCGCTCTCTTTCAGCTGTAAAGTGTCCATCAACACCTATAGGCTCAAAAACGCTATGATCAAAAACCCCCATAGCACGGAAGGAGAATCAAGGGGTCGGCCAGCTTGATTAATAAATTACCCCTTACAATTAACCTTCAAACTGCAATTCAGCAAGCCTTGCGTACAAACCACCTTTTTTGCGTAATTCGGTCGCATCGCCTGTTTCTACTACTTCGCCATTTTCCATAACGACAATTTTATCGGCCTTTTGTACCGTGGCTAAGCGGTGGGCAATAATCAGCGTGGTTCTATTTTGCATGGCGGCATTAAGCCCTTCTTGTACGAGTATTTCAGATTCTGCATCCAATGCGCTGGTGGCTTCGTCTAATAATAAAATAGGTGCGTTTTTTAGTATCGCGCGGGCGATGGCAATGCGTTGCCGTTGCCCACCCGATAAACGTGTACCGCGTTCACCCAGGAAGGTGTTGTAACCATCGGGTAGTTGCGGAATAAATGGCGCAACTTGGGCGGCATTGGCCGCGGCGATTACTGCTTCATCGGTGGCATTGGGCTGCCCGTAACGAATGTTTTCTAATACATTGGCAGAAAATATAACTGGGTCTTGCGGGACAATGGCTATTAAGCGCCGTAAGTCATCTAAGCTAATCTCATTAATTGCTTGACCATTGATGGCAATGCTGCCACTTTGCGTTTCGTAAAACCTTAACAATAATTGAAAAATGGTGGTTTTACCGGCGCCGGATGGCCCTACTAAGGCAAGGGTTTCCCCTGCGTTAATATGCAAGCTTACGTTATTTAAAGCGGGGTTAGCTGGCCGTGATGGATAGTAAAATGTGACGTCGGTAAATTGAATATCGGCCTGAGATACACTGGCTAATGGTACTGGGGTTGGCGTATCGGTAATGGCTGTTTCTGCATGCAGCAATTCAAGTAATCGCTCGGTGGCGCCTGCTGCGCGCATAATGTCGCCCCATACCTGCGCTATGGTGCTAACGCTACCAGCCACCATGGCGGCATATAAGACGAATGAGGCGAGTTCGCCACCGGTCATTATGCCCTCACTGACTTGGCGCGCACCTAGCCACAATACAAAAATTATCGTACCCATCACGGCTGTAATAATCACCGCCGTCAATAAGGCTCTTACCTTTGTTCTGCGCATTGCGGCTAAAAAGCTCAACTGTGCGCTCTGGGTAAAACGATCAATTTCTCGCGTTTCTTGTGTATTCGATTGCACCGTGGGCATGGCGTTTAAAATTTCACCCGCCATGGCGGAGCTGTCGGCAATACGATCTTGCGACTCACGTGACAGCTTTTTGACTGAGCGACCAATTAAGATAATGGGAAAAATCAAACAGATCATTAATCCAATATTGATCGAAAACAAGTAAAAGCTGGTGACCGCTAGCATGATCATACCGCCCGTAAACTGAAACAAGCTGCGTAGGCCCATGGATGCCGAACTACCGACAACCGTTTGAATAAGCGTTGTATCGCCAGTTAAGCGCGACAGTACCTCACCGGTTTGTAGCGTTTCAAAAAACTGTGGTGATTGCCTTAGTACACGGGCATACACCCCGCTACGTAAGTCTACCGTTACTCGCTCACCTATCCATGAAACCACATAAAAGCGCGAAGCTACCATCAGCGCCCAAAAAGCAGCCAAGCCAAACAGTACACCAAACTTGGTATTAATATTAATAGCGGGGGTTGTAGCATCGTTATTACCAAAGCCTACATCAATTAAATCACGAAAGGCTAAGGGTACTAACAATAAGGTGGCAGACGCCAAGCTTAATAAGACAAAAGCAATAGCCAGCTGTAAGCGATAAGGCCTTAAAAAAGGCCATAAATCTTTTAATGAGATAACGCGTTTTGGTTTGGCGCTGTTTGGTTGATCCGAATTATTTGCTTGCGCCATTAGCTGAAACTTTCTCTCTTAAAATTATTTGGGGGTTTAAGGCATAACAAATACCCAGTTAGTGACCACCGGCCTTGTTAAGGCTTACCACTAATCAACCGCCCCATTAAGGTATGAAAATGGTTCTATCTTACCTTGCTGGTTATGAGCAATAAGCCTCTTTAAGCCAGACAGGAATTATTTAATGCCCACGGTGAAACTCAGTGGCGTGGCATTTTGGACAAGGAGGGATTTTGCCGGCTTTATGGAAATGTAGTTTCTCGCCGCATTTATCACACACCAGCGTACCTGCCCCTGTTACTTCACCCGTGTGTGGAGTCATGCGCCGGGCCAATTCCATTTTTAGCGCCAACATTTGTACCGTTGCCTTATCTGCCGTTTTAAGTAGCTTTTCTAAGGCTACACTTTGCAAGATATTGCTTTCAAAACCAAGCCAGTCTTCTAACTCTTGCCCTGTTTCTGTAAGGTAATGAGCCGCTTCATGAATATCTTGCTTTAACCATTGAGCTAACTTTTCGCCTTCATCCCTAGTAACCTTTTCGAGCTTAACGGCTTCTTCTTTTGCATCATCTATTAGTTGATGAAGCACCGGTGCAGAGGCTTTTTCCGCTTTATGAAAGCCCTCGACAACCTGTTCAAATAGTCTTTCGTAAACTGCACCGAGTACATCAATAAAATCACTGCTTTGTTGGTTTTTCATTTCATTCTCCGGTTTAGTTTTCAAAAAGTCGCCTATAGAAAGGCGACTCGCTTTACTAAAAAATAACACACAAAGAAACAAACGAAATGATTTATCGCAATTTTTTGCGATTATTACCTTAGCGCCACCTCTCTTAACACAGAGCGATAAAGTTGAATTATTCGAGCAAGAATTCTAAATGCAGTTTATTGAACTCTTCTGGTTCTTCCCATTGCGGCCAATGCGCGCTTTGTTCCAAAATAATCATCCGTGCATTAGGAATTTTCTTCATGCCTTCTTGCGCTAACTCAACAGGCTGACCTGGGTTGTGTCGTGTCCATAAAACCAATGTAGGGCATTGAATGTTGCGCATGGATTCAGGGTTAACCCATTTATCGCACCATTGATCATTAATAACACCCCCTAAAATACTATTGGCAATTTTCCCCATCACCGGCAACATACCGGGCTGATCATAGATTTGATAACGAACATCTATAATCTCGTCAGTTAATGTTTTTTCAGGCTCAGCCATCAACCAGCTCATTCTAGCTCGCACGATCTCTTTAGTTAATTGACCCGCTGCTTTTTTTGAACGTTCCAGCGCATCGGCTAATTCGGCTTTCCCTTCACAGTTTGGTGCCATTAGGATGCCCGTATTTTGTACTAGTTTAATAACTCTTTCAGGGTGTTTTATAGCTGTCCACGATGCCACCATTGCCCCTAACGATTCGCCAGACAAATACACTTTATCCGCCCCTATTGTGTCGATAAAGTTAACCAAATGTTCAACAAAATCATCCATATCGTATTCACAGTCGGGTCTATCTGTATAGCCGTGACCAATCATGTCGTAGGCATAAACATGAAAGTGTTTCGCGTGTTCTTCAATATTTCTAACGTAGGCCTCAGCATGCCCGCCGGTTCCATGTAAAAAAATTAAAACGGGACCACTACCTGCCTCTATAACACGGGTTTTAATACCCTTAACATCGTAATATTTCTGGCTGTACTCAACGCCCATAAGATCTGTCCAGATACTGCTCATTGTGTTCTCCTTATTTTAAATTGTGTTTGCTGATTTGTTGTTGAACATCCAATATTAAGATATTCTTATAAAGTTAAAACTAATGATAGTTTGGTTTAAATTTAAATACAACACACTGGAGAATAAGACAAATGAGCCGGATTGAAGAACTTAAGTCGATGGTTGATCTACAAAATGGTCGCATCGACCGACGTATTTTTTGGGAAGATTGGATTTACCAGCTGGAGCTCCAAAAACTATTTGCTAAATCATGGTTATTTGTCGCTCATGAAAGTCAGGTAAAAAACACAGGTGATTTTGTTACTACTTATATGGGACAAGATAACGTGATTGTTTCTCGCCACAAAGATGGCAATATCCATGTGTTTACAAATTCATGCACTCATCGTGGCAACCGTATTTGCTTTGCAGACCGCGGGCAAGCTAGGCAGTTTACTTGTAATTATCATGGATGGGCTTTTGGCACCGATGGCGCCCTATTGGGGATGCATGAAGAAACGCATTATGAAGGGTATATTAATAAAGCTGAACACGGTTTACAAAATGCACGTGTTGAAACCTACAAAGGATTGGTATTTGCTTGTTTTGACGATGAAGCACCCAGACTAGAAGACTTTTTGGGCGATTTTCGCTGGTATTTAGATGTTATTCTTGACCAAACCGAAGAAGGAACCGAATTTATTGGTGGTTGCATCAAGAATATGTACAACGCTAACTGGAAGTTCGGTGCCGAAAACTTTGTTGGCGACTCACTTCATGTTGGTTGGACACATGCCTCCGGCACAAGAGCGGTTAGTAAAGGTGGCGAAGTACCTGAGTACATGCCAGTCGACCCTGAATCTTTTCATGCCAACGCAAATGGCCATGGCTGGGAAGGCGGCACCGATGGTGTGGGCACTTTAGCACTTATATCCAGTGGTGACCCAACGTTGGTCGAATACTTTGAGAGTGAGCGTAAAAACATGGCTAAACGCCTTGGTGAGCTTCGTGCTCGTAAATTATATGGCTCGGTTATATCGGCAACGGTTTTCCCCAATTTTTCATTTTTACCCGGCATTAACACCATGAGAACTTGGTTACCAAAGGGCCCAAGACAATTTGAATTACGTGCTTGGACGATGGTTAACAAAAGCATGCCTGACCATATCAGGGAAATTGTTCAAAACGCCTGTGTAATGACCTTTTCACCCAGTGGTATTTTTGAAATGGACGATGGTGAAAACTGGGAAAATGCTACTCAAGCCAATGAAGGCGTTGTAACCCGAAAACAAAGCCTGCACTATGGATTAAGATCAGGAACCAGTCGCCGAGATGACCCCGAATTACCTGGCAACATCAGTAAACCAATGTACAGCGATGTTAATCAATTAGCGTTTTATCAACGCTGGATGGACTATTTAAGCGCCGATTCTTGGGACGATATTCCTAAGTTCCGTTAAGGGGTAATTCAGATGACTACAACAACAAACACACAAACTAAAATGACTGATACTGATCAAATGTTACTTTGGTATAAAGTAAACCAATTTTATAATCAAGAAGCACGCGCATTAGACGATGAAGACTATGAAACTTGGTTTTCGATGCTAGCGGAAGACCTACAGTACTGGATGCCCGCAAGAGAAAGCGTGTTTCGCAAGGATGAAAAACCCGATTCAACCAGCAATATGAACCATTACAATGAAACTTTGCCCAGTTTGCAATTACGTGTGGCAAGGCTTCATAGTGGCGCCGCTTGGGCAGAAGACCCGCGCACACGCTATCGACATATTGTTTCTAATGTTGAAGTGGAGCTAGGCGACGCTGCGGGTGAAATCAAGGTGCGATCTAATACATTAGTTTACAGAAGCAGATTAGAGCGTGAAGAGTATTGGTTACTTGCCAAACGGGATGATGTCTTACGCGAAGCCGATGGTTCTTTTAAGGTTGCTAAACGCAAAATAACACCTGACTTCACCTCGTTATTAAGCAAAAACCTTAACGTTTTCTTATAAAAACAACCCAATAGCCTGTTAAATTTTTACAGGTGGTTTTTCAGCCAATGCCTTAACAACGCAACCTTAGGAATGATAACCACCTGTAAAAAATCAGGGCCATAAACCTTAACTATTAGAGCTTTAAGCACTAAGTTTTTGCCGTCATTTTTTTAAAAAAATTGACTCATCTCATTTTAATTAGCGTTCACCCCTCTGTAGAGATGCATTTCGCCGATCTCTGATATAGATCATAGAAGAAAACACAGCCTCTTTACTAAGATATTTGTCATTAGCCGCTTTGGCTTTTAACAATTCTTAACTATGGAGATGGATGAATGAAGCTTATCAAAAACACGACTGTTTTATGTGCGGCCTTAGGTTTAACTGTTATAGCAACACCTTCGTTATCTTATGAAACGGGTGACCTTATTGTTCGAGGTCGAATTATTAGTGTTGACCCTCAAGACGACAGTAGCAGTGTCAGTATAAATGGCGCATCGGTAGCTGGCAGTGGTGCGTCTGTTAATTCAGACATTATGCCAGAGCTAGACTTTACCTATATGCTCGATCCTCATTGGGGTTTAGAGCTGATTTTAGCGTACACCGAGCATAAAGTTGATGCTGGTGGTTCTTTAGGTGGCTTAAACCAAATTGGCGATACTAAAGTATTACCACCTACTCTAACCTTGCAATATCATTTTGCACCAACATCAAATATCCGCCCTTATGTAGGCGCCGGTATTAACTATACTCACTTCTTTGACTCCACTGTAAAAGGGGCTTTAGATGCACCCGGAGCAGACCTTGAGATAGATGATTCATGGGGACTTGCTGCACAAGCAGGTGTTGATATTGACCTGAATGACACTTGGTTTGTTAACTTTGATGTTAAGTACATTGATATCGAAGCGGATGCGCATATTAAAAATGGCGCCAATATCAAAGTAGATATTGATATAGACCCTATCGTTTGGGGTATTGGTATAGGCCGGACATTCTAAAAAAAATGTTGTCACCTTAAAAAGCCCAAGCGCCATCGGCGGTTGGGCTTTTTAAATACACTGTTTTTTCAGCCAAGCATTTATTCACCAGATGACTTGGTGATTAACACTGTTTCCTTGTTTAGTAATAATCCATTTACTTCTTTTTAGCCCAAGAATCTCTCAGCGTTACAATTCGATTAAACACAAGGTTTTCTGGTGTTGAGTCCACACTGTCTTGGCAAAAATACCCTTGACGCTCAAATTGATAAGCTGATGATCCCGCAGTGGATAACGATGCTTCTAGCTGGCAATTTTTTAGTACCTGTACTGACTCGTTATTAATAAACGTTTTATAGTCCTGATCACTTTCTGAGGCTGGCGCAGGAATGCTAAACAAACGATCGTATTGTCTGACTTCTGCGTTAACTGAGTGTTTTGCTGATACCCAATGAATGGTGCCTTTTACCTTACGACCATCTTCCGACTTTCCACCGCGCGTTTCAGGGTCGTAGGTACAGTGAACTTCTGTTACCTCACCGTTTGCATCTTTCACAACATGGGTGCACGTGACATAGTAAGCAAAGCGCAGCCTCACTTCACGGCCTTCGGTTAAGCGGAAAAATTTCTTTGGAGCACCTTCCATGTAGTCGCTTCGTTCAATATATAACACCTTGGAGAAGGGAATATCACGCTGCCCCTGTTCCGGCTTTTTGGGATGATTGACGCCACGTAATATTTCTTCTTGATCTTCTGGATAGTTATCAATAACTAACTTAATAGGGTCTAAAACCGCCAATGCTCTGGGCGAGTTATCATCTAAATCTTCTCGTAATGAGTTTTCTAACACGCTCATTTCAACAATATTATCTTTTTTGGTAACCCCAATTCGTGAACAAAAATCACGTATAGCATTGGCCGTATAACCGCGTCGACGCATTCCGCTTAGCGTTGGTAAACGCGGGTCATCCCAGCCATTAACATAACCGCCCTCTACTAATTCGTGCAGTTTACGTTTGCTCATAACCGTGTAATCGAGGTTTAAACGAGAAAACTCAATCTGTTGTGGGTGTACTGGCGTTTGCAATTCATCTAAAAACCAATCATACAAAGGACGATGATCTTCAAATTCAAGCGTACAAAGCGAGTGTGTAATGCCTTCAATGGCATCTGATACACAATGAGCAAAATCGTACATTGGGTAGATATGCCACTTATTACCCGTCATAGGGTGTGACATATTTTTAATGCGGTAAATGGCTGGGTCACGCATATTGATATTCGGTGCGGCCATATCAATTTTTGCACGTAATAAATGCTCACCTTCAGCAAACTCCCCATTTTTCATGCGTTCTAATAAATCGATGTTCTCATCAATAGACCGCTCCCTAAATGGGCTATTTTTACCGGGTTCCGTCAAATTACCTCGGTAAAGCCGAATGTCTTCTGCAGACAAGCTATCTACATATGCCTTGCCTTTTTTTATCAGCTGAACTGCATAGGCATACAGTTGATCAAAGTAGTCAGAGGTATGGTGAAGGTTCTCTCCCCAATCGAAACCGAGCCATTGCACATCTTCTTTAATAGCATCAATATACTCTGACTTTTCTTTACCGGGGTTTGTATCATCAAACCGTAAATGACAAACAGAATTGTTGTAGTCTTGTGAAATACCAAAATTAAGACAAATAGATTTTGCGTGCCCAATATGCAAATAGCCATTTGGCTCGGGCGGAAAACGTGTGATGACTTGCTGATGCTTGCCCGACGCTATATCGGCATCGATAATAGTACGTATAAAATTACTCGGGCTTGACTCAATCTTCTTATCATTCATCGACGGAACACCTAATTCTAAATTAAGCGCCGAATTTTAAAGCATCTTGCGGGTAACGTCTTTAAAAAGTCACTGCTGCTTACTATCAACAACCAAGTCACGCACTGTTTTATTGCCTAAAGAGGCACTAATGGCCTTATCAATTCCATTAACGAGCTCTAATGATTGGCTTTTTAATGTTAGTACATTAGCCGCCAAGAAGTGGTCTTCTTCTGCACATCGAACCGCTTGTATAACATCGCTTAATAGTAAAACATCCAATGATTTGGCCGGTAAATAAGCAACCGGTGTCTCATTCGTCCCTATCACTAGATGTTGCGCTATCAGTTTTTTAAGAACATAACGAACGACTGTATGTGGTGCAGAGATATCACCGGTTAAATCAGCCATTGTAGGCGGCTTCTCCCCTGCATAATGTTTTTCACCAACCAATTGCATTAACAATAGAGCAATGCGTTCCTTAACTCGATTACTTATTTCAAAACCGCCCCTATCGACCCTGAGAGACGATGGGTTTTGCACATAAAAGGCAAGGTTAGAGCCAAACAGTAAAATTAACCAACTGATATAGAGCCAAATCAACAGCATAATCACTACAGCAAAACTGGAGTAAATAGCTGTGTACTTCGTTGAATTAACAACAAATGTTGCAAATAAAAGGCCTGATGATTCCCATAAAAACCCTGCTACGATTGCCCCGATTAAAGCCGCTGATAGGCGCACACGCGTATTGGGCACAAACATATAGATAAATGTAAAGGCGCCCATCACCATGAGATAAGGCAGCAATTTGGTTGCTAGCACAATCAAACTACCAAAAGGCTCGATGGTCGCAAAATAAGTCACAATAGAGGAACTCATGATGGTAGCGGTTACCCCTATCGCAGAAACCATCATAACTGGGCCAATTAAAATAACACTCAAGTAACTACTAAATCGCTCTCCAATGCTACGGGTCGTTTCAACATGCCAAATCATATTGAATGCATTTTCTATTTTTTGGACTAGCGACAAAACGGTGTAAATTAACAAACCTAAGCCAACCGAGCCGAGCACCCCGACTTTTATATTATCGATAAACCCAATTATATTTTCACCAATTTGGGTGCCTTGCTCACCAAGCGGTGCTAAAAATTGAAATAGGAAAGGCTCAATTTCATTATGCACACCCATTGCTTTTAACACGGAAAAGCTCAACGCCAATAAGGGCACAATGGATAACAGCGTGGTATAAACCAAACTCATCGCCCTTAGGCTTAGCTGCCCTTCCATTAAATCTGTGACAGACACGTATACCACACGTAATATTTTCAATAACAGTAGATGGAATGGTGACAGCCCTGTTTCATCTGGCCAGAGCAACGAGGTGACTTTATCTTGCAAGTTAAATTTATTTTTTTGCACGTATTAGCTCCCAGGCCTTTGTTATTGTCTGTTCTTTTTTTCCCTCAAATATCCTACAGGCTTCGCTTTTCGTAAACAACACAGGTATCATTTACGCAATCTCACTTTTCATTTTATTTTTTTTATGTCAGAACAAGAATCCATCGAACTAAACAGAGACGTTAATGCCATCGTTATCCCTGCGGGGATCCATGTTCGGCTCAAAAAAGGTGATGTCGTTACCATCATGCAGTCACTGGGCGGCTCTTATACCGTATCAAGCGAAACAGGTATTATTGCTCGAATTTCAGCCATTGATGCTGATGTTTTAGGTAAGGAAGTTGAAGTTGTTCATGCTTATGAAACCGGCACAGACCCTGAATCAGTGCGTGAAGCTTGTTGGGCTTTTATGAAAACCGTCTACGACCCTGAAATACCGGTCAATGTCGTTGACCTTGGGCTAATTTATGATTGCACCGTTCGCGCCCTAACTGACGGCTTGAATCATGTACACGTTACAATGACCCTAACCGCACCGGGTTGTGGCATGGGCCCGGTTATTCAAGCTGATATTGAATCGGGTATTAAGCATATGGAAGGGGTTGAGACTGTTGAAGTAGAGGTTGTTTTAGACCCGCCTTGGAATCAAAACATGATGTCTGAAGCTGCAAAACTTCAACTAGGGATGCTTTAGACGCTGCGCTTATCTGCTAAAGCCGTTATTGCTACCCCTTGTTGACACAAAGCACTTACTTTATTGCATTTACCTTTGGTCTATTGGGGTCTACCCATTGTGTTCCAATGTGTGGAGGAATAGTCGGCATATTAAGCCAACAAACGAATTCGTCTAGTTATCAAACTGTTACAAAAACACTGTCCTATAATGCTGGGCGTATTCTTAGTTATAGTTTTATTGGTTTTTTAGCTGGTAGCATAAGCCATGTGGCTCTTTCGCCAATGGATACAGCCGCGTTGATGTTGTTTTCAAAGTACTTAACGTCTATTTTTATGCTTGCCTTCGGTTTTTACCTCTTAGGCTGGCTAAATTTTCTCAGTTACTTAGAGCGTTTTGGCCAACGCTTATGGAAACGCCTGTCGCCACTTAGTCGTCAACTATTACCCATCCAACATAAACGTGATGCGTTTCTCCTCGGTATTATCTGGGGCTGGCTGCCATGTGGACTGGTCTATTCTGCACTGGCATGGAGTCTTGCCAGCGCGCACCCTCTAAATGGCGCCTTAATTATGTTAAGTTTTGGCCTAGGCACCTTACCGATGTTAATGACCATGGGAATAGCGTCAGAAAAACTAACCCAATTTACACGCTCACTACTTATTCGACGCAGTGTTGGTGGCTTAATTATTATTTTTGCGGTGTTTAAATTAATTAACCCCATGGGTATGTCTATGCAGTAACGTTATTTGTCTGTTTTATTGTCAGCCTTGTTGTCATCAGCACCTAATTCTTCATTCTCTTCTTCATACAAAATACTGTGGCCCGGCCCCTCTAAATCATCAAACTGCCCAGACCGCACCGCCCATAAAAAAATAGCGGCTATTAGCACCAGCAAAACAACCGATACGGGAATTAAAAAATACAAGCTATCCAACGTGTAACCTCGATATTTTTTTGCTCTTACTGGCTGCTGGGAGCACAAAGCGCAAGAGAAAAGAGTTTAAAACAACCACCAAGGAACTAATCGACATGCCGAGTGCTGCTTGCCAAGGCTCTACATGCCCTGCCATTGCTAATGGTAAAGCACCAATGTTATATACCAGTGCCCAAGCCATATTTTGCTTAATAATTGCCTTGGTCTTTTTTGATAGCTTAAAGACGTGTTGAAGGTTTTGCATATCATTATTCATTAACAAGATATCCGATGATGCACGTGCCAATTGACTTGCACCAGAAACAGAAATAGAAACATCCGCCTTAGCCAAAATGGGCGCATCATTAACACCATCACCCACCATAGCCACTTGCTCGCCGCCCCTTTGCATGCGGTCGATTTCTTTTAGTTTATCACTCGGTGTGGCATCCGATTTAAAATCCTCAATAGCTACTTTTTTCGCTAACCATGCAACGGGACTGAGTTTATCACCACTTAATAAGCTCACTTTTTTTCCATCGCTTTTTAACCAATTAACAGCTGAAGAAGCCCCCTGCCTTATGTCATCATGTATTTCAAAAACAGCGAGGCATTGCACATCATCAGCCAAATACACCTGTGTTACATTTGAATTATGAGTCTCAAACATTAACCCAGATGACTGCTTAATATATTGCTGAGATCCAATATAATAGGTTTTACCCTCTATCGAGCCTTTTAAACCGGCGCCATTGGTTTGCTCTATTGCGCTGGCTGGTTGAGGGTTTACCGTTTTTTCATGTTTAAAAGCACGCGCGATAGGGTGATCTGAAAAGCGCTCTAAACTAATGGCTATATCCATTATGCTTTGCTTATCACGCCCATCAAACACAGTGCAATCAGATACATTCATACTGCCTTCGGTGAGCGTGCCCGTTTTATCAAAAACGACCCGATTAATACTGGCTAATTTTTCTAACGCAGTCCCTTTTGTAATAATAATGCCGTGGTCAAATAACGCACTCATCGCAGCTGTATAAGCAGTTGGCGTCGCAAGGGATAACGCACACGGGCAGGTCACCACTAGGACCGACAAGGCCGTTGAAAACCAATCCACATGACCTTGCCAATAACCAAATATAGCGCTACCCAAGGTGACCAAAATAACCATTAAAACAAATACACTAGCAAAACGGTCTGCTGTTTCGACCCAAGCAGGCTTCTGTGCATGGGCTTGTTCGATTAAACGTGCAATGGTTGATAAGGTACTGTCTTTTCCAACGCAGCTCACCTTTGCTATTAAGGTGTTATCTAAATTATGGCTACCGCCTAATACACTGTCATTGAGGCGTTTACGAATCGGTTCACTTTCACCGGTTAAAATTGACTCATCTACCTGCGATTCACCGTCCACAACAACTGCATCTGCCGGCACCACTTCTCCTGGGTTAATTTGTATGTAATCGCCCAATGCTAACGAATTTGCTGCAACTTTATGGGTAACGTTGTTTTCAGCTATCCGTTTAGCCATCATTGGCACCGCCTGTGTAATACGCTCACTCGAACTCATCGCGTACCAACGGGTGAGAAACTCTACATATCGCGCTAACATAAGAAATAATACAAACATACAAACTGACTCGTAATACGTATCACCTTTACCTTGGTAGGTATTAAAAAGGCTGGCAAAAAAACCCAGGCTTATACCCAATGCAACAGGCACATCCATACCCGGCATTTTATTTTTAATATCTCGACAAGCCGCATATAAAAATGGCTTCGCTGAAAACAATAAGACCGGCAGTGTTAATAAGGCGCTAATCCATTTTAAAAACTGCAACATATTAGGGTCAATTTCACTTGGGTCCGCTACATAGATACCTAATGTGATCATCATCACCTGCATACCACAAAATACAGCCACACCAATTCTACTGAGAAAGTCTTTGCGTTCTTTTTGCAAGTTAAGGAACTGCTTATTCGCATCAAAGGTAACTGCCTGATACCCAATGGCTCTTATCGCCGTTAGTACATCGGCAATATTAACCTCGTGACCGATGGTTTTAAGTAACCCACGCCGAGTCGCATAATTAATCTTAAACGACACCACGCCGCGTAGTTTTTGAACTTGCCGCTCCAATAACCATATACAGGCAGAGCAAGTAATCCCCTCGATGATAAGTGAGGTCTTTATGACTTCTTCGTTAGAGCAATCGGTTTCTAACGATGCAGCCGTATTAAACTCAAGCTCTTCACTTAACGAATCCATTGAAACTGCATAAGCGGTACGTTTTTGGTAATAATCTGCCAAACCATTATTTATAATCGCTTGCGCCACGGCTTCACAGCCTGGACAACACATGGCTCTCCACTGCCCATCAAAATTAATACCCCACTTCGTTGTGCTTGGCACTTCAAGGCCACAGTGAAAGCAAACAACTTCTTTTTCTAATTTAGTGTCAATTGTCATCAGTTAGACAGTGGAATTCATGTTCAAATAAGGTAATATATTCATTTTCAATAGTTTAGATTGAATGAGCGTATCAGCTAAAAATTTATTTCGTGATTTAACTGTATCTTGTAGTAACTGCAGCCTAGGTGATTTATGTATACCTCATGGCTTAGCTCCACAAGATATTGATCGGCTAGATGACTCGGTCAGCCATACAAAACTGTTGCAAGCGGGTGATATTCTTTATCACCAAAACTCTCCTTTTAAGTCGTTATATGCACTCAAATCTGGTTCTGTCAAAATTATCAGCAAAAGTGATGAATCTGATGATGTAATGGGTGTTTATCTTCCCGGCGAAATTATTGGTTTTGATGGTGTCGCTACTGACAGATACCAATGTTCGATTCATGCACTTGAAACCAGCAATATTTGTGAAATAGACCTTGAGAGTTTACAAGAAAACATCCCAAGTATTTTTAAACAATTACTCAAGCATGCTAGCAAATCAATAAATCAAAGCAACAATACAAACGCTACTAGTAAAGTTAGTGCTGAAAAACGTATTGTTTCATTGCTATTAGACTTATCGGATCGCTATCGACTACGGGGCTACTTCTATACCGAATTCAACCTTTTCTTATCGCGTAGTGAAATCGGCAGCTTACTCAACCTCTCACCTGAAACCGTTAGCAGGGGCATACGCAAACTTGAACGTGACAACCTCATCACGCTTGAAAACAGACGCCGGATTAAAATCAATAACCTGGAAGGCCTGAAAAACATACTGACGGCTATCTAATTTATCACAAAAAACAAAGCATTTAGCCCGAGCTAAGCCCACAAAATAACTTGATTTAACGAAAAACTGATTCAGATCAGGTTTGCCCCAGCTGACCTTTCTTTGCTGCAATACAGCACCTATACTTTAGCCTCTTAAATGACAGAGGTTCTCGCATGGGTACACTTATCTACAACGATACTGTGGTTCGACAATTTTCGATCATGACCGTTGTTTGGGGTATTGTTGGTATGCTTGTCGGCGTCATCATTGCTGCACAATTAGTTTGGCCTGCTCTTAATTTTGACCTGCCTTGGTTAACCTATAGCCGACTTCGGCCGTTACATACAAATGCCGTTATTTTTGCATTTGGTGGCTCTGGTTTAATGGCCACCTCTTTATATGTGGTACAACGAACCTGTCAAGTTCGTTTATTTGCTAACGCCTTGGCTAGCTTTGTCTTTTGGGGTTGGACACTGATTATCGTACTGGCTGCGATTACGCTCCCATTAGGCTATACACAAAGCGGTGAATATGCCGAATTAATTTGGCCGATTGATATTCTATTAGCGGTTGTTTGGGTAGCCTATGGCATTGTCTTCTTCGGCACTATCGTGAAGCGAAAAACACCACATATTTATGTAGCTAATTGGTTCTTTGGCGCTTTTATTCTTACTGTCGCTGTTTTGCATATCGTCCGTTCTTTAGCTATCCCTGTAAGCCTTACAGAGTCTTACCCGATCTACGCTGGTGCAACGGATGCCATGGTGCAATGGTGGTATGGGCATAATGCGGTTGGTTTTTTCCTAACCGCTGGCTTTTTAGGCATGATGTATTATTTTGTTCCTAAGCAAGCCGAACGGCCTATCTATTCATACCGTTTGTCTATTGTGCATTTTTGGGCACTTATTTCTATTTATATGTGGGCAGGACCACATCACCTTCATTACACCGCCCTACCTGACTGGATTCAATCCGTAGGTGCGGCCTTTTCGATCGTTTTATTGGCGCCATCATGGGGCGGTATGATCAACGGCATCATGACTTTATCAGGTGCCTGGCAGAAACTTCGCCATGACCCCATTTTAAAGTTTTTAATTGTTTCACTGTCTTTCTATGGCATGTCTACATTTGAAGGACCGATGATGGCAATTAAATCTGTCAATGCTCTGTCTCACTATACAGAGTGGACGATCGGGCACGTTCATTCCGGTGCTTTAGGTTGGGTCGCCATGATCACTATAGGTTCTTTGTATTACTTAATCCCAAAGCTATTTGGTAAACAAGATATGTCTAGTATGGCACTTGTTGAAACACATTTTTGGGTCGCTACTATTGGCATTGTTCTTTACGTAGCATCCATGTGGATTGCTGGTGTTATGCAAGGGTTGATGTGGGGCGCAATCAATGATGACGGGACACTCACTTATAGTTTTGTAGAGTCTTTATTGCGTATGCAGCCTTTTTACCTTATTCGCTTTCTGGGTGGCACCATGTTCTTAATTGGCATGCTTATCATGGCTTACAATGTGTACAAAACTATTAAGGGCTCTGAAGCTTCTAATATTCTTGTACCTCAACATGTTTAACTGGAGAGCATCAAGATGAGTCACGAAAAAGTTGAGACTAATATTGGGTTAATGGTTGTTTTAATCGTCCTCGTTATTTCAGTTGGCGGCTTGATTGAAATTGTCCCTTTATTCTTTATGAAGCAAACGACTGAACCTGTGTCTGGGTTACTGCCCTATAATTCTTTACAGTTAGCTGGCCGAGACGTTTATGTACGCGAAGGCTGCTATGGCTGTCATTCACAAATGATTCGCCCATTCCGTGCAGAAACAGAACGTTATGGCCATTACTCATTAGCCGGTGAGTTTACGTACGATAGACCTTTCCAGTGGGGCTCGAAAAGAACCGGGCCAGACTTACAACGTGTTGGCGGTCGCTATAGTGATGATTGGCATCGTTTACACCTCACAAACCCACGCTTAGTAGTGCCCGAATCCAATATGCCCGGCTACCCTTGGCTTAAGGATAACAAGGTCGATGGTGAGCTCATTGCAAAGAAAATGCGCGCCCTTCGCATTCTTAACACGCCGTATACAGACGAAGACATTGCCAATGCAGCTGATTCTGTAAAAGGAAAAACTGAAATGGACGCACTCATTGCCTATTTGCAGGTTCTCGGGACCCACGTCAGCACAAGGAGATAACGTATGTTTGAACTAAATACACTACGCTCTATTTTGACACTAGCGCTATTTGTACTTTTTATTGCCATTTGGATATGGGCATGGAGCAAAGACCGTAAAAAAGAGTTTGAAGAAGCCGCTAATATCCCCTTTCAAGGTGAAGAGATCAGCGCAACTTTACAAGAGGATAAAAAATGAGTGATTTTTGGTCTATCGTTGTAACGGTTGTCATTCTATTAAATATTATTGGCTGCTATCTACTCATTAGATGGGTTGCCAAGCCCAATAAGGGCGAGGCCAAGCAAGGCGAAGCAACAGGCCATGTTTGGGATAGCGACCTAATGGAACTGAACAATCCAATGCCTCGCTGGTGGTTATACTTGTTCTACATCACCATTGTGTGGGGGTTAATCTACCTACTAATGTACCCCGGTTATGGTAATTACCCCGGTTTATTAGCTTGGACATCGGATAAAAAATACTCTGATGAAGTCCAAGCAGCCAATGAGACCTACGGTCCTATTTTCAGTCAATATGCTGAAACACCCATTATTGAGCTAAGTGAAAACAAAGATGCCAATGCAGTCGGCCAACGCTTATTTGTTAATTATTGCGCACAATGTCATGGTTCTGACGCTGCCGGCTCTAGAGGCTTCCCCAACCTCACGGATAATGAGTGGATCTGGGGCGGTCAACCCACTGATATCCAACACACAATAGCTCACGGACGCACCGGCGTTATGCCTGCTTGGGAGTCAGTCCTCAAACCCATACAAATTAGTTACCTTGCAGACTACCTGATGAGCTTAACTGGCAGACAACATAAAGCGACCGATGCTCAACGTGGTAAAAAAGTTTTTGCAAGTTATTGCGCCACCTGCCACCAAGCAGATGCAACCGGCAATCCTTTGCTTGGCGCACCCAACCTTGCTGATAAAATTTGGTTATATGGTGCCTCACGTAACAAAATAATTGAGTCCATTAGTAAAGGCCGTAACGGCCAAATGCCAGCTCATTTGGAGTTTTTGGGCGAGGACAAAATCCATATTCTCTCTGCTTACGTCTATAGCTTATCTAGCCACTAAATTAAGCATGAATTTAGATACTAAACGAATCATTATTGGAACACTGTGGCCATCTTTTTGGATGGCCTGCGTCCTTAGCGGCATTGTTTTTAGTGCCATTGATCCCATCATTATCGCATCACAGATTGGTTTTGATCATATTTCCTATCTCGCCGCTTACTCCTTAGGCTTTATTTTTTTCTGGCTAGCTTGTGCTTGGAGTGGCTTATTCTCAATCATATTTTCTCGTAGCGTAAACAGAAAAAAATGACGTCTCATAAAAATGACTCTATAGAGTCATCGCTTTTTGAAAAACGAAAAAAACTTTACCCTCGTGAAGTCCATGGCCTATTTGCTAACCTAAGAGTGCTCGGTGTAGTCACCCTTCTTGGTCTTTATTACCTCCTTCCCTGGGTTAATTTTAATGGTCACCAGGTTGTACTATTTGATCTACCAGAGCGTAAATTTTACATTTTTCATTGGATTTTCTGGCCTCAAGACTTTATTTATCTTGCCCTACTTTTAATTTGTGCTGCATTTGCACTATTCCTCTTTACTGCGCTAGCCGGTCGATTATGGTGTGGGTACGCTTGCCCACAAACAGTGTGGACCGAAGTTTTTTTATGGATTGAACGAAAAGTTGAAGGAACTCGCTCTCAGCAAATGAAGCTGGACAAACAAGCAAATAGTTTTACGAAATTTCGTATAAAGGCGACCAAACATGCCATTTGGCTGATCTTTTCGTTGTATACCGGCTTCACATTTGTCGGTTTCTTTACGCCTATTAGGGATCTAGCACAGGGCATTGCCTCGTTTAACCTAGGTCCATGGGAAACCTTCTGGTTTCTATTTTATAGTTTTGCAACCTATGGCAATGCAGGCTGGTTAAGAGAACAGGTCTGTATGTATATGTGCCCCTATGCTCGCTTTCAAAGCGCCATGCTAGACAAAAACACCTTAGTGATCTCGTATGACGCCCTAAGAGGCGAACCTAGAGGGCGGAGAAAAAGAGGCGAGGATTTCAAAGAAAAACAGTTAGGCAGCTGTATAGACTGTAGTTTATGTGTTCAAGTCTGCCCAACAGGAATTGATATTCGTAACGGACTGCAATATGAATGCATTGGCTGTGCCGCCTGCATTGATGTGTGCAACGACGTTATGGATAAAATGAATTACCCACGTGGGCTGATTAAATACACCACCGAGAACCATATGGAAGGCAAGAAAACTAACTTGCTAAGGCCACGAATTGTCATCTACAGTCTACTGCTCATCGGTATTTTATCTGGCGTTATCTATTCTATTGAAACACGGGATGCTGTTGAGCTAAATGTCCTAAGAGATCGAAATGCACTATACCGTGAAGATTATGAAGGAACCATCAGTAATACTTACACGATTAAAATCTTAAATATGGATACTGTTGACCACACCTACAGCTTAAAGGTCACCGGTATAGAAGGCATTAAAACCTCTATCAAAGATCCTATCCATGTTAACGCCGGCCAAGTATTAGAAATGCCGTTACAATTATCCGCCGACCCAGATACGCTTCATACAACCTCAATCAACCTGACTTTATCGGTGCAAGCAACAGATGATGCCAGCATTTCAACTGAATCAGAAGGCCGATTTATTGGCCCATTAGAACCTTAATGATGAATACTCTTCGTGAAGACAGCCTCCCTTGGTATAAACAATTTTGGCCCTGGTTTTTAATACTACTTCCGCTAAGCGTCGTTGTTGCCAGCATAATTACCTTCCTCATTGCTCAAGGGAACCCTCCTTCCTTGGTCCAAAGTGATTATTACAAAGAGGGGCTCGCCATAAACGCCAGCAAACAGCTTGAAGAAAAGGCTCTAAGACTTGGTGTCTCAGCAGTTGTCAGTGTTAATAGTACCGCTCTTACCGTCCATTTAAATGCCCCTAAGGTTCAACCGTCACACTTAATCGTTGCGCTACGACATCCCACGCTTGAGCAATATGACCAGACTCTCAACTTGGTTAAAATAGCCAACGGTATCTACCAAACTCCTTTTAAATTACCCAAACAAGGCAAATGGTATATATACATCACTCCACCTAATAACCATTGGAAGATCTCAAGAACGTCTACTTTAACGACGCCATAGCACTGCCAAGCTCGGTTCTTATTACCATATAAGAACCACTAATCCTACCTGCAAGACGACCCTCAATTAAAAGTCAAAATATTGTCGTTTTAAAATATTACCTTTAAATAAATTATTAACACATTGTTTTATATCGATTTAATTTTTTTGGCACAACTTTCGCTATAAAGTTTTAAAATCAACAATAACGGTTAACCTAGTTACCTGTACAGGCTGAATAACAATGGAATTAAAAAAAACAATAGACAGCAGATCAAACGACACATCAGTCTCGCAAAAACTTAAACAGCAAGACACTATAAATCATCTAATCAGTGCGCTTCAGACCACTATTATTTTAGATGAATTAGTCCCCCTCTTTAGTAATGAATTACTAAAAGCTGTTGACCATAGTGGTGTCATTTTTGAAAACCCTGAGCTAGGCATTGTTTTTCAACATGGTTCACGCACCAACCACAGTTGCGAATACAGCCTGACTATTGAAAACAATTCTCTTGGTAAGCTGACATTTATGCGTCGTCAACGGTTTACTGAAAGTGAACTTAACACCATAGAGCAATTTCTTAGTGTTTTGCTCTACCCTTTGAAAAATACCTTGTTATACAGCCAAGCAATTCAATTTGCACATACAGACCCATTAACCGGTGTTTTAAACCGTTCCACATTACGCTCTGTTTTTCAAAAAGAGGTTTCTTTAACCAAGCGCCACCACTCTGACTTATCTTTGATAATGCTAGACCTTGATTTTTTTAAAACAATAAACGATAGATACGGTCATTGCGCAGGAGACACTGCCCTAAAAGACGTCACACAATGCATTGAAAAGACCCTGCGTGAAAGCGACTATATTTTTAGGCTTGGTGGTGAAGAGTTTGCCATACTACTAAACGATACTGATTTAAAAGGCGCTGAACTCATTGCTGAACGATTACGTACGGCTATTGAATCTTTAAGCATTCTACATGATGACACTCAGTTCCAGCTGACTGCTAGTATGGGTATTACACAATACAAAGAAAACGACTCGCTGGGGGTCATAATGAGTCGTTCAGATAACGCATTGTACAAAGCAAAAGATAGCGGTCGAAATAAAGTTGTTTGTGCCTAATCGGCAATTAAATGTTTAAGCGCTTCAATTTCTTTTTTATCTAACATTTGGTGCTGCCCAGCTGGCAGTCCCGGCGGCAAAAACACACTGCCATAGCGAACCCTAATTAAACGGCTCACCTTACAGTCTTGGGATTCCCAGAGCCTTCTAACAACACGGTTACGCCCTTCAGCCACTACCACATGGAACCAACGGTTTATTCCCTCACCACCAGACTCTTGTACATCTTCAAAACGCGCTTTACCATCTTCCAGTTCCACACCATTTACCAAACGTTCAAGCATGTCATGTGTCACAACCCCCATCACTCTCACTGCATATTCACGATCAATTTGCTTTGATGGGTGCATGAGCTTATTTGCCAAGTCACCATCATTAGTGAACATTAATAAGCCTTGCGTATTTAAGTCGAGCCTACCAATCGCAATCCAACGCCCAACCTTTAGTCGCGGCAGTCGTTTAAATACGCTAGGCCTACCTTCGGGGTCTTTTTTACTGACAATTTCACCCGTGGGTTTGTGATAAACCAACACTTGTGTATTTACATCAAGCTTGCCAGCTAATTTAACTGGCCGCCCTCTAAGTTTAACGATGTCATGCGTGGTAATTTTGTCGCCTAGCTTAGCAACATCACCATTAACATGAATAGAACCGTCTAAAATCCACTTTTCAACTTGCCTTCGTGAGCCAACACCGGCTTGCGCTAATAATTTTTGAATGCGCTCTGGCTGCTGACCCTTTTTTTTATTAGTCGCTTGCTGAGGGTTTTTACGTGGGTTGTTGTTTTTCATCTTGAGTAATATCTTTATTTATTGGGGTATCGTCACCCAGGTTAAGTTGAAGCTCATTGCTCGATAATAAGTCAGCTTCAAGGAGAGTTGCTAACGGTGGCAAATCAGCCAGTGTTTGTAAATTAAAATAATCTAAAAACGCTTTTGTGGTTGCGTAAAGGGCCGGTCTACCCGGCACTTCTTTACGCCCTATTACACGTACCCAGTTTCTGTCTTCTAGCGTACGTATAATATTAGTCCCAACAGCGACACCTCGAATATCTTCTATTTCGCCACGAGTCGCTGGCTGTTGATAAGCAATAATAGCTAATGTTTCCAGTAAGGCACGGCTATATTTTACAGGTTTTTCTTCCCATAATCTTGCTACCCAAGGCGAATACTTTGATTTAACTTGAAAACGGTAGCCGTTGGCCACTTCAACCAACTCCACCGGTTTTGTCGAATATTCATCTTGCAGCTGGTTGACGACCTCTCGAAGCGAATGCTTATCTGGACGATCTTCGAGTGAAAACAAGTTTTGCAATTCCATTATCGACAAGGGTTCACTGGCGGCAAATAAAGATGCCTCAATAATATTCTTTATGTCCATCCTAGTTTCTCAATTATTCTCTAAGCGATTTAACCCATACTTCTGACAACGCCTCACCTTGCACGACCTCAACCAGCTCTTCTTTACAGAGCTCTAAAATAGCTAAAAATGTCACCACAGCGCCTTTTTTCCCTTCTTTTACGGTAAAAAACTGATGAAAAGCTAAAAACGTTTCCTCTGTTTTATCGAGTAGCGTCAAAATATTAGACATCCTTTCTCTAACCGACAATGCTTCGCGCTGAATTTGATGGTGAGTAAATTTTTCAGCACGTTTAAGCACCTGTTGAAACGCTATTAAGAGACTGTCCAAATCAACATCAGGAAGCGGTTTTTCCATTTTATCTACGATCAATTCAGCTGTGGCTAAATAATTATCGCGATACAGTCGTGGCATAGCATCAATATCATCTGCTGCTCGCTTAAACCGTTCATATTCTTGTAGGCGCCTAACCAGTTCTGAACGAGGGTCTTCCTCATCATCTAACTGTTCAACATTCTTTGGCAATAGCATATTAGATTTTATTTCTGCGAGCATTGCCGCCATGACTAAATATTCGGCAGCCAATTCCATACGCAAATTCTGCATCAACGTTATGTATTCAATGTACTGCTGAGTAATTTTTAGAATGGGAATATCAAGAATATCTAAGTTTTGATGCTTAATAAGGTAAAGCAGCAAATCTAAAGGGCCTTCAAATGTTTCTAAAAAAACCTCTAAGGCATCTGGGGGGATGTATAAGTCGTCGGGTAACTCTTTAAATGGTTTCCCATCAACCAAGGCTAACGTTTGCTGAATTGGCACCACATAGTCAGTCTGGTCGTTCATTAATTTAAAAGATGCTGGCTAATGATACTGAGTCTACCACAGCAAATGCTTGGCAATGAAACCCTATCAAGCTACTCTACCTTCTTTATTTTCATGGTATCTGTTCCACCATGCTGCCCTGTCAGCTCACCTGCTGTAATAATAACTAAGTCGCCCTTGGCCACTATTTCAAGCTGCTGCAATTTTGTTATTGCCGCTTCATTAACATCCTTAGCATGACCTAGTGGCGCTTTTAGCAAAATAGGCACCACACCTCGATACAGCGTCATACGGCGACAAACGTCACTATTTGGCGCCATTGCAAAAATAGGTATTCCTGAACTAATTCTAGACATCATTCTCGGCGTACCCCCCGACTCAGTGAAGGCAGCTATAGCGGTAATATCTGTATGATTAGCCACATACATCGCAGACAATGCAATGGCCTCATCAATTTGCCCAAACGCTTTACCCATACGGTGGCGCGAACGAGTCGTTCTTGGCTGACGTTCGGTTTGTTCGCAAATACGCCCCATTGCCTCCACGGTTTGAACAGGGTACTGTCCAACTGATGTTTCAGCCGATAACATCACAGCATCTGTACCATCAGAAACGGCGTTTGCAACATCAAACACTTCTGCACGCGTAGGAATGGCGTTATTAATCATCGACTCCATCATTTGTGTAGCGGTAATAACTACAGTATCCCTATCACGAGCCATCCTAATGATATGCTTTTGAACCGGCGGTAAGTTAGCATCACCAATTTCCACACCCAAATCACCTCGTGCGACCATAACCGCATCAGATGCATCTACTATTTCTTCCAGCACATCCAAGGCTTCAGCCCGTTCGATTTTAGCAATTAAATGCGCTTGGCTACCGGCCGCTTTAACCAACGCACGTGCTTGATGCATATCTTCTGCAGATCTTGGGAACGACACGGCGACAAAATCCACCCTCATCTCAGCAGCCGTCTTAATGTCTTGCTTATCTTTGTCGGTTAACGCATTGGCGGATAAGCCTCCACCTTGTAAGTTAATGCCTTTGTTATTTGACAGTATCCCGCCCACAACGACAGTACACTTAATTTTTGAACCCTTAACAGCCTCGACATCCAGCACGATACGTCCGTCGTCTAATAATAGACGATCGCCCTCAGTCACATCATTGGCTAACGGTTTATAATCACAACCAACTTGGGTGATATCACCTGCTGTTGATGCTAACGCTACATCTATCGTAAATTTAGCCCCCTCTTGAAGGCTTACTTTTCCATCCTCAAAACGCGCTATACGAATTTTTGGTCCTTGCAAATCAGCCAAGATACCGACATGACGGCCGAGTTTTTCTGATAAGTCTCTTACCGCTTGAGCACGTTTTCTTTGTTCATCTGCATGGCCGTGAGAGAAATTCAAACGAACGACATCTACGCCCGCTTTAATTAATTTTTCTAAAACATCGGGTTCATCGGTAGCTGGACCCAAGGTGGCAATAATTTTAGTCCGTCTAGGTTTTCTAAAAGGAGGCATACTCTACTCGTTCATTAAGAAATAGTGCTTAGAGTATAGCGTGTAGATGACAGTTTTATGGCAACAATAACCCACACGTTATTTAAAATATGAGCAACAATAATCTGTCGGCTCATGAACTTTTAATTGAAAATTAGCATTCGCCGGCACATCAAACGATTCGCCACCTTTAACAGCTACCCACTCTTGCGAATTTGGCAATAACACATCGAGTTGCCCAGCTAAAATCTCCATCACCTCAGCGGCAGCGGTATTAAAGTCATAGTTACCCGGCATCATATAGCCCAATGTTTTTGTCGAACCATCCTCAAATTTAACCGTTCGACTAACCACTTTTCCATCAAAATACACATTTGCTTTTTTAACAATCGTGACATTTTTAAATTCTGACATGTTATTTCCTATTCTGTTTTTTTAACGTCGTTTAAACGTTATTAATACCCATTGCTGACTTTACTTCTTCAAGCGTCTCTTTTGCCAAATCTCTAGCTTTTTCAGTGCCTTCATTAATAATAGAGCGAACAAGCTCAGGTTGCTCCGTGTATTCTTTAGCCCTTTCTTGCATCGGTTTTAGTTCACGTAACACAGCATCAATAACGGGTTGTTTACAATCTATGCAACCAATACTCGCTGACTTACAGCCTTCTTGAACCCAATTACGCACACCCTCTTCTGAATACACCTCATGAAACTGCCATACTGGGCATTTTGCTGGGTCACCCGCGTCTGTTCTACGAACACGCGCTGGATCAGTTGGCATTGTTCTAAGTTTTTTCTCTACCTCTTCTGGTTCATCGCGCAATGCAATTGTGTTGTTATAGGACTTGGACATCTTTTGCCCATCTAAGCCGGGCATCTTCGACGCTTTAGTCAACAAGGCGATGGGCTCTGGCAAAATAACGCGGCCACTGCCTTCCAAATAACCAAATAAACGCTCTTTATCACCAACCGTTATATTTTGTTGTGCTTCTAATAAAGCTCTAGCTACACCCAGTGCTTCTTGATCACCATTTTCTTGGAAAGAACTTCGCAACTTGTTGAATATTTTGGCATTTTTCTTCCCCATTTTCTTAATCGCAGCTTCCGCTTTTTCTTCAAAGTCTAAGCCTCGGCCATATAAATAATTGAAGCGCCTAGCCACCTCACGCGTCAACTCAACGTGTGCCACCTGATCGGCTCCAACGGGGACTAAACCGGCTTTGTATATAAGAATGTCTGCGCTTTGTAAAAGTGGATAGCCTAAAAACCCATACGTTGCTAAATCCATTTCTTTGAGTTTTTCTTGCTGGTCTTTATAACTCGGGACCCTTTCTAACCAGCCCAGCGGCGTTATCATAGATAGCAACAAATGCAGCTCTGCATGTTCAGGAATGCTCGATTGTATAAATAAATCAGCCAAACCATGATCAACACCAGCGGCCAACCAATCAACAACCATATCCCAAGTACTGTCTGCAATAATTGAAGGGTCTTCATAGTGCGTTGTGAGCGCATGCCAATCTGCCACAAAGAAATGACACTTATATTCTTGCTGTAAATCGACCCAATTTTTTAGTACTCCGTGATAGTGACCTAAATGCAATTTGCCGGTTGGCCTCATACCGGATAGTACACGACGATACTGCGCTGGAACTTCTGAACTCACATTTCCTCCTAAATACCCAATATTTTAAAAATACTGGTTTGTAAAAAATAAACGGGCGGACCTAAAATTTTAGACAACCATCCCATTACAATAATAAAGACCAAAATTGGAAAGCCTAAGCGTTCAAGTTTACTAAACTCAATACTGGCTCTCATTGGCAATAAACCGGCTAACACCCGTCCACCATCAAGCGGTAAAATCGGTAATAAATTTAACATCATCAGCACCGAATTAATAAAAATACCTGCATAGCCCATGTATATCAACGGCATAGCAAAATACTCATTTTGCGCGCCCATCATATAGCCTATTTTCATGACAACACCCCAACCAATCGCCATTAAAAGATTAGCGAAGGGTCCCGCTAGGGCCACATAAATCATGTCACGTTTGGGGTTCTTTAAATTGTGCCAGTTAACCGGAACCGGTTTTGCCCAACCAAATATAAAACCACCCAATAATAACAAAACCCCAGGCACAATCACGGTTCCGACCAAATCCATATGACTAACGGGGTTTAAGGTTAAACGCCCAAGGCTCTTTGCCGTATTATCACCAAACTGGCTAGCCACCCAACCATGAGCGACTTCGTGAACAGTAATGGCAAAAATAACCGGTAATATCCACACCGCTATTCGACCGACCAAGGTCAATTCGTCCATTGACATTAATGCTCATCCTTACGTGCAATAAAATCAGCAATACCTTTACCTTCTCTAACCACTTCAGGAAAGTCATTATCCCAAACGATCATGGTTGTTGGTTCATACGGAATAACACCCGCATCAACCACAAGGTCCAATACTCGGGCTAACTGCTGATTAATCTCATAAGGATCGGCTATGGCCTCGGTTTCACCCGGCAAGATCAAGGTACTGGTTAACATCGGCTCATTGAGCTCTTCAAGTATTTTTTGCGCAACCAAATTATTTGGAATACGAATACCAACGGTTTTTCGTTTCGGGTGCTGGAGGCGTCGAGGCACCTCTTTAGTTGCCTTTAACACAAAAGTAAACGCGCCCGGCGTTAATGATTTGAGCAGGCGGTACGTATCGTTATTCACTTGTGCGTACATCGAGATCTCAGTTAGATCCCGACACACTAAGGTGAAATTATGTTTATCGTCAATTCGACGAATCTGACGAATACGATCAAGCGCCTGCTTATCACCCAAATGACAAGCCAAGGCATAAGAAGAGTCAGTTGGGTAAGCGATAACACCGCCCCGACGTATAATATCGGCCGCTTGCTTAATTAACCGTGGCTGTGGATTATCGGGGTGAATATTCAAATATTGTGTCATGATTGCTGTTGTGCTTTTTTCTTTGCTACATTATCACGTAAATACACCGGTAATGCATTGTCGGCAGACACCGTTTGCCCATCCCTCACCATGCTGACCGCCAACTGAGCAACCTCTCTTGCTCTTGGCAGCGCGTTTGGTAAAAGCAACAACTCGCTAGCGTTAACTAACTGCGTTAACTCATTTTCATATGTGCCCCAACCGTGTCCAATACCAATCGCCTGTTTACCTTGCGTAACGCTTAACGCTGCTGGCGCAATAACAGACTCATTGGAAACCGCTTTGAGTTGGCCATCACTCCGTTCATATTCGCACCAATATACCTCACCCATTCGAGCATCTAAGGCTGCGTACACTGTCTGACCTTCTACGGGAGGACCCGCCTGATATGCCAACGCGGTAAGCGTAGACACCGGCGCGATCGGTAGCTCTGCCGCAAAGGCTAAGCCTTGAATAACGCCTGTCGCCATTCTAACGCCGGTAAAAGACCCGGGGCCACGGCCAAAAGCTAACGCATCGAGTTGTTGTAACGTCATACCAGCTTCGTTCAGTAGCTCATCGACCATTGGCAAAATCAAGTTACCGTGTTCTCGTGGTGCCACCTGAAAACGGTCTATTACCTCGCCGTTTATCAACAAGGCCGCAGAGCACCCTTCTGTTGCTGTTTCAATCGCTAAAATTTTCATGCTGATTTTATAACGTGTTTTTTATCACTAATTTTTTGACTATTGATACGATGAAAGAATCTCTTCACATCTTTTACATCTTGTGTAATAGGCATCGCTGGCAAGGATTTAATAAACACTTTACCATAGCCTTTGCTAGATAACCGTGGATCACACAGCACCAACACGCCTTTATCTTCAACATCACGAATCAACCTTCCCACCCCCTGTTTTAGCGTCAAGGCTGCTGAGGGCAATTGGAAATCTGAAAACGCTGACTGGCCATTAGCGGCCATATATTCTAACCGAGCTTTAGTCACCGGATCGCCAGGCGATGCGAACGGTAGTTTATCTATAATCACACAGGATAAGGCTTCCCCCCGCACATCAACGCCTTCCCAAAAACTCGCAGTACCAAGCAAAACCGCACGCTCAGAACGCCTAAAGGACTCTAACATTTGTTGCTTCGGCAAATCACCTTGCACTAATAATTTAAAGTTCGTTTCAGCCAATAAAATATTAGCGGCTTCTTTTAATGCCTTATGCGAGGTAAATAAAATAAATGCCCTACCTTCACTAGCCTCTAATACTGGAATGATTTTTTCAATCATCGTCGCCGTATAGTGATAATCGCGTGGCTCAGGCATGCCAGTTGGGACATACATCAATGACTGATGCACAAAATCAAAAGGGCTTTCCCAGCTACCTGTTTCAGCATCTTCCAAACCCAATCGTTTAGAAAAGAAATCAAATTTATTATTCACCGATAAAGTTGCCGAGGTAAACACCCAGCTGGCATCACTGGCAAAAGCAAAACTGGCAAATGCCTTAGAAATATCCAAAGGCGTTCGATAAAAAGTAAACGTCCGCTGATACGTTTCGAACCATTGGATCCAATCGTGCTGATCTTGATTTGAAAAAAGTTTCAGTCGCAGTAGAACATCTTCGCAGCGTTTCCAACACGCCTCTAAACCTTTAGAACGAACAGCCACCTTAGTTAATACTTTAAATAACTGTTCGATACGTTCAATCAGGCAATCTAAGGCTTGCAAGAAGTCTGTACCTTGCTCAAGCTCATCCCAAGAGCCTTTAATAACCGGCTCAGGCAGCACCTTCCGCATTTCTCGTATGTCTTCACTAATTACATGTGTTAAATCAATCAATTCAGGCATATCTGATGCTAATTTTAATTGTTCTGCACTGACATCACCGATCAACGATAAAATTTGACGTGCACTGACCGACACCCCTAAAAACCGAGACGCCGTGTCAATTAATTGGTGGGCCTCATCAACAATAATTAGCTCTGCATCTGGCAATAACTGCCCAAACCCATCATCTTTCAATGACCAGTCTGCACATAAAAGATGGTGGTTAACAATTAACACATCTACTTCTTGTGCTTTTTTTCTGGCTAATACTGGAAAACACTCACTGATCATTGGACATTCTTGGCCCAAACAATTATCTGCTGTTGACGTGACTTGTTGCCAAACGTAAGAATCTTCGGCAACCGAGGTTACCTCAGCAATATCTCCCTCTTTTGTTTGATTAGACCACCGTTCGACCTCTCTTAATTCAGCATCCGTCTGTTTATCAAAGCTAGATGTTTGCATTTTTGCCTGATCAAGGCGATATAAACACAGGTAATTAGACCGTCCTTTCAGCACTGCACCCTGTACAGGTACGTTTAATACGTCACGGATTAACGGGAAGTCCTTTTCGAATATTTGGTCTTGAAGATTACGCGTCCCGGTTGAGATAATTGTTTTTTTACCAGATAAAATGGCAGGAATAAGATAGGCAAAGGTTTTTCCTGTTCCTGTTCCAGCTTCAGCTACTAGATGTGTATGCTGCTCAATAGCCCGCTCGATAGCCTGCGCCATCGACAACTGTCCATCTCGCGGTTGAAAGCCTTTAATATGTTTAACCAGCTCGCCATTAGAGCCAAATATGCTATCGAGGTCGTACAAAGGGTTATCCGTTTAAATTTATTAACTTGTTTCATCAGTCCACGCTGATGCGTCCAAACCACCTTCTTTTGTCCAAACCAAGGTAGCAATATTGCGAAACTTTGCAACCGACATAGCGCCTCGCTTCATACGGTTTGAGCTATCATTCAGGTTATCTAAAATATCGCTACGTGTGGCCTCAAAGATATCAAACGGCAGATAATTTTCATCCATAAGCACTAACACAACCGAGTCCCATTCTTTATCTAACTTTAATTGCCCAAGCCGTTGGCCTCGATAATTGTCATTGAATATAGTTCGCGCTTTAATTTGAATTCTTTTTGGCCCACGCCCTTTAACACGTAAGGCATCAAAACCTAGCGAGCGGTCGTCGCTTAACGCTAAGTCTAATAGTTTGCAGGCATCATGTTCAGCAATTTCGTTGCTGACCCCCGGCAAGGGCTTACCTGTCATTTTTTTATAATCTGTGGCCAACTGCCTTGCTTGCTCTATTAATTTATCAACAGAATAAACTTGCGTTGGCTCCGTCATTTTAAAACAACCTATTGGCAGCAACACGTGCTTTTCGGGCATCCTCAGTTCGACCTAAGGCATCATAACAGTCTGCCATCAATAACCAATTGCTACGCTGAAGGCTCGCCTGCCCAGCAGACAATAAGTTAGATTTTTCAGCCAAACTAATCGCTAAGGTATATTTCTTTTGTTGATAACGCACCTTCGCCAATGCATGCCAAACCTGCGGGTCTCTTGGAGAAATACGAACAGCTCGTTCCAATTTTGAAGCCGCCATATCAGGCTGACCAGATTCACTTTGTTGGTACGCACTATCCAGTAAGGCAACTACAGCTGGGTTTTGTGTGGTTTTTGCCTCATCGATTGGTTGATCATAAGACTGCCCCATACCCTCTTGTATAGGCTGCTCATCAATAGGGTATGTTTGAGCCGTTTGTGGCAATGGTTGCGATGGATATGGCGAAGCTTCACCAGTGCGTCCAATCGGAGCAGGTACTTGATTATACATCGACAGATCTGCGCAACCCGATAAAGCTAGCAGCAACGCGATCAAGGTGGTTAATTTCATGATTATTTACATACCGTTCGTTAAGCGATCAAACCAATTCCCAGCTCGCTCTAATGTTCTATTAACCGCCCCAACACAGGGTGAATACTCAGTGGGTTCGGAGCCTTTTATAAACGGATATTGTACAGCATCTTCACAAAACTCATTAGCACGATAGCCGAGTGGGTCTACCCAAGTATACTCAACATTCTGTGGCTTTGTCAGCTCCACGGGCTCTTTTGAAATAGTACTCATAACACTTGACCATACTTGCAATGCGCCGCTAGCGCCAGTTAATTTAGAGGGCCTATTATCATCACGTCCTAGCCATACAACTGCTAAATAATCCCCGCTAAACCCGGCAAACCAACTATCTCTTAATTCGTCAGTAGTTCCGGTTTTCCCGGCCACCTTATAGTAATGAGGCATCTGTCGATAAACTGAGCGCCCTGTGCCCTTCGTCATCACTTCTTGTAAGGCTGTATTAACAAGGTAAACCGCTGATGGGTTTGCCACTTGTCGTACACTTAGCGCATAACGCTGCAAAGCGATATGATCACTAGATGTTACTGACTGGATAGATCGCAATTGGGTAAAAAAACCTTCGCCTGCTAAAGTTTGATACATTTGCGTTACCTCAAGAGGTGATAACCGAAGTGCTCCCAGCAATAATGACGGGTAAGGCTTAATCGGTCGCCGAATACCTAGCTCTTCAATTGTTCGTTTTACATTTGGCACTTTAAGCGCCATACCCAAGCGAACAGTCGCTAAATTATATGAGTTCGACAAGGCTTCGTGTAATGGCACAGGTCCATGCTCAACCTTGTCATAATTCTCCGGCATCCAAAGTTCACCTGAACGTTGTTTTAAACTAACCGCCTTATCCTCAATCATTGTCGTGAGCGTATAGTCTGCTGGTTGCGATAATGCCGTCAAATAAACTGCTGGCTTCACCAAAGAGCCTATCGGCCTAATTGCATCTAGCGCCCTATTAAACCCACTAAACAATGGATTTCTGTCGCCAATAACGGCAACAATCTCACCGCCCTCACGGCGTGTAATAACCATTGCACCTTGGAGTTTATTTTTTTCGATACCGTACTGCCTATTTAGTGCTTCAAGCTTTTGCTTAAACAGTTTTTCGGCCGTCGTCTGAATATTGTAATCCAGCGTTGAAAAAATATTTAGGCCTTCCGAGCGTAGGTCTTCATCCTTATAATCTCGACTTAATTGACGCTTTACTAAATCTAAAAACGCCGGAAAGCGAGAACTTTTAACCTGCTTAAACGGCGAAATATCCACACCAAATTGTTTTGCAATACGCCTTTGCTCGTCCGGTAGCACTCCAAAGCGAGTCATTTCATCAAGTACTAAGTTCCTGCGTTTTAGCGCTCTTTCGGGGTGTCGCCTCGGATCATAATAAGAAGGGCCTTTGACCAACCCAACTAACAACGCCGTTTGATGTGGCTTTAATTCAATCAATGGTTTATTAAAATAAAACACACTGGCCATTCCAAAACCATTGATCGAACGCTCACCATCTTGGCCAACAAAAACCTCATTTAGATAGGCTTCTAAAATCTCATCTTTTTCGTAATGAAACTCAATAATCAACGCCATCATGGCTTCTTTAATCTTTCGCCACAAACTTCTTTCTGACGTTAAGTAAAAATTCTTAATTAATTGTTGCGTTAAGGTGCTGCCTCCTTGAACAACGCCTCCAGCTTTTATATTTGCCCACACCGCACGCAAAATAGATTTAATAGAAACGCCGTAATGTTGATAGAAATCGCGGTCTTCAACTGATATCAAACCGTCAATTAATGTACGTGGCGCATCATCAAGCTTTATTAGAATCCTATCTTCTTTTTGACTAGGGTAAAAACTACCGACTCGAACTGGGTCTAAACGGAGTAAGGCTTCAGACTTACCTGTTTGTACGTTTTGAATCGCCGATATATGATCACTTCTAAAGTAAATTTTGACTGTCTTAGATACTTCACGGTCATCAAAGAATTTAAATGAACGTGTTTTTACCGTAAAAGTTGAGCCTGATTGATAGTATTGACCGCCCGAGGTGAATGTCGATGTTCGTTGGTAATGTAGGTCTTTCAATAACGATTCAAATTGCTGTGCTGATAAGGACAGCCCTTGATACAGTTCAACAGGGTTTGCAAACACATGAGCCGGTAACGCCCACCTTTTCCCTTCAAATTGAGTGCGAACAACATGATCTAAGTAAAAAACGTAGACAGCTATCACAACGATTAATAGCAACCCTACTTTCAGGATTAACCTCTTTAGAAAACCACTAGACTGTGGTTTTTTTTGAGGTTTCTTCGTTTTTTTTCTGCTCGATTTTGCTTTAGTTTTTGGCTTAGCCATAGTCAATTTAACAGATTTACAAGGTTACAAAATTTGCACCGCAGCACGGCTGCGTCATCATGTCATAGACTTGGCGTTAATGGGTCATTAATTTTTCGATATCTAACGATTTATTCAACAAACCGTCAATAGAAACATACTGATCCTCTAACAGTTCTAGGCTAGGCTTACCAAGCAGGTAACCTTGAACATAATCCACACCCAACTCTTTTAATACTCGTAATATTTCAGCATTTGAGACATATTCTGCAATGGCTTTCTTACCAAGACTATGCGCTACTTCTATCATTGATTTAACAAGAACTTGGTCAGCATGGTCCACAGCTAAATTATTAATGAATTGACCATCAATTTTTAGATAATCGACCGGAAAGTTTTTAATATAATTAAACGAGCTAAAGCCAGCACCAAAATCATCTAAGGCAAATCGACACCCTAGGGCACGAATTTTAGAAACCATTTCACGTGTTTTATTGAAATTTGAAACTGCTGCTGTCTCTGTTATTTCAAACGTTAGCCTTGACGGTGAAATCCATGTAGATTCAAGTTTCTGTTTAATAACCGGCAACAAATAATCACCTTGGAGTGCGTGACTGGATAAGTTAATGGTAAAACAAATATTCTCTTGTGTTTTTGGTAAACCAGCGATGTGATCTATCGCATGTGAAACCACCCATAGGTCAATGTGATGGATAAGCCCCATTCTCTCTGCCACCGGAATAAACTGGGCTGGTCTTAACAACTCGCCTTCATCCCCTATCATCCGAAGCAATGTTTCATAATGAGAAACGGACCCATTGGAGAGTTTTACGACAGGCTGAAAAACTATTTTAAATAAGTCTTCACTCAATGCATGACGAATTTTAGGCACCCATTTGGCATCCTCTCTAATGCTAATTAATTCGTCGTTATCACTCTCAAATAAATTAACCCTATTACGGCCCAAGGTCTTTGCAGAATAACAGGCATGATTCGCTCTAGACATCAGTTCACTAGGGCGTTTAATTAATTTTAATGGTTCCAACATCGCGACACCGATGCTGGCTGAAATATTATAAATATTCTCACCCGATTTAAAATCAAACTCATCAATGGTTAGCCTTATTTTTTCAGCCAATTGCATGGCCTCTTTTTCGGCTGTTTTACTGATGAAGACTTGAAATAAATTTGAGCCAACTCGTGCAATAAACGCATTATTATCGAGGGTTGAACGAATTAGGGTGGCTACTTCCACTAGAAGTCGATCACCAGCTTCGTGACCTTCAATATCATTGACGACTTTAAATTGGTCTAAATCAATGTCTAACAAAGCACCATGTTGTTTAAAGTTATTGCATCTTAAAATAGCAAAATCCAATGTTTTTTCTAAGCCACTTCGGTTAGATAACCCTGTCAATTCATCATGCGCTACTAAATATTGTAAACGGGCTTCCATAATTCGTCGTTCAGAAAGCTCTCTGACTAACTTTTCCTCACTCTGAATTCGATCATCTCGTTCACTTTTAAGTGCAAACGCCAGTTCAACTAAAGGCATGAGATGTTTGCCCTCTGTTGGGTAATGCGTCATCGTCGCGGCATTTGCTTTATGACATTGGGCCATCAACTCATCATTAATCGTAATTGCTTTATCTGCGAGTAAAATCAACGGAATGGCATCATGACCATCGAGAGTCGTTAAAACCTGGCTAAGCTTCAAGGGGTCACTTTGAGGCAAGCCATAACTTAAAAATATCATGCCAATCTCGTCTACCTTACCTTGATAAGGACGGATAAGCTCAAAAGCTTGTTCCTGACTTGATGCACAAATTAAATTTCTATAACCACCGGCTGATAAAATATCCTGCAGCCTAGACAAGCGGCTCACCTCGTCTTCGATGATTAGAATAGCTTGTTGCTTTGGTATTTGTTCCGTCATTTCAGTCGCCTTTTCGAGCTGACTATCCGTTATTTTAAAACAACAAGCAACGAATAATTATCAAAATATATACATAATTTTCTTTTCTATCAACAACTTTACGCCTAATCTTAATACAGTGTCAACAATAATTTCATAACAGCTTGATATTCCGGACAAGGACCCCGTAGAATATATATCTGCTAGAAAAAATAAAAATCTGTCATTCAACGTTAAGCATATCGCCTATTTTTACTAGACTTAGAGCCATTAACTTTTTAATCATGATTCGATATGACACAAACATACGCCAATATTTGTACCGTTGATGATTTTTTAACAGGAGACATTGATCTGTGCTCTGCTCCGGAGATTTTCTATCGTATTACACAAGCACTCGACGACCCCTTAAAAAACTCTCAAGATATTGCGGCCATTATCGAACAAGACCCTTCACTATCCGCTCGAATGCTAAAAATTGTTAATTCCGCTTTTTTTGGTTTCCCGGCCTCGATTAAAACAATTGAGCATGCCATTTCTATTTTGGGTAATCATGACGTTCGAATGCTAGTCATGACAACGAGCGTGGTTGAAAAATTTTCAACTTTACCTAACTCGATTCTTGATATGCGCCAATTTTGGATACATAGTTTAAAAACTGCTTTATTTGCAAAGTACCTTGCTGACAATCACCCTAAAAAAAGGCAGCTTAGTTCTGCATTTATGAGTGGGCTTCTCCATGATATAGGGCGGTTAATTTTTTATATCAAAGCACCTGATCTAGCCCGCGCAGCCGCTTTGCTTGTTAAGACGGAAACTGTAAATGAAATTGAAGCCGAGGCCTCCTTTGTAGGTTTTAATCATGCCGAGCTAGGTGGTGCTTTGTTAAAACTATGGGAAATACCAGCTTCCATTCAAGATTCGGCAAGCTTCCATCATCAGCCTGATTTAGCTACTAATAATAAAGACGAAGTTTATATCGTTTACCTTGCGAATAAATTAACTCATGCTAACAGTACGTCTGAAGAAACCATCAACAAAACGATATCTACAGAAGATAATTTATGGAACCAGCTTGACCTCCCTTACGGCATTATTGCACCCGCTGCTAATCACGTAGACGAACAGTTTAGCCAAACCTATGCGTTATTTTTTGATTAAGAAACCTGCGTAAATGTTTTTACACCCAAGCGAAACACACTAAATTCATTGGTCTCCATTTTCGTCCACTGCTCATTCGATGTCAGCGGCTCAGTGGCTATCACCGTCACCACATCATCGGGTGACGCTTCTTGATTAAAGTCTACACACAAGTCTGCATCCAATAATTGCGCCTCTACGAATGGTGTTTGACGTGTTAGCCAATATAGTTTTGTATTACAGAACGTATACAAATGATCTACATCACTCATTAATACGTTAAACACTCCATGCTGAGATACCTTACGGAAAAGTTCTTCAACAGTCTTCCGCAACTTCACTTTACTTTTTGGTTTAACAGGGTACTTTTTACGAAGCTGGCCCAAAATCCAACAAAAAGCATACTCGCTGTCTGTTGTGCCGATAGGGGTGTAGCCATTAAGTACTTTTTTCTTAATGCCTTTTAATTGACCATTATGTGCAAATGACCATATTTTACCCCACAGTTCACGCGAAAATGGGTGTGTATTTTCCAAACAAACACGTCCTCGGTTTGCCTTTCTAATATGACAAATAACTTGCGTACTTTTTATTGAGTACTGCTGAATAAACTTTGCGACTTCAGAGTTAGCACTAGCAACTGGGTCGTGAAAAGCACGAAAACCTTTTCCTTCATAAAAAGCGATACCCCACCCGTCTTTATGTACACCAGTTTCCCCACCACGCTTAATTAAACCACTAAAGCTAAAGCAAATATCTGTCGGTACATTTGCACTCATCCCTAGTAATTCACACATATAGACTGTTAAATCTCTTCTATGATAGTCCGCTCGATAGGAACTTGGACGTATTTCTTTTTACCGTTCTCTTTAACCCAAAAGTAGTAATAACCTTTTTGTGATTCAGATGTCACTTTACTATCAAGAACTGTCCACGATTTTTTATGCTCACCCTCGTAAAAGCTTACCTTATAATCGCCTTCCATCCAGCTCACACCTAATCGTGAAAATTTATTTTGCTGTTCTTCTGAACAAGCCGAAAGAACAAAGGTTATGATTATCAATACGATATATCTCATGAATTTTCCAGTTTTCTTAAAACCAAAAAGACCATTACAAAAGCCCCGCCAATCGCACACATCCAAATATCAGATCGCTGCAGGCCTAGCAGGCTACCTATCCCCGCACCAATCGCAGCACCTAGGCCACTGAATGCCATACTTCTCATCATTCTACAAAAACTACAATCGGACCCTTCTCCAAAAAACTTTGGCATCTCGTTCCCTCCTTTTGTATTACCGTCTCACCTATGGCGTACTGTCAATCAACTTCTAAAAACACATAGGCCTGTGTTTTACTTTCACCTAAATGTGGGGATAGTCGCTGACTATCACTCCCTTTAAAACTCTGTGACCGTCTATTTGGCACATCATTCCCTAAACTAATAAAACAGTGCTATTAACAGCTTTTCTGTAATTTAACAGGCTGAATCACCACTAGCCCATTTTTAATAAGCTTAAAAATTCAGCCCGTGTTTCAGAATTTTTACGAAATTGCCCCAACATACTAGATGTAGTCATTTGTGAGTTTTGTTTCTCCACACCTCGCATCATCATGCACAAATGTTTTGCCTCCACAACCACTGCAACCCCTTTTGCACCCGTTACTTCGAGAATAGAATCTGCAATTTGTGTCGTCAATTGCTCTTGTATTTGTAATCGACGTGCATACATATCGACGATTCTAGCTACCTTTGATAAACCAAGTACTTTTCCATCTGGCAGATACGCCACATGGCACTTGCCAATAAAGGGTAGTAAATGGTGCTCACACATAGAATACAGTTCTATATTTTTAACAATCACCATATCATCAGCATCAGAGTCAAAAACGGCGCCATTCACAATATTCTCTAAACTTTGCTGATAGCCGCTTGTTAAGAAAGACATTGCTTTTGCCGCACGCTTTGGCGTATCAACCAAACCTTGGCGATTAACGTCTTCTCCAACCTGTGAAATTATTTGTTTATATAGTTTTTCCATCAATCTCAATCATCTTTAAAAGTATTTAAAGTATACCGTTTTCTTGTTTGCTTTAAATCAAATAGTTTTAGCGTATGGCGCCATAGCCTCTAGACCGGCTAATAATACCTCTGGCCCCGCATTTTTCTGTCGAGCATTCTCACTAAGGTACCTACGCCAATGTTTTCCACCAGGTTGACCTGCAAAAAGCCCCAATATATGCCGTGTTAAATTTTGTAACGGAACACCTAACTCTAATTGTTTTTCAATATATGGAAGGTAGGCTTCGAGCAATTTTTTTCTATCGGCCAAGGGCTGTTTGAACAGTTGGTGTTCAATTTCCGCCAAAAAAAAGGGATTATGATAAGCCTCACGACCAATCATCACACCGTCAAGGTGTTTCCAATGTTGTTGAATCTCACTGATTGCATTAATCCCACCATTAACAATAATTGATACCGATGGAAAAGCTCTTTTAATGTCGTACGCTCTATCGTAGTTTAACGGCGGAATGGTTCTGTTTTCTTTCGGGGACAGGCCGTTTAAGATGGCTTTACGGGCATGAATAATAACAGTTTCGCAACCCGCATCAGTAACTGCCTGAACAAAGCCTCTCAGGAATTCAAATGAATCTAACTCATCTATCCCAATTCGTGTTTTAACCGTGACTGGAATATCCACAGCTTGTCGCATTAATGATACGCATTGTGCAACACGTTGCGGCTCGGCCATTAAACATGCGCCTATACGTCCATTTTGAACACGATCACTTGGGCAGCCGACATTGATATTTACTTCTTGGTAACCCGCTTCCTGTGCATATCCGGCACATTGCGCCATGGCTTTAGGGTCACTACCACCTAATTGTAATGCTACTGGATGCTCATATTGATCAAATGCCAAAAAGCGCTGTTTATCGCCATGAAGTAATGCACCTGTCGTTACCATTTCTGTATAAAGCAGGGCATTAGGTGATAAAAGTCGATGGAAATATCGGCAGTGCCGGTCTGTCCAATCCATCATCGGTGCAATGGATAACAGTCTATTAATGCTTGGCATGAGAGTAATTGCTATTTCTGTTAGATGTTAGCCCAATTTGTTTACATTGCCCATCAGTATCAAAAATAATGCTGTTATAAACCTGTATTAATGTAAACAGCTAGATGGTTGGCCCTTTTAAAGCTTTCTAAGAAATCCAGTGTCAGTGATTGATAGATTGAATTAAAAGGCAGCGAAAAGAACCGTAAGATAACCCCACAAATTATTAAGGCTAATCACCCCAATATTTCTATTAAGGGTGATTTTTAACTTAATCAGTAACGTTATGGCTTTGGTTTAGATTACTCTCATCTAACCTTACTGTAGGCAGGTCAGTGTTCAGGGTATATTTTTGAGCGCAATCAATGCTGCGTTCATTTCTTTACCTAGATAATGACCGATATTAATTAACTATTGCCAGCAAAACACCTGCCGCGACCGCAGAACCAATAACACCCGCTACGTTAGGCCCCATCGCATGCATTAATAAGTAATTATGAGGGTTAGACTCTAGCCCTACTTTATTAACCACACGGGCCGCCATAGGAACTGCCGACACACCTGCAGCACCAATGAGTGGATTAACTTTGCCGCCCGTTACCTTGTGCATTAACTTACCCATTAAAATACCACCTGCAGTACCAATGGAAAATGCCGCCATTCCTAACACTAAGATACCAAGTGTTTCAGCAGTTAAAAACTTATCCGCTGATAGTTTCGAGCCAACAGCTAAGCCTAGGAAAATAGTCACAATATTAATAAGTTCATTTTGTGCTGTAGAACTTAAACGATCAACCACACCACTTTCTCGCATTAAATTACCGAAGGCTAACATTCCAACCAAAGGTGCTGACGCTGGCAAAAATAGAATAACCGCCGTTAATATAGTTAATGGGAAGATTATCTTCTCTTTCTTACTCACATGCCGCAAGTGCTTCATTTCAACTTTTCGCTCAGACTCTGAGGTTAATGCACGCATGATAGGTGGTTGAATTAGCGGCACTAAAGCCATATATGAATATGCAGCCACTGCAATAGCGCCTAATAAGTCAGGTGCTAATTTAGAGGCTAAGAAAATAGCTGTTGGGCCATCTGCGCCACCAATAATGGCAATCGCCGACGCATCAGACAAACTAAATTCCATACCCGGTATTAGGTTCATCGCCAAAGCGCCAAGAAGCGTTGCAAAGATACCAAATTGGGCTGCCGCACCGAGTACCAATAAACTTGGCATCGCTATAAGCGCTCCAAAATCTGTTAATGCACCAACCCCCATAAAAATAAGCAAAGGGAACAAGCCAGTATCAACGCCCATATGGTACAAAATACCTAGCATTCCATCTGGCCCACTAATGCCAGCAATTGGAATATTAGCTAAAATTCCACCAAAACCAATCGGCAGTAATAACAAGGGTTCAAAGTTTTTTGAAATGGCTAAATATATTAATAATAAGCCAATGGCTATCATTAATATATTGCCCCATTCAAAGTTTGCAATACCCGTCGACTGCCAAATTTGTAATACGCCACTATCCATATTATATAAACCTTAGCAAATAAGTACTAACGGCGCGCCAGCAGGAACTGACTCACCTTCTTTTACGAAAACATCTGAAATTTGACCTTCAATATGCGCCCTTACTTCAGTTTCCATCTTCATGGCTTCTAAAATAATCACTACATCACCTTCATACACATCATCTCCTGCCGCCATTGCTATGCGCACAATATTACCGGCCATTGGAGACAACAAGGGTTCATTTTGACAAACCGCGCCTGATGTTGTCTCTTGTGTTGGTTCAGCTGCTTTCGCAACCACTTTACTAGCAGCTGAAGAAGGTGTTAGATTTTCAATCGAGCCACTTGGACCCACTTCAACCTGATATGTTTTACCATTAACGGCCACATCATATACTTCACTACCGCCTTTTTCAGCTGTTGCTTGAGTAACAACGCCTGTTGGAACCGGCTCAAACGCATCAGGGTTATGTCTATTTTTAATAAAGTCCAAGCCTATCTGTGGAAATAACGCATATGTCAACACATCATCAATGACCTCATCGGCCAATGGCAAACTATCTTTTTCGGCTTTTTCTTTAAATTCTGATGAAATTTTCTCCAACTCATCATCAATCAAGTCAGCTGGGCGACAAGTAATCGCTTCAGCGCCATCCAATACACGCTCTTGAAGCTCTTTATTCACTGCTGCAGGTGTTGCACCATATTCGCCTTTTAATACACCTGATGTTTCTTTGCTGATAGATTTATAACGCTCACCCATCAAAACGTTCATCACTGCCTGAGTACCTACAATTTGTGATGTTGGGGTTACTAAAGGAAGATAGCCAAGGTCCTTACGTACACGTGGAATTTCTGCTAACACCTCATCAATTTTGTCACCTGCATTTTGCAGCTTCAATTGACTTTCTAGGTTTGTCAACATGCCACCAGGGACCTGTGCAATAAGAATTCTTGAATCGACACCTTTCAGCGACCCTTCAAACTCCGCATACTTTGGCCGTACTGATCTAAAATAGGCCGCTACTTCTTCAACGCTCTCAATGTCTAGACCCGTCTCGCGATCAGTTCCTTCCAACATTGCAATAAAGGTTTCCGTTGGTGAATGACCGTATGTCATACTCATGGACGAAATAGCTGTGTCTAGCATATCAAGCCCTGCATCGACTGCTTTAAGACAGGTTGCTACACTCATCCCAGTTGTTGCATGGCTGTGTAAAGCAATTGGTAGATCACACTCGGCTTTTAAACGCTTCACCAATATCTCAGCATCATAAGGTTTCAAAAGTCCTGCCATATCTTTAATCGCGATCGAATGGCAGCCGGCATCTTCTAACCGCTTACCCATATCGACCCAATTTTCTAGCGTGTGTACTGGGCTTTCTGTATATGAGATTGTACCTTGCGCATGTTTGCCTACTTCGACAGTTGCTTTAATGGCCGTCTCTAAGTTACGCACATCGTTCATCGCATCAAAAATACGGAAAACATCCATACCATTGTCTGCAGCACGCTCTACGAACTTTCTAACAACATCATCAGCATAATGACGATAGCCTAATAGGTTCTGCCCACGTAATAGCATTTGTTGTTGTGTATTAGGCATCGCCGCTTTTAGTAATCGCAAACGCTCCCATGGGTCTTCACCTAAATAACGAATACAAGCATCAAATGTTGCTCCGCCCCAAGTTTCTAATGACCAATAGCCAATTTTGTCTAATTTTTCCGCAATCGGTAACATATCTTCAATACGTAACCTGGTTGCAAATAGGGATTGATGAGCATCGCGCAACACGACATCAGTAATTTTTAAAGGATTTTTCATGATTTTTAAGTTTATTTAGAGCGAAAACGTTGAACAGCAACCGTAATCGCTGTAACGATATCTTCACTAATATCTGTGGAAACAGACGATTTACTACTGTGCTCAACAACGGGTTCGTATCGTTGAATAACAGCAGAAATCCCTTTGATAGCAAAAACTAACATACCCAAGATGAAGAATACCATCCCCATTCCAAGTAACATTAGTTCCACACCTTGTTCTAATAAGTTTGTGATATTCATAAGCTGTATTATAAAGCACCCCTTGCTGAAAAACACAATAAATATACAAACGCTTTGTTAAAAAAGGTGTTTAAAAACTGCTCCTAATCCAGCTCAAACCCTTTTACCATACGGTCATCGGACTCATTTTGTTCGAGCCTGCCGGTTTCTCTTAATTCATGCTGTTTAGATTTTTCGATCAACTTTTCAACTACTTTTTTTCGACTATTCGTTTTTTTAAAGGCCTGTTGATGCTGGCCTAACTTTTCCTGTAATGACTGCACCGTTTTGGTATGTTCTTCAATGGCCTGATCGAGTTTTTGAACAAACTCCTGATATTCACGCAACCGTGACGCTGACATCCCCACTTGCCCCTTCGTTTTAAACTGAACGGTATAATCATTACGGTACTCTTTTAGTTTCTCCAGTTGCGCTAGAGATTCTTGCTGGGCTTGAAGCGATTGATTCATTTTCATCGCAGCTGCTGTTTCATTGTTTTCAGCAATTTGTTTAACCGGACCAAGCCTCTTTGACTTTTTCAACACTCCCCCCATTTATAATACCTTTGACATAGCTGCCGGCTTTCTATGTTGTAAAACACTTTCCAAACCTTCAATACTTTCATCAAAACTAACCGATTCGGTTATTCTCTGCTGAAGAAACTCTAACATTGATTCATGCATATCAATGGCCTCATCAACCGACGAATTACTACCGGGCTGATAGGCACCAACATTGATTAAATCTGCATTTTGTTGATAGGTCGAGTTTATTTTTCTAAATTCACGTGCCATCTCTTGATGGTCTTCTGGCACAATTTCTGTCATCAACCGGCTCACTGATGCCTCCATGTCTATCGCCGGAAAGTGCCCTGCTTCTGCTAAACGTCGTGACAAATGGATATGCCCATCTAAAATTGCTCGACTTGCATCTGCAATTGGATCATTTGTATCATCCCCTTCAGTCAATACTGTGTAAAAGGCTGTAATAGAGCCATTACCCTTGTCTGAATTACCTGCGCGCTCAACTAGACTGGGCAACTTACTAAACACAGAGGGTGGATAACCCTTTGTTGCAGGTGGCTCATTGATCGCTAAGGCAATTTCTCTTTGAGCTTGTGCATAACGCGTTAGCGAATCCATCAACAATAATACATTCTTTCCTTGATCACGAAAGTATTCAGCAATACTGGTCGCCAACATAGCACCGTGCATTCGCATCAATGGCGGGTCATCCGCTGGTGACGCCACTACTACTGCTCGCGCCATTCCTTCGGCTCCCAAAGTTTTTCTAACAAACTCGTTCACCTCTCTACCACGCTCACCAATAAGGCCCACCACGACCACATCCGCTTTCGTATATTTCGTCATCATGCCAAGCAATACACTTTTACCTACGCCACTGCCAGCAAACAAGCCTATTCGCTGGCCCTGCCCAACCGTTAATAATGAATTAATAGTCCCAATACCAACATCCAAAGGCTCCGTTATAGCCCGTCTCCCCAAGGGATTCATGGCACGGCCGTGTAAAGGCATTGTGTCAGTCGTATGCACAGGGCCTTTGCCATCAATTGGTTTACCGCCGCCATCCACAACTCGACCTAATAAACCAGGTCCGACATGCGCCATACTACTCAAACCCATAGGAATAACTCGACAATCTTGCTCAAGACCTCTAATATCGCCCGTTGGCATTAAATATAAACGTTCGCCCGAAAAACCAACGACTTCCGCCTCGGTTTGATGGCCATCCGCCGTTTCTATCATACAGCGCCCTCCAATTGTCGAGCGACAACCAACCGCTTCCAATGTCAAACCGACCATTCGTGTTAATCGTCCCTCTACCAACATTGGCTGAGGCTCTTCAATTCGTTCTTGATATTCTTTAAGGCGCTTAAGCCATTTATCTGTACGTTGCGTTACAAATGATAAATCGTTCACGACACCGCTCTTTCATCACCCAAGGCTTTAGCAATAATGGCTAACAGGCGGTTTTCAATGGTTGCGTCAATTGTTGATGCGTCGGTAGCAACACGACAACCACCTCTGGTAATAACTGGGTCTTCAACAATTTTCCAACGGGCCTCATCATCAATTGAAAGCGCTGACTTTATTAACGCCGCATCATCAGGATGTAAAAATAATTGAATATTTTGTGAACTTGAAGGTAATGCGCTTAGTGCTTCTTTTACAACACCAACGACCTGCCCCGCATCGGCTTTTAATTCTCGTCGAATTAGCTGTTTTGAGATCTGAATCGCAAGCGAGGCAATTTCATTCTCTACACGCTCGTCAAATTCTTCATACGGGCTCACTAACGACTGAATAACAGACTCCAAGGATTTAACCTGTTGTGAAATTTGTGCTTCAGCCGCCCTTAATCCTTTTGCAAGCCCTTCTTCATAGCCTTTTTTAGAGGCTTCTTGCATTGCTTGTTCTTGCAGTTTTTCAAGATCACCAGCCGTCGGGGCTTTAACATGAGCTATATCCACATCAACAGAGTCACCCTCGACAAATGATGGAAAACGCCAAGAAGAAACAACCTCTTTTTTTGTTGATGAATTAGACAAACTCCTCGCCTCCAGAGCCACCTAACGCAATTTCACCTGAGTCTGCCAAACGTCTTGCAATCACTAACACTTCTTTTTGCGCCGCCTCTACATCACTCACCTTAGCAGGTGCAGCGGCTTCCATATCATCACGCAGCATTTCGGCGGCACGTTTAGACATATTTGCAAATATTTTTTCTTTCAACGCTTCTTCTGCTGCACGTAATGCCAGCGTTAATACATCAGTAGACACCTCTTTGAGTAAGCTTTGAATGCCACGATCGTCAACATCAATCAAATTATCAAAGACAAACATCTTATCTTGAATTAATTGTCCAATTTCATCATCTGATTCGACTACCGCATCAATAAGTTCGGCACTCATCGAACCTTCTAAGAAATTTAAAATATTGGCTGCCGTTTGAATACCACCCATTTGGGCAGTTTGAGCACCAGAGTTTCCAGCTAACTGATTTTCCATAATCGCATCGAGCTCTTGTAATGCATCTGGTTGTACACCATCCAGTACGGCAATACGCATGAGCACATCAGACCTCTGCGAGGCTGGCAGATAACCCAATGTTTCAGCGGCTTGATCACTGTCTAAATACGATAAGACGATGGCCATGATTTGTGGATGCTCTAAACGAATAAAGTCTGCAATCGACCGTGGATCCATCCATTTAAGTTGCTCTAACCCCTTAGAGTTTCTGCCCAACAAAATCCGGTCAATGACGCCACCCGCCTTATCCACTCCTAGCGCATTGGTCAGCACATTTTTAATGTATTTGTCCGAATCTATGCCTAACGCCGTTTGCCCGCCAATGGTGGTAATAAAGTGCCCTACAACTGAATCCAGCATTTCCGTCGTCACATTTTCAAGTGAGGCCATGGCTGTACCAACTTGTTGTACTTCTTTAGGCCCCATGTGTTTCATAACACCTGCCGCATAGTCTTCACCTAAAGACAACAATAGTACTGCAGCCTTCGCTGTTCCACTTAATTCATGTGCACTTATTTGTTCTTCAGCCATTATTCTTTTATCCATGTTTTCATGACTTGGGCAACCCGCTTAGGATCTTCACCCGCTATCTTTTGGGCCATCTCTAAACGCTGTTCGTAACTTTTAGGTGCTTCTAACATCATCAGTTCCTCATCTGACTCAAGCTCCAAAGACCTTTCCCCCGCTGACTGAGAAGCTCTTGCCTCTGTCGCCATAGCGCCACTAGGGGTCATCTGCGTGCCTTGACCGCCTGCTGGTAAACCCGCTGCAGTTGGTTTTTCTAATAACGTTTTAATAGTGGGCCTTAATACAAAAAATATCAAGATTAGCGCAAAAACCCCGCCGACAACCTGTTTAGCAGCATCTAGCACCCAGGCTTGTTCCCACAAGGGCACTTCAGGCAAGGCAACAGGAACATCTGGCTGCCTAAATGCCAAATTAGTAATGGTTACGCTATCTCCTCGCAATGCATTAAAACCAACAGCCTCTTTCACGAGCACAGTGAATTTAGCGACATCCTCATCGCTATAGGGTTCTGAAGCACTCGCTCCACCCTCAGCGGTGACCGCTCCTTGTTTATTATCTATTACAACGGCCACAGTTACTCGTTTTACACGACCGCTAGACAATTTAGTGTGGCTAATTTTCTTATCCAATTCGTAGTTCTTAATGGACCGTTTATTAACATTCGTGGTCGCCGATGCAGCGCTTCCCAATTCACCTTCAGCAACTTCTGGTGCGACCCCAGCTGCAGGCGGTTGATTAGAGAGCGCACCCGGAACACCTTGCACACCTGCTAAATTGCTCTGCTCTTCGGTCACCTGCTCACTTCTTAAAGCGGCCAAGTCGGGGTTATATTGCTCTTGTGTCTGCTCTGTCGTCGTAAAATCAACATCCGCTGAGACCGATGCACGAATAGCACCTGCGCCAACAATCGGCAATAAAATACTTTCAACCCGGTTGATTAAATGCTCTTCAACACCTTGCTTAAACTCAAATTGGTTGCTTGTCAGAGACATAACATCATTTGATGTTTTAGCACTTAATAGAGCACCTTTTTGGTCAACAACGGTTACTTGCGATACATCAAGCTGTGGCACCGCTGATGACACCAAGTGCAAAATAGCGGCAACTTCAGGTTTATTCAGCTCTCGCCCTTGATGCATATCAACAACCACCGAAGCACTGGGTTTTTTACGATGCCGTAAAAACACGGACTGCTTTGGAATGGCTAATAAAACACGCGCAGAACGCACACTTTGTATAGTTACAATGGAGCGGGCTATTTCACCTTCTAATGCACGTTGAATACGCGCTTTTTCGATAGCTTGACTACCGCCAAAACCGGTTTCTTTTTCTAATAATTCAAACCCTTGTCCACCACCACGTGGCAGACCTAAACCGGCTAATTTTAAACGCAACTCATCAACTTGTGACGAAGGCACCAATATAGCGCCTGAACCTGCTTCTAACTTATACTCAACCCCTGATTGCTGCAAACCAGACATTACTTCGCTTAATTCCCTATCACCCAAATTACTATATAACAGGCTGTAGTTTGGCGTTTGTGACCACAACACCACCGCAACACCTAAGGCGACACTGATGGCCAGCGCGAGCATCACGCCCAGCTGACGCACCATCATATTGTTTGGTGATAATTGAATAGTTGCTTGTTCGGCGGAAGTTGCCATATTAGTAAACCTGCTTTAAGTAATTTTTATGAGCATTAGCAAACACGCTTACATGCTCATCCGCATAACATCTTTATAGGCATCTACTAACTTATTTCTAGTTTGCAGAACCGTCTGAAATGATAAGTTTGCTTTTTGCAAAGACACCATTACTTCAGCCAAACTGGCATCCGTTTCACCTTTCGTAAAAGCTTCTGATAGCGTACTGGCTTCTTGTTGTGTTTTATTCACCGCTTCAATTGACTGACTCAGCATTGTTGAGAAGTCTGATGAATTTGTTGGTTTTGCTTCTGCAACTGTATTTGAAGCTTGCGCCGACATCGCCCGCATTTGGGCCAATACATTATTTATTTCCATGTTACTCATAGTCTTTTTCCTTACCGTGTTTCTGAACAATTAATACCATCATGCAGGGATTTCAACGCCCGCCTCACGCATCCGTGCAATTTTGTAGCGCAGTGTTCTTGCACTGATACCAAGCCGTTCGGCAGTATTTTTACGACTGCCATTAGCACTAACTAGCGTATCGAGAATAAGCTTATCTTCAACCGCTCTAACACCTGCACTCAACTCATTTTCTGCCGTCTCAGGCCTCTCAAGCGGCTCTGTGCTTATTGCTGATGGCGTCGATTCAAAAATCAAATCGTTCTCAGTAATCATTGAGCCATTTGCCATAATTAAAGCCCGCTGAATGACATTTTCCAACTCACGAACATTCCCTTTCCAATCATGCTTTTCAAGCAGTTTAATGGCGTTAGCTGATAGTGTTGGTGGCGATTGGTCGCCGTTATAATGTCGCGCGATCATCGTTTTCGACAAAGCCAGAACATCTGCTTTTCGCTCTCTTAGTGGTGGTATATTGATGGGGAACACATTGATCCTATACAACAGATCCTCTCTAAACTTACCCTCGTTCACCAGGGTTCTTAGGTCTTTATTGGTGGTCGCCAATACACGCACGTCAAGCGCTATGGTTTTTTTGCCGCCCAAGCGCTCCACTTCTTTTTCTTGTAAAACACGCAACAATTTAGCCTGTAATAAAATATTCATTTCAGAGATTTCATCCAGCAAAATAGTCCCGCCTTGTGCCTGCTCGAATTTTCCTGCTGACGACTGATATGCACCTGTAAACGCCCCTTTTTCATAGCCAAACAACATCGCTTCAAGCATGTTTTCAGGAATCGCCGCACAATTTATCGCCACAAATTCTTTTTTACTTCTAGGCGAGTTTTTGTGAATAAATCGCGATAACACTTCTTTACCCGTGCCACTTTCGCCCTGTATCAATACCGTCGCTTCACTTTTAGCGACACGCCCTGCTAACGCCACAATGTCTTTCATACAGCTGTCATTACTGGGTAGTTCACCAAACGCGGTTTCTCTTGGCGAGATCGTTTGCTCCACATGAACAATGAGTTGGTCCACCTCAAAGGGTTTTGTTAAATAGTCTGATGCACCTGCTTGTATCGCCTTGACGGCCTGCTCCACTGTGGCATGCGCAGTCATTAATAAAACCGGTAAGTTTGGAAACCGCACTTTGAGCATTTCAAGTAGTTCTTGACCACCCATTCCGTCCATTTGAACATCACTGATCACTAAACGAGCCTGATACTTCTCCAGCACTTTAAGTGCTTCAAGGCCGTTAGCAGCGCACTTTGTTTGATAACCGTAAGCCGTTAACGCATCTTGAATAGCTTCTTGCAATGGTTCATCATCTTCAACAATTAACACATCTATTTGTTTTATCACCTTACATACTCCCTTGTAGTTGCTTCATGGACGATGACATTACCACCGGTAATTGAACGTCCATCGTGGTCCCAACCCCTACCTTTGAGACCCATTTAATGTCACCCGCGTGGGCGTTAACCACATTACTGACCACAGCCAAACCTAACCCTGTTCCATTGGCTTTATTGGTATAGAAGGGCTCGAATATTCGTTGTTGCTGCTTTTTGCTCAAGCCATGCCCTTGGTCTGCCACGGTGATTCTTAGGTTAGCGTCACCGTTCAAGCTTATTGAACATGTCACAGATTCACCCGACTTAGTCGCATCTAAGGCGTTATCTAGCAAATTACCAATCGCGCCGAGCAAAGCATTTTTACTGATATAAAGCTGTATAGACTCTTCTGCATCACGACCCTCAAAAGCAACTGGTTTATCCTGATACAAATCGCTTAAGCCCTTAATAAACGTTGTTAATTTAACGGGCTGCTTCACAAACTCACCATGATGCGAATAATTCAGCATATCTGTTACTTGTGTGTTCAATAGCCTTAATCTATCAAGTAGTTTTGCGGCAAAAATTTGCTGCGCCTCATGACTTAATACACCTGTATTCAGTTGCGAGGCATACAATAATGCAGACGCTAAAGGCGTTCTGATTTGATGAGCCAAGCCTGCGGAAAACTCACCCATTTCAGCCAGTTTCTTTTTATGCTCAAGCTGTTGATGTAACTCTCGTTGCTGAGTGATATCGGTTAGTAAAACGACACTACCAGATTGCCCACCTAAGCTTGTGGTGGATAAGGCGACTATTTGCCCCGTCTTTAGACTAAATTGATCTGCAAGCTGCTCATCGGGAATCAAATAATTTGTCTGTACATTATCCCACGGTAACCCTAGTACATCTCCATCCACCCAGGATCTAGCGCAAGCATTTAGCTTGACAACTTTCTGCTGAACATCAAGAACAATAACTGCACCAGGAATAGCCTCAATCAACCCTTCCAATTGAGTCGCTAAGGCCTCTTTGTCTGATAAGTGCTGTATTTTTTCTGAGTTAGATTGAGCTAGCGCATCACTTAAAACAACCACCTGTTGTTCGAGTTGCTGGTATGACTCCGTTAGGTGTTGCGACACTTGATTAAACGTATGAAAAGCATCTTCAAGTGGTTGGCTCTGATGAACCTTATCTGATGTAGCAAGTAAACTCATTTTCTGCCATTGTAATTGTGGTACTCACAAACAATGCCAAAAACGTGCCATATTATTTAATACTTAATAAACAATATGTTATGAAGTATTGATTTAACGAATGTCAAATATTGGTCACTTAATCCGCGCGGTTAATCTCATGTTTCCGCATCTTCTCAACTAGAGTCGTTCGACGCATACTTAACTTCTTAGCGGCATGCGCCACCACACCATCCGAATCATTTAACGCCTGTTGAATTAATGAATACTCAAGGTTATTCAAATGCTCTTTAAGATCCATCCCTTGCTCAGGCAAGATACCTACCGCATGATGGCCATTAGTCACCGAATGATGATTTAATAAACTTGTCTCGTCGAATATTGGCGACTCAAGCAGCAACTCCTCTTGTGTAACCACCGGTGCACTATCGTACTGCTGAAACTTATCAGGCAAGTCCTTAACATCTACAACCCCGTAAGCATGAATAATGGCAAGTCGCTCTACCATATTTGCCAACTCTCTAACATTACCAGGCCAGTCGTACTGACATAGCGCCATCAATGCACCCGAGGTAAAGCGCACAGAGCCTTTATTATCATTTTCAATACGCTGCACTAATTCACTCACCAGCATAGGAATATCTTCAGCGCGATTTCTTAATGGCGCAATACTAATAGGAAATACATCTAATCTATAAAATAAATCTTCCCTAAAGCTGCCCTTTTCAATCTCCTGCTTTAAATCTCGATGTGTCGCAGCTAGCACCCTAACATTACACTCAATAGACTTAGTACCCCCCACCCGCTCAAATACTTTTTCCTGTAACACTCGTAGTAACTTTACCTGCATTTGCATCGGCATATCACCAATTTCATCAAGAAATAGAGTCCCACCTTCTGCCAACTCAAAACGTCCCTGCCTTGCTGTTAATGCACCAGTAAAGGCTCCCTTTTCATGACCAAACAACTCACTTTCAATCAGCTCTGCTGGTATTGCTCCACAGTTGATAGGCACAAAAGACTTTTGACGGCGTGTCGAATGGTAATGAATATTTCTCGCAATAACTTCTTTTCCTGTACCCGACTCACCAAGAATTAACACCGTTGCATCCGAAACGCATACCTGTTGAATTAGCTGCCTAACACGTTTAACCTCCTGACTATTACCTACCAAACTTCTAAATAGTTGAGTTGCTCGCTCTGAAGTCTCTTGTGTCAGTGAATGCCCTACAGACTGTAACTGACGAATACTGTTAATAAAGTGCTGATAGGTCGTTGGCCACTCTAAGGGGACGAGGTAGCTCGCTATGGTTTTAGACAATTTAGGCGCGCACCCTTTGTTATGTAAATACAAAAATGGTTGCTGGTGCTTAGGCTCTGAATAAAAAGAATGGATTTCATCGTCCTTAAAGCTCACATCATCACAAAGAATAACCAGTGGTGACTCATCATCGTTGACTTCACTTTGTAACTTATCCAAGGTTAATAATTTAACCTTATAGTCTAAAAAATTTAATACTGTTATTACTTCTGAGCAGCGATCTTTATCATCACCTATCAAAAAAACTTTTTGTAATGCCATAAAGCAATAAACCCATGTCATGAAATATAAATTTCAATTAGTATGTCAAAAAACCGACACCTCGTGCAATTTTTTGTGCGTTAACGTGCTGTTTTAGACTTCCGCTGTGTTTTAACTTGACAGCTATACAAACAAGTCTTAGAAAGTACATTATATTAATTTGAGCCACACGCCGTGACAGACCTTTCACTGGGATTTCTTTTTTCCACGTTATTCATCCTTATTTTATTATCCGCTTTTTTTTCCGGCTCTGAGACTGCCTTGATGCGCTTGAATAAGTATCGGCTTATACATCTTGTCAAAAGCGGCCATTTAGGCGCCAAGATGGCCCATACCCTGTTAAAAAAGCCAGATCGATTAATCGGCCTTATTTTATTAGGCAATAATTTTATTAACATTTTCGCCTCATCGATTGCAACCATCCTAGCCTTACGCCTATATGGCGAATCAGGTATTGCTATTGCCGCGGGGTTACTGACTTTCATTATTTTAATTTTTTCTGAAGTCGCACCAAAAACTTGGGCAGCTAGCCACCCTGAACGTTTAGCTTTTTTTGCATCGATTATATACACACCTTTATTAAAGCTCCTTTACCCACTCGTTTGGGTCATCAACACCTTATCTAACTTATTACTAAGAATGGTGGGCATCCATGTTCAACATGATACAGACACACATTTGCACCATGATGAATTACGTACTGTTGTGACCGAGGCTGGAAACCTAATTCCCGATGAGCATAAAGGCATGCTACTGGGTATTCTTGATCTTCAACAGGCCACCGTTGAAGATATTATGACCCCTATTAACGATATTCACGGTATTGATCTTGATGACGACATCGATGATATAAAAAAACAATTATTGAATGCGTCCTATTCTAACTTGCCGGTTTTTTCCACTAATATGGATTCTATTCAAGGCTTTTTAAGAACGAAAGATATCTTGCAGTTAGCTAACAGTGGTGACTTTAGTCATCAACAATTATTAGACATTAAGCAACCACCTTACTTTATTCCAAATAACACAAGCCTGTATAAACAACTGATTAACTTTCAACAGAACAAACAGCGCTTTGCTTTTGTTGTAAATGAATATGGCTCCATTTTGGGCTTAATAACTTTACAAGACCTGTTAGAAGAAGTGATCGGTGAATTCACCACCGACTTTTCAGATAGCTCTCCTGACATTCAGAAAAAAGCAGATGGCAGCATACTCGTTAGCGGCAACATTACCATTAGAGAACTTAATCGTTCTATGGGCTGGAAATTGCCAACCAACGGCCCTAAAACATTAAACGGGCTAATTATTGAATACCTTGAATCTATTCCAGAACAAGGAACCAGTTTAAAACTCTATAAACACTCTGTTGAAATCGTATTAACTGAAGACAATGCTGTAAAGCTGGCAAAATTTCAATCATCATAATCGTTATGAAAAATAACGATTATGGTGCCTCTAATTTAATATAAAAAAATAATGGAATATGACTTATGGCTAAACTGACTCTTTTTTTTAACAGCAAGCCCATTGAGGTATTCCAACTCGAACAAAACACCTCAACCATCGGCAGGGACCCTGACAATACATTTATTATCGACAGCCTTGCTATCGCACCAACACACTTAAAAGTGACGCGGGTTGCTAACGAATACTTTATTGAAAGCGTATCTGAACAGTTCCCCACTTTTATTAATGGGCAGCCAATTCAAAAAGAGGTTATTAAGAAAGGCGACAAAATTAACATTGGAAAACACAGTCTTCTTTATTCTTTTTCTACCATCGATGATATCGACACCTCAGACACATCAACTGCACAACCATCGATACGCCCAGTAGGCAAAGCAAACCTTCAAGCTCTAAATGGTGCCAACATCGGCCTAGTTAGCGCGTTAAATAAGGCTGTTAATGAAGTCAATATTACTAACACCACACCCGCAATGATTGCTAAGAGAGCCGACGGGTATTATATTTCAAGGTTAATGGACGATATTAGCATTTCCATCGACGGCAACACGATATCCAGCGAGACCAAATTGGCTAATAACAATGTCTTAAACATTGCAGACAATAAATATCTTTTTTTTACTGAATAACCCTTAAATATAAGCAACAGAGTGGAAGGGCAGCTTCTACTTTAGTCATTACTCTTCAAAAAATGCTTCTAAAAAAACTGCAATGCATCCCTTAACACGCTCACCGGGTGTATTTTTAGACCATCGACACCTTCCTTAGGAATATTTCCTTTAGGCGCCAGTGCAAACTTAAAACCGTGTTTCGCGGCTTCCTTTAGACGCTCCTCACCATTAGGCACAGGGCGAACTTCCCCTGATAGGCCCAACTCACCAAACACCACCCAGTCTTTAGAGATATTTTTAGATTTAAAGCTAGATAATAACGCTGCAACGACCGCCAAATCACCACCTGTTTCCATAACACGTAGGCCACCAACGATATTTACAAATACATCTTGGTCAAGTAATGAGCATTGCCCATGCCTATGTAGAATAGCCAACAGCATCGCCAAACGGTTTTGGTCCATCCCGACAGTAACCCGTTTAGGGTTTCCTTGCCTACTTTCATCGACCAATGCTTGCACCTCAACCAGAAGTGGACGAGTCCCTTCGCGAGTCACCATTACAACACTACCAGGCACTTCTTGTTCGTGACGCGAAAGAAAAATAGCAGAGGGGTTTGTCACTTCGCGAAGCCCTTTTTCTGTCATCGCAAAAACGCCCAACTCATTAACCGCACCAAAGCGGTTTTTAATCGCCCTTATCACGCGGAAACGGCTTCCCGAATCACCCTCAAAATATAAAACAGAATCCACCATATGTTCTAAAACACGTGGACCAGCAATCGCCCCTTCTTTGGTGACATGGCCCACTAAAAATATGGTGGTATTTGTGCGTTTAGCAAATCGTACCAGCCGTGCAGCACATTCACGTACCTGCCCAACCGAGCCGGGCGCAGACTGTAACTCATCACTAAAAACCGTTTGAATAGAGTCTACAACCAAAACATCTGCTGACATTTTTTCTGCTGTCGCCAATATGGTTTCGAGTGCAATTTCACATAAAATATTAACTTTATCGACTGATAAATGAAGTCGCGTCGCACGCATACTTACTTGTTGAGCAGACTCTTCACCCGTTACATAGAGCGTTTTAGTACGTTGACTCATACTCGCCAATGATTGCAGCAATAAGGTTGATTTACCAATCCCAGGATCACCACCAATAAGAATTGCTGAGCCGGGAACAATACCTCCACCGAGTACTCGATCCAACTCATCCATGCCACTTTGAGTACGCTCTAAACGCTGCGCTGTTACAGAAGATAAGATTTGCACTTCCGCCGAGCTGGCTTGGTCAGCATAACCACTAAAACGGTTTACTTTAGAGGAACCGCTCAGCGTTGATTCTTGCAGAGTATTCCAGCCACCACAATCTTGGCATTGTCCAGCCCATTTAGTTGCACTCGCCCCACATTCTTGACAGCTATAAACAGTTTTAGGTTTACTCGACATTTAATGTTTCCCGTATAGATCGACTGACACGATGAGTAATCCCACACAATAATTCATAGGAAATCGTACCACTTTTTTCAGCCACTTCCTCAATGGGCAAACCACGTCCCCATAAAACAACTTCATCACCCACGCGAACATTATTGCATTGACTGATATCCACCGTAATCGAGTCCATTGAAACACAGCCTACTAATGGGGCTACTTGGCCCGCTACCAAAACGGGTGTTCCTGTCACAGCATGGCGAGGATAACCATCGCCGTAACCAATCGCAACAATTGCTATTAGGCTGGTTCTATTAGCTTGCCAAGTTGAACCATAACCGACGCAGCCCGATTTTCTAACCGTTCTTATTGATAGAACCCTGCTTTTTAGTGTCATCACAGGAAGCAAATGATCATCACTTGCTGTTGAGTCACAAAACGGGCTGGCACCATATAACATTATGCCAGGACGCACCCAGTGTCTTTGTGCATGCTTCCAACCTAACAATCCAGCTGAATTAGCAATACTTTGTTCACCATTCAAACCGAGCGTAGCCTCATCAAACACACTAATTTGAGAGGTGGTAGACGATGAATTCATATCGTCCGCACAGGCCAAGTGAGTCATTAACTTAACCGGCAAACGCAGCTTTCCAGATAGTTGCAAAGCGTCGTAAAGTCTCGGCACTGCGGACGCATCAACTCCTAGACGGTTCATCCCCGTATTTATTTTTAACCAAGCAGATATCGGTGTTGAAACATCAGCTGAATGGAGTAGCTCTACTTGGTACTCACTATGTATAACTGCATCTAGGTCATAGGCACAAAACTGCTCAAGGTCTGCTTGAGAAGAAAACCCAGTTAACACAAGAATTATTTTATCGATGCCTGCTTGTCTAAGTTTTATTGCTTCTTCTAGCCGTGCTACAGCAAAACCATCAACCGATGACAACGCCTGAGCAACCGCTAACATGCCATGCCCATAAGCATCTGCTTTTATTACCGCCATAAGTTTTGAGTTAGGAGCTGCTCGACGAGCAACATCAGCATTATGTGTTAATGCCGATAAATCAATAACCGCTTCGGGGTGAAAAGACATAATTATTCTAACGTCATAATGCGTTGATGGGCCACTAATTAACCATCAGATCAATATTCATCATCAATGTAACTGTCATTGGCATAGTTCTCAAACCGCGTATATTGCCCTAAAAACGTCAACCGACAGGTGCCAATCGGCCCATTACGCTGTTTACCAATAATAATTTCTGCCACACCTTTTGCATCAGAGTCTTCGTTATATACTTCATCCCTATAAATAAAAATAATAACATCGGCATCCTGCTCAATACTTCCCGACTCCCGCAAGTCAGACATCACTGGTCGTTTATTCGGCCGTTGCTCCAAATTACGATTCAACTGAGATAAAGCAATAACTGGTACATTTAACTCTTTGGCTAAGGCTTTCAATGAACGCGAAATATCTGAAATCTCTGCCACACGACTTTCACTTTTCGATGGTGATTGCATCAACTGTAAGTAATCGAGAACAATCAAACCTAGCTGACCATGTTCTTTCATCAGTCGCCTTGCTCGGGCACGAACCTCAATTGGGCTCAGTGCTCCTGTGTCATCAATGAATATTTTAGCTTCTGCCAACAGATTAATTGAAGATTGCATTCGTGGCCACTCATCATCATCAAGCTGTCCGGTTCTAACTTTATGCTGATCAATACGGCCTAAAGAAGACATCATTCTCATCGCTAATGAATCACCCGGCATCTCCATACTAAATACGGCGATAGGCAAGCCACTTTGAATGCCTATGTTTTCTGCCAAGTTCATTGCAAAACTGGTTTTGCCCATTGAAGGTCGGCCAGCGACAATAATTAAATCAGCCGGTTGAAGACCGGATGTCATTTCATCTAAATCAGAAAACCCGGTACTCGCACCGGTAATAGCATTTTGGTTTTCATGTAATTCGGTAATCTTATCAACGGCTACGCCCAATAAGTTTTTAATCGATTCAAAACCCTTTTGCCCTTTTGCACCCTGTTCGGCAATTTTGAAAACTTTACTTTCAGCTTCGTCCAACAATTCATTTATGTCTCGGCCTTCAGTATCAAACCCAGAATCTGATATTTCATTACCAATATGAATAAGCTGACGCCGAACAGATCGTTGCCGAACAATAGCTGCATAGCTAACAATGTTTGCTGCACTAGGCGTATCTTTTGCGAGCGCCCCTAAATACGCTAAACCACCGACACTTTCTAATTCCCCAGCTTGCCCGAGCACTTCGGAAATAGTAACAACATCGAAAGGCTCGTCTTTTTTTGCTAAGTCTGCAATCGATTCAAAAATTAACCGATGTTCTTTACGGTAAAAGTCCTCTGGTGAAACCTTATCAGCCACTGTATCCCAGCACTGATTATCTAACATTAAACCGCCTAAAACTGATTGTTCGGCTTGTAATGAGTGAGGTGGAACACGAAGAAACTCTGTCTCATCGGGCATTTGATAGTCAAATAATGGTTCTTCAGACATGAGCAGTTTTTGAAGATAAATTGAAAGTTTTTACGATTGTACAGGAAGGTGAAATCTTCTTTGCAAAAAAAAGCCGGTGCCAAATGACACCGGCTTTTTTTAAATGTGGTGTCCTAAGCTTCAGCAACAACCGCCAATTTTAGTGATGCAACAACATCAGTATGTAAGTGGATAGCCACTTCAAATTCACCTGTCTGTCTAATTGAACCTTCAGGTAATTTAATTTCTTGCTTATCAACTTCAACACCTGCATCCGCACATGCTTTAATAATATCCGGTAAGCCGACCGATCCAAATAACTTACCTTCTTCACCCGCCTGGTGAGTAATAGTTAAGTTTAACACTTCAATGGCTTCTGCTCTTGCTTGAGCTTTTGTTAGACGCTCAGCTTCTGCTTTTTCAAGGTCTGCTCTACGTGCTTCAAATTCTTTAATTCTGGCTGGCGTCGCAAGAACTGCTTTACCACCGGGGATTAAAAAATTACGTCCAAAACCGGGCCTTACTGTTACTTTGTCACCCAAGTTACCTAAATTTGCTACCTTTTCAAGAAGAATAATGTTCATCTTTACTAAATCCTATTTATTTTAAAATTTAACTCAGCGTGCGATTCAAACAAACCGCTGACGCCAATCCATCCAAACATCTGATAAGCCAATCAACACCAAAGGCAAGATCAAATGTGGCACAAAAAATATCGCCATGTAAAAAACAAAGAGCAAATAACGGCTGCCACCTCTACCCTTGATTACTACATGTACCACTGACACACCAACTATAAAAAACAATAAAAGAACTTGTATATCCAAGTTCAATATATATTCGGCAAACTGTCCGTCTAATAACACGCCTAACACAACCAGTATTGCAAATACCAACCCATCACGTGGTAATAAACGAAGGTGGCTAAACTCTTTGTCGAAACCACCTTCATTAAATAACAAGCCTTGCCACCATCTGCCTAACAGCAAACTCATCAGTAAACTAATAAGCGTACCGGCCACTACAACACCAGTAATGTACTGAGACCAGAACATCAAAGCTTCTTCAAGTTCTGCCTCGGTTACCGGCAACTCTTGTTGTTCTGCAAGGGCTTTAACAACCTCTTGAATGCCTGTTGCCCATAGCTGTGCAGGGTTATCTATTGTTAAATAAAGCCCCGTTACCGCTAACATCCCAAGTATGACTAAAAACTCAAGTGCTTTGTTTAGCTCCCCTGTCTCTCGTAATACCAGCGATATCAAAAAAGCAGGTAACCACATAATAAACAAATATGTAAAAGAAACTAACGATGTTCCTAATACTATATAGCCTATTAACGCAGTCGCGACCGTCGAGCCAATTACAACCCTAAGCCCATCAGCAGAGCCATTTCTTAATGTTACCAAGCAAACACAGGCAACGCTGATGATTAATAATGGCGGCATTAACAATGACAAAATTGCCATCGTTGCTGAAACAATGGTGGCCTGCCGACCACCTTGCATAATAAATGTTGCTACTGCTTTCATCATACAAGGCTTAGCCCGCGATTACTCGCGACATAAATCTACCGTTCGTGCGCGTCGCAATATGGAATCAACGATAAGAAACGAGCTCGCTTAATTGCAGCCGTTAACTGACGTTGGTACTTTGCTTTAACACCCGTCACACGTGCAGGAATAATTTTCCCAGTTTCGGTCATATATTCTTTTAATGTATCTAAATCTTTGTAATCAATTTCTTTTACATTTTCTGCAGTGAATTTGCAGTAACGTGGGCGTCTAAAACCTTTATCAAATGCCATGTCTATTCCTTAAATTATACGTTGTACAGTGTCTATGCGTCTGTTGCTTTTTCAGCAGCAGGCTCAGACGTTTCTGTTGTTTCGGCTGATGATTCAGCTTTCTTTTCAACTGGCTTTACATAGGGTTTAGCCGCTTCTTTTTCGTTTGACTTGGCAAGTGGTGTGGTACCTGTCGTTGCTTCATCACGACGCATGATCATATTTCTAATCACAGCATCATTAAACTTGAAGGCTTTTTCTAATTCTTCTAGAGCCGCTTGATCACACTCGATGTTCATCAATGTGTAATGTGCTTTATGAATTTTGTTAATGGGGTATGCAAGCTGTCTTCTGCCCCAATCTTCTACTCGATGAATGTTTCCGCCACGCTCTGTTATTGATGCGCTATAACGCTCAACCATTGCAGGAACTTGCGCACTTTGATCCGGGTGAACCAAAAATACAACTTCGTAATGTCTCATTTTATTTCCTTTAGGATTATCAGCCTTCCTGACACACTCAGGTAAGGCAAGGATTGTAGTCTGATCACACAAGCTACAATTTCGAACGCGCGATTTTACAGGTATCAGTACTGCAAATCAAGTTAGCTCTAATAGTTAAACTGTTAACCATAGAAACGGCTCAGTTTTTAAACAAGCCCTTTACTGCTTAAACGCCTTAAGCAAGCTTTGTCGGCTCATCAACGACCCAAAAACCAACCAAACAGACTTGTTTTATTCAACAGACTCTTTTGCTTATTCTGATGAACACTTATAAGGGTTGATGCCTGACTAATTTTTTATGAATTCAATGATCGTTGATTTTGTCTAAGCACTTCATACAAAATAATACCCGTAGCAACAGAAACATTTAAACTTTCCACTTTTTCGGACATTGGTATTTTAATTAATTGGTCGCATTGCTGTTGCGTTAAAGACCTCAAACCTTTACCTTCTGCTCCCATCACAATCGCTACAGACCCGGTCAATTCAGCCTCAAAAACATCTTTTGTTGCTTCTCCAGCAGCCCCGCTAACCCAAACCCCTTCAGTCTTAAGGTATTTCAAGGTTCTCACTAAGTTGGTCACACGATAGACCGGAAGCAGTTCAGCGGCGCCACTGGCTACTTTACAAACAGTCGCATTTAAGCGACAGGCATTATCTTTTGGCACAATAACCCCTTGCACCCCTGCGGCCAACGCTGTTCTTAAACAAGCCCCTAAATTATGCGGGTCGGTCACTTGGTCTAACACTAAATAAAATGCTTGGTCTTGTTGTTCTTTAAGCGCCTTCTTAAGTTGCTCTTCTGTTCGTTCTTGTGGCAATTTAGCGGTTAACAAAACACCTTGATGGTTTGCATTGCTGGACAATTTCTCTAATGTTTTCTTATCAACATAGTCAACGCGAATACCAACCTCATCCAGACTTTGTTTTATTGCTTGCAGCTTTGCATCTTTGCGCTGTCGATCCATCCATGCATTAACGATATGATCAGGCCTCGCTTTAATAAGCGCTTGAACAGCATGAATTCCATGAATTTTTTGCACTTCAGCCATTAGCGTTTCTTCTTCCTACGACGTTTAGTCACAATTTTTTTCTTTTGCTCTGCACCCGCCAATGCCAAATCAATTTTTTTATCATCTAAGCTTACTTTAACCACCTTTACTTTTAGTCGATCGCCCAAACGAAATGATTTATTGGTACGCTCGCCTAACAAACGATGCTTGCTGGCATCAAAGTGGTAATAATCATCACCTAACCCAGTAACGTGAACCAAACCATCGATAAAAATCTTATCTAGTTCTACAAACAAACCAAAGGAGGTCACTGAAGAGACAACACCACTAAATTCTTGGCCAATCTTGTCCATCATAAATTCACATTTCAGCCAACTCTCCACATCACGGGTTGCCTCGTCTGCTCGCCTACTACAAAAAGAACAATGCTCACCAAATAACGTCATATCGCTCTTTGAATAGGTAAAGCTCCCTGCCTTTTGTTTTGCGATAACGTGCTTAATGGCACGATGCGTTAATAAGTCAGGATAACGGCGAATAGGCGACGTGAAGTGCGCATACAGTTCTAACGCCAAGCCGAAATGCCCTTGTTGTTCTGGGCCATACATCGCTTGAGACATTGAGCGCAGCATCACCATTTCAATCAAATGGGCATCTGGCCTGTTTTGTATGCTCGCAATTAACTGTTTATAGTGTTGCGGTTTTGGTTCTTCTCCGCCATCTAGACTCAAACCCAACTCTGACAAGAACCCCCTCAATTTCAACAAACGATCAACACTGGGGCCTTCATGAATACGCAACAAATTAGGCATTTCGTGTTTCGCTAAAAAGTTAGCTGTTGATGCATTCGCTGCAATCATAAACACTTCTATAAGCCGATGGGCATCATGCCTAACAACCGGCTCAATTGCCTTGATTTTTCGACCTTTATCAAAAACAAAGCGTGTTTCAAATGTATCGAACTCAAGCGCACCACGTTCATCTGCAGCACCTTTCATTACTTCATAGAGCGCCCTTAATTCTTTTAAATGAGGCAGTAATTTTTTATGCTTAAGCAATAATTCAGGTGCTGCCTCGTCAAAAATCAACCCGACTTCATCATAGGTTAACCGTGCATGTGAATACATTACGGCATTATAAAACTTGGTTGATGTAACCGTTCCTTGTTCATCGATTCGCATTTCACAAACCACACATAAACGATCTACTTGTGGGTTTAGACTACACAAACCATTTGATAATACTTCGGGCAGCATTGGGATAACTTTTTCGGGAAAATATACGGATGTTCCACGCTCATACGCCTCTGTATCAATTGCACTTTGTGGCTTTACATAATGAGACACATCGGCAATCGCCACGCATAGCTTCCAACCTTTCGCCATTTTTTTACAAAACACCGCGTCATCAAAGTCGCGAGCATCTGCACCATCAATGGTTACAAAAGGTAATTTACGAATATCTTTACGGTCGGCCAAGTCGGCCTCAACAACACCGGTATCGAAACGCTGAGCCTCATCCAATACGGCCTGCGACCAACTGTTTGGCAATTCGTAAGAGCGAATGGCCATATCGATCTCCATGCCAGGCGCCATATGGTCACCCATCACTTCAATCACCTTGGCGATAGCTTGCGTACGTGAAGAGGGATAATGGGTGATCTGAGCCATCACTATCTGGCCGTCTTTAGCACCTAACGTTGCCTCGGGGGGAATGAAAATATGCTGGAAAATCCGTTTATTTTCTGCTTCAACATGAAAAATACCCATCACATCAAAAAATCGCCCAACGACTGTCTTAACTTTCCGCTCTAGCACCTCAACCACTCGCGCCTCAAGCTTTCCTTGACGATTCAATTTTCCACGGCTAACTACCACGCGGTCACCGTTCATTAACGCTCGCATCTCATGTGGAGGGATAAACATATCGTCACCACCCGCATCACGTTTTAAAAACCCAAAACCGTCCGCATGACCTATGACTATGCCCGTTTCAAGATCACTTTGTTGCACCAAGCAATATTGCTCTTTTCGATTAAATAGCAACTGGCCGGATTTCAACATCTCAGATAAATGGCGCGACACTGTTTTCTTTTCACGCTTTGATTGGACATTCAACCCACTAACAATATCTATCCAACTTTGCGGACGTTTTTGCTGAGTTAAATAATTGATAAGTTGGGTTTTATTGATAGGTTCTTTACTACCTAAAGACGTTGTCTCGTTGTTTGACAATTTATTGCTTCGCTTCTGTTTAGACACTAATGGGAAAGTTAATAATAGAGTTGACAAGCCTAAAGCCCACACGCTCAGTTTGCAAGCCATAGTTACCTTAAGCTACTTTTAATACCCCCCCCTCGCCAATAAAGCGATGCAAGTATTGGCCACACATAACAGGCAAATTCAAATTAGTAGCGTATTTTACTGATCAGCCTTAATGCGCGTCGAGAACACAAACATTCATTCCTGTTTGTTACAACCGCCCATCTGTCTCATTTGAAGCAAACAAATACTTGATGTCATACAACACGTGATTAGGCTTCCCAAAGGCTCTAACAGCATTCACACCCAGGGCTTTAAATTGATCGTGCGACACAGCAATAATAATGGCATCGTACGATCCTTTAGTCGGCTGATTTATCACCTTAAGTTGTTGTTCATTTTTTAAGTCATCAACGTTTACCCAAGGGTCGTACACCTCGACGTTAGCATTGTATGATTCAAGCTCCTCAACCATGCCTATTACACGGGTATTTCGTAGGTCTGGGCAGTTTTCTTTAAACGATAAACCCATTATTAACACGTTAGCACCAACAATACTCAAACGCTTTTTGGCCATAAGTTTCAGCACTTCACTGACTACAAACGACCCCATTTTGTCATTGATCCGTCGTCCAGCAGCAATCAATTGCGGGTGATACCCAAGTGTTTCTGCTTTATGCGCCAAATAATATGGATCAACTCCAATACAGTGCCCGCCAACTAAACCTGGCCTAAAGGGTAAGAAGTTCCACTTTGTCCCTGCAGCCTCAAGCACTTCTTCTGTATCTATACCAATACGGCTAAAAATATGCGCCAATTCGTTCATAAGGGCTATATTAATATCGCGTTGTGTATTCTCAATAACTTTGGATGCTTCAGCCACTTTGATGCTACTAACCTTGTAAGTGCCGGCTGAAATAATTGACTGATAAAGCTGATCCACTAACTCTGCGGTATCCGGCGTTGAGCCAGATGTTACTTTAACAATAGACGTTAAACTACGTGTTTTATCCCCCGGGTTAATGCGCTCGGGGCTATAACCACAAAAGAACTCTTCGTTATATGTCAGCCCTGATATCTGCCTAAGAATTGGCACACAAACCTCTTCTGTTGCCCCCGGGTACACTGTAGACTCATAGATAACAACATCCCCTTTGCCCAGGTAGTTAGCCACCACTGTTGTCGCTTCTTTAATCGGTGTTAAATTTGGGTTATTACCATTATCTATAGGCGTGGGAACCGTAATAATGTAGATATTCGCAGCCGATATTTCATCTGCCTTTGCTGTAAATCTCAATTGCTTCGCAGCACTGATCTCTTCAGCTGATATTTCCAAGGTAACATCAGAGCCTTTATGTAATGCAGAAATACGCTCATTATCAATATCAAAGCCAACCGTTGGAAACTGTTTACCCAACTCAACGGCTAATGGCAAACCAACATAACCAAGGCCTATCACGGCGACATTAAATGTCATTTTGCACTAACCCTCTATTTATTCTTTAAAAATTGCTGGGCGCTTTTCGCAAAATGAGGTAACCCCTTCGACGAAATCCTCTTTTAACATACTCAAAAAAAAGTTATCCGCTTCTTCATTTAATCTATCTTTTAGACTGGTCTCATACGTCTGGTTAAATAACCGCTTGGTTCTTGCTAAAACATCTTTCGGCCCCTTACATAGTGACTCGGCAAGAGTCATTGACTCTGTCTCTAGCAACTCGACAGCGACAACTCGATTAACCATTCCCCAACGTTCAGCTTGCTCTGCGGAGAAACGTTGCCCAGTTAGTGATAATTCCAGCGCTCTTTTTTGACCAACTGCTCGCGGTAAGAAATAACTCATGCCACCATCAGGTGTAGTGCCAATTTTACAATATGCAACGGAGAACACTGAATTATCCGCCGCCACCACCATATCGCACGCTAACATTAAACTTAACCCAAACCCTGCAACAGCTCCCTTAACACAGGCAATAACGGGCTTTTCCATCATGACAAGATTCAATATTGCCTGATGCAAATTATCAAACATATCACCCGGTAATGCTGACTCACCCTCTATTGCGTAAGCATCTACAAGTGATTTGAAGTAATCAATGTCGCCCCCAGCCATAAAATGATCCCCCGCACCGGTGACAATGACACACTTAATGCTCTCATCATTTTTCAACTCCTCAGTACAGCACAGTAAGTCAGCCGGCATTGTTGAACCAACCACATTTAGCTTTTCAGGTCGGTTCAAAATAAGCCAAGCAACACCGTCTTTCTTTTCCACTAAAACTGACGACATCTGTTCATTCCTAATAATTTTAATATTAAGCATGGTGTCCTTGATCTTATTCTTTTGCAACTAAATTTGACCTTTTCTAATAATTGGCATAAAAAAGGATTACGTTACTTATAAAAATACTAATTACAAAAGTAAATGGCTGGAGGATGTAACATGAATGCTCGCTCTATTAAAGTTTTTGCTTTATCCACCCTGTTTACATTACCTTTTTTTTCTCCAATGTCTCACTCAGCCGCTTTCGGTGTCGCCGAACAAAGCGCACTTGGTTTGGGGAACGCCTTTGCAGGTGGCGCAGCTTCTGCTGAAGACGCCTCGACCATTTGGTTTAACCCAGCGGGCATGACGCGTATTAAAGGCAACCAAATGGTACTCGGCATGCACTTTATCGCGCCTTCATTTGATTTTGATGACGACGGAAGCACTAACTCTGCTGGCGCTAGCAACTTTGCAGATGGCTCAGAAGACGGCGGACGTTTTGCCTATGTACCCAATTTTTACTATGTCCACAGCCTAGATAATGATGTCAAAGTGGGCGTAGGCATTAACTCACCGTTTGGACTTGCAACAAAATATGGCGCTGACTGGATTGGAAAGTATCAGGCGATTGAGTCTGAAATTGTTACCGTTAATATCAACCCCTCCGTAGCTTGGAAAGCCACAACGAACCTCTCACTTGGCTTTGGCATCAGCATTCAATACATTGAGGCCACTTTAAATAATAAGGTAGATTTTTCTGTTTTAGGAGCTATTCCTGACGGCTTTTCTCACTTAGAGGCCGATGACATATCGTATGGTTTTAACCTAGGAGCACTGTACAACATAACCAATAAAACACGCATTGGGCTTTCCTATCGATCAGAAATAAAGCATGACTTTAAAGGCGATGCCGATTTCCGTAATATTACATCCGCTTTAAATTTAGACCTTGTTTTAGCAGATACCCATTTAGACGTTCAACCTGATCTGCCCGCCAGTGCATCATTAAGCATCCACCACCAATGGAATGATAGTATTGATATTATGGCGGATGCCACTTGGGTCGGCTGGAGCTCTGTGCCTGCTCTAGTCATTATGTTTGATAACCCACTTAAAGCAGATAGCACCGATATCTTACGACTTAAAGACAATATTCGTCTGTCTCTTGGTGCTACCTATTCAACAGAGGGGGCCCTTGGACATACCGCATAGGCGCAGCTTACGATGAAGGCGCTGCAAGAAATGCATCTTCCCGTTCTTCACGCTTCCCTGATAATGACCGATATTGGTTAGCCATTGGCGCTAGTTACCAACTTGCCGATAATTTATCTCTTGACGCGGGCTATGCTCACCTCTTCGTACCGGACACAAAAATCAATAGATCTTCTGAAGCCACTGGACTTAACCCAGCAGAACTTAGCGCTGTTAGAGGAGACTATGAGTCTGATGCTGATATTATCAGCGTACAACTGCGCTGGAATATGTAGACCAGTAGACGTTTATAGCCATTATAAAAACCGATATCAACATACTTAAACGCCTAATCGACAAAGGAGAACATCATGGATAGGCCTTGGTTAACCAGTTACCCCGATGGTGTAAATTCAGATATTGATATTCATCAATATAACTCTCTCGTCGAGATCTTTGAACACAGTGTGGAGTTGTATGCAAACCTCCCAGCCTTTAGCAATTTCGGCACCACAATTAGCTATGCCGAGTTTAGCGATGCTACAGAATCAGTTGCCGCCTATTTACAAAATAAACTTGGGCTGGAAAAAGGAGAACGTGTTGCCATTATGATGCCAAACTTACTGCAAAACCCTGTTTCAATTTTTGGTGTTTTGCGAGCTGGCCTAACAGTCGTTAATACTAACCCGCTTTATACCGTTCGTGAATTACACCACCAACTAAAAGATTCTGGTGCCAAGGCGATTATTGTTGTTGAAAACTACGCCAGCACAGTTCAAGCAGCTGTAACTGATACCGATATTGAGCATATTATTGTTACCAAAATGGGCGACATGCTTAACTTCCCTAAATCTATTCTCATCAATTGGGCGGTTAAATATCTAAAAAAAATGGTCCCTCCTTACACTCTACCCAACGCCATTTCATTCAAAACCGTCTTATCTGAAGGATCAAACCAGGACTTTGTACCAACACCACTTAGCCATCATGATATTGCATTTCTGCAATACACAGGCGGCACAACTGGTGTTGCCAAAGGCGCCATGTTATCGCATAAAAACATGGTTGCTAACATGTTACAGGCATCCGAATGGATAAAAAATGACGTACTACCGGGCCGTGAAGCTATTATTACTGCTTTGCCGCTCTATCACATTTTTTCCCTTACTGCTAATTGTCTGGTCTTTATGGAGGCGGGCGCAAACAATATATTAATTACCAACCCAAGAGACTTCAAAGGCTTCGTTAAAGAACTTAGCAACACCCCATTTACCGCCATAACTGGAGTGAATACGCTTTTTAATGCTCTTATTAATACACCTGGCTTTGCAGATATAGACTTCACCCAACTTAAAATATCATTAGGTGGCGGCATGTCGGTACAACCAGCCGTCGCTGCTCAATGGAAGAAAATAACCGGATGCACGCTTGTAGAAGCATTTGGCTTAACCGAAACCTCACCCGCTGTCTGTATTAACCCTTTAAATTTGGAAGAATTTAACGGCAGTATTGGACTCCCCATTCCATCAACCTATTGCAAACTAATAAACGACCAGGGTGATACGCTTCCAGATGGTAAAGCGGGGGAACTCTGCGTTAAAGGCCCACAAGTTATGCAGGGTTATTGGAATCGCCCAGAAGATACCGCAGAAGTCCTATCCAACGATGGCTGGTTTAAAACCGGTGATGTTGCAAAAATGGATGGTAATGGCTTTTTCTACATTGTCGACCGTATAAAAGACATGATTTTAGTCTCTGGTTTTAACGTATACCCAAACGAGATAGAAAGCGTTATTGTTGAACATAAAGGCGTCTTAGAATGTGGCGTTATTGGCGTACCCGATGACCTACGTGGTGAAGCTGTTAAAGCGTTTGTTGTCAAAAAAGACCAATCATTAACAGAAAGCGAACTACTGGCACATTGCAGAAAGAGCCTTACCGCCTATAAAACACCCGATAAAATTGTTTTTATTCATGAACTACCTAAAACCAATGTCGGTAAGGTTTTAAGGCGTGAACTTCGGTCTTTATAGTCAATGCCAAGTTGCGTTTTTGTATCTACCCGCTTGTTCAATTGACGTTACTATAAGGCAGGCGCATATTGCATATTAGGCATAATATGAAACATGACACGTTATACATAGCAATAACGATAACTGGCATTGCAAATGTTAGAACTTATACGCTAGCACGCTATAAAACGAGCCGCTTTAAAAACTCTAAAAGTCCTATTTTTAACCTCACCTTTCCTTATAACGGTTACACACATAAGTGGCTAACGCTTTGCGCTAAACCTTTTCGCTATTCATTCATTAATATCAACGTTTTTACGGCGTCATATAACAGTCCTACAGAACAAACAACACATATAACCCCTCTACTTATCAGCTCAGCAGGCCACATTAGGCCGTTCACTGAGCGTCGACATGGGACTGAAAAAAACATGCAAAACGTAAACAAACCTAACCCACCGTCTCAAAAACTCTCAGCATTCAACCTGCCATCAGATGGAGCAAATCATGAAAAATGTTGTTATAGCAGCTTACGTACGATCACCCCAAACTTTTGCCCATAAGGGCGCTTTAGCAACCCTAAGGCCAGACACCCTGGTCTCTCAAGTGATCGCCGGCCTAGTTAGCAAAACAGGCATCGACTCAGGCTCACTAGAAGACATTATAATGGGCTGTGCTTTCCCAGAGGGCGAACAAGGTCTTAATATCGCCAGACTGAGTGGTTTAATGGCAGGAATACCCAACAGTGTTGCCGGGGTCACAGTTAATCGTTTTTGTGGCTCTTCTATGCAAGCCATTCATATGGCTGCCGGTGCTATTCAAATGAATGCAGGAGAAGCCTTTATCTGTGCTGGCGTTGAATCAATGAGTCGCATTCCCATGGGCGGGTATAACCCTATGCCAAACCCAGCCTTATTCAACACCCTACCAGCAGCCTATATCAGCATGGGGGAAACAGCTGAAAACGTTGCGAAACAATACCAATTGTCACGCTCACAACAAGACGAGTTTGCCATTGCTAGCCAACAAAAAGCTGCCGCCGCTCAGCAACAAGGCCGCTTTAAAGATGAAATCATCCCCATAGACTGTGATTCAATCATTGTTGAGATGGATGGCTGCATCCGAGCAAATACCAGCATCGAAGAGATGGCAGGATTAAAGCCCGCTTTCTCTACTGACGGAACCGTAACGGCGGCCAACTCTTCCCCGCTGACTGATGGCGCTTCAGCAACATTAGTTTGCAGCGAAGAGTACGCCATACAAAATAAATTAACGCCTTTGGCTCGAATTAACAGCATTGCTGTATCCGGTTGCGCTCCCGAAACAATGGGCCTAGGACCAATTTTCGCGACCAAAAAGGCCTTACAAAGAGCATCCTTAACGATTACAGATATAGACATCATTGAAATTAATGAAGCCTTTGCCAGTCAGTCTATCGCTTGTATTCAAGAACTTAAGGTTGATATTAATCGAGTTAATATTGATGGTGGCGCCATTGCTCTCGGTCACCCTCTTGGTGCGACAGGCGCTAGAATCACAGGAAAAGCAGCCGCTTTATTAAAGCGCGAAAACAAACACTATGCATTAGCCACTCAATGTATTGGCGGCGGGCAAGGTATTGCAACTATCCTGGAGTCTCTCTAATGAAAATAGACAGCATCGCCGTCATTGGCGCAGGCGTAATGGGCAGCGGCATTGCAGCCCAGATTGCGAATGCCGGTAAAAAAGTTTTGTTATTAGACATCGTTCCTGAGGGTGCCGAAGATCGCAGCATCATTGCTCAAACTGCCCTGAAAAAATTATTGAATACAAAACCAGCTGCGTTAATGCATAAACGTAACGCCAAAAACATTACACCTGGAAACCTAGAGGACAATTTCAATGATTTAGCCACTGTAGATTGGATAATAGAGGTAATTGTTGAACGCTTAGATTTGAAACAAGATTTATACAAAAAAATTGACGCAATACGTAAACCAGACTGCATCATTTCATCTAATACCTCCACACTCCCTCTTAGCGATTTAACAGCTGGAACATCCAAAGACTTCTCACGTCATTTTCTCATCACGCATTTTTTCAACCCACCTCGTTATATGCGATTATTAGAAATGGTTGTCGGGCCAGATACACAGCCAAAAGTTGTGGAATGCTTAAGTCATTTTTGTGATTACAAACTAGGCAAAGGGGTCGTCAAGTGCCATGACACACCCGGCTTTATTGCTAATAGAATTGGTACATATTGGATACAAACTGCCTTACTAGATGCCATTCGCCTAAAGCTAACCGTAGATGAGGCCGACAGCCTAGCGGGCACACCAATGGGCGTTCCTAAAACAGGCATTTTTGGCTTAATGGACCTAGTGGGCATTGATATCATGCCCTATGTTTTAGAGTCCATGGTTCACTCCTTACCTAAGCACGACCCATTTCAAGAACAAGCGGTTATTCCAGACATCGTAAAAAAAATGATTACCGATGGCTATATAGGCCTCAAGGGAAAAGGTGGATTTTATAGACTCAGTACGTTAAACGGTAAAAAAACCAAAGAGTCTATTAACTTAATAACTGGAGAATATGCCCCACACAAGCAAACAACATTAGAGTCACTAAAACCTTCAGTTAAAAAGGATCTACGAAAACTGGTTTCATTCGATGACAAAGGTGGTCAATTTGCTTGGTCAGTTTTATCAAAAACCTTGTGTTACTCAGCTTCTTTAGTTCCAGAAATAAGCGACAATATTGAATCCATCGATCGAGCTATGAAGCTAGGCTATAACTGGAAGTATGGCCCGTTCGAACTGCTCGATAAAGTCGGGGTTGATTGGTTTATCAATAAACTAAACGATAACCAACAACCCATCCCACCGTTCTTGTTAGCAGCACGAGGAAAAACCTTTTACTCCTTTGAAAACGAGCAGGCGTTAAGCTTAAACCTTGCCGGTGAGTATCGTCCGGTAGAAAAACACGAGGGGGTTTTAACATTAACCGATATCAAGCAAAGCCAACGCCCTATCAAGTCGAATTCATCCGCAAGTCTATGGGATATTGGTGATGGTGTTCTCTGTTTAGAGTTTCACAGCAAAATGAATTCGATTGACCCTGATATTTTAGCTCTGATTGGTAGTACAGTTGAGGTCATTCCAACTAATTACAAAGCCTTAGTTTTATACAATGAAGCCGACAACTACTCTGTTGGCGCCAACATTGGTTTAGCCTTATTTGCTGCTAACACAGCCGCTTGGCCACAAATAAATCAGATGGTGAAATCAGGGCAAGATACCTACAAAGCCATGAAATACGCCCCCTTTCCTGTTGTTGGTGCACCATCTGGAATGGCTCTTGGAGGCGGCTGCGAAAGCTTGCTTCATTGTGATGCCATTCAAGCACACGCAGAGTCTTACCTCGGCTTAGTTGAAGTAGGCGTTGGGCTTATTCCATCATGGGGAGGCTGTAAAGAACTATTAACCCGCTGGATGCTAAACCCAAAACGGGCTAAAGGTCCCATGCCAGCGATCAGCAAAGCATTCGAATTAATCAGCACTGCCACCGTCTCCAGCTCAGCAGAAGAAGCGAAAGGCCACTTATTCATGCGCCCAACAGATGGCATCACGATGAATCGTGAACGCTTATTATTTGACGCAAAACACAAAGCCTTAGAACTGGTTGAGGGCTACCTTGCTCCTGAAGAAGCTGAGGTATCACTACCCGGCAGCACCGCACGTATAGCGCTTAATTTAGCCGTTAACAATTTTGTTAATACAGGTAAGGCAACACCCTACGACAGCACCGTTGCCGACCAATTAGCTATGGTATTGAGTGGAGGTGACACAGATATTACTGAACTACATACTGAAGATGATTTATATGCACTCGAACGCCAAGCCTTTGTAACACTGATCAAAAATACTAATACATTAGATCGTATGCAGCACACACTAGAAACTGGCAAACCGCTGAGGAACTAAACATGGCTACATTAAAAGCGCCGATTGACGACATTAAGTATCTAATAAATGAATTTTTAGAAACTGACGAACTCAGTAACATACCTACTTTCTCAGAGATGACGACAGACCTGACAGATGCTATTTTTGAACAGGCTGGAAAGGTGTCCGAAACATTATTATTTCCTTTAAATAAAGCGGGTGATGAACAAGGCTGCACATACCATGATGGCGTCGTTACAACGCCTGATGGTTTTAAAGAAGCCTATCAAGAAATGACAGCCTCTGGCTGGGGGAATTTAACCTGTGATCCTAAATACGGCGGACAGGGCTTACCTCATTATATTGCCAATGCCGTTGATGAAATGCTTATTTCAAGCAATATGTCATTCACCATGTACATGGGGTTAACTATTGGTGCCTATAACGCTATCGAAAAATTTGCCCACGAAGATTTAAAAGAAAAATTTCTATCTAATATGGTCTCCGGGCAATGGAGTGGCACAATGTGTTTAACAGAACCTCAATGTGGCACAGATTTAGGGCTTATTCGAACAAAAGCGGTTCCACAAAGTGAGGGTAATTATCACCTTTCCGGCAGTAAAATCTTTATTAGCGCTGGCGAGCATAACTTAACAGAAAACATAATACACCTAGTATTAGCAAGAACCCCAGATGCCCCTTCAGGAATCAAAGGAATTAGTTTGTTTTTAGTGCCCAAGTTCAACGTTCATGATGATGGAACCCTGGCAGAACTCAACGGTGTTTTTTGTAGCGGAATAGAACATAAAATGGGCATTAACGCCTCATCCACCTGCTCTATAGAGTTTGATAACGCGAAAGGTTTTCTTGTTGGCGAGCTAAACAAAGGGATGAAAGCGATGTTTGTTATGATGAACAGCGCTAGGCTCCATGTTGGTATTCAAGGCTTGGCCATTGCTCAAGCCTCTTATTGCAGTGCTAAAGATTACGCTAAAGAACGTCTTCAAGGCAGAGCTCTTAGTGGAGCAAAGTACCCCGAACAAGCTGCCGACCCACTGATCGTTCACCCTGACATTAGACGCATGCTGATGACAATGAAGGCTTACACAGAAGGTGCGCGAGCCTTAAGTAGCTGGTTATCTTACAAACTTGACCTATCCCAGCATGCTGATAACAAACAACAAAGGCAAGAAGCAGATGAGCTTGTTTCTTTATTAACACCGGTCTTTAAATCATTTCTTACTGATATTGGAGAAACAGTCACTAGCCTAGGTATACAAGTATACGGTGGCCATGGTTATATCCGTGAAAATGGAATGGAACAGTATTTACGAGATGCAAGAATTAGTAAAATTTATGAAGGTGCAAATGGTATTCAAGCGCTTGATTTAGTCGGTCGAAAATTACCCGAGCAAATGGGTAAATATTTACGGCATTTCTTTCACCCCATCTCTAACTTTCTTGAGCAATATGCTAGCGATAAGCCGTTAACAGCCTATATATTACCCTTACAGAAATCATTTTCAAGATTACAACAAGCAACTCTCTTTATTGCACAAAAAGGGTTATCAGACCCAGATGAAGCTGCTAGCGCTGCTAGCGATTACCTAAATATGTTTGGTTTAGTCGCTCTTGGTTATATGTGGGCAAAAATGGCTGAACAAATCACCTATCGTAAAGGCGAAATGAGTGCCGATTTTTACGATGCAAAACTCAAAACAGGCCTATTTTATATGCAACGCCTCTTGCCTCAAACAGGCTCTCTACTGTCTAACATCTTGGCTGGCTGTAATAGCACCATGAGCCTTAAGGAAGAGCAGTTTTAACCATCAAGGTATGAGCATAAAAAAGCCCTGAATTAACAGGGCTTTTTCACTCCATGAAAAGCTCTACATTACATCCAGTTGAATATTTTCACGATTTTTATCAACCGTAGACGCGCCTATACCTTTTATCTTAGTCAGTTCTTTCAGGCTTTTGAAGGTACCATTTTTTTCACGGTAATTAACAATCGCTTCTGCTTTAGCTGGGCCAACACCTTTAAGTTCTTTTGCAATATCATCGGCATCCGCTGTGTTTATATTTACTGCCAATGCCATGAAAGAAAAGCAAAAACAACTTAATGAAACCAATACTATAATAATCTTTTTCATAAATATCCTTATTCATTTACGTTGATTAAACATCCTTATTCCATACAACCGTATTTACTTTCGTCTATTTAGATAGCCTACGTCTATACGTAAAACCTTAAAGTGTTATCGGTAAAGACTTACAGAATACCTTTTATATTTCGATCGGTTCAATAACCCCCCAGTCTTGACAACTTGGACAACACCAATTTAAATCAACTGAAGTAAACCCACACTGTTTACATTGAAAATTTTGTACATCATTATCAAACTGTTTAATAATACTTTTTAAGAACTCAAGCTCGGTATTTTTATCCGGACGTGTAATCCCTGCATACAATTTCAAATAACTTTTCGACGGATGTTGACGTAACTTTTTATGCATGAAAGCAGATGCTTCTTCCAAGCCTTTGTGTTCCAACAGCACATCTAAAAAGCGACTGTCAACAATGGTTGATTCATTGTTCTGTTGAAGTTCAGACAAGAAATCAAATTTTTGTTTTGACCGGCCTAGTCGGTCATAGCAGTTAAGTATTAAATCAATAAATACAGGCACAAACTTTCTATCTTGATCCATTATTTTTAACAATAATTTCAATGCTTGCTTATACTCACCTTTAGCCACCTCAATTTCCGCACTAATAATATTAACCCTGACACACAATGGATCGATTTTAAGCGCTTTTCTCAAGTGGCTTTTGATAATATCCGCATCCTCTTCAAAACGATACAATAGTGCTGCTTCACAGTGTAAATGGGACAGTAGTAAAGGTTGCTTTTTGAATTCGATTGATTCTAGTCTTGTCGCATAGTCTATCGCTTTTAACCATTCTTTTTCTTGTTGAAAAATAGACAATAATTGTCGAACCGCATTAACTTCATGAAGCTCCATTTTTTCTAATTCAAGAAAAATATTCTCGGCTCGATCAAGTAGTCCGGCACGCATATAATCCAAACCGAGTTCATTTAAAATATTGGCTCGCGTATCTAGGCTAATTTGAGGCCTCGCAATAAGATTTTGATGTAGACGGATGGATTTTTCTACTTCACCGCGCTGACGAAATAACGTACCCAATGCAAGGTGCGTTTCTATGGTTTCATCATCTACTTCTAATAAATCAATAAAAACATCAATCGCCTTATCAGGCTGCTCATTTAACAAATAGTTGATGCCTTTAAAAAAGCCTTCATATTCGTTAGAAGGCTTTTTTAACTTCGCATTATAATGTCTAAATGCTACGTACCATCCACTGGCTGCTGCTACCGGTAACAGCATTATTGCAAATTCAAACATTCAATTAATTTATCTGTTTAGCGGGGTATGTTCTTAAACTAGAAACTTCTTTTTTGGTAACTGCCGCTTCTTTTGACAATTTCGAGTAACGTTGTCGTAACATCAAATTACTCCAAATTTTTGAGCTTAACCCCAGCACGGCACCTAATATAAACGCTGACAGTAACGCAAAAGAGAGTGGCATCTCAAGCCAGCCATAGTAATAGTTAATTTTGATAGGCGCGGAGTTTAAAACGGATAGTACAAAGCCCACGACTAGAACAATCACGAAAACTAATAAATATATGAATTTCATACGCACCTTCTTAGCCTTTATATGTAGCTTATCAAACAATGTGTACTTGATTATAACAAGCTAAAATTATATTTAGTTCTTTTCTTCGAGCAAAAAAAAGCCCCTTAAAAGGGGCTTTTTTTATTTAATTCTGTAACTTTCTTTTGCATTATCTACCCGAGACCTTAGTTCTTTCCCCGGTTTAAAGTGAGGAACATACTTCCCTGATAAGGCAACCGATTCGCCATTTTTCGGATTTCTACCAATTCTTGGTGGACGATAGTGCAACGAAAAACTACCAAACCCTCTAATTTCAATTCTTTCACCAGAGGATAGCGCCCTACTCATTCTTTCTAAGATGCATTTTACAGCCAACTCAACATCTTTATAGGGCAGATGTACTTGCTGATCTGCTAATTTTTCAATTAATTCTGATTTTGTCACGTTATCACCTTAAGTAGACATTAGGCGGAATACATTATCCCGCCTAATGTTCGACTCTTTTTACTTATCTTCCATGGAGTTCTTAAAGATATCACCCAATGTCGGTGTGCTAGCATTTTGAGCAGAGTAGTCGCTCAATACTGCTTTCTCTTCATCATCATCTTTAGCTTTTACAGATAAATTAATGGTTTTGTTCTTACGATCAACCCCAATAAATTTAGCTTCAACCTCATCCCCTTCGGTCAGTAAGTTTCTAGCATCATCCACTCGGTCTCTATTAAGCTCTGAAGCACGTAAGTAGCCTTCAATACCTTCTGCTAATTGAATAACCGCGCCTTTCGCATCAACTTCTTTTACCGTTCCTTTGACAAGACTATTTTTATCATTCGATGCCAAGAACTCTTGGAAAGGATCCTGTTCTAACTGCTTAATGCCTAATGAGATTCTCTCACGCTCAGAGTCAATCGCTAGAATAACAGTTTCAATTTCCATTCCTTTTTTGTAATTTTGCAGGTCTTCTTCAGCTTTCTCATCCCAAGAAATATCAGACAAATGTACCAAACCGTCAATATCACCATCCAATCCAATAAAGACACCAAAGTCAGTAATAGACTTAATAAGGCCTTTAATTTTGTCGCCTTTCTTATGAATCGCTGAGAAGTCTTCCCATGGGTTTCCTTTACATTGTTTCATACCCAATGAAATACGACGGCGAGTATCATCAATTTCAAGCACCATCACTTCAACTTCGTCACCTAATGATACGATTTTAGCTGGGTTAACATTTTTGTTAGTCCAATCCATTTCTGACACGTGAACAAGACCTTCGATGCCGTCTTCAATTTCAATAAAGCAACCGTAATCTGTTAAGTTTGTTACTTTACCACTCAGTTTAGAGTTAACTGGGTAACGGTCTAAAATATTAACCCAAGGATCTTCACCCAACTGTTTCATGCCAAGTGAAACACGTTTCTTCTCTTCGTCATAACGAAGCACAAGAACTTCAATATCCTGACCGATTTCGATCACTTCGGATGGGTGTTTAACACGCTTCCAAGCCATATCGGTAATATGTAACAAACCATCTACGCCGCCCAAATCGATAAATGCACCGTAATCGGTAAGATTTTTTACAACCCCTTTAAGGATAGCGCCTTCTTTCAAGTTTTCTAATAATGCTTCACGCTCTGCGCTGTATTCTGTTTCTAGAACTGCTCGACGAGAGACAACAACATTGTTACGTTTTTCATCTAATTTGATGACTTTAAACTCAAGGTCTTTGCCTTCTAAGAAGGTTGTATCTCTAAGTGGACGTACATCCACAAGTGATCCTGGTAAGAAGCCACTTAAGCCACCTACTTCAACAGTAAAGCCACCACGTACTTTGCCAGTGATAACACCTATTACTGTTTCTTTTTCTTCTGCTGCTTTTTCTAGGAATTTCCAGGCTGCAGCTTTTTTCGCCTTATCTCTCGATAATAGTGTTGAGCCTAAGCCGTCTTCCACCATATCCAATACAACTTCAACTTCATCGCCAATCGCAACCTCTAGCTCACCAGAGGCGTTAACAAACTGCCAACGTGGCACATTGCCTTCTGATTTCAGGTTTGCGTTAACAATAACTGAGTCGTTAGTAATATCCACTACTAAACCGGTGATCAGTGTGCCCGGTGTTAGTTCAGCGGACTTAATGCTTTCTTCAAATAGTTCTGCGAAATTTTCGCTCATGATGTTCTCTTTATAAATTTTTTAACGTCCTAAGACCTTAAAAAAAGGGTTAAGTTAAAAAAAGGCTTGAGTCATTCGAGCTCAAACCACCTTTATTTCTCGGTAACGAGAGTACCCAAACTGTCGGATACGTTTTATTTGTTTTTCAGTAAATTTAGAACTTGCTGTACAACCTCTTCTATAGTGCAAAGAGATGAGTCTATGTAAACAGCATCTGTCGGCACTACCAACGGAGAAGTACGGCGATTTTTATCTCGCTCATCTCTTCGCTCAATATCTTGAATAACATCAGTCAGGTTAGCACTTATTCCTTTTTCAATCAACTGCTTATAACGCCTTTTTCCACGCTCGGCCGCGTTTGCTGTCAAATACACTTTGTGTGTCGCAGTTGGAAATACAACACTCCCCATATCTCTTCCATCGGCGACTAAGCCTGGCGGCTTCAAAAAAGATTGTTGCTTAGCTAACAAACCATCTCGCACTCTCTTAAATACCGCTATTTTTGAAGCAACATCCCCAACCTGTTCGGTTTGTAATTCATTCTGTACTTCTTGCCCGTTTAGCAAAACCGACCAGTTTCCCAGTTCTGTTCGCTTAAACTCTAATTCAATATCTCTAACCAAATCTGCAAGCGCGTCTTCATTCTTAAGATCCACTTTAGACCTGATCGCTGCTACACCCAGTGCGCGATATAGTGCACCACTATCCAAATAACGCCAGCCTAATTTTTCAGCAATACGCTTGGAAATAGAGCCTTTTCCTGAACCACTTGGACCATCAATTGTTAAAACTGGAATTATATTACTCATTTTGCCGCTAACTCAAAACCACATTGAGTCGCTAACTCAACAAAATTAGGGAAGGACGTCGCTACATTTTCGCAATTATTAATTTTAATAGCTCCCCTTGACTGTAGACCAGCTACCGCAAACGCCATCGCGATTCGATGATCATCAAAACTCTCTACTTCTCCACCTTGCACAGCCCCTCCATTAATAATCATACCATCGGCTGTAGCCTGGGCATCTACGCCTAATGTTTGTAAGCCATCAGCCATTGTTTGAATCCGATCACTCTCTTTTACACGCAACTCTTCGGCGCCCGTTACGATTGTTTGACCCTCAGCATAAGCAGCGGCAACAAAAATGACTGGAAACTCGTCTATGGCTAAAGCAACTAAATTTTCAGGTACTTCTATACCTTTTAATTGACAGCTTTTGACCCGTATGTCTGCTACTTTTTCTCCACCCACTACTTTTTCATTTAGTAGCTGAATATCGGCGCCCATCTTTAATAAAATATCGATAATGCCTGTCCGTGTTGCATTCACGCCAACATGTTGGAGTGTAATATCTGAATTGGGTGTAATCGAGGCCGCCACAAGAAAAAATGCTGCCGAAGAAATATCACCCGGCACATCAATTGACATACCTTTTAGTGTCCCTCCCCCTTCTATTGAAACCACATTGCCTTCCGTTTTTACCGAGTAGCCGAAGCCCTTCAACATACGTTCTGTATGGTCCCTAGTAATTGCAGGCTCAATCACCTCTGTTGTCCCTTCTGCGTATAAACCCGCTAATAGCAAACACGACTTCACTTGGGCGCTACCCATTGGCATCTTATATTGAATACCACGCAAGGGCGCGCCACCATGAACTTTTAAAGGTGATGTACCTGCATCAGTGCTTTCAACTGCTGCACCCATCAATGATAGTGGGTCTAAGACCCGACGCATTGGACGTTTGGTTAATGAATGATCACCTGTCAGCGTGCTGTCAAATTTTTGGCCAGCCAATATACCCGATAATAAGCGCATCGAGGTTCCTGAATTACCAACATATAAGTCCTCTTGCGGCGCTTTAAGCCCATGCAAACCGACTCCATTTATTCGTAGCCGACCTTCACCTAATCGTTCAATATCAACACCCATAAGTTGAAATGCTTTTAAGGTTGCCAAGGCATCTTCGGCTTCTAAAAAACCACTGACTTGCGTGACACCCTCTGCCAAGCTACCTAACATAATAGCTCGATGTGAAATTGATTTATCGCCAGGGACACGAAATTGCCCCTTTAGTCCCTGACTGAGGCTTGATAACATTGTATTCATTGAATTTTACTTTTTTTGAAGGCTTAAGAAATATTTCCGCGCACTTTGTGCTGATTTAAATATCTCTAATAAACCTTGTTTATCTTTTGCATCGATTAACGATGATATCTTCTGGTTAAGTTGCTCTAACTCTTTCATTACATTAAGTAACTCAGGCCCATTTGCTAGGCAGATGTCCGCCCACATTTCTGGGTCACTTGATGCAATACGTGTAAAATCTTTAAATCCACCGGCAGCGTATTCAAATATCTCACGTTCATCTTGTTTGTTTTTCAGCACTTCTACTAATGAGAACGCTAATACATGGGGTAAATGACTTGTCGCAGCAAACACCTCATCGTGATGCCGAGGGCTCATTATAGACACCTCTGCACCCATTTTCTCCCACCATGTTTGACATAGGTCAGTGAGCTGCTGATCTGTCGACTCAGTGGGCGTAAGGATACTACGTTTTCCTTCAAATAAACGATCACTGGATGCTTCTACACCGTTATTTTCCGAGCCTGCAATCGGATGCGCTGGCACAAAGTTACTGGGCACCTCAGCAAAAACGCTTTCTAAAGCGTCTAAAACGCTAGCTTTTGTACTGCCAGCATCCGTATACAAGCACTCTTTTGACCATGTGGTTTTTAGTTGCTGGAAAATTGATTCAAAAGCCCCAACAGGTGAGCAAATAACGATAATATCAGCGTTTTTTGTCGCTAATGGAATGGACAGCTCATACCCATCAATAACACCTAATTCAACTGCTTTTTGTAAATGCTTCTCGCTTCGCCCTACGCCAATAACTTCTTCACATAAGTTGTTTTTCTTTGATGCCCTTGCAATAGAGCCGCCAATTAAGCCAACACCAATGATGCACATTTTCTTAAACATGCTAGATCACCTTCTTCAGCGCACTTAATAAAACCTCATTTTCTTCGGCTAAGCCAACTGATACTCTAAGATAGTCAGGCATGTTATACCCTGCTATAGGGCGTACAATGACCGCCTCATGCAGTAATTTCGTGTAAATATCTGCCGCTTTTTCACCGACATTTAGCGAGATAAAGTTTCCAGCAGAAGGGATATAGCTCAGCGCTAGTTTCTCAAAACCACTAGCGAGTTGTTGTAAGCCTTGTTTGTTTAATTCACGGCTTTTATCAATGTAGGCATCATCTTGTAACGCAGCCTCGGCAGCAACTAAGCCCAAAGAATTTACATTGAATGGGTGTCTCACCCTATTGAGCAAATCGGCAATATCCGGGTGACTGACCGCATAACCTATTCTCAGCCCAGCTAGCCCATATGCTTTTGAAAAAGTTCTGGTAATAATTAAATTTGGATAGCGCTGTAGCCAACGGGTTGTATCAACGACATTTTGTGGTTCCAGGTATTCGCAATATGCTTCATCAAGAACCACAATAATGTGCTTAGGTATTTTCTTTAAGAACTGCTCCAATTGGTCTGGCTCTATCCACGTTCCTGTGGGGTTATTTGGGTTAGCAATAAAAATAACTGACGTTTTTTCACTAACTAACTTCCCCATCGCCTCAAGATCGTGCCCATAAGCGTCAAGCTCATCAGGCAAACGGGCTTTAGCGACTCGTGCAGTAGCACCTACAGATTGCGTAGCTATGGAGTACACAACAAACGCATATTCAGAGTAGATACATTCTCGCCCCATGCTTAAGAACACCCGAGCAATAACATCTAGAACATCGTTTGAACCATTACCCAGTGTAATCATATCAGCGTTTACACCGAGTTTTTCTGACAAGGCTTTTTTTAAATAAAAACCGTTGCCATCAGGGTACATTGAAATATCATTCAACGAGTTCTGTATCGCTTTTTTAACCCTCTCACTTGGGCCCAAGGGGTTTTCATTTGAGGCTAACTTAATAATATTATCAAGTCCCAGCTCACGCTGTAATTCATCAATAGGCTTCCCGGGCTGATAGGGGAACAGGCCATTAATAGGCTCAAACGCCAAATCACAAAAATTATTTTTTATAGACATTATTATTGCTTTCCGGCAACCCTTTACTTTATTTTTAAATAACCGCTTTGGGGTAAGAGCCTAATACTTTTAATAGATTCACATTAGGCAGCAATTCTTGTAATACTGTGGACACTTTTTCATCGTCTTGATGACCATCAATATCAACAAAGAATACATAGTCCCAAGCTGCTTGCCTTGACGGTCTAGATTCTATTTTATTTAGACTAATACCTGCATATGCAAACGGTGCTAATACACTTTGCAAAGCACCAGCAATGTTCTTTGTAGAAATCATCATGCTGGTCTTATCATCGCCACTTGGTGGTACTTCTTGCTGACCGATGACTAAGAACCGTGTTGTATTATTTGGCTCATCTTCAATATTGCTGGCCAACATATTTAATTGGTATAAATCAGATGCTATTTCACCCGCAATCGCCGCAGCCCCTTCTTCACTCGCAAGACGTGCCGCCTCAGCATTACTGCTTACCGCTATAGTTTCTACGCCGGGTAAATGCGACATAAGCCACTGCCGGCATTGCGCCAAGGATTGTTGGTGCGAATAAACCACCTTAACTTGGTCTAGTGCTTCAACATTGGTCAACAAATGATGATGAATCCTTAACGCTACTTCTCCGCAAATCTGTAAGGCTGAATTCATGAAAATGTCTAGCGTATGACTAATCACACCTTCAGTAGAATTTTCGACCGGCACCACACCATAGTGAGCCTCTCCATTTTCCACCTCATGAAAAATATCAGCAATGGTCGCCGTCTCAACAGTGCGTACAGCATGTCCAAAATGTTTTAAGGCAGCTTCTTGCGTAAAGGTGCCTGACGGACCAAGGTAAGCCACCGTCAGCGGCTTTTCCAGCGCCAAACACGATGACATTAATTCACGATAAATTCGTGCCACATGCTCATCTTTTAAAGGCCCTGGATTTTGCTCCTTAACACGCCTTAAGACCGAAGCCTCACGGTCTGGACGATAAAAATCTACCGTTTCTCCTTCACGTAACTTTACAGCCGCAACCGCTTTTGCCAAATCAGCTCGCTGATTAAACAGGGTTAATAATTGACTATCTAGCTCATCGATAGCGCCTCTTAACTCAGATAATGAATCATTAACACCCATGCTCACCTCTTAAATCGTTCTAACAGATAGAACACCATCAATGGCTTTAATTTGATCAACGACGTCTTTTGTAATTTCTGTATCCACATCTAATAAGGTATACGCCAAGTCGCCTCTTGATTTATTCAATAAATCTAAGATGTTATGACCTGTTTCCGCAAGAATACTCGAAATTTGCCCAACCATATTAGGTACATTAGAATTTGCAATAGCCATACGGTAACCACTCACTCGTGGCATCTTGACTTGTGGAAAATTCACCGAGTTTTTGATATTTCCATTTTCTAGGAAATCCTTTAATTGATCAGCAATCATAATTGCACAATTTTCTTCAGCTTCCCCTGTAGAAGCCCCAAGGTGTGGCAAGGTAATGACACGCGGGTGATCTTTTAATAGGTTACTTGGAAAATCACAAATGTATGAATACAGCTTACCGGCATTTAACGCTTCAACAACGTCTTCATCATTTACAATTCCGTTGCGAGAAAAATTCAAAATAATCGCATTATCATTCATCGTGTTAATACGACGTGCATTAATGAGGTTCTTTGTTCCCTCATTAAACGGCACGTGGATCGTCACAAAATCAGACTTTGCTAACAACTCATCGACTGTATTTGCAGATTCAATAGATGATGATAGCTGCCACGCACGCTCAACAGTCAACGCTGGGTCATATCCTACAACGTTCATGCCTAAATCTCGCGCCATATTCGCCACGGATGTGCCAATCGCACCTAAGCCAATAACGCCTAATGTACGACCTGGTAATTCAAAGCCTACAAATTTTTTCTTAACTTGCTCTACTTCTTTACTAATGGACTCGTCATCGCCTGTAAGGTTTTTTGCACATTCCCACGCCTGACATATATTTCGGCAACCTAAAAGCATACCTGTTAAAACTAATTCTTTTACCGCATTTGCATTAGCGCCTGGTGCATTAAACACAGGAACACCTCGTGCACTCATTTTCTCAATGGGTATATTATTAACACCGGCACCGGCTCGTCCAATTGCTAAAACACTTTCAGGTATATCTACATTATGCAGCTTTAAAGAACGCAGCATATAAGCATCTGGGTTTTGAATTTCAGAGGCCACTTCATAGGTCTCTCTTGGAAATTTCTCAAGGCCTTTTACAGAAATGTTGTTCAATGTTTGTATTTTGTACATGTTTACTAACCTATAAATTATTAACTGTTTGTCTATGCCTTTGTTCTTTCAAACTCAGCCATCATACTGATCAATGCATCAACCCCTTCTTCTGGCATTGCATTATAAATGCTGGCACGCATACCCCCTACTGATCGATGACCCTTTAAAGTGACTAGGCCAGCTGATTTAGCTTCACTTAAAAATAAGCCTTCTAATTCAGCATTTGCCAAGGTAAATGGAATATTCATTCTTGATCGTGAGGTCAACTCGACAGGGTTTGCATAAAAATCTGAGTTATCAATCGCAGCATAAAGTTTTTCAGCCTTACGAACATTTTGTGCTTCTATCGCTGACACACCGCCTTGCTCTTTTATCCACTCAAACACTAAGCCCATTAAGTACCAGCTGTAGGTGGCAGGTGTATTAAACATTGACCCTGCATCTGCATGATTTTTATAATCCATCATGGACGGCGAACCGGCTTTCACATTGCCAATCAAGTCGTCGCGCACTATTGTAAGTGCTATACCCGATGGCCCCATATTTTTCTGACCGCCAGCATAAATGACACCAAACTTACTGACATCAAACTCTCTAGATAAAATATTTGATGACATGTCCGCAACCAAATCTATATCACCCACATCGGGAATAGAGTGAAATTCAACACCACCAATGGTTTCATTACTGGTGTAATGCAAGTAGGCCGCATTTTGATCAACATCCCAACTGTCTACTGCTGGGATTGTAGTGAAGTTAGTCGATTCTGAGCTGGCCGAAATGTGCACATTGCTATGAATTTTAGCTTCTTTAATGGCTTTTTTAGACCAAGCACCTGTATTGACATAACAGGTTTTATCTTTACCGCGAAGTAAATTCATCGGCACCATTGAAAATTGGGTTGTTGCACCACCTTGTAAAAATAGAACCTTATAGTTCTCAGGAACGTTCATTAGTTCTCGAACATCGGCTTCTGCTTTTTCTGCAATTGAAATAAAGTCTTTACCACGGTGACTCATTTCCATAACAGACATACCCGAGTCATGCCACTCAAGCATTTCTTGTTGGGCTTTTTTCAATACGTCTACAGGTACTGCAGCCGGGCCGGCACTGAAATTATATACACGGGACATCTAACTCTCCTTAAAACAATTAATCTGTAATTTCTTCATCAAGGGCGACTTCTTCACCCTCTTCATCATCTAAGCTAGCAATACGATCTAAACCGATGACTTTTTCATTCTTAGCGGGACGAATAACACGAACACCTTGTGTATTTCTCCCTAAAATTGATATTTCACTGGTTCGCGTTCTAACCAATGTACCGCCATCGGTGATCAGCATTAGCTCGTCGCTTTCATCTACCAAGACAGCACCGACCAACGCACCATTACGTTCACTGGTTTGCATTGCTATAACCCCTTGCCCACCACGCTTATGAATCGGATACTCTTCAATTTTTGTGCGCTTACCGTAACCATTTTGGGTTAATGTTAAAACAGTGCCTGGTTCTGAAATAATCAATGAAATAATATGTTCTTCATCTTTTAAGCGCATACCCCGAACACCACTTGCTGTACGCCCCATCACCCGAACATCTGCCTCTTTAAAACTAGCTACCTTTCCTGAGCTAGCAAATAACATAACGTCTTTTTCGCCATCGGTGACAGCAACGCCAACCAAGGTATCGTCATCACGCAAATCAATAGCAATTTTGCCGTTCGCACGGGGTTTTTCAAACTCTTTAATATGGGTCTTTTTAACCGTGCCCGATTCAGTAGCCATGAAAATATATTCATCTTCATTGAACTCACGAATTGGCAAAATAGCGTTAATACGTTCGTCACTGTCTAGCGGCAGCAAATTGACAATCGGTTTACCTCTCGCAACCCTACTGGCCACCGGCAAATTGAACACGCGCAACCAATAGACTTTCCCTTTACTCGAGAAACATAAAACTGTGTCATGTGTGTTGGCAATAAACAGCTTATCAATAAAGTCTTCATTCTTTGTGTTTGCGGCTGTTTTACCCTTTCCACCACGACGTTGCGCAGTATATGAAGTAAGCGGCTGTGATTTCACATAACCCTCATGCGACAAAGTCACCACCATATCTTCTTCGGTAATTAAATCTTCTGCCGTGAGGTTTAAAAACTTATCAACAATTTCTGTTCTACGCTCTTCTTTATATTCTTCTATCAGTGCTTTCAGCTCTTCACTGATCACTGACATCAAGCGATCCCTGTTCGCCAAAATATCTAAAAGGTCATCAATTACAACAAGAAGATCTTTATATTCTTGAAGAATCTTATCTTGCTCAAGCCCTGTCAAACGGTGCAGGCGCAACTCTAAAATAGCCTGCGCTTGCGCAGGAGACAAATGATAACGCCCATCAACAATGCCATATTGCTCTTCAAGCTTATCTGGGCGAGAACGGCTTGAGTCTGCTTTTGATAATAAGTCAGCTACTAAACCAGGCTCCCAAGCTGCTCCCAGCAAGCTCACCTTTGCTTCGGCAGGGGTCTTTGCTGCCTTAATCATCGCGATCATTTCATCAATGTTCGACAACGCAATCGCTAACCCTTCTAGGGTATGAGCACGCTCACGCGCTTTACGTAAGTCATAAATTGTTCTGCGCGTTACGACTTCACGTCGATGATCAATAAACGCATTAAGGATTTGCTTAAGATTCAAACATTTAGGGCGACCATCGATCAGCGCCACCATGTTAATACCGAACACATTCTGAAGTTGCGTGTGTTGATATAAATTATTGATAATCACTTCAGGCACTTCGCCACGTTTAAGCTCTATCACCATACGCATGCCGTCTTTATCTGACTCATCACGAAGGCCTGAAATACCTTCTAGCTTGCCATCTTTAACAAGATGAGCAATTTTCTCCATCAAGCGTGCTTTATTTACTTGATACGGCAATTCAGTGACGATAATAGACAACTTACTATTTGAGCTTTCTTCGCCTTCAACATGGTAACGCGCACGTAGGTAAATTTTACCGCGGCCTGTTTGGTAAGCTTCGCGAATACCGGTGGCACCATTGATAATACCTGCCGTTGGAAAATCAGGCCCTGGAATATATTCCAGCAATTGATCAATGGTTGTTTCAGGCTCCTCAATCAAACGCAGACATGCTGAGGTTACTTCCGCAAGATTATGTGGCGGAATATTCGTCGCCATGCCCACCGCTATACCAGACGAACCATTAATGAGCAGTAAAGGAGCACGCGCAGGCAATACACTGGGTTCGTGCTCTGATTCATCGTAGTTAGCAGTAAAATCAACTGTTTCCTTATCTAGGTCAGTTAACATTTCATGCGACAACTTTGACATTCTGATTTCGGTATACCGCATCGCCGCTGCAGAATCACCATCAACTGAACCAAAGTTACCCTGACCATCCACCAACATATGACGCATAGAAAAAGGCTGTGCCATACGAACGATGGTGTCATATACAGCGGTATCACCATGAGGGTGATATTTACCAATAACATCCCCAACAATACGGGCGGATTTCTTATAAGGTTTATTCCAATCGTTGTTCAACACATTCATTGCGTACAACACCCTACGGTGCACTGGCTTTAAGCCATCACGTACATCTGGCAAGGCTCTCCCAACAATAACACTCATCGCGTAGTCTAAATAAGACTGGCGCATCTCATCTTCAATATTGACGGGGATCGTTTCTTTTACAAGCTCAGACATGTATCGGTATCTCCTAGGATGCCAAATAATTCAAAAAAACATTAAGAAAGCGATAAAAATATACTTCACATCAGCTTTTTATCGCCAAAAAATTTATGCTAAATAAAGCCGAAATTATACCCGAAAAACGGTGCTCTTGATAACTTTGTTTGCCCGCACAAAACAATGCTTCTAAGCTTTCGCCATTACATCGCCATAAAATATGGCCTTAAGAAGCCGCTACGCCCTATACTGAACCATAGAAACAAACCCTGCGTGCTACTCGGCTCTTTTATCAACAACTGAGCACGACTTTACTTCTCCACCACTACGCACGAGATTACGCCCAGATTTTTTTGCCTGATACAAAGCCTTATCGGCAACATCTATTAACTGACTAGCCCCCAAAGGCTTAGATACCCCTGGTTCTGCAACAACAAACGTTGAAACACCAATTGAAACGGTCAGCGCTAGTGAACTTTCGCCGGCCATTTCTATTGAGGCATTAGCAACCGACTGCCGCATCCTTTCTGCTACTTCAATACCCTTCTTCTCAGAGGCAGTTGGCAATATCGCCACAAACTCTTCACCACCATAACGCGCCAGAATGTCATTTGCTCGCAATTGACCACGTAATGTCTCCGCCACGTGTCGAAGCGCCAGATCACCTACTTGATGCCCAAAGTTATCGTTCACCGCCTTAAAAAAGTCTATATCAATAAACAAACACGACAGACTATCACCCGTTCTTAAGCAGCGAAGCATCTCTTCATCCATCCGTTGTTCAAAGAACCGCCTATTATTCACCCCTGTCAGCGTATCAAATAGGCTAGTGCGCCTGAGCTGTTCATAATTCAGCGTGTTTTCCATGCACACGCTCATCACCTTACCTAGACGCTCCAAAAAATATGTCGCCATTTCTACTTGAAAACGTCCCTCATCTTCACTACCAAACACCATACAGCCCAGATAAATACCACGCCGCACAAGAGGAATAATCGCTACTGTCTTTGGCGCTGTTTTATTAGCTGGCCAAAAAACCTGGGGTAGGACATCATTAGCAGCGCCTAGCAAAATTCGTTGAGACAAACCCAGCTCATCTTTAAACACCCCTCCCTTAGATAAAAAAATAATATTCGGGTATTCATCAAACCTAAAACCATCCTCGGTAAGAAACTGCTTTATCTCATCATCTTCATCTGCGAGCACCAACGATAAAGAGTCGAGATTAAAGGCTAACTGGGCATCGTCGTTAATATGCTCAATTAATTCACGTAAAGAATTCAGTGACAATAAACGCATTTCCAAGTCTTGAAAACGTTTCAACATTTCCTCATTCTTTTGCGCACGCGAAATCATGCCATCCATATGGCTTTGTAACACGCAAACTTGCGTTTCTAAATCGGCATCCATAGCGTTACAGTTATATTCAGTCCTTTGCTATTAGCTTTATTAAATCGTCTTCTGATAATACCGTCACCCCTAGCGACTGGGCTTTTTTCAACTTTGAACCAGCATCCTCCCCGGCAACAACATAATCGGTTTTTTTCGAGACGCTTCCAGTCACTTTTGCACCCAATAATTGCAAGGCTTCTTTCGCTTCAATACGCCCCATCGTCGACAATGTACCGGTCAACACAAAGACTTTACCTGATAAAGCCTGATCATCTTGGGGAACTGCTTCAACATTGGGCCAACTAACCCCTAAGTTTTTCAAGCTCGCTATTACCTCACGGTTATGCGCCAACTCAAAGAAAGCCACGATATGTTGTGCAACAATAGGCCCAACATCAGGCACCTTCTCCAACTCTTCAACAGTGGCACTCTGTATCACATCCAGCTGTCCAAAATAGCTCGATAAGCTTGCCGCAGTCACCTCGCCTACTTCTCGAATACCCAACGCATACAGAAACTTCGGCAGGGTCGTTACCTTGCTTTTTTCAAGTGCCGCGATAATATTACTGGCAGACTTATCGGCCATTCGCTCCAAACTCGACAACTGCTCGTGAGTTAATCGATACAAATCAGCCGGCGTTTTAACTAAATCCTGAGCGACTAATTGCTCAATAATCTTGTCACCCAACCCATCTATATCCATCGCCTTACGTGAGGCAAAATGCTTGATCGACTCTTTCACTTGAGCACGACAAAACAAGCCAGCTGGACAACGTGCGATCGCCTCTCCCTCGGCGCGCTCCACTGTTGACCCGCACACAGGACAAGACACTGGCATTTCAAAAAGCTGCGATGCAGGCTTTCTCTTTTCCAATACAACAGAAACAATTTCTGGAATCACATCGCCGGCACGCCTGACAATCACCGTATCACCCACACGAACATCTTTCCTGCGCATTTCACCTTCGTTATGTAACGTGACATTCGTAACGGTAACCCCACCAACAAAAACAGGTGCCAATCGAGCAACCGGCGTAATGGCTCCTGTTCTACCCACTTGCACATCAATCCCTATTACTTCGGTCATTTTTTCTTGTGCTGGAAATTTACGTGCTATTGCCCAACGCGGCGCTCTTGACACAAAACCAATGGCTTTCTGCAAGGCAAAATCGTTAACTTTATAAACGACCCCGTCAATCTCATAAGGTAATAGCGCTCTTTTTTGCGCCAACACTTGATAGGCTTGGTGACATTGCTGCATGCCCCTTGCTGTCGTCACCTGATCACTCACTGGCAAACCCCATGTAGCCAACAGCTGAAACAGCGCCTGTTGTGTCTGCGGTAGCTCGTAACCCTCTACCACCCCAATACCATAGCTATAAAAAGCCAGTGGACGGGTTGCTGTTATTTTTGAATCTAGCTGCCTCAAACTACCTGCAGCGGCATTTCTTGGATTAGCAAAAGGCTTTTCACCTAACGCCAATGCCTGTTGATTCAGCTGCTGAAAACCAGACAACGGCATAAACACTTCACCCCTGACCTCTAGCCTCAATGGTAGATTATCGCCTTTTAAACTGAGTGGAATGGCACCAATAGTTTTAACATTTTCGGTAACGTCTTCGCCTCGTTTACCATCCCCTCTTGTTGCAGCACGTACTAACACACCGTCCGCATACAACAAAGAAATAGCTAAGCCATCCAATTTCGGCTCGACAAGGTATTCGATATCTTCAAACCCGTCAGCTCGCTCTCGCACTCGCTTATCAAATGCCTCAAACTCATCATCGTCAAAGGCATTATCTAATGACAGCATCGGCACCGCATGCTCTACCTGCTGAAATGAGTCTAACGGAGCTGAACCGACGCGCTGCGTCGGCGAATCATCACTCATTAGCTCTGGGTTTTCAGCCTCTAATAACTGAAGCTCTCGCAATAAGGCATCGTAATCGGCATCAGGAATTTTTGGTGCGTCGTACTGATAATAATTCTGGTTATGTTGATTTATCTCTTCACGTAGCGTCTGCACACGTCGCTTAACATCGTCATGCATTGTCATAAATTAGAAAGCTGTGACTGAATATTCATAATGTTATCTGGTCTCAACTCGTTCATTTCAGCATCGACCAATCTCGCCTCTAGGCGCTGACTTAATTCACGCGCCACATTCAACATATTTTCAAACGCTTCACTTGGTTGCGCGACATCACTGACTTGAAAAAACAATATGATCCCTGTTGATTCAAACTCAGTCATATTACCCACAGGAAAAGTGCCTGGCTCTAATATATTTGCCACGTGAAACTGTTGCGCCTCAACACCATCATGTCGCTGGTAATAATGGAAAATCCCCATATCACCGAACTCAAGACCTAAGGCTGTAAACGCATCTATCAAAGCTGTACCCAATAACGAGCCGCCACTGTGAGGCAAAACAACCAGTTGAATGACCAATGCCTGCTCTGCCACTGGCACATCCTCCACTGGATCAACGGGTGAAGGGTCTGACTCTTGCGCTTCAGGCACGTCCACATGCTCATGAATGGTCGGGGCCTGCTGTTCGTCCAATACCGCAGAAAAGGACGGCTCACCACCTATCACCGGATCCACCCGCTCATCAAATGCCGAGTCATCTAGCTCTTCTTGTTGAACGGTCGCTTTCTTTTTTTCTAGCACGTCATAAAAATATATCCCCAACAATATGACCATACCCACTAAGAGCAATATTAACCTTAACGAGTTTTCTTCCATTTTCTATCCTTAAAAATTCGTTTATTTAGCGTTTAACCAGTTGCCATTTTAGCGGCTTCTTCCAAATCAACGGTAACCAATCTCGATACGCCCGGTTCTTTCATGGTGACCCCAGCTAGCTGCTGAGCCATTTCCATCGTTGATTTATTATGTGTAATCAAAATCATTTGAACATTATCTGACATTTCTTTAACCAGTTCAGCAAAACGACCAACATTTGCCTCATCTAATGGCGCATCCACTTCATCTAGCATACAAAAAGGCGATGGGTTTAAATCAAAGATTGAAAAGACTAAGGCCACGGCCGTCAGTGCCTTTTCGCCACCTGACAACAAATGGATTGAGCTATTACGTTTGCCCGGTGGCCTCGCCATTACCGTTACGCCGGTTTCCAACAAATCTTCGCCTGTTTGCTGCAAATACGCATGCCCACCACCAAATAGTTTTGGGAACCGTTTTTCAAAACCTGCATTTACTTTGTCAAACGTTTCTTTAAAAAGCGCTTTGCTTTCTCGGTCAATTTTATCAATCGCTTCTTCCAAAATCCTCAACGACTCGGTCAAATCAAGCTGCTGATCATTTAAGTACTGCTTTCTTTCCGACTGTGTTTCATACTCTTCAATTGCCGTCAGGTTGATTAGCCCCAAACCATTTATTTTTTCAGCAAGCGCATCCACCTGCTCTTGCCAATGAGTCTCATTTGCATCCTTGGGCATCTCATTCAATGTGTCAGCCAACTCAACGCCCGATGATTCAAGCTGCTCAATTAAGGTTTGTTTTCGCACCAAGATAGCCTGATGTTCTATTTTTGCGGCAGACATGTTGTCCCTTGCCTGTTGCACTAGTTGCTCAAATTCATGACGCGTTGTTTCCAAGCTTCTAATTGTTTGTTCTGTTGATTCAGCCGTAGTCCTGACTTCTACAAGACGGTTTTCAATAGCAACTCGATTTTTAAGTAGATTAGCCAAAGTCACTTCCTTTTCTTCTATTGGCTCATCGCTCATGGTTAATTGAGCCTGCAATTCAGCCACTTTTTCTTTTGCATGAAGCAAACGCTCGTTAACCCTCTCAGCATTTTGAACAATCAGCGCTTGTGATGAACGTTGCGCTTCGATCTTTAACATCAATGAATGCACTCGTTCACGCGAACTATGCACTTGTTGCTTTACCCTATCTAAGAGGTCTTTTTTAACTGAACGTTCTTTTTGTAATGCAGCACGCTGTGTTTCTATTTGTGCTGATTGACCAATGGCCTGCTCCAATACGCGTTTGCTTTCTGTTAAACGCTCTTGATCGGTCGCTTGGTCCTCAACGAGCTGATTAATATCAGCCTCTAGCTCTGCCAGCCTTTGCGTCGCCATCTCCAGTTTTGAACGCTGTTCATTTATCTGCATCCACAACTGCGACACTTGCCTCACCACATTGCCTTCTTGTTGGCGCAACTCAATACCTTGCTTCTCGAGCTCAGACACCTCGTCTCGAGCCTTTATTAACCAACCTTCTTTATCTAAAACATTAGTCGACACCACGTGCAATTGTTGCGTTAACTCTTTTTTCTCTTTTTCTAGCGCCAAGGCACTATCTTTTTGCGCATTATGCTGAAAATAAATACTATCCACATGCAGCCAAACACACTCTTTAGTGATAACTGATTCATGCTCTTTTAATTCATTCATTAAGACTTTTGCCTGCTCCAGCGTTTCAGCAAAATGAACATTTTTCAGCAAAGCCATTGCGGGTAAATCAGAGGTAATCAGGCTCGCTAACGACGTTTTACAAGGTAATTGTTGAGACTTAACCGTTGTATCAAAGAATGTTAAGCCATCAACTGGGTATTGCATGCCAGCATCAACGACAGCATCCATACCCTCAGTACAAATTGCCTGTAACCTTACCCCCAAGACTGTTTCTATTGCTTTTTCCCAGCCAGTTACCACGTCTATTTTCTCAATTAACTTAGGTGCTTGCGCTAAGCCTAGGCCCTTTAACCACTGCCTTTCCGTTTCACCTGGCTCACCTAAACTAGAGCGCTGCAAGACAGTTATTGATTCAACCCTTGCCGTTAAACGTGACTTTTCAGCACGCAAGTCGGCTAAAAGCTCACTTTCTTGATGAATTAACGACTGCATGCTAGCCATTTTTTCGCGATTCTCTTGCACTGCCGATTGACTCTTTTGTTGCTGAGATTCGGACAGAGCATGTTGTTTTTCAAGGTCGCTTAAGTCAACACGTTCCAAAGCTTCCTGAAGTGTTTTTTGCTCGTTTGTAAACTTAGATAATTGTTTCGACGCTTGCAAAAGTTGCCTATCAAGCTGAGCTATTTTAGCGTTTTCTACATCAATGCTTCTTTTAGGCTCGGCTACTCGATAAGTAAATTCATCCCATGATTGCTGCCAATCTGCCATCGCTTGTTCTTGATCAGCTAGCGTTTTATTCGCTGTTTCTAGCCGTTGCTTTACCTCAACCAGTTCAGCTTCACTTTTCTTAATGGCATCATTTGTTTCTGCCAATTTTCTATCACCTTCGTCTTGCTCTTGTGTCGACAGCGTCAGCAATTTGCTAACATTTTCCAATTCTGACTCATGCTGCTTTTTTAAGCTTTGTTGGTGTTGCAGGGCTTGTTCAACCTTGGCGATCTCTGACCCGGTCGCATAAAACTCCGCCTGAACTTCGCCTAGCTGTTTCTGCTGCAGACTATGCTGCTCACGTTGCTGCTCTATATTTTTTTCCAGCTCTCGCTGTGCAGCTAGCGTCTGCTCCACTTTTAATTCAAGCAATTTAATGGCTTTAAGCTGCCCCTCATCTTGCTCATCAAGCCGCTGCCAACGTAATGCCAATAACTGTGCTTTAAATTGACGCTCTTCTGCTTTTAAGAGCTTGTAACGTTCGGCCGTAGTGGCCTGACGCTTTAAATGACGACATTGCTTTTCAATTTCATCACAAAGATCAGCGATACGCTCCAAATTTTCTCGGGTACGGCGCATTCTATTTTCAGTATCACGACGTCGCTCTTTATATTTCGAGATGCCGGCCGCTTCTTCAAGGAACACACGCAGTTCATCTGGTTTCGCTTCTACCAAGCGTGAAATGGTACCTTGTTCAATAATTGCGTAACTACGTGGCCCGAGCCCAGTACCCAGAAATAAATCTGTAATATCCTTACGCCGACAGCGCGTGCCATTTAAAAAGTATACCGATTGCCCTTCCCGATTCACTTGTCGCCGCAAGGCTATTTGTTGATAGCCAGCAAATTCACCTGTTATGGTGGCATCGGTATTATCAAAAATAAGTTCGACAAATGCTTGGCCAACCGGTTTACGCGTTGTTGAACCGTTAAAAACCACATCAGCCATTTGGTCACCACGCAGATGCTTTGCTGAACTTTCACCAAGCACCCACCTAACGGCATCGATCACATTTGATTTACCACAACCATTAGGCCCAACAATACCGACCAAATCACTAGAAAAAGGAATGGTCGTTGGATCAACAAATGATTTAAAACCGGATAGTTTTATTTTTTCCAAGCGCATCGAATAACAATACAGGAATGTACTTTTTTCACAAAGAATACTGGTAAATTTAGCCGATAAAAAAGCCGATTAACACCCTTCGCTTTATATTCAATGTAAAATGCGCTTTTAAAGACAACATCCATGATATTTTAATGAGCACACAACCTAATACCGACTTAGAAACCTTTCCTAACCCAAATACTGAGCGTGACTACACGATCCGCATAGACACCCCTGAGTTCACTTGCTTATGCCCAAAAACGGGACAACCTGATTTTGCAACACTGACGCTTGAGTATGTGCCTAACGAAAGCTGTATCGAACTAAAATCCTTTAAACTTTATATTTGGTCTTACCGAGACAAAGGCGCCTTCCATGAAGCGGTAACCAACTCCATTTTGGCAGACTTGGTTAAAGCCTGTGAGCCACGTTTTATGCGCCTTTCAGCCGAGTTTAATGTACGAGGTGGTGTTTATACCACGGTCGTCGCTGAACATAAGGATAGTAACTGGGAACCTAGCACGCCTGTGCAACTTCCGTAAAAAAACGAACGGACTTTTCTGCATCAAGGCCAGCATTCAGTTTCAATTCATCACTAAGTCTTATCCTTTAACTGCACATTAACGGAACTGCTTTTGCAGTTAAGGATAAGATGATGAAATCACTACATATTATTTCCGCTATTATTTTTTGTTCTTTGTTAACAATAAGCGCGGACACGTTAGCTGACAGAAGACATTCTGATCGCTCAGATCATACCGATCGTAACACTGGCTTTTCAAGCCACCATAACAAGCACTATTCACATAATAAACACCAAAACGGCTACTCGACAAAGCAACATTGGAAGGCAAGAAAACATTCGAATAAACATTCACAGCATAATTACCGCGACCGCCGTTATTCAAACTATAACAACCACCCTAAGTATTATAATTATAACAGTTACCGGCCAAAGCATTATCACTACAATAATTACCAATCAGGCCATCGGTTTAATAATGCCTTAAACCGTCTTAATTACTACAACCCAGGACTCAACCTGTATTTAAAATTTTAGCCCCTTCCCTTGTGAGATTTATATCTCACATACTTAAAAGGCGGCCATTTGGCCGCCTTCTTTTTAGCATTGAAAAAGAACTTTACTTTTTACAATAAAGATTGCAGTAATTTATTTAAGCGGTGTACAAATGTTGCCGGGTCTTCTAACTGACCACCCTCACTCAACAACGCTTGTTCAAATAACAAGTTCGATAAGTCAGCAAAGCGCTCATCATCCGCTTCATCCTTTAGGCGTTGAATAAGTGCATGGTCTGCATTGATTTCGAAGATTGGCAAACTGGTCGGCATGTCTTGGCCTGCCGCTTTCATAATGCGCTCCATGTGTGCGCCCATCTCATGTTCATCTGCAACCAGACAAGCAGGTGAATCGGTTAGCCTTGAACTAACACGCACATCCTTAACCTTACCATCTAACGTGCTTTTGATTTGCTCAAGCACGCTGTTTAGCGATTCATCCTCTTTCTTATCATCGGTCTTTTTATCCGCTTCATCCTTATCTGATGAATCCAGATCAAGATCACCCTTAGCGACTGATTGTAAAGACTTGCCGTCAAACTCTGGCATATGCTGAACTAACCATTCATCAACATGGTCGGTCAATAACAGCACCTCAATACCTTTCTTTTTAAACACTTCAAGGTGTGGGCTATTTTTAACAGTTGAGTAGGCACTTCCCGTTAGGTAATAAATTTTGTCTTGGCCTTCTTGCATATTTTCAATATAAGAAGCCAAGGTTACGGTTTGTTTACCCTCAGTTTTTGTGGAAGCAAAACGTAATAATTTAGCAATCCGGTCTTTATTTTTTACATCTTCGATAGGCCCTTCTTTCAAGACTGCGCCAAACTCTGCCCAGAAGGTATCAAATTTTTCAGGGTGGTTTTTAGACAATCCTTCAATCAACGATAATATTTTTTTAACCGCGCCGGCTTTTAATAGATCAATCTGCTTGCTTTGCTGTAGTAGTTCACGCGAAACGTTAAGCGGCAGACTGTCTGAATCAATAATACCTTTAACAAAACGCAAGTAACGTGGCATTAATTCGCCACCTTCCATAATAAAGGTACGCTTTACATATAGTTTTACACCACTGGTTGCTTCTCTATCCCACATATCAAATGGTGCTTTTGCAGGCACATACAACAGCAATGTATATTCATTTTTACCTTCTACCTTACTATGTGTATAGGCAAGTGGGTCTTGATAATCGTGAAGTGTTTGTTTGTAAAACTCATGGTAGTCTTCTTCGGTTAAATCATTTTTTGCTTTTGTCCATAACGCTTTAGCACTATTAACGGTAATATCGTCTGGCTCATCTTCTTTCTCTTCATCCTTGTTTTCATTTTTCATCACAATCGGAATATCCAAGTGCTCAGAAAACTTATGAATAATGGCCTGTAGACGGTATGACTCTAAAAACTCGTCTTCACCTTCTTTCAAATGCAAAATAACATCGGTGCCTCGTGCCGCTTTTTCTACGGTTTCAATAGTGTATTCACCTTCACCTGATGATTCCCATTGAACGCCCATGCTTTTATCTTCGCCTGCTTTGCGTGTTACCACTGTCACTTTATCAGCTACGATAAAACCAGAGTAAAAGCCGACACCAAACTGGCCAATCATTTGGCTATCTTTACCTTCATCACCCGTTAATGACTCAAAAAACTTTTTAGTACCTGAATGTGCAATGGTACCGATGTTTTTCTTTACTTCCTCTACCGTCATACCAATGCCGTTATCGGAAATTGTTAGCGTTCGTGCCTCTTTATCAACTGACAAACGAACTTTCAGCTCACCATCACCTTCATATAATTCCTCATTAGACAGTGCCGAAAAACGTAATTTATCTGCAGCATCTGATGCATTTGAGACTAATTCACGTAAAAAAATCTCTTTGTTGCTATAAAGCGAATGGATCACTAAATCTAATACTTGTTTCGTTTCCGCCTCAAAGCCTAGCGTTTGTTTTTCATTCTTTTCTATTGTTTCACTCATTAAAGTTACCTTTTATCCATCAAGTTTATTTGCAAATCCAGATATGGGGTCTTGCGAAATATTTTTCAAGCCCTCTCACCAAGGCCTTAAAATTTCATAACGCGAAATCAATCAGCAAACCTATTAACAGCCCAAGCGCTGAGCAAAAACTGGCTTGATTAGCATTGCTTTACATATAAGACTATACTGATAAAAGATAACTATAAAAAAAATATCATGATCAGCTACCTTGTTACTATTCTCTTAACTTTACTGATGTTTGGCATGGGCCTTGGACTCACTATCCAAGATTTTAGCCGAGTTTTTACCATTCCAAAGGCCGCTTTGGCAGGCTTAATAGGGCAATTAATTATGTTGCCACTGCTTGGATTTATACTGTGTTATACATTAAACCTAAGTGGCGCTATAGCCATTGGCATTATGTTATTAACCCTATGCCCTGGTGGTGTGTTATCTAATATGTTTACCCTGATCGCACGAGGCGATTTAGCACTATCTGTCACGATGACCAGCATTTCCAGCCTAATCACCGTCTTTACGTTACCGGTTATTCTTAACCTAAGCATGATCTACTTTAACGATGAAACCATTCAGCTGAGTTTACCTCTTCTGAAAACAGCCAGCCAAATCATGTTGATTACCATCATTCCTGTCAGCTGCGGCATGTTGGTATTACAATATGCGCCGCGCTTTGCGAAAGCCTCTAAACAATGGGTGCGAAGAGGCTGTGGTGCTTTCTTGCCTTTCCTGATTGTTGGGATTTTTATGCAAAACGGTGGGTCTTGGTTTGAACACTTCGTACAAGTGGGTCTATTAACTATCTGCCTGAATATCCTGTCTATATTACTGGGCTACGGTATCGCTAAATTTGCAAAACTTGAAAGGCCCCAAACCAAAACGCTTTCCATTGAAGTAGGTGCGCAAAATGCAATGCTAGGTGTCACCATTGCTATTAGCCCTTTTTTACTCAACAATGCCGATGTGGCGATGGTCCCTTCTATTTATGGGGTCACCATGGTTATCATTTTATGGCTCTACGCCTTAACGACAAGCAGAGTTGATAGGCTGCAAAAAGCTAACATATAACAGAACATTATCTGACTATTGGCTCGCCCATTCGTCAAATAGCAGACCTAAGCACATGTATTGAAAAGTTTTTACCGTAAGGTTTCATCAGAAGCCTTACACAATAATGTGTTTATAGTTTATTAGTCTGACTTAACAAAACCTAGATAACACAAATACAACTCGGCTTCATTCAAATAGTTACTCATCACCCAGTCAGCACAAAGAAATATCAATCTTTCTTACTAACAACCTTTTGCCTATTGGCATATAAGCTGCCACCAATAATTAATACCATACCTATTAACTGGTAATCGTGCAGTACTTCGTCCAATAAAAGTGACGACAAGACGATTACATAAATTGGAACCATATTAAGGAATAATGACGCACGAGCTGGGCCAATAATCATCACTCCCTTATTCCAAAACAGCAAAGACAGCACCGTAGGACCAATACCTATGAACACAACTGCCATAATAACCTCAGCATTGATAACCGGCTTAATAAGGTAATTGGCTTCATACACCCCCAACGGGATCACAATGAAAGTTGATAATAAAATACCCAAGGCTGTTACTACTAAAGGGGTAACCTTCGCCATTGCCAGTTTCGCCGCAATACTATAAACGGCCCAAATAAAAATGGACCCTAAAATAAATAAGTCACCCTTATTAAATCTCAGCGCATAAAGGCTCTCCATGCTCCCTTTACTCAAAATAAATACCAAGCCAATAACTGAAACAAACGCCGCTATCCAATGTTGGCGGCCTAACTTTTCTTTTAAATAAAACGCTGCTGCAAAAGCCACAGCAATCGGCGCTAGCGAATTAATCAAACCCACATTAATGGCCGTTGTATAGCGCAAACCAAAATACACGATTGCTTGATAGGCAACTGTTCCCGACAATGCAATTAAAAACACCTCTTTCCAGCCGAGTAAGCGGGTCACTCCTTTAAGATGCCCTGCTTGGTGTAGTAAAAACAAAAATATAAAGCTACCAATCAGCATTCTCACGCTCATGATGCTCCATGGACCTAAAAAGTCTTTTAAGTAACTGCCAAAAAAAACATTACCCCCCCATAAAATACTGGCAACATTTAAATACAGTAATGCTTTTATTGTTTCTTTATCCATGACTATCAATTCTTAAGTTGGCTCGACACCTTACACGCTACTTGCCTTATAAGCACTAAACAAATGCACCTAAGCCCTGTAATTTTTTTACCTCTAGCGTAGGCTGTCGATAGTTTTAATAACACGATATGCACCAACGAAGGTAGGGATTGCCACGTTATTTTCCTTTGCTGCTTCAATTAAAGGTAAAAACAAAGCATCTACTTCTGTCAATTTGCCATTAATAACATCTTCATGCATTGATGTCCGGATACCCCGACGCAAGGTTTTCATATGCACACCTAAATCAAGGCAAACTTGAACAGCATCCTCAAACGTAGCGTCATCCAATACTTTAAGAAAAGAAAAAGGCGCATAAAAATCCTGTGGAACATATCCCATTGCTTTGTAGGCATCAATTAATTCTTTGGCAATCGTTACATAATGCTCAGCCCCTTCGCGTACTGAAATACCATCAGCGTAATCTAGCGCTGGGTTTGCACTTAACGTACTAGCAGCCCAGGCCGACGCGCCAGATACCTGAACCGCTTTTTCCCATAAAACGTGATTAATATCGTCAACAGATTCTGCTTTTAAATTTGCCCCACTAAAGGCCTCGGCTAATAGCTCGGTTCGCTCTGTAGTGCCGCCATCAAGTTCACCAAAAAAGGCTGTTATTGGCGCGCTGACATGATTATTAACCTTCCCTGGCGCAAGCAAAGTACCCCCTTCAATCGTTGAGCCACCAATCACTTTTTCAACACCAAAACGTTCAATCAACAAAGCCTCTTTACCAACACCATTTTGCATCGTTAACGCACAGTTAACCTGATTAACTAAAACTTCGGCATCATTTAAGGCGGCCCGTGCATCTTTGGCCTTGGTTAATAAAATATAGTAGTCAATAACGCCTTCTACTTGATCCGGCACGGTAACAGCACGTAAATTATCCTTAATTAACATGTCACCTAAGCGCCCAACCATTTGCAGGCCTTTTTGGTTGATAGCATCTGCATGTGCTTGCCGACCAATTAATGTTACTTGATGCCCAGATTTAGCTAAATACCCCCCTATTACAGAGCCCAAACCGCCTGCGCCATGTATGCAAATATGCAATTTTTTTTTCATTATATTTAACTCACGCCCAATTCTTTTAATGTTGACTGAATACGCGCCTTTAGTGCAGGCGTACATTGCTCGATAGGGGGACGAATAGGCCCTGCTTTTAAACCAATCTCTTCAAACCATGCCTTCATACTAGCTAAGGCACTGGCATAGGTGAATGTTTGCACTACATCCCAAATAAACACTTCATTATAAAATTCTCGAATATCGTTTAACTGTGCACTTGTTTGATAAGCTTCTTCCCACTTGCCTGCTGCCGACAAGGCCATATAATCTTTGACGATATGACGTTTTTTGCCATACAAAATATAAGACAGCTCACCAAATACTGTTTGTCCACCCTTTCGCAGGTCATCACAAAAAACAGATTCAAACGGGTCAGCTACAATAAAATCAGGGCGAATGATGCTGCGAATTTTTAACGTTTCCACGCGATTCATAACGCCCTGTTTTGTTCCTACAACAGTCTCTAGGTCTGCCAAACGTTGTAGTAAATCCCAGCCAAGTACTTTGCCAGAAACCGGCGTTCTGTATAGCACAACCGCCAAATCCGAGCTATCGGTGGTAAATTTAAACCAATTATAAATTTCATCATCACTTTTGAGTTGAACAACGGGGTTTATCACTTCTACACCGTCATAGCCAAGTACTTCTAGGCGCTTCATCTTTTCAATTGTTTGATAAGCACTGGGGTCCAATAATATTGAAAATAAGGGAATCCGCCCATTAACTGCTTCGGCAACCACCTCATGATAACGGTACCATTCGTCTAGCGTTGCATTCCAGCACTCGGCGATGAAACCACCCACTACTAGACCATCCACACCCATTTCAATAAATGCTTCAATATTTTCACGAATCCCTTCTTCATCAAAAGTAAAGTCATCATTCATTGGTGAAATAGGACACATAAACAAACCCTTAATGTGTTCATTCGCCCACTGTTTCGCTGTTTCTCTGCTGTAATTCATGCTCTTCCCCTGTTTAGTCTTTATTATTTTTTTAGCACTTCACAATGACATCTACCACTGTTTTTATTACTGCTTCACCATTACTCCTTTATTTGATATTTGCAAGGTGTTCTAACATCATAACCCCAGCTCATATTTAATCAATCAGCTTGACACTCCCTTACTGCAAGATTGAGCATTAAGCCATGGCCTACCCTTAAATATTTGCAGTAGTAAGAATTAAAAACGCGATGCTAATAATATTTGCTTTAAGCTTTTAATCCTTTAAATTTATATTACTATGATCTTCTGTCTTATAAAGCCGCTATAAAATCATGCACATTGAAAATAGAAAGCTTTTCAAACAACACGCGTTTATCAACGGGCAATGGGTAGATAGTACTGACCACCAAAGGCTTGCTGTTTATAACCCAGCAAATAATGAGCTTATAGGCCATGTCCCTTTGCTTACTGCAAAACAAACTCAAGACGCTATTTTATGCGCTCAATCTGCATGGGAAAAATGGCAAAAACGCCCCGCCAAAGACCGCTCTAGTATTCTAAGAAAATGGTTTGAATTAATTATCGACAATCAAGAAGACCTTGCTACCATAATGACAACAGAGCAAGGCAAGCCTATCAACGAAGCACGTGGAGAAATATTATACGGAGCTAGTTTTGTTGAGTGGTTTGCTGAAGAAGCAAAACGAGTATACGGCGACACCATTCCCGCCCCCAGTAATGATAAAAGAATCATCGTCATCAAGCAGGCTATTGGCGTTGTTGCAGCGATCACACCTTGGAATTTCCCAAATGCGATGATCACACGTAAATGCGCACCGGCTCTAGCAGCTGGTTGCCCCGTTATCATTAAACCAGCATCGGAAACGCCCTTTTCTGCACTCGCGCTGGCTGAATTAGCCGATCAAGCTGGAATACCACCTGGCGTGTTCAATGTCGTCACCGGACAAGCCAGCACCATCGGTGAAGAACTAACATCAAGCCCCATCGTACGTAAACTCTCATTCACGGGCTCTACAGAGGTTGGCAAAACCTTAATGCGCCAATGCGCAGATACGATCAAAAAAATAAGCCTTGAATTAGGTGGAAATGCACCCTTTATTGTCTTTGATGATGCCGACCTAGATGCCGCTATTGAAGGCGTGATGGCCAGTAAATTTAGGAACACAGGGCAAACCTGTATCTGTGCAAATCGAATATTTGTTCAAGACAGTATATATGATGAATTTGCCGAAAAGCTAACCGCAACAGTACGTCAACTCACTGTTGCAAATGGTATTGAGCCGACCGCAGAGCAAGGACCTCTGATTAACACCGCAGCACTTGATAAAGTTAAAGAACACGTTGATAACGCCGTTCAATTAGGCGCTTCTGTGCTAACCGGTGGAGCGTCGCATGAATTAGGCGGGCTCTTTTTTCAACCCACCGTATTAAGCAATGTCTCTCCGGCGATGAAAATCACTCATGAAGAAACATTTGGCCCCGTTGCCCCGCTCTATCGCTTTACAACAGACCAGCAAGCCATTGAGCTTGCTAACGATACACCTTTTGGCTTAGCCGCTTATTTTTACTCACAAAACATTAAGCGTGTGTGGCAAGTTGCTGAATCGCTTGAAGTAGGTATTATTGGCATCAATGCGGGCATTATTTCATCAGAAGTCGCGCCATTTGGAGGCGTTAAAGAGTCTGGTATTGGCCGCGAAGGCTCTAAATATGGTATCGATGAGTTTGTAGAAATCAAGTATTTATGCCTAGGCAACATGTAAACAATTCGGGGCCAAGGTTAAAGTATTAATGTCGCTTTTACTCAGTCACCCATTATTGAAACTGCGATTAAATACAAGGATATTGTTCCAAGCTTAAGCTTTTTATCCCTCCTTCGCTTCGCACCACGCCCCTAGCGTATTAACCCATGCAGGGTGATCATTAAGACACGGAATTAACTGTAACTCGCCCCCCCCTGCTTCCTTAAACACCTCGTCTGCACGAATGGCTATTTCTTCGAGTGTTTCTAAACAGTCTGTGACAAAAGCGGGACAAATCACCAATACTTTTTTAACGCCTGATTGGGCCAGTTCGCGCAAGCGGTCCTCTGTATTAGGCGCTAACCATTTAGCGCGGCCAAGCCGAGACTGGAAACTAACCGAGTATTTTTCGGGTGCTATTTGCGCCTGTTCTACAAAACATTGCGTGGTGCGCATCACTTGGTGGCGATAACAGGTTTTATGCGCTTCGCTTGGGCGTTGGCAACAGTCTGCACTTTGCAGGCAATGTTGGCCCGTTGGGTCACGTTTTGTAATATGCGATTCGGGTAGGCCGTGATAACTAAAAACGATGTGATCGTAGGCTTGCTCTAAATAAGGCTGGGCGCTGTTTACTAAGGCATTAATATAGTCAGGTTGGTCATAAAACGGTGCAACAACGTTAAGCTTGATGTTTAGATCGTGTTCTTTAATAACCCGCTCGGCTTCTTCAATAGAGGTGGTGACGGTACTATCGGCAAAATGTGGATACAGTGGGATGTACAGGACTTCTTCTATACCGGCTTGTTGACTGAGCGCTAATAATTCCGTCTCAATACTGGGCTTGCCATAGCGCATGGCCATTGCAACAGGCATATCTAATTGAGATTGCAATGCGTTTTTAAGCCGCTCTGATAAAACAATCAACGGCGAACCTTCATCCATCCAGACACTTTTATAGGCTTCAGCAGAAGCTTTTGGCCGTGTTGGCAATACAAACAGGCTAACAATCATTCGGCGCAATAACCACGGTAACTGAATAACGTGGGGGTCCATTAGAAATTGATTTAAATAGCGCCGGACTGAGGCTGTATCGGTATGGTCTGGTGATCCTAGGTTAGCCAATAATACTGCTTTGTTTGTCATGAAATCGTCCGCTGTTAGTGTTTGGTTTGTAAAATATCTGTTAACGCTGTTTGCAAATCAGAATAAGCAAAGTCAAAACCCATTGCTTGAGCTTTTTCGGGAATGGCTCGTTGCCCTGTTAATAATAAGCCGGACATTTCACCTAACACGCCTTTAAGTAACCAAGCAGGGATTGGAATAAACGCATAACGATGCAGGGTCTGCGCTAAGGTTTTGGTAAATTCATCGTTACGCACTGGGTTAGCCGAGCACGCATTAAATGCCCCTTGAGCCTGTTCGTTATTAGCAAGGAATGTCAGCAAGCCTACTATATCGTTAATATGCACCCAAGGCATGTACTGTTGACCAGAGCCGAGCTTTCCCCCAAGGCCTAATTTGAAGGGCAGCAGCATTTTATGTAAAAAGCCACCTGTTGGCGCTAACACTAAGCCGGTTCGTATGGTGCATACACGCACACCAAACTCTTTGGCGCGCAGTGCCTGTTGCTCCCATGCCTCGCATAACCAGTGGCTGTATTCATCCACAAAACCACTGTGCTCTGTTAACACCGTGTCTTTGCCATCGCCATACCATCCGATAGCTGAGCCGCTAATTAAACAGTCTGGTGCGTTTTTACGCTGGGCGATCCAGTCAACAAGTTGTCGTGTTAGCTCAATTCGGCTTGCTTCCAGCAACGCCTTGCGTTTTTTAGTCCACGGCTTATCGGCAATCGGCTCACCCGCCAAATTGAAAACCCAATCAATCGGTGTGTTATCACTTATATCGCTTAACGACTGAATACCTTTAACAAGTTGGCCGCATTTAGCAGGCACTGTGTCGGGCTGCCGACTAAGTACGGTGATCTGATGCTGCTCGCTTAGCAATAATTTACACAAAGCCGAGCCAATTAAGCCTGTACCACCGGTTATAAGAACATGTTTCATAGAAATGACCTTTAATTGATGGCTTTATAATGGCATATATTTGTACAAAATAACATTCTTGTACAACTTTTTATAAGCTGCTATTCTTACTTACCGTCTATTAAGGAATATTAACAATGAAAATAAAAGTAGGCATTAGCAGTTGCTTGCTGGGTCATGAGGTGCGTTTTGATGGCGGTCATAAGCACTCTCATCTTTGTACCGATAGCCTCTCTCGTTATTTTGAGTTTGTGCCTGAATGCCCTGAAGTAGCCAGCGGCATGTCTATTCCTAGAAAACCCATTCGCCTTATTGGCGAGGTACAGGCGCCTAAGGTGGTGGCTGTTCACGATAACAGCTTAGATTACACCGACCAGCTAAAGACATACAGTGAACATAAAGCGCAACAGCTAAATGAATTATGCGGTTATGTATTTATGCAGAAGTCCCCCAGTTGCGGGGTGTTTCGGGTCAAAGTTTATCAAGAAGGTGGTTATCCTGCGGCTGAACCCGGTCGTGGGGTTTATGCTAAAGCCGTTATGAAGGCTAAGCCATTATTGCCCGTTGAAGAATCTGGGCGCTTAGAAGATGCTGTACTTCGAGAGAGTTTTATCACGCGGGTTTTTGCTTATCACAACTGGCAACAACTTAAGAAACAAGGGCTTAGTTATCAAGGTATTCTTGAATTTCACGCGAGTTATAAGTATTGCTTAATGGCGCGTACCCCCACGCATTATGTTGAGCTTGGTCGATTATTGGCCGATGCGGGCAAGCACGATATCAATGACTTGGCAGAGCGTTATTTTAGTTTGTTAATGGAAAATTTAAGCGTTCTTGCCACCCGTAAAACCCACACGAATGTGTTAATGCACTTACAGGGCTATTTGAAAAAAGTGTTATCCGCCAAAGAGAAACAAGAGTTAGGCAACCTTATTGAACAATACCGTACTCATCAAGTGCCTCTAATTGTGCCCATTACTTTACTTAAACATCATTTTAACAACCACCCCGACCCCTACATTGAAAAGCAGGCTTATTTGCAACCTTATCCAGACGATCTGAGTTTACGTAATGCCATCTGAAAAAACTTTTACGATTGGCGATGTTAGCCAAAAAACCGGGGTGGCCTCGGTCACCTTGCGCGCATGGGAGCGGCGTTATGGCTTAATTAAGCCACAAAGAACAGCGAAGGGTCATCGTGTGTATAACCAAGGTAATATTCAGGACATTCAACACATATTGTCGTGGCTAAACCGTGGTGTAGCGATTAGCAAAGTGGCCACTTTGCTTGCCAGCGGTAAATCATCTGCTGCAGCTGCGCCGGTTGCTGCACAATGGTTAGTAGAGCAAAACAAATTGCTGGCGGGCATCACAGAGCTTAAACAGACCAGCCTAAATCAGCAACTTGACCGATTAAACAAATCGGTGCCGTTTATTACACTCTGTGAATACGTATACCACCCCTTGCAGGCAACATTAGCCCAACGCTGGCAGCAACAGCCGCTGGGCTACCAGCTGGAACAACAGCTATGGCAACAAAGTTGGCAACGGCAAACGCTAATAATGACCTTGCGTACAGAAAAACAAAAACTACAAGGGCATTGCTACCTCGCAAGCCTAGACCTTAATGGGCCGTCATTGGGTTATTATTTGCTGCATATTTTGCTTTTGCAAAGTGGTATTCGTGTTAATGCCTTTAGTAAAGTTGAGAATTTAGTGGGTTTAACACGCTTACATAATAGCGCTGAATGGCCATTAATAGTGTATGCAGAACAACGCATAGAACAAACAGCATTTAAGCCATTAGATAACCTAAGCACGCTGTGGAAAGATGGGATCCTCTGCTGTGGCTTGGCGTCGGATATTCACCGTGAGCAATTAACTAGCCTGGGTATCGACTTTGTCGGCAGCCATAGCAGTAACGCTTGGCATTCCGCTGCGATGAAAACTTGGCTTGAGCAAACAAAACGCTAATGTCGGCACAGCATGAATTAGTTTGGTTTCGTAATGATTTGCGCACCCTTGATAATCCCGCGCTTTACCACGCCTGCCAATCTAAGCAGCCGGTTATTGCAATATACATTGCCACACCACAGCAATGGCATCTGCATGATGATGCAGCGGTAAAAATAGACTTTTGGCGGCGCAATCTCGTTCAGCTTGAAAAAGACTTAGCGGCACTTAATATTAAATTGCAATTTTTTCACGTTGATAGCTACCAGCAAATTCCTGATTTAGTCGCCACTATTTGTCAGCAGTGGGCTATCAAGCAAGTGCACGTTAACGCGGAGCTAGCCGTTAACGAATGTCAAAGAGATGCAAACGTTATTGAACGATGCCAAGACAGTGGCGTGGCTTATCAAGAGCATCACGACCAGTTGCTGCTACCACCAGCAAGTATACGGACTAAAACCGGCACGCCTTATAAAGTATTCACGGCGTTTTCAGCACAAGCTCGGCAGCGGCTTGCGACCCCGCCTAGCCTCTATCCAGCACCTGATCCCTGCGAAAAATTAAGCGACAAGGCAACGAAGAAATTGAGCGGGCAGTGTCAGCTTGCAGACATAGCCTGGCCAACGGTTTCAAAAAAAATACAAACCTTTTGGCCTGCCGGTCAACAGCAAGCCCTAACGCGACTGACTGAATTTTGTCAGCAGCCTATTCACGATTATAAAACTGACAGGGATGTCCCTTCTTTGGCCGGCACCAGTCGACTTTCCCCGTATCTAGCCAGCGGAATACTCTCCGTTGCACAGTGTTGGCACGCAACGTTGTATTGTGAAATGAGTGATGGTGTACATATTTGGCAAAACGAATTGCTGTGGCGTGAATTTTATAAACACACCTTGATTGATTTTCCACAAGTATCTCAACATAAGCCCTTGAAGCTGCAAACAGAACAGATTGAATGGCGACATGATAAAGAGCAATTAGTAGCATGGCAGAACGGTAAAACAGGCATTCCTATTGTTGATGCAGCCATGCGGCAGCTATTAACAAGGGGATGGATGCATAACCGTTTGCGGATGATAGTCGCCATGTTTTTAACGAAACATTTACTGATAGACTGGCGATTAGGTGAGCGTTGGTTTATGCAACATTTAATTGATGGTGATCTGTCGGCAAACAATGGGGGCTGGCAATGGTGTGCCTCAACAGGCTCCGATTCGGTGCCTTACTTTAGAATTTTTAACCCGGTCACTCAATCACAACGGTTTGATCCAAAAGGTATTTTTATTCGCCATTACCTGCCTGAGCTGGCACATTTATCAGATAAAGACATTCATTTACCCAGCGCCAGGAATAGACCGGAGAACTACCCTGGTCCCATTGTTGATTTAAAACTGGGTCGTTTAAGGGCGCTGTCCGCTTTTAAAGGTGTATAGTCACTCTATGTTTAGAAAAAAAACCATAGCTTATTTTTTTTGTAGTGTTGTTTTCATCCTGTCCGGATGTGTTGGCATACCAGAGGGGATCAAACCGGTTGAAAATTTTCAGCTTGAACGGTATTTAGGAACATGGCATGAAATTGCGCGGCTAGACCATTCTTTTGAAAGAGGGCTTAGCAAAGTTACCGCAGACTATAGCTTAAGAGAGGACGGTGGTATTAACGTTGTTAACCGTGGGTTTTCAGCCGACAATAATGCTTGGCAAGAAGCCCAAGGTAAAGCTTATTTTGTGAATGAGGCCGATAAAGGGCATTTAAAAGTATCATTTTTTGGCCCCTTTTATGGTTCGTATATTGTTTTTGAGTTGGATACTGTAGGCTATCAATATGCCTTTGTATCGGGCCCAAACAAAGACTACTTATGGTTGTTAGCAAGAACGCCTACCGTTAAACCAGAGGTAATCAATAAGTTTATCTCAATGTCAAAATCTATTGGGTTTGACACTTCAGGGTTAATTTTCGTTAACCAGTAATTAGCGCTATAAATCTAAAGAGCACCTGACATGAGCCAGAATCTTGAATTATCTACCGAGCACCACGACCCTTTAATTTCTATTTTGCATAAGACCATAAAAGCGGCTATTAAAATACGTGCTGTCTTGATGGTGCTGGTTATTTTTTGGGGCGTCGCGGATGTTTTTTTATGTGATATATAACCAACTGTTAGCACCTCCTTTTTTATTGTTAAACCCATCGGATATTTTTAAGACCTTTGCGGCATTTCTAGCGGTTTTAATCGCCATTGAGATATTCCAAAATATTGTTTTATACATCAGAACCGATGTTTTTCCGTTAAGACGAGTAATGACTGCCTTGATGGCGAGGGCAAGAAAAGTCATTATTATTGACTATCAGTTTGTTTCCACAAGGCTTATGTTTGCCGTCGCTGGGATTATTTTAGCGTCAGGCGATACTTATTATTTACTGGAAAAAAATAATGATGGGAGCATTAAATAATGAACGCATTATTACTGGTTGCGCATGGTAGCCGACGCAAACAATCGAATGATGAGGTGGCCCAACTAGCTGAAAAGCTTAAAAAGAACTGCGGTGAACAATACGACATTGTTAAGCCAGCATTTTTGGAGCTAAGCGATGTATTGATTCCTGAAGGGATTGAGCAGTGTATTGCAGAGGGTGCAACGTCAATTACCGTTTTACCTTACTTTCTTAATTCTGGACGACATGTGGTGGAAGATATACCTAATATTATTAATAGGTGTACGGCTCGTCACACAAACATCAATATTAGCCTTTCGCCTCACTTAGGCGCTTCAGATTTAATGGTCGACTTATTGATTTCAACCGCGGTTAATTCGACATTAGTGAGCGCTTAAGCGGCCAGCGATCTTTTTTTAATAAAAGTCACAAACAGCGTGGCCCAAAAAACAGCACTTAGTAAAGTAAATTCAATTGGCATCTGTATGTTGACTGAGGACAGTTTACTGGCAGCCCAATATGAAGCTGGGCCAAATAAGCCGCCCAATAAAGCGGCCACCTTTAAGTTGCCGTTTAACCAGCAATAACATTTTTCAAAGGTAATAGAAAAAAGCAGCCAAAGTAATACTAACCAAAAGGGTAGTGCAGGGCCATCAGCAGCAAACTGAATAAATTCAAGTTTGGCTAAACTCCAATCTGCTACGCAACCGGTCATAAACATTAAAAGTTTCGGTAAGGCGTACGATAAATAATCTTTCTGTTTTGCCTTATACAGGTCGAGCAGCAAATAAAGCAAAATCAAAGCGATTGAGATTAAGTAAAGCAAACTGTCGTGGCATGAAACGAGGACCAGCCAACCAGTCTGAAATAATAAAACTGTTTGCCACAGGTTGATTGTTAGGTCTCCAGTGCTACTAACGACATTGGAACCCGCGCCATAGGTTTAACTAAATGCAACTGCGATACACTGATTACCTGTTCTTTAAAACCACCTTCGCAATAACTGAAATAATATGCCCACATTCTAATGAACTCATCACTAAAACCTTGTGCCTTTACCTCTTGAATATTATTTTTAAACGACTTGTGCCATTCATTTAACGTTCTTGCGTAATGCATACCGAAGTCATCCATATTGGTCATTCGCAAATCACTCGATTTAGTTAGGCTGTGGCTAATCGCGTTAATAGACGGTATACAACTACCAGGAAAAATATAGCGCTTTATAAAGTCGACATCTTTTTTTGCGCTATTAAATCGCTGGTCACTAATAGTAATGGCTTGAATAAGCATCTCACCATCGTCTTTTAAAAGCGCACTACATTTTGAAAAGAAGGTGTCAAAGTATTGATGACCTACCGCTTCGATCATTTCTATTGACACTAACTTATCATACTGCCCTGTCAGCTCACGATAGTCTTGTTTTAATAGCGTAATCTTGTTGCTTAAACCCGCATTGTCAATTTGTTGTTGTGCATAGGCGTACTGTTCTTCAGAAATTGTAGTCGTGGTGACATGGCAGCCATAGTGTTTAGCCGCGTACATCGCAAAACCACCCCAGCCTGTGCCAATTTCAATCACTTGATCTTCTGGCTTTAAATTTAAACGAGTACAAATCCTTTCTAATTTATTGGTCGAGGCTTGTTCCATTGTGTCATCTGGTTGGTAAAAAATACCCGACGAATACATCATCGTTGGATCCAGAAATAGCTTAAAGAAATCATTACCGAGGTCGTAGTGCGCAACGATATTACTTTTACTTCCCTTATGCGTATTCTTGTTTAACCAGTGAAATGCTTTTTTAATAGGGCTTGTAAAGCTCGCCAAACCAGTCTCCATTGAGTCCATAACGGATTGGTTTAACGCAAACAGCTGAATAACCTTGGTTAGATCAGGTGTGCGCCAATAATCATTTATATAAGATTCGGCAGCCCCTATGCTACCGCCTAAAGCGATATACCAATAAAATTCGTTATTTAAAATGTTTATTTCTACGACTAAATCGCTACGTTTATTACCCATAAAATGGTGTGTTTCCCCACTGTCGGTCAACGTTAGTTGTCCATACTGAAGGTGATTTAGCTGTTTTAATACAGCTTTTTTCAACACCTTGCTAAACAAAGTGCCTCTGCGATGAGATGCTTTATTTTCTAAGTGTTGAGTTAGTTTTCTTACTGATGCTGATTTGCTCATACCATCCTCAAATTATCATTGTTAGGTTACTATCGAGTCTATTTATTACTTAGTGTTATGCGTTTTGGGGTGATCATAGAAAGGTGTTTTTCTTAACCATAACTTTAATGATTGCCAGTAAATACCAACTATTACTTGCCACGTCATCAAGGGGAACGTTACGAGAGCAGCGCATAAATTTAACGAATTAATTTCTTTGCGCTTTAATGACAAATTAACATCAAAACACGTCTCGTCATCCTGCGTGTTTTTCATATAAACAGCTAATTTTTCACTCGGCGTATTAAAACGCCAAAAATAGCGCATATCCATCGGCAAAAATGGCGATACATGAAATGTTTTTTCAAACTCACTTCTAACCACTTTAGAGGGGCTATTGCTTGCGTCGGAGGGTCTATTATCTAAAACATAACAGTGCCTTTCATTCCACGGCGTGTTATTAATTTGTGCGACTATAAAATCAAGCGTTTCACCATCTTCGTTAAAGCAATAATAAAAAGAAACTGGGTTAAAGCAATATCCAAAATAAGACAGATGTGTCAGTAACCTTATGGGCCCTTTCGGAACAACGCCTAACTGTGCTTTAACTTCATTTTTAACCGCCGTTTTTATACAGCCGTTTTCATCCGCTAAATATTGTTGAGTCTGGAAGCTAGCGACATTGGGTTTATTTAAGGACCAGAGCCAAAATCGATCAAACAACGTCGGTAATTCATCAAGGTCTAAATACAACATAAATATAGTGTATTGAAATTCGTTTTCTTTCGGCTTAAACCGCCGATGTCTCACTCGGCCAGTAAATATTTTACTGTTCACCGAGCACATCTCTATTGAAGTCTTTAAGTGCTTGCAAGGCACTAACAACGCCATCTTCATGAAACCCATATCGCCAATAAGCACCACAATAATAGGTACGATTTTGGCCGTTTAATTCGCTGTGTTTTTGTTGTGCTTTTACACCGTCTACACTAAAAAATGGGTGCGTGTATTGAAGTACTTTAATGATTTTTTTGGGGTCAATAGCTGCAGTATTATTAAGCGTTACATTAAAGGTGTAATCACTTTTAAGTGACTGCAAAATATTCATATTGTAGGTCAATGCGACGCGCTCTTTTTTCTCTTTCAATAAGTGATAATTCCAAGCGCCCCAAGCTAATTTACGTTTTGGTAATAGGCTTTGGTCATAATGTAAAACAACTTCATTATTGATGTAAGGAATAGCACCCAACACCTCGTTTTCTAATGGGGTTGGTTCTGCTAACGAACTTAACGCTTGGTCACTATGTGAGGCTATAAAAACATAATCGAAACGCTCTTCTTCATAGCCAGCGGCTTTTACAAATACACCACCTGCTGTCCTGCGTACATTTTCAACAGGTGCTGACAAGCGGATCTTGTCTTTATGTCCAGCGATAAGGGGTTTTAAATATTCCGAAGAGCCGCCCTTAATAACAAACCATTCGGGACGAACATCGACCGATAACATGCCATGGTTATGAAAAAACTGCACAAAAAAACGTGCTGGAAAGGCAAACATACTATCGTGGTCGGTTGACCAAATTGCAGCTCCCATAGGTATAATATAGTCATGTATAAACTCCTTACCGTATTGATTATTATATAAATAATCACCTAGCGATATTGAGTCTGTATCGTCTGCTAGCAGGCTAAGGCTTTCTTTATTAAAACGTAATATTTGTTTTATCATCCGATAAAAACGGGGTCTAAATAGATTCCTACGTTGCGCGAATAGAGCATTCAGGTTAGTCCCATTATATTCAAGACCTGTACGCTGATTTTGAACGCTAAAACTCATCTTGCTTGATTGATAGGGCACCTCCAATTCTTTTAATAAGTTAATAAAATTAGGGTAGGTCTTTTTATTAAAGACGATAAACCCCGTATCAATGACTTGCTTCTCACCACCTAGCTCAACCGTATGTGTATGTGTATGGCCACCGGCATAGTTTTCAGCTTCAAAAACGGTAATATCATGTTTTTTGTTTAAGTGGTATGCCGCCAAATTACCCGATATACCTGTACCGACAACAGCAATTTTCATCAGCTTGACTCCGGCACGGTTTTACTTAATATTTTTGCTGCCAAGCCTGCAGGCAGACACGATACAAATTTCAAGAAATAGGTAAACCGTTTAGGAAAATGGATTTCTGTTGTTTGTTTCATTAACTGTTTAACAATTGTATGTGCGGCTTCATCGGTGCTTACCCTAAATGGCATATCGAAGGTGTTTTTATCGGTTAAGGGTGTTTTAACAAAGCCAGGGCAGATCCAGCTGACCGCTATGTTTTTTGGAGCCAGCTCTATTTTTAAGCCTTGAAATAAGTTTCTAATAGCCGCTTTACTCGCTGAATATGCTTGCCCTGAAGGCAGACCTTGCCACCCAACGCTAGAACTCATACCTACCAAATACGCATTTTCAGATTCTTTTAATAGCGGTAAGGCCGCTTCAATTCCCCTTATCATAGTGAAATAGTTGGCCTCTATCATTCGTTCAAATGGGGCCGCTGAGAAATGATAAGCATCAACATATTCAGCCGTCCCTGCATTAAAAATAACGCAGTCTAACCCTCCCGCTGATGCTTTAATGTCAGCCACGATGTTTTTATTAACATCTGCAGATGTTAAATCGCCGGGCAAAATGGTTATTCTTTCCTTGCCGGAAAAGTTTTCGCTTAATTTTTCGGTATTTCTCGCGCTGACAAATACATGGGCACCTTTTTCATGCAGTTGATCAGCTAAACATCTCCCAATTCCGCTGGAAGCACCCGTAACCCATACTTTTTTACCGTTAAAATCGTAGACCATTAGAGCCTCCGTTTAATGAGTCTGATGATGTTTCTAATCAGCGGTATTTGCTCGTACAGCATCTGACCAGCATCATAGTAATCTCGGTGATAGTTTATTTGCTCTTCTTCGTTGGTTTTTAAGTGTGTTACACCAGGCACAATATAGGGCTTTCCCCCGTTCATTTTTGAATGGGCCAAGGTCATATCCCAGGTTATGAAATGACTGTTTTTATCCGATGTAACTTCTTCGAAATCAAAAGATATGGAGGAAACATTGTCATATAAACCTGCAAAATAAACCGTTAAATTATCGACCCCTTCAATTGTATGTAAGGGGTCGATAAAGGTAATATCTGCACTATAAAGGTCTGTTAATAACTCAAGATTATCTTTATTGAGCCGTTGGTAAATTTGAGTAAAGTCTTCAATTATCATCACTATTTCCTTTTAAATTCTTTTTGAACCTCAATCGGAATGGGTTTTAAATCCCAAACTAAGCCGCACCAACTCATTACTTTTAGCAGATAGAATGTCACATCAACTTCCCACCATTGGAAACCTTGCCGAGCGCTTCCTGGGTAAAAGTGATGGTTGTTATGCCAGCCTTCGCCGAGTGTGATAATTGCTAAGAGTGCGTTATTACGGCTGTCATCAGGTGTATCGAAACGTCGGCTACCGAAACAATGTGCCAGTGAATTTATCGTGTAAGTGCCGTGATATAAGGCAACTGTTGATATAAAGAAGCCCCATATAACCATTTGCGCGCCTGTTGTTTCCAGCTGAGGGTAATAGATTTCCATCAGAAAGCCGGCGCAATACAGGGTAACTATTAGTACCAAAGGTGCCGTTATATCGAATCGATCAAGCCACCTAAGTTCCGGGAACTTATTAAAGTCTTTCACCTTATCAGTTTTTGTTTGCAAGTTTTTGGGTGCTAAGAACCAAAGGCAATGACTCCAAATGAAGCCTTGTAACCGGGGTGAGTGTGGGTCACCTTCTTTATCAGAAGCCTGATGGTGAACTCTATGATGTGAGGCCCACCACAATGGGCCTCGTTGCGCCGCACTGGCTCCCATAAATGCAAAAAAGAATTGTATAAAACGTGACGTTTTAAACAATTTATGTGAAAAATATCGGTGGTAAAAACCAGTAATCGCAAACATTCTGACTAAATATAGAAAGATTGCGCCCCAAAGAGCTACCCAACTGAACCCGACCCACACGACAGCGAATACCATTAAATGCATAAAAACGAATGGGGTGACTTGAGCCCAGCCCAATTTATTCGAGTCTTTAGTGGCAACTGAATCCAAACCGGATTGGGTATCGAACCATACAAGCATCGGTTTTAAGCGGTTTAGCAAACGCATTTATAACACTCCAGCCTCAATACAGTTTTCTAGCTTACTTGCATTTCGCTGAAGACTCTCGGTTTTTTGAATAACGATATCAATTCGGCCCAAATTAACACCCCATTTAGTTATTTCTGTAGAGCCCATAAGCGTCGAATCATCAACTAACGTTAACCAATCATCCATTTCGACAATATATTCAGAGTTATCAATGTTAATTTTCAGCTGATACTTCAAATTCAGGCTATCGCCAAATACTTCACCGTTTGCAATACCAATGACATCACCGGCCGTACCGGACCAACCTTCAGCTGTTTTATCAAACACCCAGTTACGTTCTTGGCGTTCTCCATCATCAAATAGAAAAACTTCTTCTAAGATAACTTGATTGGCAGAATGAGAGGCAACAATATCAGCTGCAAATTTTCGATTAATTTGACCATTTCTTGATTTCACTAAGCCTTTTGCGCAGAGGTTTCCTTGAAAAAAAGATTCAAACTTAAAATCAGGTGTTTTATCGCGGTAACGCTCGGCATCTATTGCGCAACCATTGATTAAAAAAACACTAAAGATCAAACACAGTACTTTCATCGACACCTCAAATTTCTGGGACATATTTACTTGTACGTAAAAAATTGCCAATTAGATTAAATTTATTTTTTTGATCCAAAAAAGCATATTTTTCGTAAAACAGTAAATAGGGCAGTGTATCGCTGTTCTATTTATCGATGTTTATAACACTTAGAGTTTAAAAAATATGAATGGGCAGGCGCAAAGACAAATAACCGAAAACTTAGTATATTGGTCAGCTCAAAGCACGCTTCTGCAACCAGTTTATTACTCTATGAACAAGCCCATCATCAGCAAGACGGAACAAGCAAAGCTGTGTAAACAATACATGCAGGCTATTGCCGTTAAGCAAGACAAGAATGCATACAAAAAACTGTATCTTTACTTTGCTCCTAAGGTCAAAACATTCTTCAAGCAACACACTAGTACCAGTGATGCTGAAGAAATGACCCATGAAGTGTTCATGCGTGTTTGGCAAAAAGCCAAAACATACCAAGCAGAAAAAGCAAACGTTTCAACATGGATTTTCACCATCGCTAGAAATTTAAAAATTGATGTACTAAGGCAAAAGAGAATTGCTGAAGTTAGCCTTGATGACTCACACTCTCAGCTGCAAATAGCTGAAGATAACCTTCATAAAGGGCTTGTTAGCACTTCTGAAAAAATACAAGTAAGCAATAATCTCAAGCACTTAAGTGAGGAGCAAAAACGGGTAATATTAAAAGTCTATTACGAAGATAAAAGCCACCAATTGGCAGCTCAAGAGCTGGGTTTAACATTGGGTGTTATTAAATCTAGAATTAGAAGTTCATTGAAGGTTTTGCGCCACCATCTAGGAAATCAAAACGAATGAATAATCATATTGATACTGAATTATTATTAAATTATGTAGAGGGCAGTGTGGAACCTGCTTTGAGTTTGGCCATTGCTCTCCACCAAAAACACTGTCCAACATGTCGACAAAAAATTAAGGATTTAGAGTCACATTATGGTGAAAACCTTGAATTATCTGAAAGTAGTCATAACGAAGGTGCTGGCTTTGATCGTTTAATTACAGATATAGCGAAGTTGACAACGGCTGACACTAACAAGGCAGTGCCTCAAGTATTGACAAACCATGATAGAGAAAATAATGGCGGCATCGGTTTTGTTGATGATTATGCCGTTGCTGAAATCAATAGGCCCTTACTAAAGCAATTATTAAACTTCAATCAGGATGGGTTTGAATGGCAAAAACTAACATCAAACATTTCAACCGTTGAGCTTGAATTATACGACGTTAGTTTTAAGGTTAATTTATTACGTTTTTCAGCGAAAACTAAAATCCCCAAACACACGCATTTAGGTAAAGAATTTACGTTTGTGATTGAAGGAGACTTTAAAGATCACAAGGGAACACATACCGCTGGTGATTTTATTGCCTGTGATGGTTCTGATGAACACAGCCCTGTCGCTGGTGATACTGGCTGTGTTTGTTTAGCAATAACAGAAGCGCCTTTAAAATTTACAGGTATCCTAGGTCCGCTTTTAAATCGGTACGCCAGTTATTAAGTAGCATATTAGAAATACTTTATTTTTAATAAACCGCTTACGACTTTTAGATTTTATGAAGAAAATATTCATCTTACTTTTGTTGCTACATACAGCTAATACAAGTGCTAATAAATTGCATTTAGATGATCTAAACCTTGTCGGTCGTTCAAACTTCAGCGTTTGGTTTTGGGATATTTATGATATTGAGTTAAAAACTCCAAGCGGAACGTACGAAGAAGGAAAAAGGCCGCTATCTCTAGAGCTAACTTACAAAAGAGTCATCTCTAATGTTGAGCTTGTAGATGAAACACTAACCCAATTGAAACGTTTCAATATTAGCGAAGAGCAGAAAAAAAACTGGGCAAAACAATTATTAAAAATATGGCCGAGTGTTAAACCCAACGATACCATTACGGTTTACATTGATAATGAAAAAATCACTTACTTTTATTTTAATGGACAATTTATAGGAAAAATAAATGAAGCTGGTTTTTCAGATACATTTCCTTCCATCTGGCTAAGTCTAAATGGCCCCTACCCTGCAATGACAAAAAAATTAATTGGCTCAACTTATTAAAAACAAAACGAGAACAAATTTGAGCTAACCGATTTAACCTTTAGCGATATAAAGCTGTAGCTTCAATTATTAAGACTATACAATCACTTCTTAACGATAAAACCTAAGGGTGCTCTTATGAAACTTGCTATTTTATCCTGTGGACCTAATGCCTACAGCACACGACGTTTAAAAGAAGCGGCCCTTCAAAGAGGGCATGATGTAAAAGTCTTAAACACCCTTAAGTTTGCTATCGATTTACAACAAGGCATCCCCGACCTCTACTACCGGCAAAAAGTTTTAAGTAGCTATGATGCTGTGTTACCGAGAATTGGTGCATCAATTACTTACTATGGCACGGCTGTTGTCCGTCAATTTCAAGAAATGGGCGTTTTTTGTGCTAATACTGCACATGGCATTTCTAACTCGCGAGATAAGTTACGTAGCCTGCAAATCTTAAGTCGTCATCATATTGGTATTCCTAGAACTACCTTTGTCCGAGACCGAAAGGATGTGATTCCTGCGATCGAACGAGTTGGTGGTGCACCTGTCGTTATTAAATTGATTGAAGGCACCCAGGGCATTGGTGTGCTATTGGCTGAATCAATGAAAGCGGCTGAGTCGATTATTGAACTACTACAAAGCCAAAAACAAAATGTGCTCATTCAAAAGTTTGTGGCAGAAAGCAAAGGAAAGGATATTCGCGCTTTTGTCGTTGGCGATCGTGTTGTTGCCGCAATGCGCCGCGTCGCCCAAGGACAAGAATTTCGTAGCAATGTACACCGAGGCGGCATTGCTGAACCGGTAGAACTTGATGAACGGTATAGAGAAACAGCCGTACGAGCAACTCAGATTTTAGGCCTAGAAGTAGCTGGCGTTGATATGTTGGAAGGTAAAAACGGCCCTCAAATAATGGAGGTCAATTCTTCGCCAGGACTTGAAGGTATTGAAACGGCCACCGGTTTAGATATTGCCGGCGCTGTGATTGACTATGTATCTGCTCAAGTTGATTTTCCTGAAATTGATATACGCCAACGGTTAACCATTAGCAAAGGGTATGGCGTCAGTGAAATATATATTCCTGAAGGATCAGAGTTTCTTGGGAAGACCATCCAAGAAGTGATGGATGAAGAAAAAGACATTAACGTGCTCACCTTGTATCGAGGGGCCAAGGCAATCCCTAACCCACGTGCTGCACGCGAACTCGAAGCTGATGATAGGCTATTATGCTTTGGAAAATTAGACTCTTTACGTGGCATGATTCCAAAGAAAACAAAGGCTCGCCGAAGGCCAAAAGTTCAGGATTTACAATCAGATGAATTAAACCAACCTCATGAAGACGACGCAGACCAATAAGCAGATCGGTTTAATCTCTAGCTAATTAATAAAACCGACTGATAAGGTCTCTATTTAAGCTACATACAAGTGGATAATTAAAATGTCAGAACCCTTTATACTTGCAGGTCAAGAAGTCTTACCAGGAACAAACACTATCATTGATGTTCCCCTGCCAGATTTATATACACATTCTTCTTTATCAATGCCGGTACAGGTCATTCGAGGAAAGCAAGAAGGCCCCATTCTCTTTGTTTCTGCGGCCGTACATGGTGATGAAATTAATGGCGTTGAAATTATTCGTCGACTGGTAAAAAGCAAGTCACTCTCACGAATGAAAGGCACGTTGATTACTGTGCCTATTGTTAATGTTTATGGCTTTCTCAACCAAAGCCGTTACTTACCCGACCGCAGAGATTTAAACCGCTGTTTCCCAGGCTCGGTAAAAGGCTCCTTAGCTGCGCGCTTAGCTAAATTATTTATGACCGAAGTGGTGCAGCAATGTACACATGGCATTGATTTGCATACAGCAGCTATTCATAGAGACAACTTGCCGCAAATACGCGCCGACTTAAGCAACCAGGTGACCGAACAGATGGCCTTAGCCTTTAATGCACCTGTGGTGGTTAATTCTGGCCTAATAGAAGGCTCTTTACGGTATGCCTGTAGTACAGAAAAAAACTTACCAATCATTGTTTACGAAGCAGGGGAAGCACTCCGCTTCGATGAGTTTTCGATCCGCGCAGGGGTCAAAGGCATTCTATCGGTGATGCAATCGATTGGCATGCTGACACCCCCTAAACGTAAAACCAAAAAGAAAGCTCCAGAACCTTTTGTTGCACGTTCTACTCTTTGGGTTCGCGCACCTCAAAGTGGTATTTTCCGGATGACTGTTTCAATGGGAAAACATGTTTTTGAGGGTGACTTACTCGGTGCTGTTGCAACACCCTACGGTGAGGATGGCAAAGAAACCGATATTATTTCACCCATTTCAGGCATTATTATCGGCAGAACCAATCTGCCTCTCGTTAGTGAAGGTGAAGCCTTATTTCATATTGCGCGTTTCACACGACCTAAGGATGTTGTAGATAATTTGGAGGCTTTTCAGCTGGACCTTGATCCTGCTAGTGATGAAGCCCCCCCTGAAGACCTTCCAATCATCTAGTTTTGTACCCCTTTTACCCTTTAATTTGGACTAATAAATGACTTCTAGCAATAATAAAATCATTGTAGGTAGTGAAGAATGGTGTTCCTTCCCTGCCCTAGGCATTCCTGCTATCAAAGCGCGTGTAGACTCAGGTGCTAAAACATCCTCTATTCATGCCTTTAACATTCAAACCTTTAGACGCGAAGGCCTTTTATGGGTTAGCTTTGAAGTACACCCACTACAAAAGGATCGCCGCACTGTGTTGCGCTGTGAACGCCCTGTGGTTGACAAACGTTCCGTCAAAAGCTCGTCTGGAATTTCTGAAACACGCTACGTAATTTCCACCTTAATTAAGGTGGAAAGCGAAACATGGGAAGTAGAACTCACCTTAGCAAACCGTGATTCAATGGGCTATCGTATGTTGTTAGGTCGTGAAGCGATGAAAGGACGAATCTTGGTAGACCCTGAGCTAAGCCTATGCCTCAACGAGCCGTCAAAAGAACAGCTTTACGATTGGTATGGCCAGCCTCAAAAAAACAAAAGTGGGCTAAAAATAGGCTTACTTGCCAGTAACCCCGACCTTTATAGCAACATGCGCCTTATGGAAGCCGCTGAGGAACGGGGCCACGAAATGGTGTTTTTAAACATCAAATATTGCTATATGAAAGTCGATGAACAAGCACCTGAAGTCCATTATCGAGGCGGTAAAATCCTCAATGACTTAGATGCCGTTGTCACACGTATAAGACCTAGCATGACCTTTTATGGCTGCGCCTTGGCTCGCCAATTTGAAAGCATGGGCATTTATACCGTCAATTCATCATCCGCTATTAGCCAATCAAGAGATAAGTTATTTTCTCTTCAACTGATGTTAAAAAGTGGCATTGGTATCCCCACAACAGGTTTTGCACACTCGCCAATGGATACCAGCGACTTGATAGAAATGGTTGGCGGAGCGCCATTGATTGTAAAACTATTAGAAGGCACTCAAGGCCGAGGTGTTGTATTAGCTGAAACTAAAAAAGCCGCCGAAAGTGTTATCAATGCCTTCAAAGCACTGCATGCAAACTTGCTAGTTCAAGAATTTATTAAAGAAGCAGACGGGAAAGATTTACGCTGTTTTGTCATTGATGGCAAAGTAGTTGCCTCAATTCAACGAACGGCTGCTCCTGGTGAATTTAGAGCCAACATTCATCAAGGTGGTAGCGCTTCTGTGGTTAAAATAACACCCGAAGAACGTCGTTTAGCAACGCTTTCGGCAAAAGTATTAGGGCTTAAAGTTGCTGGCGTTGATATTATACGTTCGAGTAAAGGTCCACTGCTTTTAGAAGTTAATTCATCTCCGGGTTTAGAAGGTATTGAGTCTGCCACCGGTAAAGATATAGCCGGGCATATTATTGCGTCTATTGAAAAGAGGCTTAAGTGGGAAAGACCCGTTAGTTCTAGCGTTTTGGAAACACTTTAGCCACCTACGCGCTATTAACTAAAAAGGGCAAAATTTAGCCATTGCATGCGCTCCCCCTGTTTAACGGTATGCAGAGACTATTTTTATAAACACTCAGCGGTTTTAGCCCCTTACCCCCTCTCTTATAAGACGCCATGAATGGTTTGCTGGTTCAGTTAAGGCCAGCAAACTATCCGCTAAACGCTTGGCCGATACTCACTACCGTATACCTTTAAAAACCGCTTATTAAAACCATTTTAATTTTTTAAACAACCAGACCTGAGCTAAGATAATTAGCGCCAATATGCCCATAAAGATCCAAAAAGCAGCTTCATTATTTGCCCCTGGTATACCGCCAACATTAATCCCTAACAGCCCGGTCAAGAAACCTAGGGGCAAAAATATAGCCGCAACAACCGAGAGCATATACATATTTTTATTCAGCCGATCAGAAAGACCGGTGACCAGCTCATCTTTAACAATTTGAGCCCTCTCACGAATCGTATCCAAATCTTCAACATACCTTATTACGCGGTCTAATGACTCTTGCAAGCGGCGTTTATGCATTTGCTCCAACCACGACTGATCAGAGACACGAAGGCTTGAAATCACGTCTCTTTGAGGGGCAATATAACGTTTAAACATAATGGCGTCTTTACGAATAGAGGTGATTTCCTGTCGCTCATTTGTGTCAGGGTTTTCCATAACACTTTCTTCAACCTCGTCTAACTTCTCATCTATTTCAGAAAAAATAGGTTCCATTCGCTCAAATAAACCGGCGATTAGCATGGTCACAAAATCGCCACTATTTTTTGGCCCTTTCCCCGCTTTCAGTTTCCCTTGAATATCGATGGCAGCTCTTAGTTTTCGACGCCGTAGGCTGATAATATTATCTTTATCAACCCATAAACGTATCGACACCATATCATTCGGCTCAGCGCCAGGGTTTAAATTTACCCCGCGTAAAATAAGCAACGCGCCATAGTCAAATTCAAGAATTCTAGGTCTTGTTTCATCTGCACATAAGGCATCAACAACTAAGTGATCTAAATGCGGAAACTCTTTTTCAAGCAAACGGCGGCTTTCTGGGTGCTCTGCTTCTAAATGAATCCAAACCTTGGATTCACTACTAATGGTTTGTTGTATCTGTGACTCTTCGAGTAAGGTACTCGAGCCGTCGCCATTCAACTTACAAGCGTAAAGAATATGACTATTTTCCATCAAACACTCCCTCTAATCCAGGTGCTGTACGAATGTGTAAGTCTCTTTGTGGGAAAGAAATTTCCACCCCTGCCTCTTTAAAAACTTCCCAAATATCAAAGCGCACTTGGCTTGAAATTGGAAAAATTTCTTGGATATTACTAATAAAGAAACGTATTTCAAATATCAATGCGCTATCTGCAAAGTCCTTAAAAAGAACTGTTGGTTTTGGGGTTTTTAAGACGTCTTTATTTTCCGTAATCATGTCCATTAGAAGATCTCGAACTTGTTGTGGGTCCGAGGAGTATGACACGCCAACATTCACAATCACACGACCTACTCTATCTGCATGCGTCCAATTTTTAACAGACGATGAAATGAGCTCAGCATTTGGCACAATAATCGATGTTCGGTCAAAGGTTTCAACAACTGTGGCACGCACGCTAATTTTCTTTACAATCCCTTCACCTGAATTGGTAATCAGCCAATCCCCTACTTTTATGGGCCGTTCAAACAGCAAAATAAGGCCTGAAACAAAGTTACTCACGATACTTTGCAAACCAAAACCAATGCCAACAGACAGCGCACCGGCTATCAACGCCAAATTCGTTAGATCAAATCCAACCGCTGATATACTCGCCATTAGCGCAATAATCAGCCCAACATAACCTAACACCTGTGTTATTGACTGACGAACACTCGTATCCATGTTCGTTTTAGGCAAAATCTTTTGATCCAAAATACGCTGAATAACACGTGTGATGAACAGCAAGGTTAGAAAGACAAGTAAACCAACCCCAATATTTGAAATTGAGATGGTCATATTGCCAACTTTAAAGCCAAAAAATGCCTGCTTTATCGTCTCTTGAATATATTGCCATTCGGTGCCAAAAATACCGGCAACAAAAGGTAAACAGATAAAGAACAAAATAAGATCCAATGAGAGGCATAACCAGAAGTAAATAACCTGCTCTGAGTCTTCCCCTATGTTGTCTTGAGAAAAGCGTTTATCTAAGCGATAAAAGTATGGACGAATAACCGCTCTTATAACGAGAATAGACGCTAATAATGAAAAAATAAGAACAAAACCTTCGAAGATATAACGGCTAAGAGCTGCATAGCCAAATACATTAAATATAATGATGGAGAGGCTAATCATTAGAAAAACAACAAATATCTTGCGTGGGAAAAAGTAGTCTTTAGTCTCTTTTGGCCCTATCAATACAAACAAAGAAAACAGGCCTAATATAAACGCAAAAGTTAAGCTCACAATATAACTTTGGACAACTGCCAGCTCTATGGGCACCCCGATAATTTTTCCACTTTCAAGAAGCAATGTATCGACAGCAAACAGCAGTGCCACCACACAGATTAAATAACGCAAATGTGAACGAATAAGAGCCGCTTTCAAAAACCGCCCTGTCATCAAATACACAGCGAACAAAAACCCCGTAAGCATTAATACCTTTTGTATTAATAAGTGATTAGCCTCGGTAACAATGCCTTGGCTAATAAATAGTTGATAAATGAAAAGCAGCCCTAGCCCTATCGCTAAAAATGGCAAAACTAACGACGCTGAAACCAATCGAAACACATGTTCCCGCCCAGCATTTTGTAATTTTATAGTTAACCTTTTTTTTGATACTAACGTGGCGAAAAGGAAAACGACCAAAAGAATACAGCCCGATATGACACTCAACGACCGCAGAGTTTTATCGTAAAAAATACCTTTGTAATTTGAAAATTGAGCATAAAAAGGCTCTTCTGCTGTTTTCCATAAAGTAGTATTAAATACTGCCATTTGCCGCTCAAAAAGCCCATCTAAAAATAATGTGCGTCTTAACGAAGTGATTTTTTCTAACAACCGCGATGATTTAGACGTCAGCGCTTCGGCTTGTGTCAGCAAACCTTCAATAATTAACGATTCATTCGTTAACTCAGCGCGCAACTTTTGAATATTATCGGGCTCTGGTGGCGCATCTTCATCGGGGGCAGCGCCAAGGTCGGCCAAATCTGCCTGCACGCTATTATTAACCGGTTTAATAACGTCAACCTTATATTGTAATTCTGTTCGCGCTGAGCGAAGCGTTTGACGCAATTCCAACAGACGGGCTTTATCTATCGTATTGTCAGCTAGCTGTTGAGAAATAAGTTCTATCGTCTCTTGTTTTTCTTTAAGCCATAACTTAGTCGCTTCTTGGTTTATCAGTTCCTGCGCAGCAACAGCCGAGCTGTGAACACTAAAAACAACCAAACAAAGATAACTAAAACACCGCAATAACTTCATATTTTATTCCCCACACTATAAACACCCTAGACGCTTCGCATCATATATCGACTGTACAATGCTCACCTAGCATGTGAACATATGTTAAAACTAACCCTTCATTTACCCCATTACTATAACCGCTTATCTACTAAGCCACTGATAGCTATTAGGTTTATTGTTCACGAACGTATAGTAAATCCACCCCCGTATCTACACCCGATTCTGCTTTTAATGACCACAGCTTACTCAATTCGTACCTCAGGTTAACCGTACTCACCGAATCAAAAATCCCAATGCCGTAACTTAAATATAAATTTGGCAGCAAATACTTACCAACATGCAAAGCCGTATCATCCCCACCATTACCATCAAATGTAACAGCATCCAACCCAAACGCATTGGCTATTTGTTCACCAATCATATTACCGCCTTTAATGCCTAAACCACTGGCAGCAGAGGCTAACAAAGCAGCATCCGATGCACTCGCGTTCGACAAAGAGCGGCCCAATAACCAATGAGCCAGCACCTCGTCATCACTCATCGACGGTATAGAAAATAACGAGGTTTGAAGGTTATCGACCGGGCCTAACAAGTGCAGGCCCGCTGTAAATTTTTTCTCTTTTCTTACCGCCTTTATATCCAAATTTGGATTATCCAGTGCGCCTCCGGAGTATTGTATTTTGCCATTATCAACCGCTAGTTGTTGGCCATATGCCCTATAGGTACCTTTATTAATAACGATATCGCCAGTTCCAAGAAGCAGTTTATCTGTCTCACCGCTAACTAATAATCCGCCAGTTAGTGCTCCCTCAAAACCCAGCCCTTTAATCTGTACGTTATCACCCAAATTAACGTTTAATTTGACCCGGGTTGAAATAGGTTTTGTTTCTTTTGCTAACGTCTTATCAATAACAACCACATCTTTACTAGCAGACACAGGAATATTAAACTCTATCGGTGCTAAGTCTGCGGTCGGTATATTAATGCTTCCTTCGAGGTATGCTGAGTCAGCCGTCATATTAAATAATAAATTCGGCGATGCGATCACATGCATTTCGGGTAAATTCAAAACCTCAACATTCTCGCCTACCAGTGTAGACGAGGCATGCCAGCCTTTATCAGCAAAAACAACTTGACCATCACCATAAAAATCACCTTCACCAGAGCTCGCCTTATATTTTAAGTGAATACCTGTATCCACCCCACCTTCTAAACTCGCATTAATTGCTGATAACACTGTTCCAGAACTGGTCAACTCTACTCCCGCGTTAGCAAGCAATACGTTTCCTGTAACAGCAGGGTTCGCCACCGTACCAGTTAATTTGATATCAACATTCAACTGGCCTTGTAAGTGTTCATACTCAGAGTACAACGTATCAAAAACCGATAAATCTTTTACCGACAAGCTGAAATAGCCTGACAACCCTGCTTGCTGTGGCGTATCAATAACCGTTTTCAGGGAAGGCACACTAACTTGGCCTGTTAACGCTGAAACACCGGTTAAATCAGGTTCAAGCAACATATTCGCAACAGCTCCTTTCCCGTTAAGCTGAAAATCGATATTGGCATTGCGTAAGGCGATCACTGTATTTTCAAGCGTTAAATCTTTTTCTAGCAAAACCCGACCATCAGTCAAACTGAAAACACCTTGGCCACTTATTGGATATTGATTTCTGCCAGCCAGTTCAAACCGACCTTTTAAATTCCCTTCTAATGGGTCCAGTGAATTGGAAAAGCTCTGTAAAAGCGTTAGCGGAATGGTAGCCAACTCACCTTGAATATTCCAATCGCCATGGGCCGAATTATTTGCCTGTATACAGACTGAGCCAGTGGCTGATTGTAGACAGTGCTTATCAATTGAACCATGCGTACTGGCGATACGTATTGCACCTTGCTCGCTAAGGCGCCACTGCCCTGCTAGAACATGTTCTAGCGTCAGTTGTGAAAACTCACCCTGCCAATTTGTCTCAGACAAGCCACCGGCCAGTTGAGCCGATACCTTTAACTCCCTGTTAGCCACATCAACAGAAACTTGATGCTTATCTGTCGTACCGTTAAGATCCACCGTGACATCAAGTGGCGCTGAATTTTCAACACTTAAGCCGACAAGCGAGCCTTTACCACTCATAACGCCCTGTTGACTCATATCTAGGCTAAGCTTACTTTTCCATTGATTAATGCTCACAACGTTAGAATAGGCTAGTTTGTTTCCATCAATATCGGCAAATATTTGCGCTGCAGCAAGGTTCCCACTGACTGTTCCTAACGCCGTTAATGCTCCCGTTAGCTCGGGATGAAAATCTGCTAAATTAGACGAATTAACAACCCAATTTAGCGTTTTCCCTTCATTTATTTGCCCCGACGCTGTGATAACTGATTGGCCGGACTGTAGTTGGAATTTCTTGACCGTCAGCTGCTGTGCAAGGTATGAAAAATCGCTGCTAAAATGCACCGGTCGTTGCCTTAAGGTACCGCTAATATCCAGCCCCTTTATTGATACACCCACGGCCTTAGTATTAAGGTTTTCGGCCACCAGTTGCCAACCACCAGATAATTGCCCCGGCCATTGTGACGAAATAAATGCGGGGTTAACTTTATTGAGCCTCCCTGAGCCTTTAAGCGCGAACATATCTTGCCATTGCGCTTCGCCAATAAAGCTCATTTGGCCGGACTCAACAGCCAGCTTCATATTTAAATCTTTCGCACCTTGCTGGCTAATTTTTGCCCGTGCTTGTACTGACACGGGTAGCGAATTGATTGATAAATCGCCGTCGATTTTAGCCGTAGCATCGGCAACCGTACCGGCAAACGATACCTGCCCTTCTTTAATTAATAAGGCCGTCTCACTCAAAATGTTTGGCAAGTCAATGTTTTCTATTGTGACATTAGCCTGAAAACTAGGTATTTGGTTCTGCCAATCTAACCAGCCCACTAAAGAAGCCTGGCCGTCTAAACCGTTCAGTTGTAACTGTGTGATGTTTAGCTTATTCGAGCTGCCCTCCATCACCCCTTTAAAATTGAAGGCCTGTTGCTGCGCTTCCAGCACCCCATTTATTGCAAGCTTATACTCATCAAGCCCGCCTTGAATAGTCAATTCGCCGCTTCGACTTGCTATACCGCTAGCTCCGTTAGACATCGGCCAAGCTAACTGTTGCCACTGCCCAGTTAGCTCAAGTATTGGTAACGTCATCACGTTATTAACAGCGCCGTACAGGGACAACCTTAGTCCGTTTTCATTGGCTAAAATGCTGTTCAGCGTCCAGCTATCAAGGTCTTTACTAAGCAGCTGAGCGCTCCACGCCAACACGGGCCAGCCTTCTTGTTGATAGCCTGCATCAAACTTAATATCCGCTTGATTTATATCGCCTTGGGCTGTTAATTGAATGCTATTCAAATGCCCTGTTTGGCCGTCTACATAATCAGCCAGATTAAGCTGTGCAATGCGCGCATTCATTTGCCAACTCAGTTTACCGAGTAAATTTTTTATCGTCAGGACGCTGGTCGACTGCATCGGTTTAATAACTCGCTGCTCAACTCGTAATTCGCTTGCATTACCTTTAATATCGCCTTTCCCAGCCAGTCCTTTCAACGTCGGATCCTTTGCAAACCACTCATACGCTAAAGTTGTAGGGTAATCACCGCTTAACTGTATCGATCCATTCAGTTTTAAACCTGCTTTACCTGTACTGTCGAGGGATAAAGCATCAATCGTTAGGATGTCTCCCCAAAGACTCAATGCCGCCTGAAGGTTTCTGATCGGCTGCGTCATAGCCTGCCCTTGCTGCACTGTTAGCGTATTAACACGAACCTTCTTCAGCGATAATACTAACGGCGATGAAATAGCAGGCAAACTGATAGGCGTTGAGGTCTGTGCCCCATTTCCCTGCTGTGTCATCAACACATCATCAATCAGCAACTCGTTAATTGTTAACCGCCCTCTTATTAACTGAGCGGCCTGCCAACTTAACGTTAAATTATTAATAGACACTCGGTTATGCTCGTCAACTTGATAGTTTATTTGTTCAAATACAGCGCCATCAAGCAAGCGGCCAGACACTTTTTTTACCGTTAATTCGGGTACCAATTTTTGACTGAGCGATAGCACCGCCGAAAGACCAGATTCGGTCAACGCAAGCCAAGCCAACAGCACACTTATCAAAAGAAACGTGGCTAACAATACACGTAGACCAGCGCGATACATCATAAGTCAGGCCCAATGACCACATGGAAGCCGATTGAATCAGCTGAATCTGATAACCCTTTAGCTATATCAAATCGAATAAGGCCAATGGGCGATTTCCAGCGAATACCAAGGCCTGCACTGTATTCTAGGGGATCATGCAAACTGTTAACGGCATTACCAAAATCGCTGAACACGGCAACTCCCCAGTTGCCCACCAGCATGCGTTCGTATTCCACACTTCCAACCAATAAATAACGTCCACCAGTGACCTCACCATCGTCACCTTCAGACCCTAGTGATTCAAAATCAAAACCACGGATACTGCTGTCGCCACCGGCAAAAAACCGCAATGAGCTAGGCAGTTTTGTAAAATCGCTCACGTCTGTCGCCCCTAAAGCACCACGGGTAATAAACCGACCTTTTTCGCCAATCGATTGAATATATTTCCCTCTTAAAACCATTTGCGCAAACGTCGTATCCGATAATACCGCTTCACTGGCACCCGACAATGACAAGGATAACCGACCACCTTGTCGGGTATAGATACTGTTATCTGCCCATGTTTTTGACCAAGCAATACTAGGAATCACCAAGGTCGAGGTATTATCATCTTCTGACACGTCAAAATTTTCATTTAGAAATTTTATTGAGCCGGTTTCATTCCAGCCCCATCGATCAGTTTTATAATAACTGCCGACTGCAAATGAACGACTTTCGCTGCTATCTGTATCTTTGTTTTTAAATTCGGCATTAAAACCAACATCAGAAATCTTAGGGCTCCAAAAGGGCATCTGGTAGTCCGCCGACAAGCTATTACCAATTTGTGAAAATTTAGTGCCCGCACTAAAGCGATGCCCGCGATTATTAACATATCTATTTTCCCAGCCGAGTGAAGCCCTCGCACCACTATCGGTTCCAAACCCCAACCCCGCAGAATAGCGATACTGCGTTTCCGGTTCCAAGGAAATAGCTAAGGGGACTACGCCATTTTGACGTTCATCAATCAGCGTCGTCACTGACACGGAATTAAAATAACCACTATTATTTAGATTACTTCTCAGCGCCAAGACCTTAGAGGCTAAATAAGGCGCGCCTTGCTTGATCGGCGATAGTTTTAACAATAGTTCATTGTTAATAACCGTTTTAGGAAAGACAGTCTTCGAAAAGACATACCGCACACCGGATTGATACACTAAATAAATAGTCGCTTTGTTGTTAGCTAAACTCACTTCAACCCGATGCTCAGTCAGCTCACCATCAAAATAACCTCGTTCAGCAGCTAATCGTCGTAGGTTTTTCTTGGCTGATTCATACTGCTCATGATTAAGCACCTCCCCTTCCTTTAATGGAAAATTTTCTAATAACCGCTGAAAACTCTCATCGTGCAAGCCTTCACCTTCGATTGTCACGTTGACCGCTTGAATAGTGACAGGCTCAGCTAAATTTAACTGATAACTCGCCAACCAGATATTGTCTTTTTTTTCTAATTTGCTAGTAACTTTGGCCTTGTAATAACCATACACGGGCAGCATTTCGGAAAGCTCATCAACTGCTTGTTCATGTAAGCGATGAATACGTTTAGACGATAACAATTGATTTTTTTGATGTTTAACAATACTCAGACCACTTAACAAGGTGTCCTTTTTGCCTTCAGGCGCGCCATCTAATTGCACCGAAATGATCAGATCTTCCGCCTGCACAAGGCCCGCCATAAAAAATAATGACAACAATACAGCGAATAGGCTCCCCCTTAATAACACTGTAAACAAAGCATAACCTCTAAATAATTTTTAAATTTGCACCATCACCTTATAACCACGCCACTAAACCTTGCGAAAGAGTAAAAGTAACGTCAATACCGCATTAAAGCAGAAATAAGGTTCCCAAACCTAAAAATGCAACAAAGCCCACCACATCAGTTACTGTTGTCAAGATAACTGAACCCGATAAGGCTGGGTCAATAGTCAATCGGTCAAGAATAATTGGAATCACCACGCCTGAAAAAGCTGCCGCAATAATGTTTAATACAATCGCTGCTGCTATGACTAAACCAATGTTGATACTAGCAAACCAGAAAGAGGCAATAACGCCAATTACAATAGCCCATAACACACCGTTAAGCGCACCGACACTGACCTCTTTGATTAACAAGGGTGGGATATTACCTTTTGCAATTTGCCCCAATGCAAGTCCCCTAATAATTAAGGTTAATGTTTGACTGCCGGCAATCCCGCCCATAGAGGCGACAATAGGCATTAAAACAGCTAGCGCAACAACTTGTTGCAATGTCGCTTCAAAAAGGCCAATCGCCCAAGATGCGAAAAATGCGGTTAACAAATTAATGCCCAGCCAAGTTGCCCTTCGTTTAGAACTGCGTAATACAGGCGCAAAAAGGTCTTCATCTTCATTTAAACCCGCTGTTGCCATTAATTGGCTTTCATAATTTTCACGCGTTATTTCAAGGGCTTGGCGCAAAGTAATACGCCCAGATAGTTTGTTATTCGCATCAACCACAGGCAGCGCCATCAAACCCGAATGTTCAACTTTATCGGAGGCTGTAGAACGACTCATTTCAGCAGGCACTGTCATTGGCTCGTCAATACTTAATGCCTGCAATGATTGCTCTGGCGGAGCAGAAAATAATGTTTGAATTAATACGGTCCCTGCAAAATCACCATTTCTTTTAATTAAATAAAGGCAATCTGCACACTCAAAAGACGATTTTTTAAGCCCCCGTAAGGCATCACGAACACGTGCTGTTCTGGGCAAAATATATAGCCCGTGATCGACATAACGCCCAATTTGATCAGTTTCATATTGAACCGATTGCTGATAATGTTCACGTTGCATTTCAGCCATATTTTGCAAGGCTTCGTCAACCACTGACTCAGGCAACGTATCGGCTAATTGAACAAGGTCTTCAGCATGAACATTATTCAATAGAGCGTGTAATTTCTCCTCATCAATACTGTCAAAAATTGCCTGGCGTGATTCCGAGCGCATTGTGACCAACACATTAATACGCTCTTCATCTGGCACTTGTTCCCATCGCTCTAAGCGCTCCGCCACAGGTAATGACTCGAGTAATAAAGCCAGCTCAGTGCCTTCGAGTTGATCAACAGCATCTTCAAAGACAACCCTTTGTTCATCATGATGAGCATCATTGAGCCGTTCGACTAACTGGCTTACTTCATCGGTCATTCTATTCCCCTTTCTTAATGTTTAAATACATTGTTTATGTGTAAAAATCAGCCAAACCCTTCTTATGAAATACACTCTCCACCTCTACCAGCCAGCGGATCTTTTAATCAACTGTTAGCCCTTTCGTTTCTTTTAACATAAGACATAGTAACGGTTTATGACAGTCTGATTTAGCGCTTTCTATATTATTAAATAAGGACTCAAAGCAATTCGTGTTATTGTCTATTTTATCGTTAATAGCACACGTCGAATGACGTGCTTAGGAGCAAATAATGTTCAGTACGTTTTTCAAAAAATTATATTGAATTATCGCGTTCGATAACCGACTACTTTATTTCTCACAAACTAAAAATTTCTTTAATTATTGACGCAGCGATTGTTTTCATTATTCGTGAAATTTTAATTGCCTTATTCAAGCATAAAATTGATCCCAGTATGCTTTATGCCCTTTCTGCTTTTTTGTTTGTACTAGGCGCACTACGAACCGCCGCCATTATTTTATACCAACGAGAAAAAGTAATTGCCGATGAAAACCATGACTAAAAGCGCAGATATCATAAAGCCCAATCAGTCAGCTTCAAACATTAGTTTTTGCGGCTAAGCCCAGTTGATAAAGCTCTCTAAGTAGCGTTATTCACTACGAATTAACGTCCAGCCTCATTTTCCTCTGTTACCACGCGTATAGGGAACGGCTCGGTAACACTACCCGCATAGATGGATTGGTGTGGAAAGGGTATTTCTATCCCTTCGGCATCAAAGGCTTCTTTAATTTCTTCATAAATAGCATTTTTTAGTTCGCTAAAATTTTCTCGCTTTACCCAAACCGAAAACTGCATATCCAACGAGGAATCGCCAAACCCTTTAAAAATAAAAGTCGGTTTAGGCTCATCCAAACAGATCGGATTAGCATCGGCGACCCGCTCCATCACTTTGCGCACATGCTTAATGCTTTCTTTATAGGCAACACCTATCGCCAAATCAATTCGCCTAATTGGAAAACGCGTCAATGTGGTGACTTCTGACTTGATCAATGTTTCATTGGGGATTCGTACAAATAAATTATCAAAGGTTCTTAGTTTGACCGATAATAAATCAATAGAAATAACCTCGCCAATGGTTGAACCTACACGAATCATGTCACCAATCGAAAAGGGCCGTTCAGACACTAAAAACAACCCACTAATAATGTTTGAGGCGGAGGTTTGCGAGGCGAAACCAATCGCAACCGATATAATTCCAGCTGCGCCTATCAACACCCCTAAATCAAACCCGAGTGCTTTTAAACCCATAAAAAAGAACATCAGCAGCACAAGGTAACTGGCCACTCTTGCGACCAATAACTGTTTATGCGCATCCAGCTTATGCGTTGACCAGCGGGTCACCACATTATTAGCTGCTCGAGATAAAATAATACCGACTATAAAAAAAATCAGCGCACGTACAACGGCCATTGTTAACTCGGTATTTATGTTGGCGAATACATTATCCATCTGTTATGTCCTGGGGTATTATTGGCTAACCAAACAAAGCTGATAAGGCCTTTGTTATTTTATGTTGCCCCAGGTCGTCTCTTGCTGCACTCACTAGGGTAAGGTTTTGATGGGCTAAACCTGTACTCATTACTTTATCTATGGTCAGGGTCGCCTGTTCATCTTGTTCACGAACCATAGTAATACGGCGTGTCCAAAAGTGACCAACTTCATCTACATAAAGCGCAAGATGTGGTGCTGGCACACTTACTTTATCTAAATTTAGTTGTTCATTGGATTCATTTTTAATTCTAATCTCAATCGTCACTCGCATTCCGTGGTTGGTTGAAGGTTGTATATCTAATTGCTCGCTCATACGCAAAGCATAACTCATCACACCTTCTCGTGAATTTAAGCCAAACCATGTATCTGAAATACGCTCTGTTGAGACATCTAACAATGGTTTTTTTCCGCCCCTTATACTCAGTTGCAACCACAATGGAACAGCAACATAGAGCGATATTTGTTCTTTTGGCAACAAGACAACAGTCGTGGTCGCACGACAGACAATAGCCCTGTCAGACATAACAGGAGTCAAGGAAAGCTTTTGCGGTATATTGTTTGACACAATACGTTGCTTGTTCGCCAAGCTCCAGCCCTCCTCACCCGTACCCATCAGTTGTATACACGGGTTGTGCACTGTGTCGCTTGTTTTCAATTCATACTGCATAAGCCAATCTTTCTCGCCAGACGCAATATCCAGCAAAAGGTCCCCACAGTTAAATTGCAACCTTGTGTTGGGTGTCAAATCAAACACCCCCCAGCACCTCGATTCTTGTTTTAAATCTTGTTGACCCATATAAACCCCGATCGTTGACAACTTGCTTATACCAATGAATGCCAGAGGGCGGGCTAAGCCACTGATTCATTAAATTTTTAACAACTTTACTGTCATGATGATACCCCATTAAGTAAACACAAAGGGCTTTATAACGGCCTAAAAAAACAACGGCTAGATGTCTACTGTTTTACGAATAGCGATGAAAAATTTGATACCAAGCAAGGTTTAATAATGATGTAGCCACGGCTACAAAATACAGTTTATCCTACAGGCCACTTAAGATAAGTAGGCCTTTTATTCGTCCAAAATAAGATATTTGTTTAGCCTTGCGAGCGAACGACTTGATCACACATGGTTTTTATCAACTTCATTGCACTGAGTAGACGCGTTAATCCTTCTCCAAACCTTGGTTATAATGCATCAAGATTTTTCTAACTTGCTCAATACGCGTTATAAAACTTTGTTTATTCGCTCGTTCATGAATAGTATGGTCCCCATCTCCAAAGGGGCCAAACCCATCCAAGGTAATACAACCCTTCGCAGCAAAAATATTTGCGTCACTAACACCACCCCGTTGTTCTGTTAACAATCGATCACCGGTGATGGATTCTAATTGTCTTAAAAACCGCTGCTGTTTTTCATTAGGCTCCATGACATCTCGCTGAATATCCCCAGATAAGCTGGCATCAGTTCCCTCAACTTCATGCGTGTGGGTAATCACGTGTATCGCCTCAAGCACTCGATCTCTTTCTTTCATATTGGTATAACGCATTTCAACAATTAAACGAGCATGCGGAGAAATAGTATTGGCACCAATACCGCCCTCCAACTTACCAACATTCACTGTGGTCCCTCTTTCCAAGTCGGTCAATTCAGTTAATTGAATACATTTATGCGCCGCCTCTAAATTAGCATTAACTCCTTCGGAATAATGGTTTCCAGCATGTGCGGCCTTACCTTTAATATCAATAAAGAATGTGCCCACGCCTTTTCGCCCAGTCACCAATTCATTATTCTTTCCTGCAGCCTCAAACACCAACACATAATCATATTGTTCGGCTAATTGTTGGCTAATCAGTTTGGAATCATCACTGCCGGTTTCCTCGTCACTGACCAATAACATATCTATATTGCCAATTTGACCACAGGCAGCTTTAACAGCTCTCAAGGCACAAAGAGCAACATAGTTACCGCCTTTAATATCGCAAGCACCCGGACCATATATCCACTGCTCATCTTCACTAAAGGTTTCAAAACTCAAAGGCGGGAAAACGGTATCTAAATGGCCCAACAGCAGTAATTTTTTACCTGTTGATTGAGTTGAGGTAAACAATAAATGATTACCTATCATTTCTCGCTGGTAAACATAGGTCACGAAACCAATCTCTTCCATCCATAGTTGAAACAAGGCACCACTCTTATCGACACCCTGCTTATTCTTCGTATAAGAATTAATATTAATTAATTCTGCTAATTCAGAAAAATCCATTTCACCCTTCACCATGCTTTATTAACAGTCAAAAAAAGGCCTAACCAAATTCAGGGTAAATCCAAACAACATAGCCATAACCCTGTTCACCTAGTCTCAAGATATAAACACTATTATTCACCCCATACTTAGAAATATATCGCAGTTTTGAACAACAAATAAAAAAACCAGCATTTATTTTTTGCACCGCACCATATAAAAGCAAAAAGCGCTGATATGGTGCGGCTATTTGCACCTAAAACAGCTTTAAGCAAGCTCTAAACAAAGACTTACAGGCTTGGTACTAATATTGCTGTAATCTTATAGAGCGCTTCATCTGAGGATAAAAAAACATGTCTACCTATGAAATTGGGTTATGGATCTATCAAAATGGTGGTGGTGATGTTATTCAAAATTCGATCATTGCCCAATTACAAGAACGCGACATTTCTGCAATTACCGAGCTAAATTTAAGAAATGCAACAGCCACAAATGGCGCTATTTATTGTGATGGTATTAGAATGGAAGAGTTAGATTTGTTCTTTAGCTACAACGCTGGCCAACAAACACAGTACCAACTATATCTTTATGAGGCGCTGGATCAATATATACCGATCATTAATAACTATACGGCCTTTAGCCTAACCGAAGATAAATTCAAAACAGCTCATTTATTACAACGTAATGGCATCATCACGCCAGAATATGAGTTATGCCATCGTAATGATGTTCATACACTACGCAGAATCTTAAAAGAATGGGGTGGCAAGATTATATACAAACCTACTGAGGGCTGGGGAGGCATGGGGCTTGTTAAAATTGAAAACGACGCGGCCCTTGATATGCTGATACCCTTTATAAAACATACCGATCTTCGGCATTTTTACGTTGAACGCTTTATTGATTACGATAACACTGACTTCAGGGTTGATATTGTCGACGGTGAATACATCAGTTGCTATGGCCGTCAAGCCCCTGCTGGCGACTGGAAAACCAATATTACCAGTGGCGGCAAATTGTTACTACGTGAACCAACTGATGAGCTGGTCGCTTTAGCTAAAAAGGCCGCCAAATTAACCGGCCTGGATATTGCTGGCGTCGATATGATTTATGATCAAGAACGTGAACAATATGTGGTTTTAGAAGTCAACGGCATCCCTGCTTTTGCCACACCAGAACAAGAACAACTAGGCTTAGATTTTAATACTAAAAAAATTAACGCCATCGTCAACTTAATTGAAAAAAAACTACACGAGAAAAATAAATGAATAGCAGTCAAAAACGCCCAACATTAGGTTTACTGTACATGGACTTTGTACTGCAATTTTTTCACCCATCTAACTTTAAAGGTTGGCCGGATAAAATTGAAACCGTCACTTATCATTGGAAAAATGACCAGCAACGCCTTATTAACGACATTAAAAACAAAAAAATTGATGTTTTAATTGGTAATATTCCGGCAACAGCATATGAAACGTTTCGTGAAATCTCCAAAGCATTGCCTAACGTCCGCTTTGTCCCCTCACTAGACACACAGTTTTCTAATAAATCCAAAGAAAACGTTACACGCTTTTGTAAAAAATATGACATTCCTATTCCGCCAACACATATTTTTTACGACCGTAAAAAAGGCTACCAGTTTCTTGAAAAAACTCGTTACCCAAAAATCATTAAAAAATCCTATGGGCCGTCAAATTATGGTGGCTATTTTGTTCATAAGGTCGATACTTTTGATGAAGCCAAACAACTACTAGAAAGCAAAAAATACAACCCCATTTACGTTCAAGATTTTATCCCCATGTCAGCTGATATTCGCGTCATGTTAATCGGTCACGAACCGGTGTGTGCCTTTTGGCGCCGTCCACCAGAAGGTGAGTGGTTAACCAATACCAGTCAGGGTGGCAGCATTGATTACCAAAACGTGCCAAAGGAAGTGCTTGATTTAGCTGTACGTGTTTCTAAAGCCGCAAAAGCAGAATACTGGGCCTGTGACATCGCTGTTGGAAAAGATGGCAAGTACCGCATATTAGAGTGCGCAACGGCCTTTGCGGCCTTCCCTTATATTAGGGACTGGATAGGCCAATATTTGATGTGGTTATTTGGTAACGGTCAATTTAAAAAGCCCCATTTCCCCATTAATAACTGGGAGGAGCTTGGTAAGATATCGCCCTACTTATTAAGAACCATGCGCCAAATCACCTTTGGTCAATATACCCCTAGCTCAGATGCCGACTGCTTTACACCACTTGCCAAAACAAGCACTAACGAGCTCTCAGTAAAAGACCTTAGTCAAGAAGAGTGGCCCAGTGATATTTGGAATTTTCAAGATAATTTAGGTCGTCAAAAACAATCCGATTCAAAACCGGCTCCAGCCACATCAAAAAATTCTGCTAAAACAGCTGAGTCCATTAGCTCAAATGCCGACAATGCGTTTGTCATACCACCCACCGATGAGACATACCGTTATTCACTGAGCCGAACATGGGATATTAAAAAACCGAGCTTATTTTTTATTGCTTTACACCCAACTTGCGAAGAAGACCATTATGATGATGCTTTAATAAAAAAATGTAGCACTTATGCGAAACAACATGACTATGGCAGCATTATTATTGGCAGTCTTTTTGCGTACCGAGCGAAGAACATTTCAGGCCTTAAAAAGGCCTGCGACCCAATCGGCACATATAATGATGTCAGCTTATTAGAAAATCATCAACGCGCTGAAAAAACGATTGCGATATGGGGTAATGATGGCACATTCAAAGGAAGAGCCGATGAAGTTAAAGCATTACTACCGAATTTATTATGTTTTCAACTAACGGTAAAAAAACAACCACGTAGTATTAAAGGTTTGGCAAATGACATGACACCCGTTTTACTCTAAATAGGGACGTTAAGCCTTGATACTTATAAGCAATGCGCTAATGCCGCAAACAACGCAGCATTAGCAACTAGGCATCGGTGTTAACTTAATGTGATCAACGTGTTAGCATCGTCCAAATAAGCATTAGCTGGCTTTATACGCCCCCAATAAGCCCCCTTAATCTAACGCCCCTTACTTTAAGAAGAATCGACTGCAGTGAAAAAACAATATAAAACATACCAAGAAACAGAACAGTATTTACAACATGTTGTTTCTCAGCACCCCAATTTATTTAAACTTCAGAGTATCGGCAGCACTCACGAACAACGTGAGATTATGCTAATCACCGCTTCTTTCGATGTAGAAAAGGCAGAGTCTAAACCCGCTCTTTTGTATACAGGCACCATTCATGCCAGAGAATGGATTGGTAACGAGCTGGCTGTTAAGTTTATTGAATATATCGTCGATAACCATGAGTACAACCCTGAGCTTATCAACATCTTAAGCCGTAACACGCTTTATATGGTGCCTTGTTTAAATCCGGATGGCTTCGAATACTCAATGAAGCATTTCTCATTTTGGCGAAAGAACCGTCGTCTCAATCACGATGGTACCTATGGTGTTGACCTTAATCGTAACTTTAGTGTCGGTTTCCCAGGCTCAAAAAACACTTCATCAAACGTCTATAGTGGGCCACAGCCCTTTAGTGAGCCAGAAACTCAGGCCATCAAACAATTTGTGGACAGTCATCAAAACATTACGATTGCTTTAGATTACCACTCTCAGGGAAATGTTTTTTTCCCTGCCCACAAGTTTAATCATGAAGCCGAACATGAAGGCACAGACCTGAATATGCTATGCGCCAATATGGCCAGAAAAATCTACAAAGTAACAGGGCGTAAATACGGTATTCATCGTGGTAAACCGCCTACAAACTTGATCGGTGGAAGCGGACGAGAATACTATTATAGCCGAGGCATTCTTGCCACTGTTGTCGAAGTCGGTACCCGTAATATTCCCGACTATATGCAAAACATGACCCAGTCGATTAATGAAAATATACCGGCGGTACAATATGCATTAGGTGAGGCAATTAATTATTCCACACACGCTCCAAAACGCGTTACTGAACTTAATATCCTTAAGATTGAAAGTAAATCTGCCACGTTAACGTGGACGTATGAAGAAGATGAGGATATTTATTTTGAAATCTATCGCAATACAAAAAACAAACAAGCCTGCACCGAAAGTAATTTAGTTGGCATTACCCATGCACAAGAGTTTACAGATATAGAACTCGATAGTGGCACCATGTATTTTTACTATATTCGTGCGGTTCATCGCTTGAGTAATATTAAATCGCCTTTTGCTACAAAAATTAGATTAAAAACATTACTAGATCATAATGAATTTTCTAGGGTGCTATTCCCCGGTAAATCCAATGTCGGTTATGTTGGTCAATACACTGGCGAGCAAAATCGCCAACATTTTGGTCACAATTCACTCTTTATTGGCATCAACCAATCCAAAGGTATCTGTACCGGTGTTCTTGAGTTTAGCCTCGATAACATCCCTGAAAATGCTGTTATTAAGTTTGCCAGGGCTTCACTCTACCCAATGAATCGTGTCGCCGCAAAAATTGAGCAGTTTGGAGATTGGTCGATTTCATTTTTAGAGCAAGATAACGTAGCCGATATAACAAACTTTGAAGATATAGAGCAGGCCGAAAGCATTGAAACATTAGGCCAAACAGTTCCATCAGACGCCCTAACACAAGGTATCTGGAGTCATTGGACCTTTAGTGCTCATGAATGTCGAATTCTAGAATCAAACCTAGCAAAACGCTCGGTATTATTTCGCATAGATGGCCCCAAAACACTGCCTCTTGGGCGTGATTCACAAATGATGCAATTCGACATTGGCTATGGAAAATTTGGTGGCGGGATTCATTATCGCCCGCACCTTGAGGTCATTTATACCGTCCCTGAAACAGAAGTGGTCTTATCACCCACGCGCCTTTGTAGTCTGTCAAAAGAGGGTATTGTGGAAAACAAGCTCCTGTCTGGTTTTAGCGAAAATGATGGTAAAACATACGGCTATATTGAGTTTAATCTGTACAGTTTACCGAACCCAGAAGAAACGGTTATTACCGAAGCCTTTATTTGCTTACAAAATAAAAACACACCCCCCAGTGATCGTGATATCTGCTTTAATCTTGAGTTTGTCGACATTAATGCCATCAGCTATTCTGATATCAGAAATCGAACTAATATCGAATATGTTGGTTATGAAGCAACCACGCAAGACCTTGTTCGCAAGCAAAAGCAGTACTTCATTTTCGACAAATATAGTCAATTAACATTAGAAGAAAAACACGAATCTAATGAGGCAGCTGCTTTTGTAATACGAGCCACCTCTGAGTCAGAATCTTATGCAAAATTGATTGACTGGCATGAGGCTGGCCATAAAAATGAAGTGAAATTAGTCGTTAAATATATCAAGCGTCGCAAAAAACCAACGGCAGCGGTTACTGAATTAAAAGCAAGCAATGAAAATGGTCGAATGAAATTAACATGGGCGAACCCACCTACCAAAGCATTTGTTGGCACTTATGTCGTACGCAATAGGTTCCGCCCACCTCGCTCACCCTATGATGGTGTAAAGCTCTATGCTGGTTCGGATAATTACACATACGACAGCTTTGGCTCTAGCAAAATCTCAAAATATTATGCTGCCTTTAGTTATGATGATGTTCCGAACTACTCTGAGCCTCAAGTAATACATTATGAAGCTCATCAAAGCACTGCAGAAAAGCCAACTAACTAGTTTTATATGAATGAATAGCCGATAAACGCTTGGTTTATCGTTAATCTCGCCGGCAATTTGAAAAGCGTATAACGCTTTGTTTTTTGTCGCCTGCTGAGCCCGTTGAAAGCTGGCCAGCGTGTCATAAAAGCCTAATAACTTACTGTCTCGTCAGCGCCAAGTTCTGACTGGTCCTAACAGTGGCTACGGATATAACGCTAGTCACCTCACCCTCTCCTGAAATATTTAAACATGCTGTTTGAAAAGCTTCATACAGCACACTGAGCATAACCATGTTAGATGCTTGTCGATACTTTTAACTAGTTGACAAATCAACTATTGATTTATAATATATATAAAAACTTACATTTGAACTATACAAAATGTCTACTAAAAAACGCTCTCTAGACCAACATCTCTTTGATCTTACTAATGTTATTCAGCCTTCACGGAGAGTTTGGATGCAAACTGTTAGCACTCTTCCTTTTGATCATGGTATTTCCACGTCATTAGCCATTATCGTTTTACTAGCATCGCGTTTCGGGCCTCATGTTCAACAAAAAACGCTGGCTATCGAAGCTGGTATTGATGCAGCCGCGCTGGTTCGTATACTTGATCAAGGCGAAGAGGCCGGGCTACTCGTTCGTTGTAATGTTCCCAATGACCGTAGAAGCAAAGCCATTAAGCTGCTACCGAAGGGAAAGCGCCACGCTAGCAAAATGGAAGCTGCACTTAAGGACCTTCGTTTTAAGCTGATGGGTGATGTGCCAGAAGAAGATATTGAGACAACAACGCGCGTAATGCGTCTGTTGGAAGAGCGATGCCAAGCCTATTTACTAAATGGCAAAACTGATCAAAAATGATTTTTAAACCTGACCAGTGGCTATTCGCATTCAAGCTGTACCTAGCAGCGATGATGGCGTTTACAATCTCCGCGCATATTGGCCTCCCCGAAACATATTGGACCATTGTTACCTGCTGCGTGGTTATGAACCCCATGAGCGGTGCCGTAAGATCTAAAGCCGTTTATCGATTTACCGGTACATTTTGTGGCGGGCTTGTCTCGTTGATTTTAGTAAGTTTTTTTGCAAACACACCGATCTTAATGATTGCCTTTATAGGGCTAATTGGTGCAGTAGCATTTGGATGTTCTTTACTAGATCGCACACCGCGAAGCTACGGTTTTCAACTCTTTGGTCTGACCTTAATGATCGTCGCAATACCCTATATAGAACACCCAGCCACACTGTTTGACATAGCCATATTTCGTATCTGCGAAATTGGTCTGGGGATCATATGCTGCACCATGGTCGACAGCATTATTGCTCCACGTTCTTTAAAACCTGGTGTGCAGTTTAAATTGCAAGGTTGGCTGGCTGACATGGAGAAATGGATTGATGATGCCTTTGAAGGCCATATTACCGACGACGAAGCAGTACATGACCGCTTAAAAGCCCTCTCTGATATCAGCTCCTTATCTGCTCTGGCCGCTCAATTGCGTTATGACCCGCTTATTACACGACGGGAAAACCAACTTATATTTTCCATACAATTGCGTTTATTGCGCTTAGTGCCGTTGCTATCAGCCATCTCATCTCGCATTGCCGATGCCGAACCCGATATACGCAACAAGTTAACGGCCTCTTTAAAAACAGCGGCCGCCCATGCAAAAAATGGCGAGCCAGCGGACGAAGCCCTACTTACACAAATAACCCAAACGGCTCATAGTATGGATTCCATGTCTGATTGGCGCCATTTAGTTCAAGAAAACATGGCCGAATTACTAAAAACTATACTGCATAACTGGTCTGAAATACGCCAATGCCAACAGTCACTAGAACAAGATTCGCCGTTACCGCCTATTCTTGAAAAAGAAGTCAGCAATACACGTTCATTTAAGCTTTATCCGGATACCTATATTGCCAAAAAAATATTTATTGGCAGCCTTATCTCCTACAGCCTGCTCTGTGTATTATGGTATGCAACAGGCTGGCATCATGCTCCCGCTGCAGTTTTAATGGGGGTTGCTGCTCTCGCCTTCTTTGGTGGTTCAGACGAAGGTGGTCGCGCCATTACCTTATTTGGTAGGTTTACAATTATCGCCTTATTCGCCGCAAGTATATTAAGCTATGGCCTGCTTCCGCTTGCCAATGATTACCCCATGTTTCTGATCATAATGGCGATATTTATCTTACCAATAGGCGCTTGGGCAACGAAAAACCCGATGGCGATACTGCTATTGGCTATGGCTTTTAGCAGCATTAATTTTCAAAGTAGCTACCAACCCTATGATTTTGGTGTCTTTCTTGAAATTTGTATCGCCAACCTTTTAGGCATTTTTATTGCCTTTTGTTCGCTAGGCTTAGTGCGCACGTTGGGCGCCAAACACACCATGGAACGACTTATTCATGAGGGTCGCGAAGAAGTATTAAACCTAACTTACCGCGCCACACCCCGCGATAGAGACGCTTTCCTCAATCGGTCTTTAGATAAAATTGGTTCCCTTGCAAGTAGGCTTGAACAAACCGGTCAAATAAATACTAGCTCTCGTGTTTTAAGTCGTTTGCGTGCAGCTGCAAGTATTGCCGAGCTACGACATACCAGTGCTTACCTGAATGAAGAAACTCGTCGCGTGCTGGAAGACCTATTCACAACAATCCGCCAAGACATTAACCATAAAGAACCGTCAGACAAGCTTTTGGCAAAAATAGACAACGCACTTTCAACCGCCTGGAAGCATGAGTTGAAATCGGCCAAACATCCACTCTTAAGGGGGCTCATTGGCCTTCGTCTTGCGTTGTTTGAATATGCACCTGCTTGGAGGTATGCCCCATGATCGGAGAAATTGATATAGCTGGAATATTTATCTCGCCGTTACTCTTATGCTTGCTAAGTGCATTTATTGGAAGAATCATGATTTCAACTCTTTTTGAAAAAGCAAACATCTACAAAGTTGTCTGGCATCGCCCCTTATTCGATATGTCCCTATTTTTTATATTACTGGGGATTTCACTTAAAACTTTGTACCTTATAACCGGTTAAAATATGCAAAAAGAAAAAACAATTCACATCCTAAAAGTCATGATGACATGCACGCTGACCGTTCTTGCAGCGTTTGTGCTCTGGCATATCTATTCCTACTATACTTACACTCCGCAAACACGCGATGGCAAGATAAAGGCCGACATTGTTGCCTTATCTTCCGATGTATCCGGCCAAGTAGAGGCCGTCTTTGTTCAGGACAACCAGCAGGTTCAAAAGGGCGATGTATTATTTTCTATCGACACCGATCGCTTGGAAAATACTGTAGCGCAAAACGAAGCTGCTTTAAGCAATGCTAGGGCAACACTTGCTGCAGCAAACAGGGAGGAAAAACGATATAAAACCCTAAAAAACACCATTGTCTCGGAACAAGAACGTGATAACCGTATCTCTGTTGCTGAGCAGGCCCAGGCGAAATATGAGCAAGCATTGGCAGACCTGAAACTCGCCCGCCTTAATCTAGAGCGCTCGCAAGTGAAGTCCCCGATCAATGGAATCGTAACCAATTTTTCACTGCGCCCAGGAACCTATGCAACCGCCGGACAACCGGTAATGGCTTTGGTCGATATTGATAGCTTTTATGTCGCTGGATATTTTGAAGAAACAAAACTAAGCCATATTCGCACTGGCATGCCTGCAACAGTTCATATTATGGGAGAAGACCAAGCTATCAGCGGACATGTCGTCGGGATTTCATCCGCGATTGAAGACCGTGAACGTGCAACATCCTCTAATACACTGATCGCCAATGTCAATCCAACTTTTAACTGGATAAGGTTGGCACAACGTGTACCAGTCCGCATAGCGATTGATGAAATTCCTGATAACATAGCACTTATATCAGGGCGAACAGCCAGCATTACTATCAATAATCATGAAGGTTGATTATTACTTTTTACCGTTCAATAGGGCTAGTTGTAGAAGCCTTCAATATTGATGCAGCACTGATTTTTTGGCTATGCCATCTGCGGCAGATGGCGCTTCGTTTGCAGTTAATGGTGGAGAGAGAGGGATTCGAACCCTCGGTACCTTGCGGTACACACGCTTTCCAAGCGTGCTCATTCGGCCACTCTGACATCTCTCCATAAAACTTATAAAACGCACTGTGCTTGCATTTTAGGGCGCTGAATTATATCAGCAAACTTAAACCTTTTGTATTTATTGTAGTTGAGACTCTAACTCATCCCAACGTTGATACTTTTCTTGTAATTGTTCATCGATAGACGTTAATTCAGCCATTTTGCTTTTTATCTCTTCTCGGTCTCCTGCATGAAACTCCGCCGTACTCGTTAATTGCTGTAGCTTCGCTAACGTTTCTTCAAGCACCTCGATCTGCTTTGGTAAGTCATCTAATTCTTTTTTAACTTTGAAACTTAATTTCGGCTTTTTAACGGTTTTAGGCTGTTTTTTTTCACTAACCGTTTTACTCGGCTGCTCGGCCTGACTACTGTCTTTAATAATTTGACTCCAATTAGGCAACTCGCCTACATAATCAGTAATGACACCATCCCCTTCAAAAAACCAAAAATTAGTAACCACGTTTTCTAAGAACTTACGGTCGTGACTCACCAGTATTAAGGTACCTTCATAGTCAACCAGTAATTCTTCTAGTAACTCTAATGTTTCAACATCTAAATCATTAGTCGGTTCATCCATCACGATAAAGTTAGCCGGCTGACTAAATAACTTCGCCAGTAAAATTCGATTACGTTCGCCACCAGATAATACTTTTGCTGGTGATCGTGCTCGTTCAGGGGCAAACAAAAAATCACCTAAGTAGCTGATAATATGCCTGTCACGCCCATTAATGGTAATGCTCTCTCGTCCGTCGGAGACTAGGTCAATAACCGTTTTCTCTAGATCCAGAACATCTCTGTGCTGATCAAAATAGGCGACTTTTAGTTTGGTTCCGTGTTTTACAGCACCGGAGTCTAATTCAATTTCTTTTAGCAACGCTTTAATGAGCGTACTTTTGCCAATACCATTTGGTCCTACCAATCCTATGCGGTCACCTCGCATTAACCGACATGAAAACTGATCGACCATTTTACGCCCGCCATAGGCAATAGAAATATCCTCCGCCTCTATCACCAACTTGCCAGACTTTTCACCTGATTCAACCTCTAGTTTCGCAGGACCGGCTAGGTTTCTTCGCTCTGCACGTTCCCGTCGTAACTGTTGTAAAGCCCTCACACGACCTTCATTTCGTGTTCTTCTCGCTTTAATGCCTTGTCTAATCCAGACTTCTTCACGCGCTAGCTTTTTATCAAATTCTGCATTTGTTTTTGCTTCGGACTCTAATGCGGCCGCTTTTCTTTCAAGGTATTGCTCATAGCTACACGACCAACTGGTTAGCTGTCCTCTATCTATTTCTATAATACGTTTGGCTATATTTTGTAAAAAAACTCGGTCATGTGTAATGCAAACCACGGCACCGCGAAAGGTTGCAAGTTGTTTTTCTAACCAAACAATTGTTTCCATATCTAGATGGTTAGTTGGCTCATCTAACAGTAAAACATCAGGCTCGACTACCAAGGCACGGGCTAGCCCTACACGTCGCTTCCAACCACCTGACATTTCATTTATTTTTTTATCGGCGGGTAAATTTAAACGACTTAACACTGAGTCAACACGTTGTTGTAATGACCAGCCATCTAATGCTTCAAATTGATGTTGTAATTTGCCCAGCGCGTCTAAGTCAACATCAGGGTCAAGCAACATGTCGTGATAACGAGCAATTAAGTGACCCACCTCACCCAAACTATCAGCAACAGCATCATAAACGGTGGAGGCATCGGGCAGTAACGGTGACTGCTCAAGTGTTGCTATGGTAATGCCCGCTTGCCGCCAGACCTGACCTGAGTCGGCCAACACTTGCCCAGCCAATACTTTTAACAAGGTCGACTTTCCTTCGCCATTGCGGCCAATTAAGCCCACTCTCTCTTGTTCATCGATTTGCAGGTCGGCATTATCTAGCACTGGTTTTAAACCGAACGCTACACTAACATTATCTAGCTTAAGTAATGGCATATTATTGATTTTGAATAAATTTTCTAATTAAATTGAACGCAAGTGCTGACGCTACTGTTTGTTGACGTAGCGCTCTCCCCCACACTTCCTTTGTGCTTGAAATGTGGCCGTGAGCATCTGCTACTGCGGTAAAAACAGCCACTGTTGTATCATTTACTTTCTTATGTAGTTGCACAAGGCTTAACGCTGTTTTATGCCGAGCACGATTTTCCTTTGCTATCTCAAGCGCCAACGCTTCACCAATGGGTTGCTGCACCGTGCTAAACGCAGTTTGTATGCCTGAAACTTTTGGATAAACAGCTGAAGTTAATAGCCAATCTGCTTGGCACTGGCGGGCGATATCACCCTGCGATAAGGTTTCAATAAGACTCAGTGTCAACTTTTTTTCGGTCATTAACTGATCGACACAATCCGGTAAATTACTGACTGATTGACCCCAGCCATCAATGGCAAAAAGGCTAGCACCCAATGCATCACTAACGTTATCAACCCAATATTGAACCTGCTCTTTCGTATGGCTTTGTGGAAAGAGTAGCTTTAATTCATTCTCTGGCATGCCCGCTCTAAAACTCACGCGAATATCATTGTCAATCTCTAAGCTATTAACGGCTTGCTGGATATCAGACTCTCCCATGCCCATGCTTCGAAATGTAATCAAACGGGGCTGCTCCAGCTTAAATTGGCGCTGTAAATCGGCCAACACAAACGTCTCCATCATCTGTTTCATTTCATACGGTACACCTGGCATAAAGTAAAACCGGCACTGCTGACCGACGGCACTAAACCCAGGCGCCGTTCCCCAACGATTATCAATTCGTGTCGAATTTGTGGGCAACAGTGCTTGCTTCTTATTTACATCGGCCATAGGCATTTTTAATTGCGCGAAAAACTCAGCAATCATCACTAAAGCCTCACTATCCATTTCAAGCTCTACTTGAAAGGCTTGAGCAAAGGCCTCGGCGGTTAAATCATCTTGTGTTGGCCCTAAACCACCAGTACACAAACAAACATCAGCCATCGCATCTACTTCTTTAAGCACCTGAACCAAGTCTGCCAAGTCATCCGAAACAGTAATATGCCTAATAACATCGAAGCCTAACAGGCGACACTGATCAGCCAAAAAAGCAGCATTGGTGTCTACCAAAGCACCTGTAATCACTTCATCGCCTTGTGAAAAAATAATGACGCTAGGCGCCTTGTCTGTTTTATGCATCAAATTGAACCTTGTAACTGGTGAACTTTCTTATATTTAAGACCCCGCTATCTAATATTAGATATTGTCCTTTTATGCCCATTAAACGGCCTTCGACCCTAGCTGTTTTATCAAAATTAAAGGAGGTAACCTTTTGAGGATATTCAACAACGGGGTAATTAATCTCTACCTGCTTAGCATCTTTTATTAACTCTATATCCCCGTCTTTATTAGCCGCCTGAATATTGCTTAACTCAGAGGCTGCAGCCTCAATAAGGCGGTCTCTATGTTCATATAGGTTTTTATGGTCCGCTTGGCCTTTTAACATCTTCCGCCAATCAGTTTTATCCGACACGTGTTGTTTTAAAGCCATCTCAACTTGACCAGACTGTAGACGTGTTCGCACCTTAAAAATGGGCAAGGCCTGTGTTGCTCCTTGGTCAATCCAACGCGTTGGCACCTGTGTATGGCGAGTAATGCCAACCTTTAAGCCAGATGAATTTGCTAAATAAACAAAGTGGTCTTGAAAACAAAACTCTTCGCCCCATTGAGGTTCTCGACACGTACCTAAGTGATAGTGACACGTTTCAGGTTTCATAATGCATAAATCACACTGAGCCAGCTTAGTCATACAATAATAACAAAAGCCTTGGCTATAGCTTTTCTTTGTTCGTTTTCCACAATTTAGACAGTTGATCTCACCTTCATAGGTTAACGCGATGGTTTTACCCAAATATTGGTTCAAGCCAATACGCTCATCACCGATGGGCAATACATATTCAACAGGGTTACTCAAGGTGCTGAGCATTTTCTTTAAATGGCCTTCAATCATGTTCTCTATCCTAATTCAATTAATCCATGCCGATTTGAAACATGGTGGCTGTATAACAACCGATTTATGATGAAACTTAACCTTTTACGAAGTTAAGAAGTCGAATGTTTTCTCTAAATAATTTTCGTAATCAGCAAAGCCGTGATCACCGCCCTCAAGCACCACTTGCTCGCTACCTTGGTAGTAATCAACCCCTTTTTGAAAATCCAACACCTCATCACCCACTTTGGTGAGTAACAGTAAGTTTTGCGCTTGCTGAAGCTTTGGTAAGTGTAACTGCTGCAACTCCTGGAGATGCGTTAGAGTAAAATCAAAGCTCTCTCCGGTATGATAATTAGTATTCTTCCCCAAGGCTTTTTCAAGTATCAAATGCGCATCAACAGCGGGGTTAATTAACACTGCTTTCTTGGCATACTTTTGACTTAAATACGTTGCATAAAAGCCCCCTAAAGAACTACCAACAACACCCCAAGGTTGATCATCTAACGAGGCTATGTGCGCCTCAACCAAGGACATCGCTTGAGCTGGAGAAGGGGGTAAATCTTTTAAAAACAAGGTATGAACATTGTTTCGCTCAATATAGCTTTTAACTAACTGCGCTTTAAAGGAATCTACAGAACTGCAAAAACCATGTAAGTAAATAATATGCACGAAAAACTCGATTATTAAAAATAAACCATTAGGATAACCGACCCGTTGCAGGCCTGCCATCATTAACGATCAGTTGTTACGCTTCTTAAACGCGACCTACTTCTTTAGCTGAACGGGCATACTCTGCGATAAATTCGTCTTCCGACAGTGGTTTATTAATTAAATAGCCCTGAACTAGGTCACAACTATGCTCTGCTAGGAAATCATATTGATCTTGTGCTTCAACCCCTTCAGCCACAACCTTCATACCTAAATTATGTGCCAACACTATCATTCCATCAACAACAGCCATATCAGCTTCATTTTCTGGTATCTCTTTGATGAACTCCATGTCCAATTTTAAGGTGTTCGCTGGTAACTGCTTAAGATAATTAAATGACGAATACCCTGTACCAAAGTCATCAATAGAAATACTCACACCCATTGCTGCAATATCGTTTAATTTTTCCAACATCGCATCAATATTGTCCAACACCATACTTTCAGTTACTTCTAATTCTATGTATTTTGGTTCTAATTCATGTTTAGCCAAACACATACCAACCAATGATACAAAATTCTCCTATGCCATCTGTACCGCGGATACATTAACTGCAACAGTGCCATAGTAGTCAAATTCTAGTTGCCACTTTTTTGCTGTTGCGCACGCGGTGTCTAGCACCCACAAACCAATTTCTTTAATCAGCCCCATTTCTTCTGCAACAGGTATAAACTCGGCTGGTGATACCATTCCTCTTAACCGGTGCTCCCACCTAACTAATGCTTCTGAGCCTATCACTTCCGCTGTTGATGTGTCTTGTTTCGGTTGGAAGTACAGCGATAACTCATTATCCGCCAACACTTTCCGTAGCTCAGTTTCAATACGCATTCTTTGCTCTAATACCTCACTCATTTCCTGCGTATAAGCACGGTAAGTATTTCTCCCAGCGGCTTTTGCTCTATACATCGCCGTATCTGCATTTTTCAACAACGTCTCTTTTGATAGACCATCATCCGGGTATATTGCCAAACCAATACTAACCCCTGCAAAAACCTCGTTCCCGGCGAGGCTAAATGGTTCTTTTAGCGCATTTAACATGGCCTTAGCAACCTGGTCAGGCGCTGTTTTACCGGTCATATCACTTAATACAACCACAAATTCATCACCACCGATTCGTGCCAACATATCTCCTGAGCGGATACAGTTTTTTAGCCGCCCAGATAGCGCTTTCAACAGAATATCACCAGCTTCATGGCCCATGCTGTCATTAACATCTTTAAACCGATCTAGATCAATAAAGAAAACCGCCACTTTTGAATCTTTTCTCTTGGCATGTTCAAGTTCTTGCTGAAACTGTTCAACAAAAGCAGTTCTATTGGGTAGACCCGTTAATGCATCTTTATAAGCTAATTTATGTACATGTTGATCAGCAAACTGCTTGTCTAACAAACGTCTCACTCGCTGTCTTAAAACTGACAAGTTTATCGGCTTGGGTACAAAATCAGCGGCGCCACTTTCATAGGCTAAATCCACAGATTTTTCACTTTCTAGGGCCGTGGTTATAAGCACTGGAACATCCGAACCACCCTGCATTGCCTTGATTTCTCGACAGGCCTCAAAACCATCTTTAATGGGCATCATTGCATCCATGATAATCACATTAGGCCTTAACACTTCAAACAACCTCACTGCATCACGACCATTAGCACCCAGTTCAACTTGATACCCTTCGCGCTCCAAAACACTTGCTACCGTCATTCGCGTACTTTGATCATCATCAACAATTAACACCACTTCTTTCGTTCGCTTTGTTTGTTCTGTATCAGAAAGTTCTAACGTCGCTAACTTGCTGTTCAAAGATGCTTCAACCAAGGTGAACTCTGTTTCTAACCGCTCAGCTAATGGCGCAATTATCGATTCATCAACAGTGTTACGAGACCAGGCCTCCTCTATTTCAACACAAACAGATACAAAATCTTCCGCCCCCAAGTTACGTGAACTGCCCTTAATTTTATGCGCCACATCCAAACACTTTGTTGTATCACCAGCCTCCATTGCGGCAATTAAGGTAACAATATAGATAGGTGTATCGAGTAGATAGGATTGAACAATTTGTTGAATACCACTGCCAGTATTAGCAACGAGCTCCTTGAATGCCGATTCAACAATTACTGAGCCTTCCGACACTTCAAGCTCTATACCTGATGATTCATCGTCTATTAGAGGGAAACCGAATAGTTTTTCAAGCTTGGCCAATAACGCTGACAATTGAAACGGCTTTAATAAATAGTCATCCATCCCGCTATTAATACAGTGTTCAAAGTCACCTGGTTGATCTTTCGCCGTTAAAGCAATAATAATCGGCTGCCGGTACTTAAGGTCTAACGCCCGGATTGCTTTAGTTGCTTCATACCCATCCATCACTGGCATATTGCAATCCATCAAAATCAGATCATAGTTTTTTTCTTTAAAAGCATTCAGTGCTTCAAGACCATCATTGGCCACATCAGACGATATACCTATTTCCTTTAGTGTTGCCTCGGCTACCAGTTGGTTAGTCACATTATCATCGACAACTAGGGCCTTTATACTTTGCAAAACATCTGATGTCTTGATCTTGGGTTTTTTCCCAATCTCCGCTGACGTGCTCCCCTTACCTTCAGAGAATACATCTATTAATGTCATCCGTAACTTCTCATACCGTACAGGACGGTCAATTGATCCTACAAATAACGGCAAGCTTTCGTCTGCAGAGCTAATTTTGCTGCCAAACCGGACCATCGGAATTAACTTTGTACCAGAAAATTCCTCATTCGCCTTAAAACTCGCTAAAAACGCAGTCATATCCCCCAAACTATAATCAACATTAAACAGGCAGCTATCCAACCCTCTGCCCGACTTTAACTCGTCCTTTAGGATGAAAATGGCCTCATCTAAACTGTTAACTATTTGACATTCAACCCCCCACGCATCGAACATCCCTTCAAGATAATGTTGAGTTTCTTCAAACGGTTCAATTAACATCACCCGTTTTCCACTCAATAATTCAACCTCATCGGCAGGTTCTTCGAAGGAAATATTATGCGTTTGCATTGGAAGTAATACTCTGAAGCTTGACCCTTCATTGACTTCACTAGTAACCGATACAGAACCCCCCATTAACTTTGTCATTTGATTAACGATCGTCAATCCAAGTCCGGTTCCACCATATTGATTGGTTGTTTCTGCACTGACCTGACCAAAAGGCCTAAAAATTTCACTTAATGCGCCTTCCGGTATTCCAATACCCGTATCAGTCACTGCTATCTCAATCAAAGAACGCCCCTTTGAGGATGACACAATTTTTGCTGATAAAGTAATATGCCCCTGGCTTGTGAATTTGACCGCGTTATTTAATAAATTACTGATGACTTGTCGAATCCTTACCGCATCACCTCGAACAAACATTACATTGTCGGTGGGCAAATCCAAACAAAGCTCTAAATCTTTAACTTGTATTTTCTCTGCATATAACAACGCTAGCTGTTCAAGCAACAACCTTAAATCAATATCCTCCAGTGCCAGCTGAAAATTCCCCGATTCCATTTTACTAAAGTCCAACACATCATTGATCATTTGCAATAAGGAGTCACCTGATTTACTCGCTACCTCAAGGTATTCATGCTGATGCTGTGGCAAGCCCATTTCTTTGAGCAAATTAACCATGCCCAAAATGCCATTAAGTGGCGTTCTAATTTCATGGCTTAGGTTCGCTGCAAAATCTGATTTAATTTTAGCTGTTTGTACGGCTTGATCCCTCGACTGTTCAAGTTCACTACTTCGCGTTTCCAGCACCTTCATCATCTGATTGAACGCTTCAGACATATGGCCAAGTTCCGCAGCAACCTCATGTTCGGCTCTAAGCCCGATCTCACCTGATGCTGCTTGAATCATGATCGATGAAAAGTCTTTTAACGGCCTTGTTAAACGCCGAACTAGCAAGCTCATCAGTACTAATAAAACCAACGCAACCGCAATAATAATGCCTACGTTGGCGACAAATAGTGTCTGGGCATACTGAACTAAGGACGGCTTATCAAGTATCAGCATTAAGTATGCAGCAGGTATTTCCCCATTATTATTGAGCCGAGCGGTAAAGTAAAAGGCTTGTTCCGTCTCACGCTCTAGCCTCGCTTCCTCCAAGTCAACATCTTGCCAGCCGCTTATTAACTCATACTCTGTGTTCTTTTTGACCGATGATATTTCTTTGAAATCTGCATCAAAAATAATGATGCTTTGCACACCCTCAAGTTTAAAAAAAGGGGTCGCTAAATAGCCTAATAGTTCTTCAATACCGCCAGAAAAAGGAGTTGAAAGCTGATCGATTAAAGCTTCAGCTACTCTCTTACCGTGTTGAACATAATCGGCCCGCTCTTGCTCATAGGCTTTATATGAAATTAAAGCTGATGAGATGACTGATAAAAAAATAGCTCCTATCAACAAAGCAAGGTTTAATTGCTGGCCTAAACCCTTTTTATGTTTTTTTATGCCCATAATCCAAACCCTAATTTAACGGCTTCCTTATCTAGCTATAATGTTAGTTTAAATACCTCGCCATGCTAGCTATTGTCTTATCATTAATAACGTACATCATAACCAAAAAGCTGAATATTTGCTTAACCCATGCCATGACAAATTTCCATCGGCAAGCGGGCGACAGGGCGTTATAATATCCACCATACTTTAAACACTATGGAGCGGCGCCTCATGTCATGGCTTTCTAACAAACCTATTCCTGTTAATGAACGACTCATCGTTGCTTTGGATGTCCCTGATATTCCACAGGCTAAAGCGTTAGTCACGCTATTAGGCGACAGCGTTATTTTCTACAAAATTGGACTTGAGTTATTCATGTCTGGTGATTATTTTGAGCTAATCGACTGGCTCAATGAACAAAATAAACGCATCTTTGTTGATCTCAAATTTTTTGATGTGCCTGCAACAGTTGGTCGTGCTGTTAAACAGCTTAGCGATAAGAAAGTTGATTTTGTCACCATACACGGCAACAACGCCATTATGCAGGCTGCCGCCGAGCAAAAAGGCCAACTGAAAGTTCTTGCTGTTACCGTCTTAACCAGTTTAGATAGGGGCGACCTAGATGACTTAGGGTTTAAATGCGATGTTGAAGAACTCGTCACCTCACGCGCCAAACGAGCTATTGAACTGGGTTGTGATGGTGTTATTTCTTCTGGACTAGAAGCCCCAGGACTACGGGACTCATTAGGTCCAAACTTCTTGGTTGTTTCGCCTGGTATTCGACCCGTCGATAATAAGCCAAATGACGACCAAAAACGAGTCGTCAGCGTTGAACAAGCCTTTTATAATGGAGCCGACCATATTGTAGTTGGGCGACCTATTCGTGATGCTCGAGATCCCAAACAGGCTGCCTTAGATATACAAAAAAGTATTCGTCATGTATTTAGTGAAAATTTATCAGGAGATCATAATGATTAAGGACTTAAACAGTTTCACTCAACCTATATCAAAACTTGTTGAATTAAATACTCATCACTTCGACACCCTCATGGACGCTCAAAAAAAAGCAGCCGAAGATTATAAAAAACTTGTTCAGCAACGCATGCAAACTGCAACAAAAATCAAAGACCCTATTGCATTAGCTAGTTTTGTCACCGATCAAATGGCACTCGCCCAAAGTAACTATGAAAAAATGGTAGATAACAGCCGTGTTATGTTTGAAACCATGACAGGCTATAACGCCGAAGTAATTAAACTTTTTCAGGAAAGCACCGTTCAGCTAAAAAAAGAAATTGATAAAGAAACAAAAAAATAGCCTGATTATTTTTTGTTTCTTTAATTAACTATTGTTAGCTACCTTTAATTAGGGTTGAAGCACTTCACAAAACAAATGTTGCGCCGCAATAAATTTTACTTTAAACTGGCCTTTCTAACCTTTGTTTTAAATTAGATTTACTCAACCTTATTTGGAGAAATTTCATGAACGACTTTAATGCTTTTGCAGCCCCTATCACTAAATTAATTGAATTAAACAAAACTCATTTTAAAAAAATGGCCGCAGCACAACAAGAAGCTGCTAAAAACTATGCCGAATTAGCTGAAGCCCGCATCAAAGCAGCAACCAACATTAATAACCCTGAGGCACTTAATGCTTTTGCCAAAGAGCAAGTCGAACTCGCTCAATCAAGCCTTGAAAAATTTGTTGCTGATAGCAAATCTTTATTCGAAGACACGAAAGCTTATAACGAGCAAGTACTTAACATTGTTAAAGAAAGCGCAGCGGCTCTAACACCAAAAAAATAAACATCAAATTAAGTCTATTTTGGAAACCACTACCACTCGGTAGTGGTTTTTTTATAGTTGAAACATTATTAAAATAGAAAGACGCTGCCATAAAAGTTAAACTAGCCTTATCAACGAATAACACTCATTCGTCACCAAACAACTTAATTCTATAAGGGGATTTCAAATGGCTTTAATTTCTCTACGCCAACTACTCGACCACGCTGCTGAAAACAACTACGGCGTACCAGCTTTTAATGCCAATAACATGGAACAGGTTCATGCTGTTATGCAAGCAGCAGACGCAACTAATAGTCCTGTTATTATTCAAGGTTCTGCCGGGGCAAGAAAATATGCCGGTTCAGCATTTCTAAAACACCTAATTCTCGCTGCGGTTGAACAGTACCCACACATTCCTGTGGTTTTTCACCAAGATCACGGTACCAGCCCTGCCATCTGCCAACGGTCTATTCAGTTAGGTTTTACCTCTGTCATGATGGATGGTTCTTTAGAAGCTGACGGCAAAACACCCAGTAGTTATGAATATAATGTTGAGATTACTAAGAAAACAGTTGAAATGTCGCACGCTTGTGGTGTGTCTGTTGAAGGTGAGCTCGGTTGTCTCGGTTCGCTTGAAACTGGTGAAGCAGGTGAAGAAGATGGTGTTGGCGCCTCTGGCGTTTTAACACACGAACAAATGCTAACCGACCCTGAGGAAGCTGCTGATTTTGTTAAAAAAACGGGGGTTGATGCACTGGCTATCGCCATTGGCACCAGTCATGGTGCCTATAAGTTTACCAAACCCCCAACTGGCGATACTTTAGCTATTCAACGCATAAAAGAGATCCACGCAAGACTGCCTAATACTCACCTTGTAATGCATGGTTCTTCATCGGTTCCTCAAGATTGGCTAAAAATTGTCAATGATTTTGGCGGCGACCTTGGTGAAACCTATGGCGTACCAGTTAATGAAATCCAACAGGGCATCAAGTATGGTGTACGAAAAGTGAATATCGACACCGATTTACGCTTAGCTAGTACTGGTTCTATCAGGCGGCACTTAGCAGAAAACCCCAAAAACTTTGACCCTAGAAAGTTCCTAGCTGTATCAACCGACGCAATGCAACGTATATGCGAAGATCGTATGGACGCGTTTGGAACATCTGGACAGGCAAGCAGTATTAAACCCATTAACCTAGAAGAAATGGTACTTCGTTACGACTCTGGCGAACTCAACCAAGTAGTTAAGTAATTAAAGCCTTTCAACTCAGGAGGCAGGCTCTAATTATAAGCTTCACCTCGGCTTATTAAACAATCAGGTTAGCACCACGGCAGTGTTTGCTAATCTGGTTGTCGTAACTTTTTAAATTATTACTCACCAATAACCCAGTTATAGCATTCATTCAGAGCGCCCCTACTTTCAATTGGGTTATGTAAAATACCCTGCTTTTGCTAATATCTAGCTACCTAACACTAAAACTTTATCAGAGTTTATTTATTACGTTTATGTACAAACCCCTTTAGCCTATCGGTTATGCTTAACCCCTCACGCATAAAATACGTTTTTATTTTTCTTGCTGTGTCTGTACTTTCAGGCTGCACACCAGCGCCTTCATCATTAGAAAAAGTACTTAACCGTGGTGAGCTTGTTGTTCTGACGCGAATAGATCCATCAACGTATATCATTGACGAAGCCGGAACCCATGGTTTTGAGTATGAATTAACATCACTGTTTGCGGAAAAGCTCGGTGTTAATATACGCTTCATTATTGCAAAAGAATTTCAACAATTGGTGCAATTATCAACTGAGGATGAGGCTGATTTTGTAGCTGCTGGACTAAGTATCACCCCAGACAGAAAAAAACGCTTACATTTCACGCCGCCTTATTACGAAGTCACGCAACAGCTTGTATATCATTATCGAACGCGTCGCCCTAAGTCCGTGGCGAAACTGAGCGGTTCTTTTTTAGAAGTTATTGCCAACACCAGTCATGCCGAAAACTTACGTAGCATTCAAAAAACACATAAAAACCTGTCTTGGATAGAAAGCACCGATTCAACTGTTCTAGAGTTAGTTTCTCTAGTGAACGATCATATACTTGACTACACCGTCGTCGACTCCAATCAATTTCAACTCATTCGCGGTCAATTTCCCAACTTAAACGTTGCTTTTGATATTTCAAAACCTGAAAAAATAGCGTGGGCTTTTCCTCTTGGTGAAGACCACAGCTTATATAATGAAGCGGTTAAATTTCTCGCAGAACTTAAATCCACCGGTGTCTTAGAGCAGCTACAAGACAAGCACTTCGGCTATTCTAAACAATTAGATTACGTTGGAATTTGTACCTTCTGGCACCATGCTGACACTCGGCTCCCTAAGCTCATTAAGTCTTTTCATTTAGCTGCAAAAAAATATAATCTTGACTGGAAATTACTAGCGGCTGTTGCCTATCAAGAGTCTCACTGGAACAAACACGCTGTTTCGCCAACGGGTGTTCGCGGCATTATGATGCTGACTAAAGCCACTGCCAAACAAATGAACGTAACTAATCGATTAGACCCCGAGCAAAGCATTGAAGGCGGCGCACATTATTTATCAACTCGAATAAAAAAAATCCCTAAACGGATCGAAGAACCCGACAGAACATGGATGGCCTTGGCCGCTTATAATATTGGTTTTGGCCACTTAGAAGATGCGCGCATATTGACCCAACAACAAGGCGGCGACCCAGACAAATGGATTGATGTAAAACAGCGACTACCACTACTTGCTGAAAAGGAGTGGTATCAAAAAACAAAATACGGCTACGCACGTGGTAAAGAACCCGTCACCTATATTGATAATGTTCGCCAATATATCAAAATGCTTAAAAAACTTGAGCCTAACTCATTAAGTGATGAACAAAACAAAATTGATACCGACGCCACACTAAATATCGAGTTACAAGCGCTGTAACTCTCTTTTCATCCAATTTAAACCGTATTCAAAAACCTTTTCTTTCTCTGGTTCATGATGAAGTTCATGATAAAAACCTTGCCAGATCTTCAAACGGCATTGCTGACCGACGCGCTCAGCAAATATGGTACTCGCTGTATGACTTGTGATCGCATCAGCATCACCGTGCATCAACAAGACTGGAAAGTCCACTTCTGAGGCTTTTCGTAACAGTTGCTCGCCCTCACTTAGCATTTGAATGCCTAATCGAGCTGAAATCCGGTGATGAATTAAAGAATCTTCCGCTCGGCTTTTCAATATCTCTTTATCCCGACATAAGGCGACTTCGTTTATCTCGTTCGATAACGATAAAGTTGGCCACCCTGTTTGCACAAGTCGACCCAATAGTAATTTCCATTTAGCTGGCTCAAATGCAGGTTTAAACAAGGGTGAACTCAACACGACGCCTTTGAAACCAATTGGATGTGACAGCGCATATTGAATGCTCAGTGTTGCACCCAAGCTGTGACCGTAGATAAACCAGGGCTTGGCAACGTCAATATTTGATACTTCATCTATAAAACACTTAATATCCCGTATCATTTGTTGAAAATCAGCACTATGACCACGTTGACCACCAGACTTTCCATGCCCTCGCAAATCAAACGAAACAATCTCAACACCACAGGATGTATAGTATTCAACCATGTCTTTGTAGCGACCACTATGCTCGCCCAAACCATGAATTAAACACACCGTCATTATCGGCTCAACATCAGGCTGCCACCTAACGGCATGCATAGGCATTCCATCGTTAGCAAGCCACCTCTTTTCACTGTATTTTGCCATTATTTTCCTTGCGCTATAATCAACACAGTTGAAATAACATAGTAAGCCATCCTGATTAAGCTGATAACTGCCTTAACATTTCCTATAGCCCTTTCATTTACGCCTTTTTTTAAAAAACGCGCTTAATAACTCAGAACACTCCTTCGACAGCACGCCCCCTGTCCATTCAACATGATGGTTTGCATAACTAGCTTTAGTGAGTGATAGCGCACTACAAACAGCCCCCCTTTTTTCATCTAACGCACCAAACACAATGCGTTTAATTCGCGCATGTTGAATAGCCCCCAAACACATCACGCAAGGTTCAAGAGTGACAAAAAGGGTTGTATCAACAAGGCGGTAATTATCAAGTTGCAGACCAGCGTCACGAATAGCCACTATTTCAGCATGTGCAGTTGGGTCATTATTCTTTATAGGCAGGTTATAACCTTCAGAAATACACTCATTATCTTTGACGATAATTGCACCGACAGGTACTTCACCAACTTCTTCTGCTTTATGCGCTAAATTGATCGCTCTGCGCATCCAAGCCTCATCATTCATAAGCATTATTTATTCAGCAAAGGCCACATTGTTTCGTCCTGAATGTTTCACTGTATACATCGCTTTATCTGCCTTTTGTGTTAACACATCAATATCTGCGCCATCGTCTGGATAAAATGCAACGCCAATACTGGCACCAATCTGACAACTATCACCGTTGACCATTATGCTGTTAGAAACTGATTGAATAATATTCTCGGCAAGACTCCTTACCCCCTCATCATCCACTTGCCCTTCAAGTAACACAATAAATTCATCGCCACCAATACGAAAAACACTGTCAGATTTCCTAATGCAAGCAGCAATTCGATTCGCCGTTGTTTGCAACACCGTATCGCCAATACCGTGCCCATAGGTATCGTTAATAGGTTTAAATTGATCTAAATCGATATACAGTATCGCCAGTCTCGTTTTATTTCTTTGAGCAATACTAAGCGCATGTTCCGCCAACTCATAAAACACAATACGATTGGGCAATCCCGTTAACTCGTCTTTATGTGCTTGCTCAATAAGAATGGCTTCAGCTGCTTTCCTTTCCGATATATCTCTAATGGCAGCCGTCACTTCTACATTTTTGCCGTTCTCACTCAACGCGGTTTGCATCACAATGTCTGCGACTAAAATACTGCCATCACTTTTTAGCAATCGCACCTCACACCGACTAGTAGTTAAACGGCCTGTCTTATCAACTGCCTCCAATATTTCCGAAAAAACAGCTTTCGATTCTTTTACAAAAAACAAACTCGCTGGCTTTAAAAGGTAATGTTGTTGGTTGAAGCCAAGTAATTCAACCACAGACCCACTAACAAAAGTGGTCAGCGCTGTTTTAACATCAACCCCAATCACAATATCTGTCGTTTTTTCCATCAGATTATCGTAATAGTCTTCTCTACGAATAAGCCTTATTGTAGCAATACAAAAGCAAACAAAAATAAGCAAAACTGTTGCTGTTTGAATACTTCTTAAAAAAAAGGTCTCAGCCCTAGCCTTTTCTTCTAAACTAATGGTTAGTGCATTCATTAGGTTCAGTAGCTCTTCATCATGCTTAGCCAAGTCCTTCATCATCTGGTGGGAAAATGATGCTGAAACTGCTTGAGATGATAGAAAATAGCTTAATTCCTCATGCAATGGTCGCCAAATATACTGAGCGTCAAATAAGCGTTCTCTAGCATCTTCATCAACCAGCTTGTCAATAAATATGACCTCACCTGAAGCCGCTGTAGCCGTACCACCTTCACTAAAAGCATTTAATGTTTCATCAAATAAGGCAACTGCTTTAGCCAGTTTATCCATATCACCCAGAGGAACTGTCTGATGCTGCGATGAATTATGAATAAGAGACGCTAACTTTATAATTTTCTGCGATAACATCCGCTGTCGACCCGCGATATTGATGTTCTTAGCAGATACTTCAATTTGAGCAGTAACATAGTAGTTAATCGCCAACAACGCAAAATCTAAAAGCATGACCAACACTAATGGAAGCAACACTAACTTGTACTTTAGGAGCGTTTGATTCATATGTAACTAACCTACCACATCACTAACATAACCACTATAAATGCTACCAGTTTTATGTAAATCGAGCAGTTAGGCCGTTACTCTCATTCACTCATCGCCCAGAGAATCTTCTTATGCCATGCTACTAATAGTACGCCGAAAGCGTGATAGCGAAAGTGAAAACAGCACGACTCCGATCGCCGTAATGGCAAGAAATTGCGGCCAGACAGCGGCAAAACCAGCGCCACGATAGAGAATCGCCTGAGCAAGCATCACAAAGTGTGTATTCGGTGCAGCAAACATGACCAATTGAACTAGCTCCGGCATGCTCTCGCGCGGCGTCGAGCCACCGGAGAGCATCTGCAACGGCAGTAACACCAACATCAGTAGCAGAGCAAACTGTGGCATCGAACGGGCGACAGTGCCGAGGAAAATACCCATTGAGGTAGTCGCAAACAAATGCAATGCCGCGCCAACTAGGAATAACCCCAGTGAGCCTTGAATCGGCACCGACAGCCAGCCTTGCACAACCGCGGTTAATGCAAAGGCGGTAGCAACAAGTACAACCAGCCCCATTGCCCAGACCTTGCTGGTCATAATCTCAAAAGGCGTAACCGGCATTACCAGCAGGTGCTCGACGGTGCCGTGCTCGCGTTCGCGAATCAGCGCCGCGCCAGTAAGAACAATAGACAACATCGTCACGTTGTTGATGACCTGCATAATCGCACCAAACCACGACTTATTAAGCTGGGGATTGAATCGCGCCCGTAGCGCCAAGTCGACCGGCAACTCAGGCACCTCACGGTAGCGCTGCGCAAAGGTCTGTACTTCGTCAGCAACGATGGTTTGTATATATCGGCTACCGGTAAAGGCTTGGCTCATCCGCGTGGCATCAACATTAAGCTGAATCGTTGGCCGCCGCCCCGCTAGCACATCACGTTGAAAGTTCGGCGGAATATCCAGTGCAAAGGTGTCAAGGCCAGCATCCATGCGAGCATCCATCTGTGCTTGATCAATCACGTCAGGCGGAACAAAATACGGTGGGTAAAAAGCACTAACAATACGCCATGACAGCGGAGAGCGATCCTCGTTTACAACCGCAATCGGCGCCTTGTTGAGACTCTCCGGCATGGCCGTAGCGGCCGTGTAAACTGAAACGGTAAAGGCATAAACGATCAACACAAGCATAATCGGATCACGCACGACACTGCGCAACTCCTTAACACCAATGTGGAAAATATTAGCAAGACGCATGGACTATCGCTCCTGCTTCTTAAGCATTACGGCAGACAAGCCGATCAACACCGGCACAGCCAATACCAACGGAAGGAAAGACGCATGCAGGTCGGAAAAGTTCAACGCCTTTGAGAAAGTACCCCGTGCGATTGTTAAAAAATGAGTCGTTGGGTAAACCTCACCAATCATCCGCCCCATTCCTTCTAAAGATGACACTGGATCAATCATGCCCGAAAAATTGGCTGCTGGCAGGATGGTCAATACTGCAGTACCGAAGATTGCCGCAATCTGGCTGCGCATGAAAGTAGAGATCAGCAAACCCACCGCAGTTGCACAACCAACATAAAGCAGTGCCCCTATTGCTAAGGTCAGAAAGCTACCCTTCAGCGGCACACCGAAAACAGTCACCGCAAGCAGTGTCAGCAATAAAAAACTCAAAAAAGATAGCATCACATAAGGCAGCTGCTTACCCAGCAGAAATTCGAGCCGCGTTGTTGGGGTAACATAAAAATTGGTAATCGAGCCAAGCTCCTTCTCCCGGACCACGCTGAGCGCCGCGAGCATCGCCGGAATCAACATCAACAAAAGCGGAATAACAGCCGGCACCATAGCAACTAGGCTTTTAACATCTGGGTTATAACGGAACCGAGTCTCAATATTAACGAGACCTGCCAAAGCCTCAGCGTAGCCGGCTTCACGCGTCTTGGTCGCGAGCCACTGGGCATGAATCCCTTGCACATAACCTCGAGTAGTCTCACCTCGTGATGGCATCGCGCCATCAATCCAGGCACCAATCTCGACCTGTCGCCCCCTGGCGATGTCGCGCGCGAAGCCCTGCGGAATTTCAATGGCCAAACTGATATCGCCTTCGCGCATTCGCCGATCCAAATCGGCAACATTGGTAATCGGTGCTTGCTCAATGAAGTAGCGTGAGCCAGCAAGATTAAGTGTATAGTCGCGACTCATCGCCGTCTGATCTCGATCTAGCACCGCAAACGTAAGGTCCTCCACGTCTAGGCTGATGCCGTAGCCCATCACGAACATTAATATCACGCTACCGACCAATGCTAAGGTCAGCCGTATCGGATCACGGCGCAGCTCCAACCCTTCTCGTCGGGCATAACTGATCATCCGTCGAGAGTCGAACCAGCGCCGCCAACCCTTCGACTCAACGTGAGCTGTCGAGGCATTTATTGAATCGAGCGATGCTCTCTCATCTGCTTGTTTTTCAGCAGTTTCTGTCTCCGATGCTTCTTCTAAATGCGCCACAAACGCCTCTTCCAATGTCTCCACTCCCCGCTGCCTGATCAAAGCATCAGGCGTGTCAGTTACCAGCACCTGACCCGCATGCATCAGCGAAATACGGTCACAACGTTCAGCTTCGTTCATAAAATGGGTAGAAATAAAAATAGTCACACCATCATCACGCGACAGCTCAACCAACATACGCCAAAAAGCATCGCGCGCAACTGGGTCGACGCCCGAAGTCGGCTCATCGAGGATTAACATTTCTGGCTTGTGGATCATCGCCACCGCTAGCGATAAACGTTGCCTAAGACCAACAGGCAATCCACCCGGCAAACTATCCACTACGGTGGCTAGGTCAAAACGCTCAATCATGTCTTCCACACGTCGCGAAATATCAGCGGCGGGCACATGAAACAGCCGGGCATGCAGCGCTAAGTTCTGTCGTACCGTCAGCTCCGTGTACAGCGAAAAGAACTGTGACATATAACCAACGCGGCGGCGCGTTGCAAGATCGTGTGGGTCCACCTCTTGTCCAAACAGCCAAGCCCGGCCTTCGCTCGGCGGTAAAAGACCTGTCAACATCTTCATGGTCGTGGTCTTGCCGCAACCATTCGAACCTAGGAAGCCGAAAATCTCACCTCGTGGGACACGCAGGTTGACATGGTCTACCGCAGTAAAGTCACCAAATCGCATGGTCAAATCTTGCGCCTCAATCGCAGTATCCGCACCATCTTTCAGTCGCGGTGGTATGTCCACAGCACGATAGTTTCGTCGTTTGTCTTCTGGCAACAACTGGATAAATGCCGCCTCTAACGAATCCACTCCTTGACCCTGTAACAAGCCTTCGGGGCTATCACAAGCCAATACCTGGCCACCATACATCGCGGCTAACCAGTCGAAGCGAGCTGCCTCCTCCATATAGGCGGTTGCCACTAGCACACTCATGCCGGGGCGAGAGAAACGGATTCTGTCAATCAACTCCCAGAACTGGCGTCGTGAGAGCGGATCGACACCGGTAGTCGGCTCGTCAAGAATCAGGAGATCCGGGTCGTGAATCAATGCACAACAAAGGCCTAACTTCTGCTTCATTCCACCTGAAAGTTTACCTGCCGCTCTATCGAGAAACGACTTTAACCCTGTGGCTTCGGTTAACGCCTCGATTCGACGCGCCCTTTCGTCACCGTCATGCCCAAACAGACGACCAAAGAAGTCGAGGTTCTCACGTACTGACAGTGTCGCATAGAGGTTGCGCCCCAGGCCCTGTGGCATATAAGCAACCCGCGGCCCCACGCTTCGTCGGTGGCGCGCATTCGCCATATCACCGCTAAGTACCTCGACCTTACCATCTTGAACTGCGCGAGCGCCGGCAATCAGCGCCAACAAGCTCGATTTACCAACTCCATCTGGGCCAATCAACCCAGCCATACAACCGGCTGGAATATCAAGGTTAATGCCGTCAAGCGCATGCGCCTTCTTGTATCGTAAGGTGACGGCTTGCAAGCGGGCAACCGGTATAGCTAACTGATCGTGCTTATTCGTCTTTTCGCTGTTATTTTGATTCATTTTGGCAGCTTGACTTGCAGCTCAGGGGGCCAGCCTGCCTGCGAATCGAGCCGTACATAAGCCATACCGGGAAGGCCGGTTTTGACTTGGTAAAGATGTTTCCTGAGCAGTTGCGGGGCAATCTGCGCCTTAATTCTGAACATTAGCTTCTGACGCTCTTCTTCCGTTTCTACTGCCTTGGGAGTGAACTGCGCCACATCGGCAACAAAGGAAATCTTGGCTGGAACAACATATTGCAAAGCTGCATCTAGTACGAGCCTAGCCTCGGCACCTAAAGCGACACGTCCAGCTTGCTCGGTCGGTAAAAAGAAAGTCATATAAACATCTGCTAGATCGACCATGTTCAGCACCACGCCCCCCGGAGAAAGCACCTCGCCCGGCTGTGCAACACGGTATTGGATACGGCCATCACGCGGCGACTTCAGGACGCTGTCTTCGATATCTGCTTGAATGCGCTGGATGCCCGCTCGTACCGCTTCCACAGAAGCTTCTGCTCCAATAACATCAGATTTAGCTCGTCCTATAGCAGCTTGTGCGGCAGCCGCCTGAGCCTCAGCAGCACTTACGGCGGCCTTCGCGGCCTGAAAAGCGGCGCGGTCATCATCTTGCTGTGATACAGGCCCAGCCCCTTTCAATACTAACTCTTGCGAACGGATAAGGCGTTTCTTCGCGGCATCAAGCTCAGCCTTCCTCTGAGCAATCAATGCTTCGTTTGCCCGCTTCTCAGCTTCACGCTGGGTTACGTGGCTTTGTGCGGTTTCAATGCCGATAAGTGCACGTCTCAGTTGCGCTTCTTCCTCGCGCAGTTGCGCCTCTAGAACCGCCACATCCATCCTTGCCAGTTGCTGCCCAGCTTGGACAAAATCACCTTCGTTAGCCAAAATATCCTTGACCCGACCTGCGGTCTTAGCCGCAACGTCTATCTCTACCGCTTCGATCCGCCCATTACCTGCAGCAAAACCTTCTGGCAAACCCTTTGCTTGTGCAAGCCACCACAGCCAAGCAGCTAGGCCAATAACAACCGTAACAACGAGGGCCTGCAAAATTCTTACTCTTACGGGCCATTTCAAGCTTGGTTTATGGCTGGCCTTATTACTCATCTTTAAAACTCCTGCTGATCTTGTGGCATGTTGGTGTTACTTCACATAGCTTCCATAAAGGCCTGCATATATAAAGCTTTCTGCCAACCCTCGCTTATGTAGTGCTGTTCAATACAATGAGGGTGTAGCTATGGTCAAAATAGCATTTTTTTGCCACACGCTTTAAATAATATTAGGGAGTTGTCGATTTTTTGTGCCCTGTATAGCACTTTTGACACGGCATAGGCATTATTCACCCCCTAACTTAAGGACAAGAGTATCACGAATTATAGTGTTGAAAGAATTTGCCTAACACAGCTTAATAGCACAAGAAGTAAAGGTAACAAGCTGAATATTTTAAACTCATTCAGCCTGTTACCTATTTTCTGGAGTTATTCCCACTCGATTATTAATGAGGAGATTTTCTCTTTATTTTTCATTCAGTTAAAAACCATCATTAAGCCAATACCATGAAAAATACCATGATTAGAAAAAATTTAAAAAAAGTTATACTTATTTCCAGACCGTACAAAAAAACAACCAAAAATCATCAATTCGCTCCCAAAGAGACTCATCCATAGTTGTTAGTGGAATGAATTGGTAGACATGAGGGATTCAAAGCTCCTTGTCCGAAATAATGATCACCATAGTAATTATTTTTCCTATAGTGATCGCAATACCGGAAATTTTATTGAGTAATAACACATATACAGAATTCATCTCATTGATAATATCTGTAGTTACTGAAGTATTTGTTATCGCTGCCCTTTCAACAGTTTTCAAAACACTTCAAATTGAAGCAGCAGTTCAAAAAAGCCTTTAGCATGTTAAGGGCTTACCTAACAAGGCAAGCCCTCAATCGTTTTAATACCCGATAAAACTAGTCCTGATAAATAACCGACACAGAACCGTTAATTTTTGGCGTACTAACATACTTATTAGACTTCGCCTTTTGAGTACTGCCATTCCCAATCGCTAAATCCATTTTGTTGTCGTTATTGAAATAGCCTGTCGCCAGGGAAAATCCAAAGCGCATCCCTTTTCTAGGCAAATCAATACCGGGCAGGCTTGCTTCACTGAAGTAACGGTGGCCGTTATGCCTCAAGCCGGAACTGGAACCATAAAGCACTAGCACAGCGCCTGCATCGACAATCTGCTTTCCATTTCGCTTCAGATCTTCGCCAGGAATGCCCACAATCAAGTCATCATAACCATCATTGTTCATATCACCAGCGGCCAGCGCCGCGCCAAACAGGTCGCCCTTTTCCACCTTGCCACCTATATTTTTGGTTTTCTGATGAAAGGACGCATGCTTATGGGCCTCCATCATGGAAATGTTTGCCGCCGCCTTGACCAAACCACCTGAGGCAATATTGTTGTAACGCCCGTCGAAGCCATAAAGTACATGTACCATGCCCGCATTTTTAACGTCACCAATATCTTCTCCGGGTACACCAATGGCTAAATCATCAACCCCATCATTGTTAAAATCACCTACGGCCAGTGCAGCGCCAAACCGGTCACCTGCTTCGCGTCCACCAGAAATTCCTTTAAGATTCTGATGGACCTGCTCATTGCCAAGTAGCGCAGGGCCACCCTCATTCAAGGTTGTTTCATAGGCATCCCCATAAATAATGTTAACGGCACCGGCATTGGCCTTATTGTCCTTGCTGGTGAGCTGATTACCCAGAGCCATATCACCAGGCACGCCCACCGCCAGGTCAGCAGTGCCATCGCCATTAAAGTCACCGGCTGCCAGCGCTTTGCCAAAATACTCGTTTTTCTTGCGCTTGCCCTGCAGATTACCCTGACTCCAGGCGGTATTATTAAAGTAGGTAAAGCCCTCGGCGCAATAATCAAAATCCTTGTTAACATCCCTCATCAACACATTTACGCCACCGGCGTCATCGTGTTTGCCAACATCCTCGTTTGGTGCACCAATGGCCAGATCCATACCACCATCATTATTGAAGTCGCCAACGGCTAAGGCATAACCTACACGGTCATATTTCTCTTTTTTGCCAATAATGCCGAACCGTCCCTGATGGAAATAACTCATCGGCGTGTAATCAACAGTACCTCTTACACAGCTGCCTCTCTCACTAAAACCAACAAAGTTAACCATACCCGAATTGGTAATATCCTTAAGGTCTTCACCTGGCACTCCCACAAAGAACTGGCTGTTGTTAAGCCCCGCTACCACATGACCAAACCGGTCGCCATTTTCAGGCGCTCCCTTTATATTCCAACCATCCTCTTTTTTTCCTTGATAAAACTTGGTGACGGCATCATGGCTGAGGTTGCCATCCTCAATTTTGATTTGGTACACCGCACCCGCCGCTTTGCCATTGATTGTGCGTTTTGGCGCACCAATCAACAGTGACTTTCCGGAGGCTGACAAGGAGTAACCAAACTCAGAACTCACCTGTTCGGATTCACCAATATTAGTTAAAGTAAAAGTTTCCCCGGTGCTGGCATTTAAATCAGCGAGTGACATCGGGGATGCCAATAACAGGCCGCTTGCTACCATCAAAGAATTAAAAGTTTTCATTGTTTTCTCCTTTCCAGCCACTGGCTTACCATTCTTCTTCATCACTATCATCATCGTTTTCTTCTTCAAACTCTTCTTCACTATCACCGTCTGTATCCTCAGTTGAGCCTTCGTCTTCAGCGCCACCGGGGGTTAAGCTGTAGTTCCCACTCTTCTCATCGGCAAAGGCACGCGGATCATCCTGAGTCACTGGCATTAACGCATACTTAACGGGCCCCAAAATGCTGGCAACACTAACTGTTAAGGTGCCATCAGAACCTAACTGAGCATTCCACTCGCCAACCAATGGCAAATCTTCGCCACGATACTGCCCGGGCCCAACTCGTTGGATATCTTTAATCACCACCATCAGTGGCTTAATTTCCAAAACAAACATATGCAACCAGGAATCAACCGCATAGGCCCGCCCGCCTTGAATACGAATACGTTTACCAATGGTGTTGATCACCCATTCACCATCAACAGGGCTGGCCTGAGTTTGCGGCACCGTATGGGCCATTGGCAGGAAGGCGGGGATTTTGGGAATCTGCCCGCCCAGCGGATTAGCCTGCCCGAGCGGCGCCCATAAACAGCACAGCGTGATACACATAGCCAGCAGTTGGCTGACACGTGAAAAACAAGATTTTTTTATCAATTTATTGTTGTGTTGAGCGTTCATCGGATCGATTCTCCGTATTGGTTTAAAGCCAGTTTAGTGATTAGGTGTTGAGATTGTTATGGGGGATTTACCCCATTCGTTGTTCTTAGTTTTAGTTTTCTTCTTTATCTTCAGACTGCTCAGCCTGAACAAGAACGCCATTAAACAAAATCGTTTGCGAGCTATTCTCCACAATGGCAAAGGCAAAGGGGCGGTCAATCAGGATGTCACGACGAGGAAAACTTGGCCCGACCGAAGTCTTTGTGATACCCGCGATCATGGTGACTGCAGCCGCCTTCACGCCCTTCTCGTCCAGCTCAATTTTTGTATCCTGTTTGATCAAACCCACTGCAGTGTCAACAACTGCAGGAGCGGTTTTCTCAACATCCACCATGGGTGAAAAGTTGGCACTTTTTAAATACAACGGCAATAAGCCGAGATCCGCAGTAATAGCCGACTGTTTCATCATAGTGACCGTGTCGGCGAAAGAGAAACTCGGCATGCGTATTGAGAGCTCATAGAGTTCAGAGCGGTTCTCAAGTGTTTCGACGACAACCGATGGCATGTCAGCCACCGCCTCTTCAACCAGCCAGCGTTCAAGGTTTTCCTCGTCATCGCTTGGCGCATGGATGATAAAAGAGTATTTATAACCCACAAAGGGTAAACTAAAAGCAAGACTGCCATCCTCCCGGTCCAGCACCCGACCTTTAACTGCACGCGCACCTATCCCCTCGGCTGGCTGAGTATCGCCATCCAACCCCGTAAATTGATAGTTATCCCTGGCGCGTAATTTATACATCGGCTTTGCCCAGCTACCCTCAAAATAGGCAGCATTCATAACCAGCCATTGGTAGGACCTCATGGCTTTGTCATCGACGACTTCAGGTATGAGCCCATGGGTTTTTTCATCCGCCCACTCATTAACCTTCTCTGAGGCACCAGTCGCCAAAAAGTCTATCGACTGCGCAGAAGCATCATAGTAAGTGGATGAGTCCCGCTGAAATTTCTCAGCAAAAACAAAGGGCTTGCCGTTGCTTGTGCCATTAGTCGACCAAATGGAGTTGGCCAGGTTGAATGTGCCTGCCCCTTCACTATTCGCCGCAACTGGCGATTGCAGAGCTTGAGCCAGAACAGGCGTAATTGCGGTAACTTCCGCATCAGCATCCTTCAACAACAGGGATTGAAGCAAATCATTGGTATCCCCTGCAGCACCACCCTTGAGAACACTCAACGCATAAAACAGCGATACGGAGGAAACCATCGCATTTTGCAGGCCATCCTGTTGCAGCTTTGAGGATAAAAAATCACGGCTCAGCGCATTTAACTGTGTAGCGACCTGTAACTCTTTTGGTGAGTTTGTATGAAGGACGTCTGTGGCTGTGGCTGAGTTTGCCACCAGGGCCAACGATGTTGCCAAAACCGATGTCGTTAAAACTCTGTTAAAAACATTCATAACAGCACTCCTCTAGCTGTTTGTGGTTACTGTTAGCGAATCGTGAGAGGTCTCCGCCCGGCGCATAGATACAGAAACCGATGTGCCGCGGCCCGGAATAGAGTTAATGGCGAAGGGCATATCACCTGCGATACAAAGCTCCTTCACAATACCCAGCCCCAAACCGTGACCGTCGGAGTCAGCCCCTTTATTGAGGGGTGTCAACGCATCGCCCAATACCTTCTCACTCATGCCACGGCCATTATCATACATCTGAAAAACAACCTGATCACCCCGGCTGCGAAAGGCCAGCAGGATACGTGTTGCACCGGCATGTTTAATGGCATTGGAAATCAGGTTATTCATAATTCGCAGTGTCGATAGAGGATCGACGCTCACCAGATGGTCGGGGCACCTCAGCGTCAACTGTATGCCTCGTTTCTCAGCATCACCACTGAACATTTGCAGTAGGGTTTTGCCAAACAACGAAGTGGACACAGCTTCTTGCTTTGATTGCTCAGCCCTGTCGGAAACATCCACAGATGACTCTCTAACCCCCTCGTCGATATAGGAGTGGGCGAGGCTGGCAATATACTCAACTGCCTGTGAGAGTCTCTCATCGCCACCGGTTGTTTGTTGCACCTGATCAATGGCAATGCGCAGTGCAGAAATGGGCTGCTTGAGGTCGTGGGAGACGGTTGCCAACCTTAACCGGTGCTGCTCCGCTGCCGATACCGCAGTTTGATAATCCTGCTCGGCCTGTAGTAATTCCAGTTGCAGCTCAGCCTCATTTTTCACGGCCTCGATGGCGCGACGCTCAGCCTGCTCTTTTTGCCGTGCACTGATAAAAGCTTGCCAAATCACAATGGTCATCGAGAACCCAGCTAACAAAATCAGCACCAGCCGATTCACCAGGTTCAACTCCGATTGGCTAAAGCCAGCATATGAAAAATGGACCAAATAACTGCCCACCGCAAACAAGCCAACCACCCAGGGAAACAGGCGAATTACCCGGCCAAGGTAGCGGTCCTCTGAAGGCCAGCTCAAGGGCGGTAACACCTGCCCCAGCACCATACCTAAGAAAAGAATGTTGACGGGCACCCACATGGTCACCAGGGAAATTTTCCCCAGCCAGAAATAACAGCTCAATGGGAACAGCGCAGACACCGCCGCCAACGCAAAGAAGTAATTGGCGTACCGCCCAAGGGCGTGCGTTTTATCGAGCCGAATGGCAATCATCCAATAGCCGTATGCAGCGACGCTTGCAGTCAGCAAATACGGAACAACCCAGGTGACAAAATCACTTTCGCCAATCAGATACGCAAGTGTTCCATCCATGCCCGCTATATTAACCGTCAGTAGGAAGGAGAACAGCACGTAGACCAACCAGTAATAGGCGCGGTAAGCGACAATGATGACCGTCGAAAAAAGTACGCCACTGACCATTAAGGTATAAAAAAGAGTATCCCAATGGGTCAGTACAGGATTTTCAGTTAACGCCCAGATATTCGAACAACAAAACAGACCAACGCCTGCCAGCACAAACCGCAGCAATTGAGATTTTCCTGTCATTCGTCTAGCGCTGCTTACAAACATCAGAGTTCTCGCTTCCTAGTTGGTAAGCCATTGTCACTGCTGTTTCATCCACAGTTAATGGGGTCTATACCCCATTAACATCTATTAGTCCGTCCTTAAGCGACCGGGCTAATAGCTGGGCAACGGAGTGAACCTCTAATTTGTTCATCAAACTGGTGCGGTGTTTATCGACCGTTTTGGGACTGATAAAAAGCTCTTCAGCAATTTCTTTATTGGTTTTACCCGCCACAATCTTATTAAGAACCTGTCGCTCTCGATCAGTTAAAGCAGTCACCTGTTGGCCCTGTTGAATCAGCTCAAGAAACTCAGGCGCAACATATCGACCACCTTGTAAAATTAAAGGCAGCTTGTCTCGCATTTGATCAACAGGAGAGCCTTTACTGAAAAGGCCTTCAACACCGCTTTCCACAATACTGGCAAGCAGGCCCGGCGCATTGATGCCCGTGAAGACGACAATTCTGGAATCCGGACTCCAGCGCCGAATATCGTGAATAATTTCAGCACCGCTGACCAGCGGCATGGAGATATCAAGAAAAATGAGATCAGGTTGATGAGCCTTAACGGCAGCAAGGGCCTCGAGACCGTTTTCAGCAAGAGCAGCAACCTGGAATGAAGTACTCTTCTCAGATGTAAGGCTTGTTAATAGGCTCTCAATCGCAGTACGAATGATTTCGTGGTCGTCAGCAATTACAACAGAGACAGTGTGGATCTGAGCCATGCATTAGTACACCGTGTTAAAACCAGCCATTGTAACGCTACATTCAACGATTCAATCCGGGTAAGCGAATCACCGCAGTTTCAAATCATCAAAGGTATCAGCTTACCTTCTGCACCGTTGTTGTCCATTGAAAATAAATCCTAACACAATTCGAGTATAGGAGGCATTAAAACGCTTTCGTACTGCCGCTGCCAGCCAGTACCAGTCACTCCCACTCGATTATCAATAAGCCTTTTTTATCTTTTATTTTCAATGGCTTATTTTTCTGCTAAATGATAATACCATAAAAAATACCATGCTAAACAATTTTCTTTCAAAATTTAATTCAAGTGCATGTATTTTCTCAATCTGAATTCTCTCCTCGCACCTAAATTGGCGCTTTTTTAGTCACACCAGTGATAATCAAATTAGTGTCAACAGACCCTAACAACTTCCACCGTTAATTGACTTCTATCAATCCGACAAAATCCAAGCCGTTCATAGAACGGGGCATTCCAGGGAATATCGCTAAATGTTGTCAATGCTACTTGCGGTAACCCTTCTCCCCGCACCCAGCACACGACTCTTTGAATCAGTGCTCATCCAAGGCCCTGACATTGATGCTCAGGCCCCACGTCAACTTCCACAATAAACGCGGTGTCGGCCTCCCGTATCACAACGATAAAGCCGACCGGTTGCCGCTCCTGTGTCAGTGCAATCCAAAGATTCCCCTGTTGCATGGCTTCAATCAGCTGCCCCAGCGGCACCACACTCACCCTTTCTTCAGGTGTAATAACATGGTCGGGAAACAAGTCTTGCGGCAGAACGCTCGATAGACGCCAGCTTTACAAGGTCGTCTTCACGCGCTTTTTCAATCGTGTATTGATTCATAAAACACTACTTCAGTATTTCTGGCTGCTCATTCAAAATCTGCCACACACCACCAGCACTACTGATTCAGACATTTTTTTGTTAAGCGCTTCAGTTCCGGAAGAACATCCGTCTCGAACCAAGGATTACGCGACAGCCAGGTATAGTTGCGTGGCGAAGGATGCGGCAAGGCAAAATATTCCGGAAGATTCTCGCGCCAACTCTTTACCGTATCGGTCAAGGTTCTGCCCCTACCAGCCAAATAATATTGCTGTGCGTATTGACCGATCAGGAGCGTCAACTGGATCTCTGGCAGACAGGCCAGTAATTCGGCATGCCATCGCGGTGCGCATTCCGGGCGCGGCGGCAGGTCGCCCGAACGCCCCTTGCCCGGATAACAAAACCCCATGGGCACAATCGCCACTTGGCTTTCGTCGTAAAAAATCTCCTGGCTTACACCCAACCAATCTCTCAGCCGCTCACCACTGGGGTCATCCCAGGGGATTCCACTCGCATGCACCCGTGCTCCCGGGGCCTGACCGATAATCAACAGGCGCGCTCCCTCAGCTGCCCGGACAACAGGTCGAGGGGAATGCGGCAAATGCCTAACACACAACTCGCAGTTTCGCGCTTCATTGAGGACATCGACCAGCTGAATGTCAGTCACCTTAAATTCCTGAGAGTCATTTCTTTAGTTCGGGAACCATTGATCACAACCACATCGATCTCGTTATTAACTTACTATTTTCAAACTCAGCGCGGAATTTTTATTCCGTAGAAAATCATACAGCCGAGATGGATAGTCCGGCATGACGGCTATTCGCACTGACTCCCGAGCTGCCAAATGTCGCCTCCATTCAAGCACCTTTGGACAGTACTCGAAAAAACCGAATTCATCGATCTGCTCGAATACATCGAAATAACGAAAAACCGGCCCGAAGAATGCGTCCACCATGGAAAACCTGTCACAGGAGAAATAAGGCACGGAAGATAGTTCGCTTTCCAGGCGTTGAAACTGAAGGGCCAGCGCATCACGCTTTTGGCTCAACACCGCGTTATCGGATGCCGAATAAAATCCCGCTATGTTGTTTAAAATACTGGAACTGAATTCCATCCAGGATCGATGCTGCGCCCTCGCCAATGGATCTTCCGGGTGCAGGGCGCGAGGGTAGGCTTCTTCCAGATACTCACAAATCACTGCGGATTCAAACAACGCCCGTCCTCCCACATCCAGGACCGGTGTTTTTCCCAGCGGGGAAATCTCCAAGAACCATTGGGGCTTGCTGGCAAGATCGACATCGCGACGCCGATGAGCGATGCTCTTCTCCGCCATGACTATCGCCACACGCTGGACGTAGGGACACAAGGTATGACTGATTAGGCTCAACTGATTATCCATTGATAACTCCTTCACTCTTCGTGACTATTTTCATGCCTAGTCTTGAGAAGACACATCGCAGCTGGCGCCGAGCGCTATAGCATTTACTCGAGGAAAACGCTACTTATTAGAAGATTCCACTGCTAGAAATAAACCTGAACACAACCCTTTATTTCAACGTGGGATACCCTTCAATAAACACCCAATCCTTTTCCTTTGCCGGGGTGTGACAACCCTGACATGAAAGAGCAAACCCCTTGGAGATATTTTTCTCTGGCAGCACCTTGGCAGTAACATTCTCATCGTCACTACTATTTTCAAACAATGCCCAACCCCAGCCATTTGCCCAATGAGGGTTTCCCTTAAAACGGCCTTTGCTGTCTTTTACCATTACAAACCAGATGTTGATATCACCCGCCCATTGAGCTTGACCTGTAGTTTTAAGACCTTCCTCTATTGTTCGCACCTCCTTCACTATCACCGCGCCATCAGGGAACTGGCCAGTTTTGTGGTAGTACTGTACGGCATCGGGTTGCATATAAACATCATGAAAGCCGTGGCCGGGTGCTTTGGAGTCATCAATCAGCCATGAGCCAATATGGCTCCATTGGCTGCGGTAGTTCTGCGGTAATGTAATGTTGCCGGATTGATCGACTACCATGCCATAGGCATCAGGCTCCATAGCCTGAGCGTATGTGAAAAATGACAGGGTAGCGAATAGAATATAAAACACTTTCATGGGAAGCCTTTTTAAAAAAGCCCCGTATAACCGGGGCCAGGTAAATGGATACAGAAAGTTAAATCAGGCAACTTCCTGATTAACCAAATCAACCACAGGAAAGTCGATCTCGGTATCCGCCAGATGGTTGATGTAGTTGGTCAACAGGTTAAGCGCCACATTCGCGATAATTTCTACCATTAATGCGTGGGTTAGACCTTGCCCTGCGTAAGCATTAAAGTCTTCATCCGGAATAACACCTCGCGATTCGACCACATCGCGGGCAAAAGCAGCAATAGTATGATTAAGGGCTTCGCTGGCGCTGCCGTTTCTGGCTTTGACAATGTCGTTTTCCGAAAGCCCAGCACCTTTGCCCATGAGGCTGTGGGCACTGAGGCAATACTGGCACTGGTTATACTGGGCAACGGCCAGGGCGACGATTTCCCGCTGCTTGGCGGTAAGTACACCGTTGCTCAGGTTGTCACTAAAACCCAGATAGCTGTTTAGCGCAGCAGGTGCATGTGCCAGAGTTGCAAATAGATTAGGCACCATACCCAGTTTTTTGCCAACAGCATCCAGTGTGGTGGAAGTTGCGGCATCCAGTTCGTGATTTTGAAGCGGTTTGATACGTGGCATAAAAATATCCTTTCATCAGGTTTGGTTAAATTGCTAGTAAATAATAGGGATTATTATTGGACTTTATATCACTTTTAGTTTATAAAAATTACCATTACGTATTATTTTATAAGAGAATCACGCCATGAAGACTTGCTCCCTTGATCGACTGGCCAGTATTTTTGAACGTTTTTCACTGCGTGCCCATGTGTTCAATACCGGACCTTTATGCGCGGCATCCAGCTATGACCACGAAGCCGGACGTGGTCATATTCATGTGCTCAAGCAAGGCGCGATAAAGGTGGAAACCCCTGCAAAACCGTCCATGATTATTCGCGCTCCGCATTTACTGTTTTACATGAAGCCAATCACTCACCGGTTGATACCGCTCGTTGAAGAAGGTGAAGTCATTACCGTATGCGGCGAAATTGATTTTGGTGACGGATTGGAAAACCCGGTGTTACAGGTAATGCCGGGGTTGATTCCGATGGAGCTGACTGGCAATGAGCACCTTTCTGCCATTCTCGATTTGTTGTTCGAAGAGGCCTTCAACCCAGGCTGTGGCCGTCAGACGGCACTGGACAGAATTTGCGAACTGCTGGTAATTCAGTTATTGCGTATCAGCATGAATGATTCGCCAAACCAAATCGGTTTGCTGGCAGGCCTTGCAGACCAGCGTTTGGCAAAGGCTCTTACCTGCATTCACAAGGAACCCGCCAAATCCTGGACGCTAGAACAGCTTGCCAATATGGCAGGCATGTCCCGCGCCAGTTTTGCGGTGAAATTTCGCGATACTCTGGGCATGACACCAGGGGATTATCTGGGCCACTGGCGTTTGGGTCTTGCCAAAACATTGCTCAAAAAAGGCAGGCCAGTTTCGCTGGTGTCTGATGAGGTGGGCTACAGTAGCGCCGCCGCCTTCACCCGCGCCTTTGCCGGGCGTTTTGGTCAGACCCCCACTTCATGGCTGAAACAAACTTGGCAAGGGCAGGCTGATGTAAGGCATTCATAACTTTGCGGTATGAACAACGACAATGTTTGCCCCGGAACAGTATTTTCCACATATTGGTCACTCTCTGAAAAGGTCGCCCTGTACGTAACAGTCTCAATTCCTGACAAGTTAGTGGCTCCTGGCTGAGATAATGTTTAAGGCGTATCAGGTGATAAAAATCTGCTACCCGAAGTTTAGCCGAGAGCCAACAACCCGGTGAAAACCACGATACTTTTTTTTCACTGGGGCAGTACGGCCTTATCAAAGCTGCACCAAAGTCGATAAACACCATCCCACGCTGTGGGTGGAGTATCAGGTTTTTTCGCCGCAGGTCGTTATGAATAACACCTGCCCTGTGCATGGTGAGCAGAAAATCTATAGCCTCAGTGTAAACGCCCTCATACTGAAACCAAGATTCATTGGAAGGATGGCTACCCTCAATATATTCCATGACAAACCCGTAAGGTTCAATAACCTTCACCAATCTCGGAACATGAGCGGAGCCTTGTAACCGCTGTAACGCGCGAATTTCTCGTTTTACCAAAATTCTTACCACGGGTTTCAGATAGAAAGGTGCAGTTGAAAAATCTTTGATGACAACCTGCTGATCGCCGTATTTTGCTATATAAACATTGGCTTTTAATCGCTTGCCCGGAGACAGACAATGAACAGGGAATAAAGGTTTGCCCCAAGTATTAGTGACAGGCATTTTTAGGCTATCCTACAGATGATTTACGTAGACAGATAAAACATAAAGCAGGCTTCTCCAAATAGAGTAGGAAGAAGCCCTTAAGGGTGTTACTCCGTGGCTGGCGCAATCGCTACCAAACGGGCGTTTTCGATACGGACTTTGTCGCCTGGCTGCCACTGCTGGTTAGGTGACCGAATGATGGTTAATGAGCCATCGTCTTTTTTCACCTCATAAGCTCGGCCCGTAACACCGGAAGCCTGATGAATTTTTCCGCCGGCAAACCAGCTTATTCCACCGCCTGCCAGCGCACCAGCAGGCCCGCTAATGGCACCAATCATAAAGCCTAGAGCCCCACCAAAAATCTTGCCTGGCTTGGTATCCGGCAGCTCTTTAATCACAGTGTCTGCATGGCAGGACAAAGCAAAGGACAAAGAGATAACAAGGGTTAATCGAGCGATATTTTTCATAGTCTAATTCCTCAACAAATTCAAAACTGGGTAGTAACTTGCAAACACCATATCTTTATGCGCATGGGCTGTATGACAGGCTGCACATGCTTCTTCAGGCGCAGCCATGGCAGACTTTTCATAAGCAGGTGCGTGGTGGCCAAAGTTAAAGAACCCCCAGCCATTGGTTTTTGCAAAGCGGGAGCTGTCTTTCACCATCACATCCATGCCGTGGGCTTGACCGGCAAAAAAGCCACGTCCCGATGGCGCGTTTTTTGAGCCATCCTTATAGTCAGGCTTTTGCAACAACAACAGCAAAACACCACCAGCAGTACTTAATGCCGCTAACGATATCCCCATGCTCGACAACAAAACATTCCCAAATAGGGCAAACACTAATAGAACGACTGTTGCGATCATCGTTCCACGTATTGCCATCAAGCGTCGTTGTTGTTTGGTGTTTTCTGCCGTTAGGACAGCAAACATTGCGGCCACATCAAATGGGCCAATCGTTGCAAATAAAGTCGCTAGTGCAACTGCAGCCGTCTCAGTTATCATTAGCCATCAGGATTTTTGCTGGAGCCAGCACCACCCACCGTCGATAAGTATGAGTCATCCTTTTGATGGCGATTGTTATCAATCTCGGCGTAGCTTAAGGCGTCTTTGAGGTGTTCATAAGTGTGCTGTTTATAGGAATACAGTGTTTTCGTTTTGCTGGTAATCCCATATTCGGCCATCAATTCACTGTCAGTCTTGTTCATGAGAATCTCTTAAACTATTAATAGGGTTGACCACTGCCGATATTTTCTGTCAAAGCCAATACAACTATCTTGATACAGGGCCGGCTTAGACTGGCCAATTGGAATTATTCTTATCTGCTTTCTTCGTTTTCTTTGCCAGCTTTCTCTCTTTTGGCGTCATGGTGGATTTTTTCTTACTTTCTTTGTTGCCTTTTCGTTCCTTGCTCATAACCTTGTCTCCGATGATTGATTAGTACTTCACTCGTTCAATTCAAATACCCATTAAGAAGTGTCGATTGGTTTTCGAACATGATTCTCTGTCTTTCTCTCGACGTGAGTTTCAGGAGTGCTTTTTTTATCTGCCAAACGTTTTTCTTTACGCAATCGTGATTGATCAAGCATTTTTACCCACTCATCGGAGCGACGTTGCCATTCTGGATCATTTGCCATTGAAAACCTCTTTGCGTTGCGCAGTTTTTCCCTTAGTAAAAAAGTCGGTATCTAAAGAGTCAGTGATAAACTGCTTAATACTTCCTATCGAGCTGCAACCTTTATTCCGAAGGAGTATTGGTGGTAGGCTTCATACCCTTTAAAAATTTAAACAAGTCACTGTCAGTAGATAACACGAGGGTTGTGCTCTCACCGATCATCGCCGGATAAGACGCCATGGTGCGGGTAAATTCATAGAATTCCACGGACTGTGGGCTTTGATTGTAAGCCCGCGCATATATTTCCGTGGCTTTGGCATCCGCCAGCCCGCGAATTTCTTCGACTTTTCGATAGGCTTCGGATTGTATTTTATTTAAGTCACGCACTCGATTACCGCGTATCCTTGCGGCTTCGCCATTACCTTCAGAAAGAAAACGTTCTGCTATCTGCCTACGTTCGCTAATCATGCGGTCGTAAATTTTGGGTCGTACACTTTCGTTATAATTAATGCGCTTAAAGCGGATATCCAGTAATTCGATACCAAATACACCCACCTTTTCTGCGGCAGCCGAAAATATCTCCTGCTCAACCAACTTGCGTCCTTTCTCAATAGGAACCAATGCGCCGATATTGGATTTCTGCTCTGGTAATGACGCTGTCGATGACGTTGTTGATGATGACAAAAGGTCATCGCCAAGTACGGTGGTATCAAGAAGTGGCACTCGATCTTTAGACGTACGAATAATTTCAATCAATTCGTGTTTGGCGACGGCATTTCGAGTTTCGCTGCCGAGAATATCGTCTAACCTTGATTGCGCACTGCGCTCATCCCGCAAACGCAAAAAATACTGTAGGGGATCAACAATCCGCCAACGAGCAAAAAGGTCAACCGAGATATACAGTTTATCCTTGGTCGGCATATCCGAAGGAGGACCATCCCACTCAAGTACACGCTTATCAATAGGGTTAACTTCCTGGATAAAAGGGACTTTAAATTTGAGACCTGCTTCTACAACAGGCTCGCCTACAGGCTTACCAAATTGAGTAATAATCACCTGTTCAACTTCATCGACTGTGTAAACCGAGCTCACTAATACAAACCCACCAGCAACTAGAAGTAACAACACTACAAACTGCTTAATGTTTTTCATCGTTGTACCTCCTTCTGGGCGTCTAGATTGAGTAACGGCAACAGACTACGCATCTCATCATCCACCAGAATTTTTGATTGGATACTCGGCATCACATTCTGCATGGTTTCGATATAGATGCGACGGCGAGTCACTTCAGGTGCTTTACGGAATTCGGTAAATAGCGCATTGAATCGTGCTGTATCACCTTCGGCTTCATTAATACGCTTAAGTCGGTATCCATCGGCTTCACGAATGCGTTGATCTTTTTCACCTTCCGCTAACGGAATGACTTTGTTGTATTCACGCCGCGCTTCATTAATGAGTTTTTCTTTCGACTGCTGCGCCTGATTCACTTCATTAAATGATTCTTGCACAGGCTTGGGAGGATTGATGTTCTTTAACTGCACCTGATCAATACTGATTCCCATCACATACTTACTCGACAGTTCCTGCATCTTGACCAGCGCATCGATTTCAATTTCTTGTCGACCAATGGTGATAACTTCATCTACAGTTCGATCACCCACCACTTCGCGCATCACAGACTCGGACACATAACGCAGCGTTTCACCGGGATCACGCACTTCAAATAAAAATTTGACCGGGTCTGATATGCGGTATTGAACGACCCATTCAACTAAGGCAGCATTTAAATCACCTGTAACCATCTGCGTTTCGCGCCCCCCATTGCGAGCCCCCTGATAGGGATCACTGGCACCTGGCGTTGCAAATCCAAATTCCTGTTTTAATTGGCGTTTGACAGGAACAGTCGTTGCCTTATCAATGCCAAGTGGCAGTTTGAAGTGCAATCCAGGTGGCACTTCTTTTAAATACATACCAAAACGCTGCACGACAGCCACAGAGTCACTGGGCACGGTGTAATAGGATGACCAAATACTCAGACCAACAATAATCAGGATAAAAAGTGCCAGCGTCGCACTGGGACTACCGCCAGGCAATAGCCGCTTCAGGGAATCTAATCCGCGCTTTATGAGCAATTCAAGATCGGGGGGTGTTTGAGACTGGGATCCCCAAGGACCTCCAGGGTCATCATTATCTTGGGACGGCATGATATGTTGCCTTTAGGTAGGAATGGATAAAGTTATCCATTCCTACCTAATATGGGGGTTACACAGTGCGATTACAAGTGGCAAGTGGCAGTATTTGTGAGACACTCTAGTCTGACAATGAGTCTCTTTCATACCTCTGGACTGACAGCAGCCAAGATTCTGTGCCATCGATTTCTATTGTAGATTTACCCACCCTAATACCATTGCAAGTACTGTTCGTGATGCTCCGATGACTGGAAGGCGCAGCGGCCCCTTCAGCTCTCGTTTGAAGCCATTAATAAGCAGGTCGTGACTTTCTGGATTCTTTAAATACTCCATATTCTAAATTGAACAGACTCGGTCAATAGCTGTTATTTAACTCATTGATTTATTGGGCCAATAGCATGATTTTGAAAGCCCAGAAATACACAAAAAAAACCCTTAAAATCAATATTTTATGTGCCTTCAATACCATAAAAAAAAACATTGATAATGCAGAATAACTTGTTAACCAGATTTATTTTTTACTTATATTTCAAATAGTTAAGAATACCGGCTACTCCCACTCGATAGTCGCGGGTGGCTTTCCAGAAATATCGTAGGTAACGCGAGAAATACCCGATATTTCATTAATAATACGGTTCGACACATGTCCTAAAAAGTCATAAGGAAGCTGCGCCCAACGCGCTGTCATAAAGTCGATCGTTTCAACTGCACGTAATGCAATAACATATTCATAGCGCCGACCATCACCAGTAACACCCACTGATTTAACCGGTAAAAACACCGCAAATGCCTGACTAGTTTTATGATACAAGTCGTGTTTATATAATTCGCTAATAAAGATGTCATCGGCCAGACGCAATAAATCTGCGTATTCTTTTTTTACTTCACCTAATATTCTTACGCCAAGGCCTGGACCGGGAAACGGGTGACGATAGACCATATCCGATGGTAAGCCAAGCTCCACCCCAATTTGCCGAACTTCATCTTTAAAAAGCTCACGTAAAGGTTCAACCAGCTTTAACTTCATGTCTTTTGGTAAGCCACCTACGTTATGGTGTGACTTGATAAGATGCGCCTTACCGGTTTTAGCCCCTGCTGACTCAATAACATCCGGGTAAATGGTGCCTTGGGCCAACCATTTTGCATTGGTTAACTTTGCTGATTCTTCATCAAAAATTTCAACAAATAGATTACCAATAATAATTCTTTTCTCTTCAGGGTCAGAAACACCTTTTAATTTATCAAGGTAGCGTTGTTCGGCATTAACACGTATAACATTAACCCCCATGTGTTCAGCAAACATGGCCATTACTTGATCCCCTTCGTTTAAACGAAGCAAACCCGTATCAACAAATACACAGATCAGCTGTTGACCAATCGCCTTATGCAATAACGCAGCAACAACAGAAGAGTCAACACCACCCGATAAACCTAACACCACTTGTTCGTTACCAACTTGTTCGCGAACAGATTCAATACTACTGTCAATAATGTTTTTGGACGTCCACAATGCCTCACACTGACAAATATCCAAAACAAAGCGACTTAAAATTCGCCCTCCTTGTTTTGTATGCGTTACTTCCGGGTGAAACTGTAGGCCGTAAAAATGTTTATCCTCATCAGCCATACCTGCGATAGGAGCGCTTTCGGTGCTTGCCATCAATTTGAAACCTTCAGGCAGCTCAACCACTTTGTCGCCGTGGCTCATCCACACATCCAACATGCCATAACCCTCTGGCGTGGTATGGTCTTCAATATCTCTTAATAACTCTGTATGTCCACGTGCTCGAATACTGGCATAACCGAATTCTTTAACCTCAGATGCCTCAACACGACCACCCATTTGAGCCGCCATTGTCTGCATGCCATAACAAATACCTAAGACAGGCACAGATAATTCAAAAACAATGCTGGGCGCTTGGGGCGCATCACCATTTGTAACAGTTTCGGGGCCACCCGACAAAATGATGCCATTCGCCTTAAAATCGCTAATCGATTGCGATTCAACATCGTATGGATAAATTTCACAATACACACCTATTTCGCGTATGCGTCGAGCAATTAATTGTGTGTATTGCGAACCAAAATCTAAAATTAGAATTTTATGAGAATGGATATCTTCGTGTTGCTGTGTATTCAAACTAAACCTCTTTATTATCGTTCAACACGATAATTTGGTGCTTCTTTGGTAATCGTCACATCGTGGACATGGCTTTCACGCATGCCAGCACTGGTAACTCGAACAAATTTTGCTTTATGCCGCATCTCTTCAATGCTTTCACAACCGGTATAGCCCATACTCGAACGCAAGCCACCAATAAGTTGATGAATAATACTCACCATCGTTCCTTTATAAGCAACCCGGCCTTCAATACCTTCTGGCACCAATTTTTCAGTTTCACTACTTTCTTGGAAGTAACGATCACTGGAACCTTCTTGCTGAGACATCGCCCCTAATGAGCCCATGCCGCGATAGCTTTTGTATGAACGGCCTTGGAATAATTCCACTTCGCCCGGTGCTTCTTCTGTACCTGCAAGTAGGCTACCTAACATTACCGAGCTGGCGCCAGCAGCAATAATTTTTGCCACATCGCCAGAGTAGCGTACGCCTCCATCAGATATAACGGGAATACCCATTCCTTTCAATGCCTGAACAGCATTATCAACTGCTGTAATTTGTGGCACACCAACACCGGCAACGATACGTGTGGTACAAATAGACCCTGGACCAATACCTACTTTAACCGCATCGGCACCCGCATCTGCCAATGCTAAGGCTGCATCAGCGGTAGCAATGTTGCCACCAATAACTTGCAAATCGGGGTAATTCTTTTTTACCCACGAAACACGATCTAAAACGCCCTGAGAATGCCCATGGGCAGTATCAACAATAACCACATCAACCCCAGCATCAACTAGAGCTTCAATGCGTTCTTCTGTTCCATGCCCCGTTCCAACGGCTGCCCCAACGCGAAGACGTTCTTGGTTATCCTTACATGCTTTCGGATAGTCCTTAGCTTTTTGAATATCCTTAACGGTAATCATGCCGCAAAGTTTGAAGTTTTTATTCACCACCAACACTTTTTCAATACGGTGTTTATGCAACAGACCAATGACCTCTTCTTTACTCGCCCCTTCTTGAACAGTAACCAGCTTTTCTTTAGGCGTCATCGCTGATTCAATTAAGCCATCTAGGTGCGTTTCAAAACGTAAATCACGGCTGGTTACAATACCCACAAGGTCTGTGCCATTAACAACTGGAACACCTGAAATATTGTGTTGACGGGTTATTGCAATAACATCTCGAATGGTCGTATCGGACGTAACAGTAATCGGGTCTTTAACAACACCACTTTCAAAACGCTTCACCTTCATTACCTCTAGCGCTTGCTGCTTAACCGTCATGTTTTTATGAATAATGCCGATGCCGCCTTCTTGAGCCAACGCAATGGCTAAACGAGCCTCAGTTACTGTATCCATCGCGGCAGATAGAATAGGAATATTTAGAGAAATGCCACGTGTAAGCTGTGTTGTCAGGCTGACATCACGAGGAAGTACCGTAGAATGAGCTGGCACCAACAAAACATCATCAAATGTTAAAGCTTCTTGTTCGAATCGCATATTATCTCGGGCTTGTCGTAGAAAAAGCAGCTCATTATAAGGTATGCTCCGTTAATAATCATCTAATAGATAGCTTTCCGACATTATGCGCGACAATACACACATTTATACCGTCTCCGAGTTGTGTCGGGAAACACGAATTTTGCTTGAGGGAACATTTTTAACACTCTGCATCGAAGGTGAAATATCTAACTTATCTCGTCCTGTGTCCGGGCATATTTACTTCACCTTAAAAGACGATAAAGCCCAAGTGCAATGTGCCATGTTTCGCGCCCAACTTCGCAAAGTAGGTTTCAAACCAGACAATGGCATGCGCATTACCTTAAAAGCTCGGGTTAGCCTTTATGAGGCTCGTGGAAATTTCCAGTTAATTGCTGAACACATGGAAGCTGCTGGCGAAGGCGCTCTTCGACAACAGTTTGAGATGTTAAAAAACAAACTGTCACTCGAAGGGCTTTATGATGAGCAACATAAAAAACCACTGCCTGAATTAGCCAAAAAAGTCGGCGTTATCACCTCATCCAGCGGGGCGGCTATTCATGATATTTTAACCGTATTAAATAACCGTTTCCCCGCCTTACCTGTGCTGATTTACCCCGTTACCGTGCAAGGCGATGGTGCTAAAAACGAAATTGTAAGTGCCATCAAGTTGGCTAATGAGCGTAAAGATTGTGACGTTCTTATTCTCGCTCGTGGCGGTGGTTCATTAGAGGATTTATGGGCCTTTAATGAAGAAATTGTTGCACGAGCAATTTATCACTCATCTATACCGATTATTAGCGCCATTGGTCATGAAGTAGACTTTACCATCGCTGACTTTGTTGCGGATCATCGCGCCGCCACACCCTCCGCAGCAGCCGAACGGGTCAGCCCTGACCAACACCAATGGCTGAGTCATTTTAATTATTTAGCTAAGCAGTTAACAAATACATTATCGAGTCATTTATCAGATAAAAAACAAACCTTAAATCACCTCCACCACCGATTAAAGCGTTCCCACCCAGGCGCACAATTGCAAGCTCATGCCCAGCGCTTAGATGATTACCATGCTCGTTTAATGCAAACACCTCAACGTGTTTTACAACAGCGAAAACTCCGCCTATCCGAACTACGCGCCCGCCTCTTAAACAATAACCCTAGTCATCAGGCACACGCTTTAGAACAACGGCTAATACGTCTTCAACAACGCTTACCTAAACCAATACAACTGAACTTACAACAAGCACGCTTACGTTTTACCGACTGTAACAAAGGGCTTGAGACACTCAGCCCCTTAGCTACTTTAGCGCGAGGCTATAGCATCAGCAAGCGTGAGGCTGATGGTACAATCGTGAAAAATATTCATCAGGTTGTTTTAGGTGAAAAAATCAATATTCAATTAACGAATGGGGTATTGAAAACCAATATAGAAAGTATCCATGAAAACACTTAACGCTTATGTACTCGCTATTAGCCTTTTGTTTATGCAAACGGCGCACGCTTTCCCTCAACATCATCCCGTACCCGGTGGTATTGCCGTTATTCCACTGAAGTCTCAAACACAGCCGGCCCTCTATTATCAAAATAATAAAGTGTTAACCCTACTTAAAAATAATCAATGGGTGGCTATTGTTGGAATTCCCTTGTCAGCAAAACCTGGCACTCATAAATTGCTAGATCAACAAACGGCTCAAGTCACGACATTTGAAGTTAGCGATAAAACCTACCCAGCTCAATACATTACTTTAAAAAAAACGCCCAAAAATAAACGCATGATCAACCCAAATAAAATGGATATGGAGCGTATCAATCGCGAGAAAAAAACGCTCTCTAAAGCCTTATCTACTTGGTCTGACACACCCCCACAAGTTGAGTTTAGCTTACCAACGCATGGCCGACTCAGCAGTCCGTTTGGCTTAAAACGTTTTTTTAATAATCAACCGAGAAAACCACATAGCGGCTTAGATATCGCAGCGCCTACGGGCACCCCTGTTACCTCACCAGCTGCAGGCACTATTCTAGATGTCGGGGATTATTTTTTTAACGGCAACACAGTATTGGTTGATCATGGACAGGGGTTGATTAGCGGCTACTTCCATTTAAACAAAACCTTTGTCAGCATTGGAGACACTGTTAAACAAGGGCAAAAAATAGCCGAAATTGGCACCACCGGTCGAGTAACAGGTGCTCACTTGCATTGGAATATTTATCTTAATAAAAGCAAGGTTGACCCTGCATTTTTTATTAGCGACCATATACACAAACTTAGCAAAAACAAGTAATCATCACTATGCATATCAAAGACCTTTGCACTAAATGCGACCATTGGACAATCACCACTATTATCCATGATGGTGAAACAGCCACTTTTACCTGCACACACTGTAAAAATGAATTTGACTTACCTTGGGACACTAACACCAGGTACCTCATTCGTTCAATTCGGCACAGCTTAAAGAAACGTACTAAAAAATATCCTGAGCTTTTAAACCTCAAACACGAAGGCCAGGGTATTAAAATTCAGGAAAAAGCGAGTGACCCTACGGCCTAAGAAGGGTTTAGTTATCGATGTTTAGGTTTGCTTTTTCTTTTCTCTTTTAATTTACTGACTTTGCCTTTTTCGATATTTGTCGCCGACTTCCTTGTTTTTTTAGCATAAGGATTATCCGGCGATTTAAACTCTATCCTTACCGGTGTTCCCACTAACCCTAGCTTTTCTCTAAAGGCATTCATTAAATATCGCTTATAACTACCAGGAACCGACACCGTTTGGTTACCATGAATGATGATGACAGGTGGGTTTTGCCCACCTTGGTGTGCAAATTTCAGTTTAATCCGACGACCACCTACCAATGGGGGTTGGTGAGCTTTGATCGCATTTTCAAGAATTTCGGTTAACCGTGGTGTTGACATATCAATCATCGCAGATCGATATAACGCCCCAATTGATTCAAATAACTTACCGACACCACTGCCATGCAACGCAGAAATAAAGTAACGTTCCGCATACTCAAGAAAACTTAATTTCACATCAATTTGACGCTTCACTTTTTCTCGTTGATCTTCCGACAAGCCATCCCATTTATTTAAACCAATAACCAATGCTCGTCCTGATTCCAGTACCATTCCGAGCAAACTCGCATCCTGATCGGTCACCCCTTCACTCGCATCAATCATGTAAATGACCACGTGCGTGTCATCAATTGCACGTAGTGTTTGCACAATGCTAAATTTCTCAACGGCTTCTGATACTTTTGAACGACGACGAACACCAGCCGTATCAATCAATGTATATTGTTTGCCATCACGTTCAAAAGGGATAAAAACACTATCACGCGTAGTGCCGGGCTGATCAAAAACGACGACCCGCTCCTCACCCAGCAAGCGATTAATCAGTGTCGATTTGCCTACATTAGGTCGCCCAATGACAGCAACCCTGATTCCTTCTCCTGCCAATGTGTCATCAAATGACTCTATTTTCGGCAAAATGTTTGATACATGCCTTAAGAGCTCAACCACACCTCGCCCATGTGTTGCTGCAATCGGCCATGGTTTATCGAAGCCCATTTTATGAAATTCTGCGATATGTGTATTAGCATCTAAACCATCAGTTTTATTTGCAACAAGTACGATTTGTTTGCCAAGTTTTCGTAAATTTTGCCCTATTTCTTCATCAATAGGGTGAATACCATGGCGCGTATCAACCAAAAATAAAACCACATCAGCTTCTTCAAGTGCTCGCTCGACCTGCTCTACAGCAACGCCATCAATGCCGTCTGCAGTTGCCGTAATTCCACCCGTATCAACCACTAGAGATTTGATATCTGCACGTTTTACTAACCCATATTGTCGATCACGGGTAAGCCCTGGGTAATCAGCAACTAATGCATCACGTGTACGCGTTAAGTAATTAAATAATGTTGATTTACCGACATTAGGTCGGCCAACTAAGGCAATAACAGGTAGCATCGTTTACTCTTCCGTGACCGACAGAGTGTCCATTCGTAAGGCCGTTATAACACCTTCTATGTCTTGCACATAAATCAAGCCATCATCAATAATAGGCGCTGTAGAAATCGCGACATCACTCACTCTTAAACGTCCAACCAACGCGCCATCCGTGCTATTTATCACATGAAGATAGCCTTCGTAATCAGCCGTTAACAAATAATCTCCAGCTTGAGTAAGGGGTGTTAATTGGCGGTGCTCTAAACTATCCTGTAGCCAATTAATGCTGCCATCATTTTGGTCAGCAGACCATAGGTGGTTATTCACATCAACAACATAAATGGACACCCAGTCTGCAATCATTTTCTTATATGACGACATTTCTGAGCGACGCCACACAATTTGGCCAGACCTTACATCAACGGCTACAACCCCGCCATTGAAGGTGGCTGCATAAATATAACGCTCTCCTGCTAATGGATCTGAATCCACATCTACCATCCGTGATAGTGCACCACGGCCTCTCGCTACGGCAACACTTGTTTCCCAGATCTGCAGACCATCTTTTAATCGCAACACCACCAATTTACCATTAGCATAGCCACAGATAACACCTCCACTTTTAACAACCGGAGAACTGGTACCACGTAAACTTAATGCTGGTACATCGCGAATATACGACCAACGCTCTTCACCGTTTGCAGCATCCAGTGTATTCACTGCGCCATCAACACTACGAACCACAAGAAGCCCATCTGAAAACCTCGGTGTTGACAATACTTCACTAGAGACTTGTGAAGTCCATGCTGTATCACCATCATTTAATTTTAGTGCAACAACATCAGCATCTGTGGTGCCAAAGAAGACATGTTCATAACCCACCTCTAAGCCACCTGAGATCGGAAGTTCAGTTTTGACTTCCCATATTAGTTCACCCGTCATTTGATCTATTGCAAGGACCTTGCCTTTTAAATCCGCTACGAAAAGCTTGCCATCTGACACGACCATTTCAAGCTTCAGGTATTTAGAGCCTTTGCCTTCACTTGCTTTTTGCTGCCAGACAGATGTAAGGCTAACTTCCTCAACAATTTCAGCCAATTCACGTGGGGGTGCAGACTCATCTTCTTCGGATGTGCTCATCATATCGATAATGCCACTTTCCAAACTCTTACCGGCCGATTTGGTTTTTTCTACGATTCCCGCACAACCTGCTAAAAAAAGCAGCAAAATAACTAGGCTTAACCGACTCATTTTTCTATCTCTTGTACAGCTTCTGTACTGTCAACAATAGTTGGCGGTCCTAGGTCATCCAGTTTTAACTGGATCAACTGGCTATCTAATGTTGCGTCTCTCAATGCTGCCATATAGCCAGATCTAGCTTTTTCTACATTACCCAACTGGCGATATGCATCACCTTTTAATGCCTCGTATTGGCCAATAAATTGTCCTGGGTTAATCCCGTTTTCTCCCGAAATCACTGATTCAAGATCACTAACAACACCATTCGCATCACCATCAGCCAGTCGAATTCTAAACGCACGTATACGCGCAATATGTTGAAGGGCTTTATTGCCATCCAAATCAGCCACTTTTTCTAGTGATTCAACTGCCCCTTTACGATCACCAGTTTCAAGTTGTGCTTTGGCTTTTTGCAAGCCAGCCAACGCTGCATAAGGTGTATCACTATAGGTTTTATCAATTTCTTCAGCCAAGACAATTGCCGCTTCAAACGTTGAGCTCTCCATTGATTGGGCCAATTGCTGGTAGGCATCTGAAGCTTCCAGCGCATGGTTTTGCTGCTGGCCCTGCCAACTTTGCCAACCAAAAAGACCTATTAAACCCAACACGACTCCAGCAATAAGTGAACGAGAGTTATCTGCCCACCATTTTTTGATCCGTTCAACTTGTTCTTCTTCTGTTTGATAAGTGTCCATCATCTTTTCCGTTTTAACTGTTATTTTTTAAAAATGCGTCTATTTGATTATTCGGCACTTGTTGTTGTTCTTGTCTGTCACGTAAAAACTTAATACTCACTTTATTTTCTTCAATTTCTGCTTCACCTAGAATTAGCGCGAACTTGGCACCAACCTTGTCTGCCTTTTTAAACTGACTTTTTAAGCTACCATTGCCACAATGAAGAACAATGCCTTCTTCTGGCAATTGATCCCGTAAACGTTCAGCCAATTGTATCGCTTCTTTTCTAGCCGGCTCACCTTGATAAACGATATAAGCCAAGGGTGTTGCTTCAGGCCATTCACGCTGCTCCAACAGCAGTACCAAACGTTCAACGCCCATTGCCAAACCAACAGCAGGGGTTTGCTTACCACCCAGTTGGTCGATCAAACCGTCGTAACGACCACCAGCACAAACAGTTCCTTGTGCACCTAGTGATGTAGTGGTCCATTCAAACACCGTGTGTGAATAATAATCTAAACCTCGAACCAACCGTGGGTTATGTTTAAATCGAATACCTGCATCCATCAAATAGCCTTGCAACGTTTCAAAATGTTGCGTGGACTGCTCACCTAAAGAATCTATTAATTGTGGCGCTGATTCGATTAATGTTTGCATGGCTGGGTTTTTGCTGTCCAATATGCGCAGTGGGTTCGTGGCTAATCGACGTGTGCTATCTTCATCTAATTGTTCTAAATGTTGCTTAAAGTACGCCACCAAAATATCTTTATAGGCTGTCCGCTCTTCGAGCGTACCCAATGTATTAATCTCTAAGGTTAATTCGCTTGCTAAACCAAGGTTTTTCCAGAGTCTATACGACATAAGAATGACTTCAGCTTCAATCTCTGCGCCCGACATACCAAAACATTCAATACCAATTTGATGAAACTGTCGATAACGCCCTTTTTGCGGACGTTCATGACGAAACATAGGGCCTTGATACCATAAACGTTGAACTTGGTTATAAAACAAACCATGCTCTAAACCAGCTCTTACGCAACTTGCTGTTCCTTCTGGCCGCAAGCTCAGTGAGTCTCCATTGCGATCATCGAATGTGTACATTTCTTTTTCAACGATATCGGTCACTTCACCGATCGAGCGACAAAACAAATCCGTACTTTCAACTAACGGCATGCGTATTTCTGAATAACCGTATTGTTGACACACTGTTGACATCGCTTTTTCTAATCGCTGCCACAATGGTGTTTTATCGGGCAAAATATCATGCATACCACGAATGGCTTGTAACTTTTTACTCATTGGCCTTGTGTTATTGTTAACGGTTGAACTTACTTTTTTCTAACAAGCCCATTTCGTGCGAGTCTGGATAAAGTCGTTTTAATTGAAGAATATAACTGGCAACACTATCGCTATCGCCCAGCTTATCTTCTGCTTGAATACCTAACCATAAAGAGGCTGGTGTATGCTTGCTTACTTCTTTAAAGCGCTGCAGATAAGCCCGTACGGATAAGTAGTTCTGCATTTCAAATTTTAATTTGGCCATTTGTAATAATGTCACAGCCGAACGGTTATTTCGCTGTAAGGCCGTACGATAATAGCTTTCCGCTTTATCTAATTGCCCCGCTTTCCATGCACACGTTCCTGCGTTCGTTAACGCCGCCACCGCAGACCGATACAATGGATTTTTAACTGCTATATTAAAGTGTTGATCTGCCAACTCAAATTCATTCATGCTACATAGATAGCGTGCATAATTATTTTGTGCACTTGAGTTCCTTGGGCTTAGAGTCACTGCTTTTTTATAATGTTCACCGGCTAATGATTTTTCGCCTAAACGGTCGTAGAGTACGGCTAGAACGTTATGTGCGTTACTGGAAAAAGGGTCAACATCTATTGCCTTCTTTAGTTTTTCTAACGCCACTTCATTCATCCCTCTTTTCATATATTCCACACCAAGGGATACATAAACATCAGCAGGGCTTTTTTCTGTGCCTTGGATAGATGAGGCGCTATTTTCTTTAACTTGTTGCGGCTGGCAAGCTACAAGGGTAGCCAAAAAACACAGCATTATTATTTGAATAATCCATTTATTCATACCGCGGTTACCCTCTGGTTCTTAAGCTGTCGTTTTGTTTTATCTTTCACCTTGCCAACCAATTGCCCACAAGCAGCATCAATATCGTCTCCACGTGTTTTACGTGTTGTTGTTATCAGTCCAGCCTCTTTCAAGACATTGGTAAACCGGTGGATCGCATTATTACTAGAGCGTTTGTAGTGTGTATTAGGAAAGGGGTTAAAAGGAATCAAATTCACTTTGGACGGCACATCAGCCAATAAGCGCTTTAATTCATGCGCTTGCTCAACCGAATCATTTACGCCGCTTAACATCACGTATTCAAAGGTTATTTTTCGGCGTTTTTCGCCTTTAATATAATGCTTACAGGCTTCTAACAACTCAGCAATTGGATATTTTTTATTAATTGGTACTAATTCGTTTCTTAATTCGTCGTTCGGCGCATGAAGGGAAACTGCCAGGCTCGCATCACTCACTTCGGCCAAACGATACATCGCTGGCACAACACCAGAGGTACTGACTGTGACACGACGTTTGGCTAAGCCGTATGCAAAATCGTCCATCATTAAGTTTAAGGCCGTAACGGTATTGTTGAAGTTAAGTAGCGGCTCGCCCATTCCCATCATCACAACATTTGTTAGATTGGCTTTACCTTTTAGCGCCTTAACCGCCACCCATACCTGCCCAATAATTTCAGCAACAGATAAGTTACGATTGAAACCTTGTGTCGCCGTAGAACAAAAAGTGCACTCAAGCGCACAACCTACTTGCGATGACACGCATAAGGTACCGCGACCTTCTTCAGGAATAAAAACTGTTTCGATACGGTTTTGCCCATCTAACTCAAGCACCCATTTATAGGTTCCATCATCAGATTTTTGTTCGAAGACTATCTCAGGTACGCGTACCTCAGCAATATCAGCAAGGCGTGTTCGCAACCCCTTGCTGATATTCGTCATTAGCTCAAAATCAGAAATGCCTTCTTGATGAATCCATTTCAAAACTTGTTTCGCACGAAATGGTTTTTCACCTATTTCAGTAAAAAATGTTTCCAGACCCTTACGATCTAAATTCAACAAGTTTTGTTTTGAGTTCATCAGTGTTTAACGAAGACGTTCGCACAGTTCATCATCATTAAAGAAGAACTTAATTTCTTCAGCCGCTGTTTCAGGCGCATCTGAGCCATGAACTGCATTTTCATCAATGCTATCTGCAAAGTCTTTACGAATAGTACCTGCTTCGGCTTCAGCTGGGTTTGTTGCACCCATCACTTCACGGTTTTTCAAAATAGCATTTTCACCCTCAAGCACTTGAACCATGACAGGGCCAGAGATCATAAATGAAACCAAGTCATTATAAAAAGGACGCTCTTTATGCACAGCATAGAAGCCTTCTGCTTGCTCACGAGAAAGTTGCAACATTTTAGACGCTACAATTTTTAATCCCGCTTCTTCAAAGCGAGCATAAATTTGTCCAATTACATTTTTTGCAACTGCATCCGGTTTTACAATAGAAAAAGTACGCTCAAGCGCCATAGTATTACTCCAACAATAAAAATTAATTTTAGAAAAACCCGTGTAAATTCACGGTATTAGGTTATCTGACAGCGAACTGTCACAATGTGTGTAGTCTACAGATTACGGCCCTTTCTAGCAATCAGCTAATAAGCCGTAAAAACTATCACGAAGACTAAATTATGCACAGGAAAAAAATTATGGCTCAACGGTAAAACTTTCACCGCAGCCACACGCATCTTTCACATTTGGGTTATTGAACTTGAAGGCAGAATTAATACCTTCTCTTGCAAAATCCAACTCCATCCCATCTAAAAAACTCAACGAGTCTTCATTGATGATGACTTTAACACCATGCATTTCGAAAACAGTATCCTTAGACTCAACTTCATCTGCAAAATCAATGACATAAGAGTAACCCGAGCAACCAGACTCACGAACACCCAATCGTAAGCCCAACCCTTTACCCCGTTTATTCAATTGATCCTGCACTTGCATTGCAGCGTTTTCAGTTAATGTAACAGACATATTTTCCTCAATATTAATAAATACTTACCACCCCTTTGAGTTTATAACTACAAATAGGTTCCTTTACCGACAACTCATAATAAGGCATTCAACGATACGGCTTACACTATATAGCAACCTATCAATAAGCCCATTAAAGCTAATTCTTTCATTAGACAGCATTCTACATGATCATTTTTTTAAGGGAAATCTATCACCTAAGATTGATGACTCTTGGTTAACCTCTGTTGTTTATCTTATACTGCCCCTATAACTCTTCTAATAAACAGCCACTCTTAACACTAAAAAGCATGTTTGATATCGGTTTTTTTGAAATCTGCCTAATTGGTATTATCGCACTACTGGTCATAGGCCCAGAGAAGCTTCCACGTGTAGCACGTACCACAGGCTTATGGCTCGGTAAGGCACGCGGTATGGTAAAAACAGTTAAATATGAAATTGACGAACAAATTCGTGTCGAAGAATTAAAACAATCCGTGGAACGTGCTAAAAACACCCTCGATAACAGTATTTCCGCCCCCATTAAAGAGGTTGAATCATCTCTGGATGAATTACAAAATCAACTCAAAGACCCTAGCGAAAAAAACCTACAGCACCACCAACCAAATCGGCAAAGTAATAAAAAATAATGCCGTACTTGCCACTAATACAGTAGACAATAGCTCCGTATTCAAACCATAACGCTCGCTTAAAATCATTGTTGCCATCATCGACGGCGTAGCTGCTACCAAGACCGTCGCATGTATTGTTTTAACATCTGTCATGGTTGCATTTGCTGTAAAGTAAACGACCGCTGGGACGACAAGTAGCTTTACTGCTGACGCCAAAATAGCAATGCCTTTGTGCTTCCTTAGGCTACCAAATGAGAGCGACATCCCCACGACCAACAACATACCCGACATCGTAATATTTCCCAGCATCGTGGTGCCCTTTTGAAGAAACAGCGGCAAACTAATGTCATAAATATTCATCAAAATTGCAACAACAAAGGCCCATATGGGCGGCAGGCTTAATAATGATTTAATAAACCTTAACGGAGTTTGCTTTTGCTCGTTATTATCACCCCATTCTATCGCTATCCACAAACCAACAATCCACAACATTGGTGTAATGGCCATAATATCGACATAAATAGCGAACCTTGCGGCCTCGTCACCTTGCATCGCCTGTAGTAACGGCACTCCCAGAGAAATAATATTCCCTAAACCACAAACCAACATTAACGCGCCCAGTTCAGGTTTACCCAAACCTTGACGTTTTAACCAAGGGTAGAAAACCCAACACGCAAGCATGCCAACAACAATACCTACATTTGATACCATCGGAGCACTAAAAATGTCTCCCGATAGGGTCACATTAGGAATAACAGAAAAAATAAGTGCCGGGTAAAACAGATTAATCACCAAGGTACTGATGACACGCCGAGTTTCATGTAATGTAAGACCCGCAGGCTCCCAATACCTCAGCAAAACACCCATTAATATAATAAATGCACTTGGTAGCAGTGCCGCATTAACTTGATCAAATATCTCAGCCATTACCTCTAACCCTTAAATATACCTCAAATCAATCATACCTTAAAAAACACCTACAAAGTGTGTAGACAAAAAAAAGCCCCGCATTAAGCGAGGCTTTTTCATACGAATAGAAACTTAAGCTGTTACGTTTACAGCTTGTGGGCCTTTAGGGCCATTCTCTACGTCGAAGTTCACTTGCTGACCTTCGTTTAATGTACGAAAACCTTCGCTAGCGATAGCTGAGAAATGTACGAATACATCTTTGCTGCCATCTTCTGGAGTAATAAAGCCGAAGCCTTTAGATTCGTTGAACCACTTAACTGTTCCTGTTGCCATGATAATACCTCAATAAAATTAAAATTAAAAAATGTTACAAATCTTACAAGGAAATTAACAAGAGCAGATCTTACAAAAACCAGTAGAGAATGTAGCGAGATTAATTCTAACGTACTTTCTTTAGAAAAACAGCTTTTTCTCAACCTTTACTGACATATATCACTATATTCTTTAGCGATCAGGTACAATAAGCCCCTCAAAATGGTTGTGCTGATCGGTCTGCACCCACCTCAAAACGTGGCAATATTAAAATACTGCCCGCCGTAACTAAACATTGCTTCCACCTCGACCGTGCCATTTATTAAATGGCGGATGGACTCACGGAGAAAACTATATGTCGTTCGACTCACTCGGCCTCAGAGCTGAATTAATCACCGCTGTATCTAAAAAAGGCTACACCGAACCCACCTCAATCCAAGCCCAATCCATTCCACTCATCCTAGAAGGACGAGACCTAATGGGCGGCGCACAAACTGGCACCGGAAAAACAGCCAGTTTCACGTTACCTGTTTTACAACGCCTTATGGAATCTGGCGACGCGAAACCAAAGGCGGGCAAAGTTCGCGCCTTAGTATTAACACCAACGCGCGAACTAGCGGCACAAGTTGCTGAGAGCGTCAGAGATTATGGTCAACATTTACCCTTATCATCGTTTGTTATATTTGGTGGCGTAAACATTAATCCACAAAAGCAAAAATTGCGTAAGGGTGTTGATATTTTAGTCGCAACGCCAGGCCGTCTTCTCGATCATGTCAGCCAAAATACTGTTGACCTATCATCCGTCGAAATCCTCGTACTCGATGAGGCCGATCGTATGCTTGATATGGGCTTTATTCGAGACATTAGAAAGGTTTTAGCTTTACTACCTCAGCAAAAACAAACACTACTGTTTTCAGCCACCTTCTCAAACGAAATTAAGAAACTAACGAGCAGCCTGTTACATAACCCTGCGTTAGTAGAAGTCGCCAAAGAGAATTCTGCATCGGAGCTGATCTCCCAAGTCGTTCACCCTGTTGATAAAAAACGCAAACGTGAATTATTATCTTTTCTTATTGGCTCAAATGACTGGAAACAAGTCCTGGTGTTTACACGCACTAAACATGGCGCCAACAAATTATCCGAGCAACTCAATAAAGATGGTATTACTGCAGCCGCTATTCATGGTAATAAAAGCCAAGGGGCTCGCACTAAAGCATTAGCAAACTTTAAATCCAACGATATTCGTGTATTGGTCGCCACAGACATCGCCGCTCGTGGCCTAGACATTGACCAGCTTCCCCATGTGGTTAATTTTGAACTGCCTAATGTGCCTGAAGATTATGTACACCGCATCGGTCGTACTGGCCGAGCAGGCAGCGAAGGTGAAGCCATGTCTCTAGTTTGTGTTGATGAATTAAAACTACTAAAAGGTATTGAGCGCCTGATTAAAACCGATATCAAAAAAGTTACTTTTGAAGGTTATGAACCTGATCTAAGCATCAAACCAGAACCGATTCAAAATGGCCATAATAATCAACGCCCTAGAAAATCAACACCCAAAAACCATTCACCTGCCAAACCTAAAACAAACACCGGTGCTAAACCGAATGGCTCCACTCGTGCAAAAAAACGCAATACTCAAAATAAACCTACCAACCGACCTGATAATTTTGGAAATCGGTAACCACACTTTTAAACAACACATTTATAACGAGCAATCACTATGTTAATTAGCGCAAACATCACCATGCAGTTTGGCTCTAAGCCACTTTTTGAAAACGTTTCAGCCAAGTTTGGCAACGGCAACCGTTACGGGCTTATCGGCGCAAACGGTTGTGGCAAATCAACCTATATGAAAATATTAGGAGGCGATTTAGAGCCTACATCCGGCAACGTATCAAAAGACCCAGGAGAACGTATCGGTAAATTAGGCCAAGACCAATTTGCCTTTGAAGAACACACCGTTGTTGATACCGTCATCATGGGACACGATGAACTCTGGAAGGTAAAACAAGAACGTGAACGTATCTATTCATTAGCTGAAATGACCGAAGAAGAAGGCATGCGGGTTGCCGAATTAGAAGTTGAGTTTGCTGAAATGGATGGCTACAGCGCTGAAAGTCGTGCAGAAGAACTACTCATGAGTGCGGGGATTGAACAAGAATTCCATTACGGCCTAATGAGTAACGTTGCTCCGGGCTGGAAACTGCGTGTTTTATTAGCCCAAGCACTCTTTTCAGAGCCTGACGTATTACTTCTCGATGAGCCCACCAACAACTTGGACATTAATACGATTCGCTGGCTTGAAGGGATTATCAATCAGTCAAAAAGCACCATGATCATCATCTCGCATGATCGACATTTCTTAAATGCCGTTTGCACGCACATGGCAGATATTGACTACGGCGAACTGCGTATATACCCGGGCAACTACGATGATTTCATGATCGCATCAACCCAAGCGCGCGAGTTACTACAATCAGAGAATGCCAAGAAGAAAACTCAAATGGCTGAACTGCAACAATTTGTTAGTCGCTTTTCTGCCAATGCGTCTAAAGCCAAACAAGCAACATCACGAGCTAAGAAATTAGAAAAAATTGAACTGGCCGATATTAAACCCTCATCACGTGTGAGCCCATTTATCCGCTTCAATCAAATTAAAAAACTTCATCGTGAAGCCGTCACCATTGAAAACCTTGAGCATGGTTTTGATGAAACTTTATTTACAAACACCAGCATGATTTTACAAGCCGGTACACGCTTAGCTGTTATTGGCGAAAATGGTGCCGGTAAAACGACTTTCTTGCGTTGCCTCATGAATGAAATAAGTCCTAACAAGGGTACTATTCAATGGGCAGAAAATGCCACTCTTGGCTATTGCCCGCAAGATGCTAGCGACGATTTTAATGTCGACATGACCTTATTCGACTGGATGAGTCAGTGGCGAAAACCAAGTCATAATGACCAAGTAGTCCGCATGACCTTGGGGCGTTTGCTCTTTTCATCCGATGATTTTAATAAAAAAGTTGCTGTGTGTTCCGGTGGTGAGAAAAACCGTCTACTGTTTGGCAAACTAACCTTGGGCGAAACCAATGTCATGTTAATGGACGAACCAACAAACCATTTAGATATGGAGTCTATCGAAGCCTTAAACTTAGCTTTGGATAATTATGATGGCACATTAATTTTTGTAAGTCATGACCGCGAATTCGTCTCTTCACTTGCCAACCGCATTGTTGAAATAACACCTAATGGCATTGTTGATTTCCATGGCACCTATGATGAATACCTTAAAAGCCAAGATATTGAAAACCTCAAAACGGGCACCCGTTAAAGACACAGTCATATCGTTACAAAAAAGCCCGCTTGAATACTAAAGCGGGCTTTTTTATGTTGATTGGCACGCCGTCAGCAACGCTTGCATGCCTTCCAAACCTTTTGCTCTGGCCAACTCAATATTTCTGCTTGGTATTTTATCGGGGCTTGATACACTCTCTAACGCTGCTTCTATGCTTGCTTCTCGTAAAATATGTAATATTGGATATGGCGAACGATTTGTATAATTAGATGCATCATCTTGCTGCTGGCCTTCAAAACAATAGTCTGGGTGAAACGTAGCTATTTGAAATACACCTTCATACCCCTCCTCAAGCAATAAATCATCGGCTATCGCAGCAAAATCAAGATAGTCATCGAATGATTCTAAGCCCTGTGGGTAAATCAATAAGCTCGTTTCGACATGATCGTTGTTTACAAGGTAACTGAGCTGATCACTAAGCGCCATTAAAGCTTGCTCAACACCGCGCTCATTAATCACCTTGTAGTCAACGCGCCCCGCATTAACAACAGGTTTTGCAAACGGGCAAAAATTCAACGCAATAATTACTGTCTCAACCCATTGGCGACAACTCTCTATGACCCTTTCGTCAGCTGCCCTTACCACATCAAATCATCCGGCACAGCGTAATCAGCATAGGCATCATCCGATGAAATAGGTGAAACATCTTCTAAATAAATCACACGCTCTTTATCGCGCTGTGCAATTTTTTCAGCAACCCCAATAGGCACGACTTCGTAGGTTTTACCTAGCTGAACAATCACCGCCGTGCCTGCAACAATACGTTGTCGCAAAGCTTCATCTATATAAATGGCTTTTACTTTATTATCGTGAGTAAAATTAAACGGGGCACCCTCTTCGTCTTTATCTAATTTATTAAGCGAGATAAGTTGGTTAATTTGTCCGGCAATTTGTTTCTGCTCAGCTTGTTGATTGCGTTTCTCATTAAGCAAACGATCCTTTTCTTGCTGTTTTAGCTTAGCTTCCTCAGCCAACACGGCCGCTTGATCAACCACCTGAATTTTATTTTTTTGTTTCTGTTTAATTTGTTTATGCTTTTGCGTTTTAGCTTTATGCGCTTTCGACTTACTGGTCAAGCCAGCCTTTAGCAATTGGTCTTGTAGGGAAATATTTTTCATAATATATATTTTAACCTCTATCGTTCATACAAATAATACACGTTGCTTACGTCCCTCGAAGCATATGCACAGGTGACTTATTAACCACATCTTTAACACCCCAGAAACCAGCCAAGACAACGCAGCCAGCACTAATAATGGGTACTACAAGACACAATACCCAATTAAAATAAAAATCCAAGTGAAGCACATAGCGATATAAACCAAACAACACCCAGTTGAAAATAAACACCGCAACTAACCCCGACATGACCCCAATTGCAGCAAACTCAATTAAATGGGCATTGCGTAATAGCCTGCGATGAGCACCCAATGTTCGCATCAAAGCACCTTCTGAAATTCGAGTATCCAATGTTGAATATATCGACGACAGCAGTACGGTAAAACCAGCTAACAAAGCAAAATATAATAAGTAATTAATCGCACTAGTGAGTTGCGATAAAATCAGTTTTATTTGTTTCAACATGGCATCCACTTCCAACAAGGTCATCGCTGGAAATTGCCTGACCAGATCATTTAAGAGCGTTTTATTATTTTCTGATAAATAAAAACTCGTGATGTATGTGGTTGGAAAGTTAGCCAAGGTTTCTTCAGAAAACACCATGTAAAAATTCGGTTTCATCGTGTCCCATTGCACGCTCCGCAGGTGCGTTATTTTGGCGTTAATTTGCTCACTACCAATACTAAAGGTCAGCTGATCGCCTAGCTTCACCTGCAAACTTTCAGCTAACTTACTTTCAATAGACACTTCGCCTTTTTTCGTCCCGCTCCACTGTCCAGCTAGAGTTTTATTATCTAGCGGCAGCTCCTTATTCCATGTCAGGCTTAAATCACGATGTGTTGCACGCTCTCCTTGGGAGTCTTTGCTAACAATTTTTTGCACCGGCGTTCCATTAATAGCCACTAAACGTCCACGTACAACTGGGTGAAAACTAGCAGCGGGAACACCCTGGCGACTCAATATATTATCGAAGTTAGCCACTTGGTCAGGAAAAATATTAATCGCAAAATAATTCGGTGCCTCATCAGGTATTTGCTGTTGCCAATCGGTTAACAAATCATTCCTCACCGTAAAACTCAGTAACATAGCCAAAATCGTGATGCTAAACGCTAAGACTTGGGTCACACTGGCCTTGGGGTCTCTTAACACGCCTTGCAAACCCAAGCGTCCAGCTAAGCCAACATGCGGTAATAACTTGCGACCTTGCAATAAAAGCACGTACACCAAGCCTGCTGAAAAAATTACCGCCAATAAGCCGCCACCCATTATTGAAAACAACAGCATTAAATCATCGGTGTATCGATAAATAAGCCCACTAATCAAAGTAAGCGCTAAACCATAAACCAACCAGGCGCTACTATTCAACGGTTCGAGCTCTCGGCGTAAAACCCGTAAGGGCGAAACCCGTTTGAGCCTTAGCAAAGGTGGCAAGGCAAAACCAATCAAAATGGCAAACCCCGTCATAAAACCAAACATCACAGCAATAAGGCTTGGATCTGACACCATAGCGGGTAATAAATTACGCAATAGATGAAACAGTGCTTCTTGTGTCAACCAGCCAAATAATAGTCCAGCCGAACAAGCCACGGCACCTATTAAAAAAAACTGATATAGGAATATCAACAAAATATCATTCTGCTTACACCCCAAGCAACGCAGCACCGCGGTAGAATTAAAATGTCGCTCACTATATCGGCGACTAGACATGGCAATAGCAACACCAGCAATTAAAATAACCAAAATACTCGAGAGCCCCAAATAACGCTCAGCTCGAGACAACGCATTTCCTAGTTCGGGCCGGTCATCTTGCACGTCCATTAATCTTTGTGAAGCCGATAACAAAGGCTTTACCCACGCATTAAAGCGTTTAATCGCATTAGCTTCTCCACTAAACTGAAAGAAATAATGGACACGACTACCCGGCTGTATAACATTGGTGGCCTGTAGGTCTAACTGATTCATCATAACCCTTGGTGATAAACTATAAATATCACCCCGCTTATCGGGCTCATAACTAAGCACATGACTGACCGTCAAAGACTGATCCCCAACGGTTAAAACATCACCCACTTGTAGTTTTAAGGTAGACAAAACACGGCTATCAACCCAAACATTACCAGCCTCTGGCCCTTGCTTATGAACGGTTTCTACCGCATCAAGCATTGCCCTTGTTTTTAAGTGCCCTCGTAACGGATAGGCGTTACTAACCGCCTTTACCCCCACCAACAGCAACTCATCATTTTCGATGACGACCGTCGAAAACTCAGTCGTTCTTGCTTGCTTTAATCCTAGCCGCTTTGCTTCATCTAGCCATGTATTGGAGATGATATCAGAGCTACTGACCACCAAATCAGCCGCCAAAAATTCTGCTGCTTGTGAATTCATCGTACGATGTAAGCGATCAGCAAATAAACTAATGGCCGTAGAGCTTGTCACAGCAATCACCAAAGCCAACGCTAATAATGTTAATTCACCACTACGAAAATCTCGGCTTAACAAACGAAGGGCTAAACTCAATCGGTTCATATAACTTGCCCCGCTTCAATATGCACACTACGCTGACATCGAGAAGCCAACGCCATATCATGAGTCACTAGCACCAGCGTTGTCTTTTGCTCTTGATTTAATTCAAACAACAGCTCAATAATCTGATCGCCCGTTTTACTGTCTAAATTGCCCGTAGGCTCATCAGCAAATAAAATTGCCGGCCTCGTCACAAAAGCACGTGCCAACGCCACTCGTTGCTGCTCTCCGCCTGATAGTTTCATTGGCGTATGCTCTAAACGATGACCTAACCCAACTCGTTTCAATAAAGCCGTTGCAGTTTTTTTTGCTTGTTTATCGCCACGTAATTCCAAAGGCAGCATGACGTTTTCTAAGGCACTCAAACGCGGCATCAATTGAAACGACTGAAAAACAAATCCCACCAACTTATTTCGTATACCCGCTCGACCATCCTCGTCTAACGCCGTTAATTCTTCGCCATTTAGTATGACAGTACCGCCAGTTGGGCTATCTAAACCTGCCAGCAACCCCAACAGCGTCGATTTACCTGAGCCAGATGCTCCTACAATCGCTATACTTTCTCCTTCATCAACAGTTAAGTTTACGGCTGATAAAATAGTCAAGTCACCATCGGCAACAGGTACAGTTTTATTTAGATTTTTTGTTTCAATAATAGGATTACTGGTTTTCAACATGATTAGAATATATTTACTGTTAGTTTTTGCATTGTTTTCGTCCGCACCTTTCGCTAAGACCATCGTGGTCCTGGGCGATAGTATAAGTGCAGGCTACGGAATGCCTATAGAAAAAGGCTGGGTTAACCTATTACAACAAACACTTAACGAACAAAACAAGCCCTACACACTTATAAATAAAAGTATTAGTGGTGACACCACCGCAGGCGGGCTTGCCCGAATTGACCAAGCCTTAGAACAACATACACCCGAAATAGTTCTATTAGAATTAGGTGCAAATGATGGCTTGCGTGGAATGCCTCCCACCTTAATCAAGAAAAATTTACGAGAACTCGTCAAACGGATCAAAGCCAACGGTGCGCAAACCCTCTTGCTTAGCATGCGTATTCCTTCAAATTATGGGCAACGCTACACCGAAATGTTCTACAACAACTACCCAGAGTTGGCCGAAGAAATGGACGTTCCTTTTGTACCGTTTATTTTAGAGGATGTCGCACTCGAACCCGACATGATGCAAGCAGACCAATTACACCCCAATGAAAAAGCCCAGCCAATTATTGCACAAAAGATTTGGGACCACTTGGAACCCATTTTACAAACCAATTAGGTCGCTCTACATTAGGCGATGAAGAACAAGGGCCACCATCACATTGCCTTTGTTTACTTTGTAGCATTATGCTACAATTTTAGCCAGTTTTCGAAATCACGAGGCTCACATGGCAAAAGCATCATCTCCCATTCGTCTGCAAGATGACTTAATGCAAGCCGCTAGCTTAACCGCCAAGCGTTTTCATCGCAGTGCCGCAGAACAAATTGAATATTGGGCCGAGCTAGGCCGTTCAGTATCATCCACACTTGACCCAGACGTTTTGTTATCCGTGGTTTCTGGGTTAACTAAAATTAAAACCGAACCAGTGTATAGCCCAAACATTAATCCCAACGATGTGTTTGATGCACTAGAACGCGAAAGAACAGACAACACCTTAAGCAAGCATGTGACTGAAAGCACCATCCGCTATCAAGCGTCAACAAACCACCCCGGTTATCTGGAGCAAATAGAGGCTAATGGCAACATCACCGTAGGCACATTTGAGAATGGGCAGTTCATCGCCAAATAAGCTTGAATACCCACAATAAAAAACAGCTTTGGCTACTGGCTGGGGGAAACGGCGCAGGTAAAAGTACCTTTTACAGAACCCGCCTAGAACCGCTAGGTATGGCCTTTATTAACGCCGATATTTTAGCCCAACAGCTCTACCCAAATGAAGCGGAACAGCGCAGTTACGAGGCAGCAAAAATAGCAGAAAACATACGTTTAGAACTACTTAAAGAAGGTCGCAGCTTTTGTTTTGAAACCGTTTTTTCACACCCCTCAAAAATAGACTTTATCGCCAAAGCAAAAGCATTAGGTTACGAAATAGTCTTAGTATATATTCACTTAGAAACAGCCGCTCTTAACCAAGCACGCGTATCACAACGGGTCAGCGAAGGTGCTCACCACGTACCCAGTGACAAGGTAATCAGCAGACTCCCAAGGGTAATGAAAAATATTAAACAAGTGCTCCCCTTGTGTGATTTCAGCTATCTCTTAGATAACTCTCGCTTAGATAACCCTTTTCAACAAGTTGCTGTAATACGTAATGGGCAAATAAACCTTATTAAAGAGCCTGTGCCGACATGGGCTGTGGAATTATTAGCTAACTATTTTAGATAATGGGGATTTAGGTTAAAAAATATCTTAGCGGATAGAGCCTGTCTATAAGAATATCAAAGAGATCTTATGCCTAGTCTTTTTAAATAATGATATGTCCCATCATAATATTCTCTTGGCCTAGTATGGTCGCCATCATCACCTTCTGGTACGAATATAACCATGCCTTGCCTTGCTCTAGTTAATAAAACACGATAAGCGTTCTTTTGATAAATCTGTCGTTCTGACTTATGGATTCGTTGCCACTTAGAGCCACGAAACGACCAATTCTTCCAATGAATTTTGTCATATCGAAAATCTGCATCCCAAGCCACGCATACCCAATCTAACTCAAGTCCTTGAACATCAAATTCAGTGGCGACATCTTCAAGGTAATACGATGAGCGCACATCTTTTTTATCATTCAAAAACCAATGCACAGGGTTCGCTTTTACACGGACATCAATAGCATGGGGTTTCAATCTTTCTGCTTGTGAAGATACAACCATTCCATAACGCTCAGAACCTCTAGCTTGTTTTTTTACCCATTTTTTAGCAACAGAAAGATCCCTTGTCAGTACGATAGGGTATTTATCATGGATTAGTGATAAATTTTCACGAGCAGCATCTTCATCAAGGTCTAGTAATTGTTTCACAAAAAGCGATACTTTTTCGCTTCGAAAAGAACGAACCGATGTACGTAAATGTAATTCAGGTTTGAAAGTAACCATCGAATTCTTTCTAGCTTGACTAACGATTTTTCCAGCCGCATACTCACTGTCAGTCAAATGATCGGAAAGATATATTTTCCAATGAGGAAAAGACGTTTCGATTGCCTCAAACCATTCACTAATACCGGCCTCACCCGTATTAATTTCTTGCCCACCACCAACTAAACACACGACTACTGCCCAGTCATTATGCCTATCCATACAAGAAATTAAGAACTCAGGCTCAGACTGGTTAAAATCCGGGCTGTTCTTTTTCTCGCGCATAAATTTAACAGTTTGCGCTTTCGTCCATGCTCTTTGAGCTTCATCAAATAATGCTACGTGCTCAACAGGTGGCTTCAACAAATCCAACAAACCTTCGTCACGAAAATGATGAACATTTTGAATGAATGCCTTCACTTCGCTCAATGCATCACCTTTACGCACTTTTTTGCCAACTGCCTGTTCCCTAGTTACTTTGTCACGCGCTAAGGCTTCTTGCAATATTTTAACTAACGGCCCGTTACCTGAAAGAAACACACTATAAAGCTCATCATCGGGGTCAACATGAGCTGTTGCAACATCTAACCCCACTAACGTTTTTCCAGCGCCAGGCACACCTGTCACAAATATTATCGATTTTTGAGAGTCTGCCTTTGAACGAGTAATAATATCTGCAACCGTCTTAGATGTTTCCGACAGGTTTAACGTACTTGCATCACTGCGTGAAATCGCACTAACAGAGTGACCGTTGTATAGAGCTAACGTTGCTTCAATAATTGTTGGTGTTGGTTTGTAGCTACTCGCTTCCCATTCATTACAGTCAATTAAGTGCTTAAAATATGTAGTTAAAGCTCTGTTTATAGTGCTACCTAAATTTTTGTTGTTACAGCAAATAGGAGAAAGTAGCTCGTCATCCTCTAGCATGATTTCAATTGCTGGCGCCTTAGTTGCCACTAGAATAGGCACTATTTTTATGTTGTGACTGCCTTCATGAAAATTGTGCAAATCTAGCGCATAATCCATGACTTGCTCTAAGTCCGCACTTTCATATGTGCTAGCGCCTACTTTGAACTCAATGACAAAAATAACAGACTCTGTGACAACAACAGCATCAATTCGTCTACCCATTCTTGGTATTGAAAACTCGAAGTATATTTTCCCTTTATGCTCAAGCAAGCACTCTCTTAATAAGATTGTTTGCTCAACCCATGCAGCTGTTTGGAAAGCAGTTAAATCAAAGGAATGAGCCCGAGTCATTTGCCCTAAAATTTCATTGGGCTCTTGATTACAGAAAGCTGAAATAGTCGATGAGTAATATGCACGCTTCATTTAATTGCACCAAAAACAGCTTTCATATCCGTAAACTCAAACAATATCATCTCCTTAAATTTTAGCTTCAATGAAATACTTATTGATCATACCCAACACGGTAGAGATGACAACAAAAATGCCCTCTCCTTATACTTCACTTTGGGGCCTTTTACCCAAAAAAAGATCCTCTTATTGCAACTGCGTTTAAAACACGTTACTCAGTCTTTTCTTCAACCCATGACACGATTTAACCACTGTGTATGCTAGCCTAACGCACTACTTTTCACACCCAACTATCAGCCCTGCTTCAACTGCCTTATGAATAAAACCGCTCTTTTTGTTGATGTACAAAACATCTACTACACCACCCGACAGGCATATGGTCGCCAGTTTAATTACCGTAAATTATGGCAAATTATTAGTCAGCAGTGCACGATTACCCAGGCTACTGCGTATGCCACCCAGCGTGATGACGATGGCCAGCATAAGTTTCAATCGGCACTTAAACACATGGGCTTTAGCGTTAAGCTGAAGCCATTTATTCAACGTATTGATGGCAGCGCTAAAGGCGACTGGGACGTAGGCATTACAATTGACGTGCTAGACGCAGCCAAAGAGGTGGATCGTGTAATTTTACTGTCGGGTGATGGAGATTTTGATCTATTGCTGGAGAAAATAAACCTGCAGTATGGCGTAAGAACGGAAGTTTATGGTGTACCGGCGTTAACGGCAAAGTCTCTGATTGATGCGGCTAGCGTTTTTCACCCGATTGATGAGGATTTGTTGCTGTAGCGAGTTCACCATTAACCTAGCACCAATACAAAGCGGCTCAACTTGTTTGCAAATGGTTACCCAACTTATAAGCGGCCTTCGCAAGCCAAACGCTTATCAACCATGCGTCGGTAAAAATAACTGAGTACGGGTTTGATACCCGGCAAGCAGATAAGCACACCCAGTGGCATTAATAGTGGCACTTGCTTCATCATAATGCTGTAGGCATCCATTTCTGAATGGATAACCCCATGAGCATCTTCTATGTGTAATTCACGCAAGGCTTTGAACGGGTCTATCCCACGTTGCCTCAAGGCTTGGTCTTGACTGGTGATATCAAACCAACTAAATAAAGCCGACCGCTGACCGGCTAGCCGCTCAAATAACGCACGATCTTTAACGCAGCTGGGACAGGATTGATCATAAAAAACGGTGATTTGAGCGCGATCAACAACCGATGCTTTAGTCATTTTGCCGCTTGCTCTAACTGCAATAGGCGTGATTTTAGGCTGTCAATTTCATCGAGTAAATCCAACGCCAAGGCAATACCGGATAGATTGATATCTAGGTCACGCTGCAAGCGCATGGCGGCGTGTGCTTTTTGCAGACAACGAGCACTAAACTGCCACTGCGTTTGCCGCTGCCCCTGAGGTTCCAATATACCCTCCTGCACCAATTCAATTACCCATTCATTACTGCTTGAACACGCTTGGCATAAGTCATCTAAAGACAGTACCGTTGCTTCATCTAGCAGGAGCCCTTTAAGTATTTTATCGTTCATCGTCATTACACTCCCAATTTACTACGTGGGTTATAACCTAAAGTTTGTTCCATTTGCTGGTACAACGCTTTTGCCTCTTCAGTATCCGCTGCTGGCAAGGTAATTTGTGGCACTACGTATAAATCACCCGGTGGTATGCTAGGTATACCCCGCCCTTTTAATCGCATTTTTCCGCCACCTTTTGTGCCCGCTGGTATTTTCATATCGACCGGCCCATCGGGCGTTGGTACTTTAATGCTCGCGCCTAAGGCTGCCTCCCATGGAGTAATAGGTAAATCCAGGTACACATCATGCCCATCGACACGGTAAAAAGGGTGTGCTTTAAAATCAATTTCTAGGTATAAATCACCTTTGCCGCCTTGGCCTATACCGGCCGACCCTTGACCCGCCAAACGAATCCGCTGGCCTTTTTTAACCCCTTTAGGGATTTTTACCTTTAAGGTTCGCTGTTTAGTGACTACTTGCCCGTTAGCGTCCAATTCAGCGGCGTTTAGGGTAATACTATGTATTGCACCATAGTAGGCATCCATGAGTTCTATGCTTACTTTGGCATGATGATCTTGCCCTCGTGCGTTAAAACCGGCTTGCTGACGACCTGCTTGCCCTTGGTTAAACTGCTGGCCAAATAAAGACTCGAAAAAGTCACTATAGTCCGCACCATCGCCATCGCTGTAACCACCACTAAATTCATAACCCTCGTCCCAATTTGGTGGTGGGTTAAAGTCTTGACCAGCTTTCCAATTAGCACCCAACTGATCGTAGGCCGCACGCTTTTCTGGGTCTTTTAGTACATCGTAGGCTTCACCAAGCTCTTTAAAACGGGCTTCTGCATCCTCGGCTTTGTTTACATCAGGGTGGTATTTACGTGCTAACTTCTTATACGCGCGTTTTATCTCATCTTGTTTCGCATCGCGCTCAACACCCATAATGGTGTAATAATCTTTATAATCCATCTGCTACCCCGCTTTACTCCTTAGTCTTCTAACCGGAAGCCTATTTTAACGGTTACTTGCCAATGTTTAATTTGCCCTTGGGCTAGGTGACCGCGCGTTTCTATCACTTCAAACCAATCCATATTACGGGTTGTTTTAGCCGCAGCTTCAATGGCATTTTTTATTGCATCGTCCGAGCTGACTTCTGAACTACCCGTTAGCTCAATATATTTATAGGTATGATGACTCATCTTATCCTCCTATCATTTGTTGATACTTTTAGCATATACCTTTAAGTCGGAACCGACAATTATTTAGCAATCGATTCATTTGGCCTAAAGATCGGTGAGATAGTGACCCAAATTCATGTAAAATTTAATCACCATTAAAAATCATCGTGGCAAATGAATATGAAAAAGCTGGAACATCTTTTTAAACAAAATAAAGAGTGGGCTCAGTCCATTACAGACGAAGACCCAAACTTTTTTAAAAATTTATCTAAACTGCAATCACCCGAGTACCTTTGGATTGGCTGCTCTGATAGCCGAGTACCGTCCAATCAGCTACTGAATCTTGCCCCAGGTGAGGTCTTTGTTCATCGTAACATTGCTAATATGGTTATCCACAGTGATCTAAACTGCTTGTCGGTTATGCAGTTTGCCATTGAAGTACTTAAAGTTAAGCATATTATCGTTTGCGGCCATTATGGTTGCGGCGGTATCAAAGCCTCACTGGAGGACGTTGACCATGGGCTTATTGATAATTGGCTTGGGCACATTAAAGATGTACATCGCCTTCACGCAACTGAGTTAAATGCAATTACTGATCAGGAAGAAATGGAACACCGTTTATGTGAATTAAACGTGATTGAGCAAGTAGCTAATGTTTGTGACACCACTATCGTCAAGAATGCTTGGAAAAGTGGTGCTGACTTATCGGTACACGGCTGGGTTTACAATATTAAGAACGGTATTCTAAAAGATATTACTAATACGCCTATCACTCACGGGTAACAGTCGTATTACTGACTACCATTTATTGGCTAACAATCGATATCTTCAAGTTCTATATTAAGTGCATGGCCTGAAATAATCAGCTCGTATAGTGAAACAACCAGCGACAGCATCATGAGTACTAAACTGATAGTAAAAGCCCATTGACCGAAATCACCAGCCGCTAAAAATAATAGGAACATCGCAGCTACGCAAAAACTAATGCTTAGTACCCCCAAAATTTGCATCCAGATGATTAACTTTATACGCAACTGCAAACTGATAATCTGACGTGCAATAAGCTGCTTATTCGTCTCATTAATTTGCTGATGTAAACCGCGGATAACGTTTGCCAAGCCCAAAAAGCGATTCGTATAGGCAAGTAGTAACAATGAAATAGCGGGAAATAATAAGGCGGGGGTCGATAGTTCCATACTTGATTAAAATTCTTTATGTAAGTTGATAGAGCGCTTATAAATCACTGATAGCCCTTTTTAACCTAATGCTTGCTAAGACCGCATCATAAACAGCATTTGCATGGTTATTCTGGCTGTTTTTCCGTAGTGCTTCGGCACTAAGCACATCGGTATTGGTTGATAAGCCATGCTCATACCGATCACGATTAACCTTTAGGTTTTCTTCTGCCTGATCAATAGATTGCTCGGTTACGCCAAGACGTTTACGTGTTTCTTGTACGTCTAGCCAATATTGCCTTACTTGCAGTTTAACAAGGCTTAATACTTCATAATATTGTTTTTCAAGTGAACGCGCTTGACGAGCCATTGCTGACGATTGATGACGAATTAGGCCTGCATCGAACAACGTCCATTTCACACCGACACCTACTAACCATTGACCCTCATGTGCCTGATACTCGTTTTCTTGAAAATCATAACCGCCCGTTAAAGCAACTTGTGGCGCATTACCTGCTCGAACAGCCTTTGCTTTGGATTTAAGTGCGTCGGCTTGTTCTTTTAAAACACGCAATTCGTAACGTTGCTTAATCGCTTGAGCCAATAACATATCCAACGAAAGGTCTACTCTTTGCGGCTCTAATTCTTTCAATAAGACTGCTGTTTGAAAATCTCGCCCCAGTAAACGATTGTAGGCAGATTGACTAATATCAAGCCTATTTTCAACCTGCATAGATGACTGCACTGCATCGGCCAAAGCAACTTTCGCGGCTAATAAATCATTTCTTGATACCATCCCCTGCTGATATAGGTTTTCAACATCTGCCTTATGCGAGGATAGGCTGACCACATGACTATTTGCCACCTCAAGTGCTTTACTTAATCGCAACACCGCGATGTAGGCTTCAGCCACTTTCAGCTTCAAGTCTAGCACTTTACCCGCCTCAAACTTTTTTGAAGCTTCTAACGAAGAGGTTGCCGCATCGATACCACGACTAATTTTTCCACCGGTGTAAATAGGTAATACCGTCATCGCTTTGTACGAATAACTTTCTCGTTCAGCCAATGCGAATTGTGTTGATACACCCGCAAAATCTACTTTTGCTTCTGGGTCATTCTCCATCATGCTATACCCTGCCCCAACAGTGACATTAGGCAAACGGGCTGCCTTTGCTGCCTCTAGCTGGTATTGACTAGCTTGTGTATTTTCACGCACCGCTTGAAGACTATGGTCATACTTGATGGCAATATCCCATGCCTGCTCGAGTGTTTCTGCTTCTAAAGCCATGGGAAGCACGCAGCCAAACAAAAGTACAAGAGCAAAAAGTTGGTTCTTTTTAAACAACATTAGTCTTCTCCTGTTGTACCAGTATGAAGCGACTGACGTGTTAACATTGAATACAGCAACATCGGTACCACAACCAGTGTCAACGCCGTTGACACAATCGTACCGAAGATTAATGAGATCGCCAGCCCACCAAAAACAGGGTCAGATAACATCACCGCAGAGCCCAAAACAATCGCCAATGCTGTCAATAAAATTGGCCGTAACCGAACAGCCCCGGCCTCTCTAACCGCTTCATGTGCAGACATACCTTTTTTCATATAGTCCACTACAAAATCAATAATTAACAATGAGTTACGAACCACCACACCTGCTAATGCTATTACTCCAATCATCGACGTTGAGGTGAAAGGTTCACCAACTATCCAGTGCCCAGGAAACACACCAATCAGCCCAAGTGGAATAGCCGACATGGCTATCAGTGGTATTTTAAACGAGGCATAATAACCGACCAATAAAAGATAGATAAAAACCAATGCAATACCAAGCGCACCTAACATGTCGCGAAAAACATCTAAGGTTAAACGAATCTCGCCATCCCATAGCAATTGGTATCCATCAATCGTGTCAGGGGTAACCGATTGTAATTGTAAATTACCCGTTGTTAACACCTCTCCTTCACCCAATGACAGATTGTCTAATCGTTGATCTATATCCATCACTGCATACACCGGTGTGGTATCGCTCAGTTCTGCACCTACAAATGTCACGCGCTCATAATCCTTATGCAAAATTGGCCGGTCTTGAATATCGTTAACCACTCGAGTCAATTCAGATAGCGGTATTCTTTGCCCTTGTCTGTTCGTTAAATAAATACTCGATAAAAGCGTTGGGTCTCTCTGGTATTGATAAGGAATATGTAAGCGTATTGGCACAATCTTTTTTTCTGACGCAATATGTAAACGGCCCATCTCAGTCCCACTGACCATTTGCCTCAATGCTTGTACAACCTGCGCTACTGAAACACCCGATAAAGCGGCTTTTTCTTTATCTACAATCACTCTAAACTGTGGCACATCAGCCACTTCAGAATCATGCACCTCAACAACGCCGTAAGTCTCTTTAAACACCTTGCTCACCTTGGCTGATATTTCACGAAGCTTTTCAGGATCTTTACCATAAATTTCAGCTAAAACCGTCGCCCGTAAAGGCGGGCCGGGTAAGTCTTCTGCTAATTGAATAACACTGCCAGGGTAACGTTGCTGAATTTTTTCCATTGCAGGACGCAGCTGAGCAACTAAATCAATAGAACTCATATCTCGCGTTTTTTTATCCGTTAAATTCACTCTCACTTCAGCAACAAATGGACCTTTTTTATTACCCGCTCCCTTTAACAAGCCATTAAAATCAATAACGCCCGTTTGCCCAACCCAACTTTGATAATTAAGCACGTTATCACGCTCACGCAATAGAGCACCCACTTCGCGAGTGATCTGATCGGTCACTTCTATCGGCGTGAATTCAGGCATGTCGATCGTAATGTTAAAGGTGTTTTTATTATCCTTCGGCAAAAAGACTAGAGGAATACCGCCCGCTGACACTGGGCCACCCACACCCGCAGGGCGAATAAATTGCCAAGCTGGTTGCAACATGGATAACACAATAGCTAAGACAATAACGCCTATTGTAATGTAGCGATAACGCCGACGAGCTAATAAGGGCGTAATAATGTTGTAGTAAAACTGATGTAATTTATCATTGTCATGAGGCGTTTCTAAATCTTCCCCTTCACCCGGTTTGAGCCAACGGTTAGCAGCCCAAGGTGTAACAATATAAGCCACTAATAATGACGCAAACATGGCCATTGGCACATTAAATGCGATGGGGAAAAAATATTGCCCTGCCATGTCTGTCACCACCACCAACGAACCAAACACCAACATAACGGCAAACGTCGCTAAATTGGTTGGGTTCCCAATTTCGTTAGTGGCCTCAACGGTGACATCCACCTTATCCTTTAACCATAAGCTTTTATAATGCCTATGAATATTCTCAATCACCACAATTGAAGAATCCACTAATAACCCTAAAGAGAGAATTAAACCGAACAAAGTGACTCTATTGATGGTGATTCCAAATATATAGTCAGAACCCAGTGTTAAAGCCAAAATAAAAGGCACACTAATCCCAACGATGAGCGCTTCTTTAAACCCAAGAAAAAGCACAATAACAACAAAAACAGAAATGATAGCGATACCCAGATGCTCAATCAAATTATTAACCGCATCATCAGCCTTTTTGCCATCATTACGCGTAATAATGACCTCTACTCCGGCGGGAATAAAACTGTTTTTCATCCGCTCAATTCTATCTAGCACATCATCCGCTACGAAGACCGCATTGGTCCCGGTTTTTTTTGCAACGGCAATAGAAACCGCGGGGATTTCTACCGTAGCGGTGGAACCAAATCTTGGGTCTGCTGGGCCATAAGCAAATCGTGAAAGTTTGTCTCGTTCTTCTCGAGGACCATCAATGATGTCTGCAACATCTTCCATGTAAATAGCTTGTTGATTAAAGCTACCTATTATTAGTTTTTTGACTTGTTCAGCAGACGTTAAAAACCCATCTAAGTAGAGGTTACTGACCTTTCCTTGAATTGCTTGTGTGCCAACCGGGGCCGATACATTACCAGCTTGCAATGCTGCCTGCATTTGGTCTAGCGTAATACCAAAACCCAACAACCTTTCAGGATCAAGTTCGACCCGAACCTCTCTGTCTCGCCCTCCTCTAACGTAGGCAACCGACACTTCATTCAAACTACGTAAACGGTCTACCATATGGTCTGCTAGGCGTTTTAAAGCATAATCATCATATTTTTCTGAGGCCAGGGTAACCGTTAGAATTGGCACATCATCAACATCAACACTTCTAATTAAAGGAACTGAAGCATCAGCAGGTAATTGGTCTTGTTTTCCAAGAACTCGGTCGTAAAGCTTCACGAGCGATTCTTCCTTATCAAGCCCTACTTTAAACTGAACACTCACCACACCCATAGAGTTCAGTGCGGTTGCATAGGTATGATCAACACCAGGTATTTCTCGAATAATGCCTTCTAATGGATTGATCACCAGTTCTTCTATTTCGCTTGGTGTTGCACCCGGCATGCTGACAAAAATTTCGGCGACCGGCACCACAATTTGCGGGTTTTCCTCACGAGGCGTTAACAAAATAGCGATAATACCCAGCAATACACAGCTGAGCATAAATAACACGGTTAACTTGGAGGTAACGAAAGCATGGGCAACCCATCCCGCCGGATTTAATCGCTTATTATTCACCCACTACATCCCTTGCTTGAATAGAGTCACCCTCTCGTAACCGCTCAGTCGGTGCTGATACAATTTGCTCGCCACCCGTTAAACCGACTAATACTTCAATTTTTCCGCGGGTTGTTTTCCCTAGGCGTAGCCAGCGAAAATGAATGCGCTGTTGTTGATCAACTATATAAACCCCAGTTAAGCCCGCCCTGCTTATCAAGGACTCAACACGAATAACCGGCGAGGACTTGACGCCTACTTTAAAATGAGCACGCCCAAACATCCCAGGCCGTAGTTTACTGTTATCCGGTAACGAAACTTTTACTTGTGATTTACGCGTTAACGGATCAGCCGATGGAACAACTCGAGCAATAACGCCTTGAAGCGGTTCCTCAAGCGCATCAATAACCAGCTCAACAGTTTCTCCTCGACTAATATTTTTTAACTGTCCCTCGCCAATATACGTTTCAAATAACAAACCCTCACCTGACTCCACCGTTAGTAAAGGCATAGCAGGTGCTGCCAAGTCTCCTTCACGTTTATGACGCCCTACTACCACACCACTAACTGGGCTTGTAATTTGAGTATATTGACGCTGCGACTGAGTTGTTTCTAGCGCTGCTTTAGCTTCGCGTAGTGTGTCTTGCGCGATATCCCGCTGCAACCGTACTTTTCTGAGTTTGTTTTCAGACACACTGCCACGCTTAAATAATGCTTGAAAGCTGTCCAGATCGGTTTGCGCGTCTTTTAATGCCGATTTTGCTTTATCCACCGACGCGGTGACTTGCCGAATAGCACCTTCAACATCCGCACCATCCAATACCACTAATGCTTGACCGGTCGTCACCGAATCACCTTCACGCACCAAGATTTTCTTAATATAGCCCGTGCTTCTAGAGGCAACATCAACACGATGATCTGAAACAATAGAGCCTGTTGTCCGATAAATTATTGGTAGACTCTCAACTTGCACCTGTGTGGTTTGCAGTGCCCAAGGTTCTTTCACTGCTTTTTCAGCCTCAGGCTGCTCTGAACACCCTAATAGGTTAACCAGCAAACCTATTGACAGCATAAGTGTTAATTGTTTTTTCAAAGAACTCATGTATTAGCGCCCCTCTCATTGGCCACTGTATCGATGGTATTAATATTGTTTTTCAATAGTTGTATAACGTGTGACGAAATAACGCTTGGGTCACTATAAGATGTCTTCCAACCCGGTAAGTATTGGCACATAGGTCTGGTAGCTGAGTGCGATAACACCAACCAAATACTGGAGACGGTTAACATGTAATGGTCAGCCTCAGGGGCAATATCCTGAACCAGTGCTAGAACCATTTTAAAGGGCTCTAGCAACACCTCTTCAGCCACTAACTTCAACCTCGCCTCATCCCCATCCAGCAGCTCCCACATGACTAACGCCCTAACGTTTTGATCGTCATTAACCATCAAGGCAAAGCGCTCGATAAAACTTTCAAGCCGCTCTAGCGGTGCCCCTGTGTTTGAAACAGAGCCTGCTATGGCAGTCGCCTTATCAATAAATGAGTGTTTCAGCACTTCAAAATATAGCGCGTGTTTATCGGGAAAGTGATGGTAAATTGCGGCGGTACTCAAGCCAACCAATTTAGATAATTCACGCATAGAAACGCCGTTATAGCCTTTAGCGGCAAATAACGGTGTAGCCTTATCCAGTATGTTAATGCGTGTATTTATTTCTTTGCTGTGTGCGTTCATCTACCAACTGGTTACTTAACGTTCGTTAAGGCGAATTTTACTGTATAAAATATCGCGACGCAACATAGGCCAAACAATGAAAAAACAATGCCTTTGGCACTTAAGCGAGCTGTTTTTAGGCGTTCGAATCGTTATAAAGGTAAGTGGAGTTGGCCGATAAGCCGGGTTCTGTCGTGGACAGTCATTCATCTGGGATGCATATCACTATGCACCTCGAGCGACCTACCCAGAAGCCGTGTGGGCCACACGTTGCAACTTACGTTGCTACTTCTCTATTTGGTCTTGCTTCAAGTGGGGTTTACCATCGCCGTGATACGTTACCGTACACGCGGTGCGCTCTTACCGCACCGTTTCACCCTTACCGGTCTACCAGTAGACTTAGGCGGTTTCCTTTCTGCTGCACTATCCGTAGGCTCACGCCCCCCAGGCGTTACCTGGCACTTTACCCTATGAAGCCCGGACTTTCCTCCCTGCTTGCGCAGAGCGACTGCCTGGCCAACTCCGCGTGCAGTGTACAAACTAATACCTCTTCGATCAATTTTATTAACAATAAAAATTAATTGCTATTGTTAATGTAAAAAGACAACTGACACAGTTTTACTTAACACGGCAAGTATTCTACTCATGCAAGCTCAACACTACCTCCAGGCAACCTTATAAAAACATTCTGTTAAAGCAACAACGTAAATTAAGTTTTGAAGCCTGATTAAAGCAGACCAAACACACCCTAGTTTTTGTCCTTTTTTTAATCATCAGCTTGTATTTCAAGTGCTCTTTTATACAGCGCTTTCTTTGGCTGACCGGTCAATTGAACTGCCAATTTAACAGCCGTTTTTAGTGAACACTCTAGCAATAAAGTTTCTAGGGTCTTAACGTCTTCATCGGACAGTTCATCCTTTTTATGCTGCTTTTTGTTGACGCCTTCTATCAATACGACAAACTCACCACGCTGCATATTACTATCTGCTTGAAGTAATTGATAAATATCTGCAACCGACCCTGTTGCAATTGTTTCATATGTTTTAGTCAATTCACGGGCAATCGATATCTTATGCGTTGGGTCATACGTAGCGAATATATCGTCCATGCATTTAATAATGCGATGGCTCGATTCATAAAATACGAGCGTACCTTGACGACCCTTATATATCTCAAAAATTGCTTTTCGCGCAGCCGATGTTCGCGGCAAGAAGCCTTCGAAACTAAACCTATCTGTTGCTAATCCAGATGCGCTAAGCGCCGCAATTAACGCACAAGCACCGGGAACTGGCACCACCTCAAAACCAGCCTGCTTGACCCCTTCAACTAAGGAATAACCCGGATCATTAATAAGTGGTGTACCCGCATCCGATATCAACGCGATTGATTCGCCAGCGCTCAACTTTTCTAATAAAAACTGACGCTTATTGTTTTCGTTATGCTCATGGCAGGCCGTCATCGCTGTGTTTATCGAGTAGTGATTCAACAAGACTTTGCTATTACGCGTGTCCTCGGCGGCAATCACATCAACCGCCTTAAGCACTTCTAAAGCACGTAAACTGATATCTGATAAATTCCCAATAGGTGTGGCTACAATATAAAGTATGCCTTTATCGTTTGACATCGTTGACCCTGAAAAAGATACTAAGCACTGGTTTGATCATTTTTAATTTTGCGGTTTAAGTCGTTCGTTTATGAGTCCATACAAAAAGAGTTTAATTACGCCTTTCAAACTAGTAGTTATAGCGTTTATCGTACTGCTTTTAGCAAATTGTAGCGCTCTTGAACCGATAGAAACGCCCACGGTCGAACAGTCTAACCCATTGGCAATTCAAGCCCAAGAAGCTTTGTCTCAACAACAATTTTCTCGTGCGGCAATGCTGTTCAAACAACTGGCAAAAAACAGTCAGGCCCCTCTCAAAAACCAATATCTAATATCTGCTATTGAGGCCTATTTTAATGCTGGCGACCTAGCAAATGCTGACTCGCTCATTGACTCTTTACTGACACGTTCATCACAGCTTACCAGTGATAATAAATTATCCCTCGCAACACTCTTACTTGAGCAAGGTAAAGCCGAAGACGCTATTAGCGTATTAATGAGCGTAAGTGAGCTTAATTTAAACAACGAACAACGCATTGATCTTCACACACTGACTAGCTCTGCTTTCTTCCAAGCTGGTAATTTAATCGAAAGTGCCCGCGAACGCATTATATTAGATGCACTCATAAATGAGCCCACTAGCAAGCTCAATAATCAATTGGACTTAGTGAATGTTTTATCTTTATTGTCCGAGCACGCTCTACGTGCTTTATTACCAACAGCTGACAACAATATGGCTGGCTGGGTAGACCTTGCCATTATAAAAAAACAACAAGTCACCTTTATTCCAAACAGTTCTGATGTTGAATCGTGGAAACAACAATACCCCACACACGCCGCGAATGGTTCATTTCTTCTAACCATGGCCAAACAGTCCCAAGAAAACTTCATAGCACCCAATAAAGTAGGCGTTTTCCTTCCAAGCCAAGGCCCTTTCTCACAGGCTGCTTTTAGTGTTCGTAAAGGTATCACCGCTGCTGCATACTCCATGGCCAACAAATGGCCGCTGAATATTCATTTTTACGACACCTCATCTACACCCATTGAAACGCTTTATCAACAAGCCATAAGCGATGGCGTTAACATCATTATTGGCCCACTGGACAAAAAAAACCTTAGTAAAATAGCCTTATTACCTGATTTACCCATCCCTGTTATTGGGCTCAATAAAAATGGTAGTCATCATAGCCCTCATTACGTTGAGTTCTCGTTGTCACCCGAAGAAGATATTACGCAAATACTCAGTTTTGCTTGGCTAAAAGGGCACCAAAAAGCATTAATTTTAACGCCTCAATCAAACAGTGGCGAACGATTAGCCGGTCATTTTTCATCGCTTTGGCAAAAACTTGGTGGACAAGTTCTAGATGTACAAACATACGAAGCTAATCAAGCAGACTACTCCACTGCCATTAAAAGCCTGTTACAAATTGACGACAGTGTTTACCGCTTTAAACAACTTCGTCAGCGCCTTAACCTGAACATCAAATTCGAAGAAAGGCGTCGTCACGATGCAGACTTTATCTTTTTATTGGCAAGCCCTCGTGAAGGCCGCTTAATCAAGCCACAATTACGTTTCCACCGCGCTGCCGACATTGCTGTTTTTAGTACTTCCAAAATTTACGAGGGTGAGCAAAACAAAGGGGCAAACCGTGATTTAGATGACGTTTTTTTCTGTGACATGCCTTGGCTTATCGAACCTAATAAGCAACAAAATGGCTCTCTCAACCAGGCACTAAAACAATGGCCCAATACTCGTGGGTTACACCGTCGATTAACTGCCTTTGGTTACGATGCGTATCAACTTATTCCACATTTAGAACACTTGAAATCCAACCATTTTGCTCGCCTTGATGGCAAAACCGGTATTCTTTCAATGAATAATAACGTCATTAACAGGCAATTGAGTTGCGGCCAATTCCAGCGCGGTCAAGTCAAATCATTAGGCCTGGCACCTCACCTTGAGCGCACGATGAATATGCAATCAGTAGTGCCTTCTCCTCAACACACCGAACAAGTTAATACTGCCCCCCTTTAATGGACTCATCTAATGCTCTTGGTCAACAAAACGAGGACTTAGCACTTACCTTTTTACGTCAAAAAGGTCTTGTTCTTATACAAAGAAACTATCGTACTCGCTTGGGTGAAATTGACTTAATTATGAAAGACAATGACTACACCGTTTTTATTGAGGTTCGTTACCGTTCCTCAACGAAATTTGGCGGCGCTTTACTGTCTGTCGATCGACGCAAACAAGCTAAACTTATAAAGTGTGCTCAACACTACATTGCCAACACATCAGGCCAGCAAAACTTTCGATTTGATGTAATCGCAATTTCACCCTCCTCTAGCCAGCATGAGATACAATGGGTTACCAACGCATTTGATGAGTTCTAACATGAGTTTACAAGAAAGAATCTATCAACACTTTACCGATAGCATTCAAACAAAACACGACGCTTTAGAGTCGCTTCCCAACTCCATTGAATTAGCCGGCCAAGCTATTGTCCAGAGCTTACTTAACAATGGCAAAGTTCTAACCTGCGGTAACGGTGGGTCGGCAGGGGACGCGCAACATTTTTCTTCTGAAATGCTTAATCGTTTTGAACGTGAGCGCCCTAGCCTACCAGCTATTGCACTTAGCACAGACACCTCAACGCTAACCTCCATTGCAAACGATTATTCGTACGACGAGGTGTTTTCTAAGCAAATACGTGCACTGGGGCAAGCGGGCGATATTTTATTAGCCTACACAACAAGCGGAAACTCCAAGAACATCGTATCAGCCATCAGTGCTGCGCATGACCGAGAAATGTTGGTGATCGTCATTACTGGTAAAGATGGCGGCACGATAGCCGCTAATGATTTATTACAAGATAGCGACATTGAATTAAGGGTACCGTCTAACTCAACGGCCCGTATTCAAGAAGTCCATCTTTTAATCACCCATTGTCTTTGTGACCTGATCGACTTTCAATTATTCGGATAAACAACATGTTTTTTAAAAAAGCTTTTATAGTACCCGCTTTACTGTCCATCGTTTTATTATCAGGCTGTGCAGCTGTTGCTGTTGGAACCGCCACCACAGGCGCTGCCGTTGTTCATGACAGACGCACCACTGGCACCGTCATTGATGATCAAACCATTGAACTTAAAGCGTTGGGTGTCTTATATGGCGTAGATAATATTCGTATAAACACACACGTTAATGCTACTTGCTATAACGGTATCTTATTGCTAACCGGTGAAGCACCAACAGAAAGCCTGCGCAACGATATTGCAAATAGATTGCGCAAAATACCAAAAGTCCGAAAAGTACATAATGAAATTCTAATCGCTGCGCCAAGTTCCTTAGTCTCTCGTAGCAGTGACGGCCTGATTACCAGCAAAGCTAAAGTTGCTTTATTTAGCCTTAATAAAATAAAAGGGTTTGATCCCACTCGCGTCAAAATTGTTTCTGAAAACGGTGTCGTTTATTTATTAGGTATTCTAAAACAGCACGAAGTAACCCCTGTCATTGAAACAGTTCGGCGGGTAGGCGGTGTTCAACGTGTAGTGAAGTTGTTTGAAATTACTGACTAATGAGAAAAAAAAATGACGACTTTTTACAGCAGTTAACCGGGCTTTATCACGAAAAATCACTTTTCTTAGACCCCGCTGACTGTTGGAGTTACGGCTATGATAACAGCCGACGACACAAAGAACCCCTTGCTGTTGTTTTCCCTAGCTCTCATCAACAAATAATTGATACCGTACTATTATGTAACACTCATAATATAGCCATCACTGCACGTGGCAGCGGAACCGGCACAACAGGTGCTAGCGTACCATCGAATGGTGCCATTATCTTATCCACCGAGAAAATGGATAATATCATCAGCATAGATCCTGATAACCGCATGATGATTGTTGAACCCGGTGTAACTAATCAGGCCATTCAACAAGCGGCGGCAGAACATGGTTTCTTTTGGCCTCCCGACCCAACCAGCGCAAGCATTTGCACTGTTGGTGGAAACCTTGCTTATAACTCAGCTGGCCCACGGGCTGTGAAATACGGCACACCACGCGAGAACACATTAGGGCTAACCTGTATTACCGGCAGTGGAGAAACCTTAAAAACCGGCGCAAACACCACAAAAAGCGTCGTCGGCTACGACTTAACTCGACTCATTATTGGCTCTGAAGGCACCTTAGCCATTATTAGCCAAGCAACCCTAAAACTAACACCTTTGGCTGAAAGCAAACGCACACTTCAAGCTACTTACGATTCTATTCAAGCCGCGGCTAATGCCATTGCACGCATCATGGCACAACCAATCACCCCTTGCGCCTTGGAGTTTATGGATGGAACCGCAATTTCACTGGTTAAAGAAGACGCCCAATTAGATTTACCTGATAATGCACAAGCCTTACTAATGATAGAGGTTGATGGTGATCAATTTGGGCTGGATGCCATTGCAGATAAAGTCGCAGCGAGTGCATCGGTCGATGGCCTCATCGACATTCATATTGCCCATACAGCTGAACAAGTTAAACAGCTTTGGTCTGCTAGAAAAGCCCTTTCTCCATCACTTCGAAAAGTCGCTCCAAAAAAAATAAATGAAGACGTGGTTGTTCCCGTTAGCCATATTCCTAAGTTAATTAATGGCCTTCAGGCACTATCTAAACGTTATCAAATCCCTATTGTTAATTTTGGTCATGCAGGAAATGGAAACATTCATGTTAATCTTCTCGTTCAGCTTGAGCAGCTAGATAGAGCAAAAGAATGTTTAGCCGAGGTATTTGAATTAGTCATACAACTTAATGGCAGCCTATCTGGCGAGCACGGTATCGGGCTTGAAAAACGTGATTATATTAATTTAGAACTAGAAGCCACAGCTATCGGCATTATGAAAAAAATTAAGGCTCAATTTGACCCCAAAAATCTATTAAATCCGGATAAGGTATTTCCAATAGACGCATAAAATGGCTTGCCAAACCAGATGACTAACCCTTATTCTTACAGTAAGGAAGCAAACAGTAAGGAATTACCATGACGACTTACCAACATATTTTAGTAGCCCTAGACCTCAGCGAACATTCCTTATTTGTTTTAAAAAAAGCGCACGAGCTTGCTCAACAAAACCACGCCAAATTATCAGCTATTCATGTTATTGAACCCCTTGTAGAGTCCTCACATTTGGCATTTGATGGGACTATCTCAACTGATTTATTACCGGTTCAAGATGAGATTGAAGCGTCAGCAAAAAAGAAACTCAGTAAACTCGCCGCTTCCATCGACCTAGCAGAAGAAAACCAATTAATCCAAATTGGCCGCCCCGCTGATACGATTCATCAGCTCAGCAAAGACCTGCCATGCGACCTTATTGTGGTGGGAAGTCATGGACGACGTGGACTTAGTTTATTACTCGGCTCTACCGCTAATGCAGTCCTACACGGTGCAACCTGTGATGTATTAGCCGCTAGGGTTAATGACTAGCTTAGGCTTCTAAGTCCACGCGCATTGATAAGTCGACAGCTTGAATATTTTTTGTTAACGCGCCTACCGAAATAAAATCCACACCTGTTTTAGCAATATCTCGGATAGTCGATAAATTAACATTACCCGACGCCTCTAGTTTCGCAACGCCTTTATTAAGCTCAACCGCTTCACGCAATTGCTCTAAAGTGAAGTTGTCTAATAACAAGATGTCCGCTTTCGCTTCAAGTGCTTGTTTCACCTCGTCTAAGTTTTCAACCTCTACCTCAACATCAACCAGCGAGCTGCTTAGACGAGCAGCAGCGACCGCTTTTGCAATTGAACCAGCCGCCATAATATGATTTTCCTTTATCAACATACCATCGTACAAGCCAACCCTATGATTAGACGCTCCGCCACAGCGAACTGCATACTTTTGCGCCAACCGTAAGCCAGGGATTGTTTTACGCGTATCTAATACGGTCGCTGACGTACCTTCAACTGCTTTCGCAAATTGCTTAGCAAGTGACGCTGTTGCCGATAAGGTCTGCAACATATTTAACGCTGCGCGTTCTCCTGTTAATAAAGCCCGTGCAGAGCCTGATAGGTAACACAAGGTATCACCAGCATATGCCTGCTCGCCTTCTTTAAACTGCCAATCGATGACAACCTTTTCATCCAGCTTTTTAAAAACCGCATTCACCCATGCTTGGCCACATACCAACATGGCTTCACGCGTTAGAATAGTTGCTTTAGCTAATTTATCTTCTGGAATGACCAGTGCGGTTAAATCACCACTACCAACATCTTCTGCTAAAAACCGACAAACATCTTCGTCTATTATTTTGGGGTCGAGCATAAAAATCCATTCACCTGAAAAATAAAAAAAGCCTCTTTGTTAGAGGCTCTTTATTATCACATAATTTAATGCTAATAAGAATCTCATGCCAAGCCAGGTTCAGCACTTTTTGATGTCATTAGGCTCTTCATTCCCGCTAACACCCTGTCTACTAGCGGCGCCCTTTCTTGACCAATAATAGTCATTCGTTTTTGCCTAAACGCTTCTGCTAAATCATCCAGACTAATATCCATTGCTTTAACGCCGCAATCATTCACAAAAAGACATTGCATAGTAACCGAACTTTTCCAAGACAATTTGGCACGTAAAACACCACCATCTTCCCCCGTATACTCAACCCAATCACCAACATCTATTTTAGATGCCAACTTGCTGAATTTATCGTTTGGCATTTGTGCTTTTTTGCTTTCAAGCTCTTGTAATAAGTCCTCTTCTAGGCTGGCATACATTTCCTCGTTTAGCTCAACCATTACAACCTTTTCGACACTAGCAACATCGCTTGGCTCCCCCTGCCCCATCGCCAAAAGTTGCTTATGCCAAGATTCTAATTCTTTAAAAAATGTAGCTGATTGATGAAAGTCACATGAAATATTTTCCAGTCCAACTTTAATATCTTTCAGTAATCTGGCCAAACTATTAATAATCAACTCTTTAGCTTCATAGTCTACTGGCTCAACGACACTGACCACAAGCCTATCAATCACATCAATACATTGTTGACTTTCTTGCGGCTCCCTTTCTTTTCTTAACAAAGCTAGCACAAGCACATCCTTCCATGTCTCATCCAAGAAAATTTGAACAAATTCAGGGATAGATTTACCATTTATCCGCAAAGCAATTTCATAGGCGGCTTGACGTTTTGTTAACTCTAGTTGTTCAGAGCTTTTTGTTGCTTTACGAGAACGCTCCTCTAACAAATCAACCTGGCGCTGCTGCTGCTCCATAAAAACGCCAAGCTCATCGCAAAGCCCCACAAATATACCTACATCATTATCGAACTCCATCAAAACCCGCATCACCAACTCTTCCATTTTCTCAAAGATCGAACTTTTAATTTGTTGGTTATTTCCGCTGACGCCTAGGCCTGCCTGTGACATCGCATTTAAAAACTGTCTAGCAGGATGGCTTTTTTTTGCAAAAAAGTCCTTATCTATCATCGCAACTTTTAAAATTGGTATTTGTAATTGTGCAATCATCGCTCGAACTGTATCAGGCAACTGCCGATCTTGTAATATCACATCAAAAAACATTGCAACAACGTCAATTAACGTGTCATCTTGTTCAGCATACGGTTGACGTTGTCCGTCAACTTGGATTTTTTCACCCACTTGTAATCGAACACTTTCAGATAAATCAACTTCCTCCCTTGCACCTTCTTTTTGTAGGCTCGTTAATACCTCAATAAGCTTTGTTGTTGGCAACTGACTTCCAGATACAGTTAAACCATCGGACACAAAATTTTCACCCTGTAGAGACCGATGTAACTGCGCCATCTTTATTAAGTCAGCATATATAACTGGATCGATCCCCATTGATGTTAAAGAGGCGACTCCAACGTGCCCTCCTTGAATTTCTGGCATTTGAGTTTGCCCTATCATTGAAGATTTCGTATCTGCATGGGTCAATGACTGTGTATCTTTTATGTTCAATGAGCCATGATTTGCAATCTTATGCTTAGGGAGCTTAGGCATAATATTAGCCTTAATAAAAAGCTCATTCACCTCTTTAAGCACATCACCTAAATTACTTAAGACCGCTTGTGAAAATGATCTATTAATGATCTCAAAGCCTTTTTTTGAAAACAGCTCAGTACTCATTAAATCTGTAAACGTATTTAGTAAAACAGCTGGTCCAAAAGGGTTTTCGCTTGCCTTAAGCTCTTTTACGCTCATCAAAAACCCAACCCTGTGCCTCAAAGCATACAAGACATCAGATAAATCACTTGTACAAGTAGATATATATTCATCAAGTAATAATTGGTTTTCAATGTCATCTGTTTCAACTAATTGCAAACTAGACCAATCTTTCACTTCAATCGTTGCTATCAACCCACGAGGAACATTTACATTACCTCCATTTGAAAAACCTGATATATTTTTAACGACCTCTTCGATGTAACGTGACGAAACTTGCTGCGACTTCTTCTGAAAGACTTTGATGTCAGTGAGTGCATCATCCAATTTTTTACTGCCTTTACCATCAAATATTTGCAACTTGATTTGCTCTAACTGGTCGTTTAAGCTTTGCTCAAACTCATTCTCCAACTTTTTTTGTAAAAAACCTTTTAATAAACCAACTGACGCATTAATTAAGTTTCGTTTATTTGATTCCATAGTACTCCTCGGAGGCTGGTTATTACTTTGACGAGCAGGAGTCTCTATATTTTTTACATTCTTCATAACGTTAAGAAGTTACTTTAATATACATAGAGTATAGTCAGCTTATGTATAAAGTTGTGCGCTAGAGCACATATTTAGATACCCTCATTTTATATGCCTGACACACCAACAAATATTCGCCTAGGTCTACTAGAAACTGCTGAATTTAAAGCTTCGCCGAATAAAAACGAGCGTCCAAACCCTTTTGATATTCGGTTAATTATTGTGCATGGAATCAGCCTGCCCCCTGATCAATTTGGAGCGGGTTGGATTGATGATTTTTTTCTTAATCAATTAGACCCTAAACAACACCCGTATTTTCAAGAGATTTGCACTCTTAAAGTGTCTTCACATTTATTAATCCGTCGTGATGGTAGCGTGACGCAATATGTTCCGTTTCAAGAACGTGCATGGCATGCTGGTGTTTCACAGTATGCCGGCGAGGACAACTGTAATGATTTTTCTATCGGCATAGAATTAGAAGGTGCGGACCATATCCCTTATACAGAGAAACAATACCAAGCACTTAGTTGCTGCTGCCAAACTTTGATACAACATTATCCTGAGCTTTCTACAGAAACCATCGTTGGTCATTGTGACGTTTCTCCGGGCCGAAAAACTGACCCTGGCGAAAGCTTCGATTGGCAAAAATTTAGGACGCTACTGACTGGCCGTTGAGTCTTCGCCTCGGAACATATCTATCAACATCATTACAACGCCAATTGAAATGGCTGAATCAGCAATATTAAATACGGGCCAGTGGTAAGAATTATAATAAACGTCTATAAAATCAATAACATAACCATAGGCAACCCGATCATATAGATTACCTATTGCACCACCCAAAATCAATGACAGGCTCACGGCCATCCATTTTTCTTTCGGCTTCAAACGGCTTAACCAAATCACCAAAATCAGTGTTGCAATCGATGCGATTGCGACAAAGAACCAACGTTGCCAACCACCGGCGGTACTTAAAAAACTAAACGCCGCGCCTTTATTATGCACATACGTTAAATTCACGAACGGCATAACATCAATAGACTCGTATAAGCTAAAAGATGCAACCACCCAAAGTTTACTGACCTGATCCAGAACTATAACCAGCAGTGACAATCCTAACCACTTAAACATACGGCTTACTCTAAGCGAACAGTCTTTGCTCACCGCTGCCTTCTATATTTTCTACGCAACGCCCACATAGTTCAGGGTGCGTTTCAGATTCACCCACATCGTGACGGTGATGCCAACAACGAATACATTTTTCATGCTCACTGGCAGTAACGGTGATGAATAACTGAGCATTATCCGTTGCCTTTGCCTGCTCGGGTTTGTCTGCAAGAGGTTTTACTTCGGCATATGAGGTAATAAAGATAAAACGTAGTTCATCGTTCATCTTAGCCAGTGTTTCATATAATTCACCCTCACAATACAAGATGACGCTTGCATCTAAGCCAGAACCAATTAGACCTTCTTCTCTGACGCGTTCCAGCTCTTTACTAACCAATTCACGCATCTCTATCACCGGCTTCCAAAACGCCAACTCATTACTTACTTCAGTATCCTCAATCGGGAAACCGTCATAAGCAGTGGCCAAAAACACTGACTCTTCACGTTCACCTGGCATTGCTGACCAAATTTCCTCGGCTGTATAACTGAGTATTGGTGCTACCCAACGCACTAATGCTTCGGCAATATGGAACATTGCCGTTTGCGATGAACGCCTTGCTAAGCTATTTTGTTGTAATGTGTATTGGCGGTCTTTAATGACATCTAAGTAAAAGCTGCCCATTTCAACAGAACAAAAGTGGTGGATACCTTGGTGAACTTGTAAAAACTGGTATTGATCATAGTGTTTCAATACGTCTTTTTGAACATCACGGGTTTTTTCAACCGCCCAACGATCTAAGGGCAACATATCAGCAAACGCTACCATATCTTTTGCTGGATCAAAGTCATTTAAATTTGATAACAAATAACGTGCGGTATTTCTCAATCGACGATAAACATCAGATGCTCGTTTTAAAATTTCATCCGAGACAGTCATTTCGCCACTGTAATCATTAGCTGAAACCCAAAGGCGTAAAACATCCGCTCCAAGGGAGTTAATCACCTTTTGAGGCGCAATGACATTGCCTTTTGACTTAGACATTTTCATACCTTTCGCATCGACGGTAAAACCATGTGTCAAAACAGCCTTATAAGGTGCTTGATCATTCATGGCAACCGATGTCAGCAAAGATGACTGAAACCAACCTCGATGTTGGTCTGACCCTTCAAGATACATATCCGCTGGAAACGTTAATGCTTCACGCCGCTCTAAAACACAGGCATGCGTTACACCAGAATCAAACCATACATCTAAAATATCATTAATTTTACTGTACTCATCCGCTTCATCACCTAGCAATGTCGAAGCATCTAAATCAAACCAGGCTTCAATACCCGACTCTTCTATAAGAACCGCCACTTGCTCAATCAAGCCAGCCGTATTGGGGTGTAATTCACCCGTTTCTTTATGCACAAACAAAGCAATCGGCACGCCCCAGTTGCGCTGACGAGAAATACACCAATCTGGCCGCCCCTCAACCATGCTATTAATACGCGCTTCACCCCACTCAGGCACCCAGTTAACCCGTTTAATTTCTGCTAAGGCCTTCTCACGTAGGTTATTTTTATCCATTGAGATAAACCACTGTGGCGTCGCCCTAAAGATAATAGGCGTTTTATGTCGCCAGCAATGTGGATAGCTGTGATTTAACACTTCTGAATGCACGAGCGCACCACGTTCTTTTAAAACGTCAATCACCTCATCATTCGCATTGAAAACATGTTTACCAGCAAACAAAGGAGTACTGACTAAAAACACGCCATTATCGCCAACAGGGTTGTCCACTGGTAACTTATATTGCTGACCAATAATATAATCGTCCTGCCCATGGCCCGGCGCAGTGTGCACTGCACCTGTGCCTGCCTCAGCCGTTACATGATGACCGACAATAATAGGAACAACACGATCATAAAACGGGTGACTCAGCGTCATATGTTCCAAATCTTTACCTTTGCAATACCCAAGCACACGGTAATCTTCAATGCCATAACGTAACATTGCATCTTTTAATAACTTTTCCGCCAAAACAAGGCGCTCATCACCGCTTTGAACCAACACATAATCAAACTCAGGATTTAATGAAACCGCTTGGTTCGCCGGTAAAGTCCACGGTGTAGTCGTCCAAATAACGACGGAGATAGGGCCCTGCCCAGGTGCATTATCACTGCTGTGGAGTTGTTGTAAAAACCTTGACTCATCATTGACCGTAAAACGCACATCAATGGCTGGTGAACGTTTATCTTCGTATTCCACTTCTGCTTCTGCTAACGCAGAGCCACAATCGGTACACCAATGCACAGGCTTTGATCCCTTATGCAAATGACCTTTTTCAATAATACGGCCTAGTGAGCGAACAATATCCGCCTCAAATTGAAAACCCATACTCAGATAAGGACGCTCCCAATCACCAAAAACACCCAGACGCACAAACTCTTCTTTCTGCATAGCTACTTGTTTGGTCGCATAGGCTCTACAGGCTTTACGAAACTCAGCTGCTGACACCTTCACGCCTGCTTTGCCGATTTTCTTTTCCACCATCAATTCAATAGGCAGGCCATGACAATCCCAACCTGGCACATAAGGCGAGTCAAAACCTTGCAGGGTTTTACTCTTTATAATCATATCCTTAAGTACTTTATTCACCGCATGACCAATATGAATAGGGCCATTTGCATATGGCGGTCCATCATGTAGGACAAATTGAGGACGACCAGCAAATTTTTCACGTATTTTCTGGTACAACCCCATTTCCTGCCAACGTTTCAACGCATTGGGTTCACGGTTAGCAAGGTTAGCCTTCATCGGAAAGCTGGTTTTTGGCAAGTTCAGTGTTGTTTTGTAATCCATGATGCTCTTAGGATGTTAATGTCTGATTAAAGTATGTTTTAGCTTGTTCAGAATCAATTAAAATTTGCTGCGTTAACTGTTCTAAATTTTCAAATTTTTTCTCTTCGCGTAATTTTTTTGCAAACGCAACGACAACGCGTTGACCATATAAGTCACCAGAAAATTCAAATAGGTGTGCTTCTAATAAAACCGCTGTTGCTTCTTCAATGGAAGGCCGCGTTCCAACGTTCGCAACCCCTTTATATACCACGCCCGATTCGAGTGTTATTGTAACGGCAAAAACACCTTTAAGCGGAGTTTTTCTATTTTTCACCCGGATGTTAGCCGTAGGAAAACCCAACTCTCGCCCTCGTTTGTGCCCATGCATAACACGACCCGACATACTAAAGCGCCTATTTAAATAAACCGCCACTTTATCTAGGCGCCCATTTTCCAACGCACGTCGAACTAATGTACTACTAACACGCTCATTTTCAATTTTAAAAGAATGGGAGCGCTGTACGGAAAAACCATATTTTTCTCCCGCGACTTTTAAATACTCAAAATTACCTTGGCGATTTTTGCCAAAACAAAAATCATCACCCACGATCAATAATTGAACATTAAGCCGTTGTACCAACATTTCTACAAACTGCCCTGCAGACATATTCGCCAACAAGTCATTAAAACGCACAAGATAAAGCGCATCAACGCCGGTTTCCGACAACTGCTCTATTTTATCTCTCGCAGTCGACACACGTGCAGGGGCTGCCTCAGCCCGAAAATATTCAATAGGTTGTGGCTCAAAACACATAACAACTGCTTGCAAGCCTAAGCTTTTCGCCTGTTCAATTAAGGCGCTCAACACCATCCGGTGTCCAACATGAACACCATCAAAATTGCCGATAGTTAACACGCTACCATTTGGAAAAGCCTGCCCATCTGGCAAGTACCTAATTAATCTCATAAATTATTTGCCCTTAAGTAACAAATGCCGAGGACGCACACCCACTAAGAACGCGGTCGTAACATACAACAAAACCACCATGAGTATTTCCAACGTTAAATGCAAAACTCGGTCAAACGCACCCCATTCATACCACTGAACTGGCGAATAATCATAGGCATAGATGACACCGACAACCAGGTTGGCAATCAACACTTTTATAACAAAACTCACCCACCCTTGTTGAGGTTTGAACGCTTCAGATTTTATCAAAATAGTAAATAACAAACCGGCATTAACAAAAGCCGCTAACGATGTTGCCAAAGCCAGGCCTGCATGTTGAAAAAAGAATACTAAGACAACACTCATTAACATATTTGAAACCACGGCAATAATACCAATTTTAACGGGCGTTTTCATATCTTGCCTCGCGGTAAAACCCGGCACCAATACCTTAACAAGGATAAAGGCAGGCAGGCCTATTGAGTAAGCCATAAGACTTAACGATGCATTATCGACATCAGTACTTGTAAACGCATCGTACTGAAACAGTGTTGCTAACATTGGCTGAGCTAGAAAAAACAAACCTGCTGCTGCTGGCAAACCAAGAAACACCACCCAACGTAAGCCTGTGTCCAGGCTTGCAGAAAAGTCTTTAGTCTTACCTGCCGCGTGGCTTTTAGATAAATTAGGTAAAATGACAGTTGCCAAGGCAATACCAAATATACCGAGCGGAAATTCCACTAAGCGATCAGAAAAATAAAGCCATGAAACACTGCCAGCCACTAAAAATGATGCCAGCAAAGTATCTACCAACAAGTTAATTTGCGTTACCGACACACCAAATAAGGCTGGTAACATTAACTTCATAATTTTCTTAACGCCTGCATGTCCACGATCAAATGACATTCTAGGCAATAAACCCAACTGTTTTAAGTAAGGAAATTGAAAGGCAAGTTGAGCGATTCCTGCCAACAAAACAGCCCACGCTAACGCCATAATTGGCCTTTCAAGCAAGGGAGACAACCAGCATATTGCCGCTAAAAATGATAAATTCAATAACACTGGCGTTACCGCAGGAATTGCAAACTTACCGTAGGTGTTTAAGACACCACCGGCCATGGCTGTCAGTGAAATAAAAAATAGATAAGGAAATGTTATCCTCAACATATCAACGGCCAACTCGTAGCGTGAGCCTGTTGAGTCAAAACCCGGGGCAAACATATAAATTAAAACTGGCGCTCCAATAACACCCAGTAACGTTATAAAAAATAATACTGTTGCCAGCGTACCAGCCGTTTTAGCCAGCAATTCTTTTAGTGCTTCGGTTGACTGAGTCTCTTTATATTCTGACAAAACAGGTACAAAGGCCTGTGAAAATGCACCTTCTGCAAATAAGCGCCGCATAAAATTTGGAATTTTAAAGGCCACAAAAAATGCATCGGTACCTTCGCTCGCACCAAAAAAACGCGCGATAACAATGTCACGAACAAACCCCAGAACACGCGAAATCATCGTCATGCTGCCCACAATAGCAGTCGATTTTATTAACGTTTTACTCAGCGCCTTAACCTCTGTTTATTAAATAGCCCTTACCTTCTTCAGAGGCAAGCTTTATTAGTATCGAGTTGATTCTAGTTATGTTCAAACTTATCAGGCTTTTATTATAAGGGCTGACGGCAATCAACACACCTTCGATTATAAGTTATCGTTGAACAGCCGCCACAATACACTTAGAATCAAATCAGGCAAAAAACGGATAATGAAATTGGCTTCAGATCATAAAAAAACCTCTCGTATTGTTTGGCTAAAACGCTTAATCATTAGCTCATTGTTATTCGTCGTATTACTTATTGCACTGCCTTACGCCATCCAGTTTGGCCTTATCAAAGGGCTTAACAATGCAGCAAGCAAAACGGTCATTATTGATGATGTCGACTTCAATCCTTTTACTGGCAAACTAGCCATTAGCCATTTACGGACGCAAGAACCTCAACAAGCCGACCTCTCGATATCCTCTGTTAACCTGCAAATTGATTGGCTACCCCTATTTAATAAACGGTTGCTCATCAACTCTCTTACAATTCAAGACGCACATATAAAAATTCAGCAAAAAGACTCCCAAACTCTCTATATTGGCAGCATTAAAATTCCTTTGAACGGCGCAAGCCGTGACACGAATGAAGAGGCATCAACAAGTTGGGAATTAGGCTTAAATAAACTTAATATAATAAACAATTCTTTTACCTTTCAATCTGACGCTTTCTCAGACGACTTCACCATCAGCCAGTTAACCATTAATGAAGCTTTTAGTTGGGACCCAAATAACCTGTCCACCCTCTCTTTTAATACACAGCTTAATACATCACCAATCAACGGCCACATTCGTGCTTCTCTGTTTTCTGAACAGCCCTCTGTTAAGGGTCAGCTCAACGTTAAAAACCTAAATCTTAATGCCTTTAAGGCATTAGCAGGAGAAAACATTGAGGAGTTAAAAGGGCTACTCGATACTGATATCAAGTTTTCATTGTTATTAGGTAAAAACAGTATTGATTATAGCCAAACGGGCTCATTATCAATCAAACAAGCTGTGATAACGAGCGCCTCTGTACAGCACACATTGGGATCTGGTGATTGGAGTGGCTCGGTACAAGTAATAACAAGCCCCGAGAAACCAAGCATCAACGCTGAAGGCCAACTAACTCTAAGCGAGCTCTCGAGTACAAATCAACTCACCCAGTTGGTTTTAGCTAATACTCAGACATTAACGGTAAAACAATTAAGCATTAAAAAACTTAATAACATAGCGATCTCATCTGTAGAGGTAGGCGATCTATCGATTGGCAAAACAGCATCAAACAATTCGCTCCTAGAGAGCAAAAAGCTGATTATCGACAAACTCCAATTGCATGATCTTAATAATATCGATATTAAAAAAATCAACATTGATGGCTTGAATGCGGTTCTCGATATCAATAAACAAGGTGACATTCCTTTACTCAACACACTAACCAAGAGCCTACCCGCAGCAGATGAAAAAAAGACCAGCGAGACAAATAACGCTGCTAAGCCTTTTCAATTTCAAGTGGCTAACATAGATATTTCAAAAAACAGTCAAATTAAATTTTCAAAAGAAACTGAGCTGGAACGCGTTGAGAAGAAGATCATGATAGATCAGCTCAACATTGGTAATATTAATTCACTCACACCAAAGAAACCAACACCGATTAATATTCAAGCGACAATAGATCAATTTTCTAAACTGTCCATAAAAGGCCAGGTCGCCCCTCTTAGTGAAAAAATAAACACCTCTATTCAAACTCAGCTATCCGCTTTTGAACTGCATGATTTTTCACCCATTTTTAAAAATGAACTCGGTTACACCATCGAAAACGGGCAACTAAATGCAGACCTGGATATTGATATAAAAGACAATATCCTTGACGGGAAAACCAGCTTAGAAATAAACCAATTAGCACTAGAACCAGCTAATGAAAGTACGGCGAAAAAAATCACTCAACAACTATCAATGCCACTGGAATCTGCTTTATCCATGCTACGTGATGATAACAACAATATTAAACTCAACATCCCTGTTAAAGGAGATCTCGCCTCACCAGATTTCAATATCAGTGATGTGATTAATACCGCTCTAGGAAATGCCTTACAAGGTACCGTAAAAAATGTTTTGAAATATGCACTGCAGCCATACGGCGTGATGTTTATGGCGGCAGAAAAAGCGTATGGCATCGCAACCTCTATCAAATTAGAACCATTGATTTTCCCTCCTGGAGATAGCGTGCTAGCAGAAAACTCAATAAATCAGATAAATAAAATCGGCGAATTAATGCAAAAAAGACCACAGTTAAGCATCCACATCTGTGGTTTTGCTACCCAACATGACCACATGTTTTTACAAAACTTAGCTAACAGTGACAGCGCCGACACCTCAACGTCAACAGCCCCCAATGAAAAACCCCTGCAAGAACCTTTACTAAAACTAGCAAGCGAACGCCAAGTTGCTGTAAAAACCCACCTCGTTAACAACTATCATTTAAAAGCAACTCGTTTATTTACTTGCAAACCCCGTGTTGAAAAAGACCTTAATAACGAAACGACAGCAAAGCCAAGAGTAGAGCTATTAATTTAACGTCACCTACCTATTTAACCCATGAAAATCCCATCAAAGACTCGCTTTTATTAATGCCCTATTGCACCTCGGGCTTGACAAAGCCCGATTATTTCATCAAAATGCGCAATCTTTTTTAATATCACTAGAGGATTTACCTTGGCTAACAGTGCACAAGCGTTAAAACGCGCCAAACAATCAGAACAAAATCGCCAACTTAACATGGCTGCGCGTACACGATTACGCACAAAAATTAAGCGTGTTGTGTATAGTGCGGAAGAAGGTAATGCTGAGGTAACAGAAGCCGCTTATCATGAAGCTGTTCCTTACATTGATGGCGCTGTCACTAAAGGCATTATCCATAAAAACAAAGCTGCTCGCCTAAAGAGCCGCCTTAATGCTCGCATTGTTAAACTTAAGCAAGCATAAGTAGTTATTAAGTTTTATAAAAAAAGCCGACCATATGGTCGGCTTTTTTATTGCCCATAAATTGCCGGCCTATAGCAAGACCAAATTATCGCGATGAATAACTTCTGACTCACCAACATAACCAAGTAACCGTTCAATTTCAGAACTATTGTTTTGCTTAATTTTATCTATATCAGTTGAGCTGTAATTCACTAAGCCACGGGCCAATTCTTCACTACTTTCATTAACACAAACAACTAATTCGCCCCTAGCAAACTCACCATTAACGGCAACAACACCAATTGGCAGCAAACTCACCCCAGACCTTTTTATTGCTTGCGCAGCTCCAACATCTAGTACAACCCGACCTTTGACATCTAAATGCGCTGTTAACCACCGTTTACGCGCCGAAACAGGGGCTTCATTAGGTATTAGCAAGGTCCCTATCGCCTGACCATCAATAAGACTTAAAATAACATTTTGCCTTAACCCTGGAGCAATAATAGTTGCCGTTCCAGAACGAGATGCGATTCGCGCTGCTGTTAACTTTGTTTGCATACCGCCTCGCCCCAAAGTTCCAGAACCACCGCTAGCCGCTTGATCTAGAAACTCTTCATCAACACCTACTTCATTTAATAAGGCTGCAGCCGAATTGACTCTTGGATCGCTATCGAAAAAACCATCTTGGTCTGTGAGAATCATCAACAAATCTGCACTCATTAAATTAGCAATAATAGCCGCCAGCGTATCGTTATCACCAACACGTAATTCCTCATTTGCAACCACATCATTTTCATTAATAATTGGTACGACCGAGAAATCTAACAAGGTCTTAATGGTTGCTCTGGCATTTAAATACCGCGTTCTATTTGCCAGATCATCATGTGTTAGCAAAACCTGCGCCGTTTTATAGCCTTCTGCTTGAAAGCTTTGTTCATATGCCTGAATAAGCCCCATTTGACCAACTGAAGCAGCCGCTTGAAGCTCCTGAAGCGCATGCGGGCGAGCGGACCAACCTAATCTCACCATTCCTTCTGCCACTGAACCTGATGAAACAATAATTACATCAATTCCGCGTGCTTTTAATTGGCTAATTTGTGCGACCCAATGATTAATAGCCGAACGATTTAAACCTTGACCATTATTTGTTAAAACGGCGCTACCAATTTTTATAACGCAGCATTTAGCCCGTTTTAAATCGACTCTTGATTTCATTTGAATAAATTAACTATCGTCCTTTGGCTTGTCTGCTTGCTCAACTTCAAGCCTTTTTTGCTCTTCTAGGTAATCCATAATGGCATGAACCAACTGGTTTGTACCTTGCTTTCTAATGGCAGAAACATTGAAGACAGGTCCCTCCCACTTCAATTCATTAACAATCATTTGGCAATAGTTATCCACTTCATCTTCTGGTAACAAATCAATTTTATTCAAGACAAGCCAACGTGGTTTCTTTGCTAAATCACCACCCCACTTTTCAATTTCCTCTATCGCCGCTTTTGCTGCCTTTACTGGGTCAATATCTGATTCGTATGGCTCAACATCTACCACGTGCAACAATAAATTATTTCGCGCTAAATGGCGTAAAAATAAATTACCTAACCCCGCTCCTTCAGCCGCCCCTTCGATAATGCCTGGAATATCTGCAATCACAAAACTTCGTAGCTCATCTGCTCGCACTACACCTAAGCTTGGGTGCAATGTAGTAAAAGGGTAATTGGCTACCTTAGGCTGCGCCGATGAAATTGCCCGAATTAGGCTCGACTTACCTGCATTTGGCAAACCGAGTGTTCCAACATCTGCCAATACTTTTAACTCAAGCCGTAAAACACGTTGCTCACCTTCTGTCCCATTTGAAAACTGTCGAGGAGCTCTGTTTGTACTACTTTTATAACGCGTATTCCCAAGCCCATGAAAACCACCCGATGCAACAAGCAATTTTTGACCTTCTTCGGTGACATCCCCAATTAGCTCGTCTGTGCCATCGTCGTAAACAATAGTCCCCAGTGGAACCGGCACTATTAAGTCTTCGCCACCCTTACCAGTACAGTTACGACTTTGACCTCGCTCACCATGTTCCGCCCTAATTAAGCGATTAAAGCGCATATCGATTAGCGTATTGAGTGCCTCGGTACCTTGCAAGTAAACACTTCCACCATCACCGCCATCACCGCCATCTGGGCCGCCAAATGGGATATATTTTTCACGTCGAAAACTGACATGGCCTTTACCGCCATTACCTGCTTCAACTCTAACGGTCGCTTCGTCTACGAATTTCATGGTTTATGTCTCAATGTTTTATCTATTTGCCACTTGTTTTGACTTAATCTTTTAACGCAATAAAAAACCCTGTCTTAGACAGGGTTTTTTAATACGTACCTGCCGCTATAACCGCAGCGCACTGTTTATACTAAACAGTTTCGATACGAATATATTTTTTACGCTTTGGGCCTTTAACTTCAAATACAACTTTACCTTCTTCTGTCGCAAATAATGTGTGATCTTTGCCCATGCCTACATTTTCACCTGCATGAAAACGTGTTCCTCTTTGACGAACTAAAATATTTCCCGCCAGAACACTTTGACCACCATATCGCTTAACGCCAAGTCGTTTCGACTCCGAATCGCGACCGTTTCTAGTACTACCGCCTGCTTTCTTATGTGCCATGAATCTGTCCTTTGTTTAATTAAGCCGAAATACCAGTAATGAGTACTTCAGTGTAATACTGACGATGACCCATCTTTTTCATATGGTGTTTTCTACGTTTGAATTTAATAATATTCACTTTTTTGTGACGACCTTGAGATTTGACTGTTGCCGTCACCGTTGCGCCATCAATATTTGGTGTGCCAATTTTCAGGCCTGCTTCACCATTTACTAATAAAACTGAATCGAACGTAACTTCGTTACCTTCTTCAACGTCTAACTTTTCGATCTTAAGGAAATCACCCTCGGCGACTTTATATTGTTTACCGCCTGTTTGAATTACCGCGTACATTGTCTAGAGACTCCCTAGTGTTGTGGGTGGTTTTAAAAAGAGGCGAATTTTATCCTTTAGTGGGCGGTTGGTCAATCCCAAATAAACAAGGAAAAGCATTTTCTTATCTGCTTTTAAGCGTCAATACTTGGTATTATACGCTATTGATTTAAATTACCTTACCTTAATTCTCAAAAATGAGCAGCACAAACGCATCCTCAGCAACGCCTAAAATAGACTTTAAAGCAATTCAACAGCTCATGGCCCCAGCCATGAATCAAGTCGACAAGCAAATTTTGCAAGAACTAAACTCGGATGTTGTTCTGATCAATCAAATTGGTTTTCATATTGTTAATAGTGGCGGCAAACGTTTAAGACCCATGCTCGTTGCACTATCAGCTTGTGCGTTAGGTTACGAAGGGAAAGATCATATTATACTGGCCGCCGTTATTGAGTTTATTCACACCGCCACCCTCTTGCATGACGATGTCGTTGATGAATCGGATAAACGCCGTGGTGACGATACCGCCAATGCTATTTGGGGTAATGCAGCCAGTGTTCTAGTTGGTGATTTTTTACATTCACGCTCATTCGAAATGATGGTCAGTGTCAGTAACATGCGCGTTATGGATATTTTATCTCACGCCACCAATGCCATTGCCGAAGGTGAAGTTTTACAATTACTTAATATTAACAACCCCGATACAAATGAGCTTCAATACCTTGAAGTTATTAGAAGAAAAACCGCCAAACTTTTTCAAGCCAGTACTCAACTAGGTGCTGTACTTGCAAACAAAGGTGAGGACACTGAAAAAGCGTTATCGGCATATGGCCTTCATTTGGGCAACGCTTTTCAAATTATGGATGACATGCTCGATTACACTGCCGACGCAGAGAAACTGGGTAAAAACCTGGGTGATGATTTAGCCGAAGGCAAACCAACATTACCGTTAATCCATGCCATGGCGACAGGAACAAAAGAACAAGCCGACTTTATTAAAAAAACAATTAAAGAAGGTAATCGCACCGCTCATATGGATATCCTCTCGATTATAAAATCTACAGGATCGTTAGCCTACACTGCCGAGTTCGCAGACAAAGAGGCACAAAAAGCTATTGATGCATTACGCGATATTGTTGATAACGACTACAAACTCGCGATGGAGCAACTGGCCCTATTTTCTATTCAACGCTCCCACTAGCAGTAGACGCGCTGACGTTAATTTAAAACGACAATTTAAAATATCGCAACGCCAGTTGCACCGCACTATTAGCCATTAATATTTGATATAATTTCCTTTCAACCCTAAAAAAAATACAGGTATCTTTTATATGAGTGTAGAGCAACACGATCAATATTTAGCTGAGTGGGAAAGCCGCCAAGAAATTGCTGAAAGCATGATCCCTATCATCGGTAAGATGTACCGTGCCAATGGCGTCGTTCTTAAAATTTACGGAAGAACGCTCATTAACGCTTCACCGGTCACCCTACTTAAATTGCACCGTTATGTTCGTCAATTTGAAAAAGTGGAGCTCTCCATCCACGATAGCTTCAAAGTACTAACCGCATTAGAAAAAATGAAATTAGGACCTGTCCGTATTGACCTAGGACTGTTAGCGGTTCAATTTAAGAATGACACTAGCGGCTTAGGCATTGAGGACTTCCTTGCTGATAAACTAGGTGAAGGCATCCGTCAGGTCCACGAACAATCCACCTCTGAACCAAGAGACGTGGTTTTGTACGGCTTCGGTCGCATCGGTCGCTTGTTAGCACGCCTACTTATAGAACGCACCGGCTCTGGAAATAAAATGCGCCTACGTGCCATTGTTGTTCGCAAAGGCGGCGACAATGATTTACAAAAACGCGCCAGTTTGCTGCGCCGTGATTCTGTACATGGTTCGTTTAAAGGCACCATTAAAGTCAATGAAAAAAACAACACCATCATGGCCAATGGTAATTTAATTCAAGTCATCTACGCGAGCCACCCAAAAGAAATCGATTACGCTCAATATGGCATCAATGATGCTTTGATTGTCGACAACACTGGCATTCGTCGCGATGAAGCAGAACTGAGTGAACACTTCTTATCAAAAGGCGCTAGTAAAGTGCTATTAACCGCGCCCGGTAAAGACGTTAAGAACATTGTTTTTGGAGTCAATACAACGGACATCAAGCCAGAAGACAAAATTATTTCTGCTGCTAGTTGTACCACTAATGCTATCACACCTACCTTGAAGGCAATAAATGATGAGCTTGGCATTATTAAAGGCCACGTTGAAACGGTTCATTCGTACACCAACGATCAAAATTTAATCGACAATTATCATAAAGGTGAAAGACGTGGGCGTGCTGCCGCCTTAAATATGGTGTTAACTGAAACAGGTGCCGCCAAGGCTGTTTCAAAAGCATTGCCTGAACTTGAAGGCAAATTAACCGGTAATGCGATTCGTGTCCCAACACCCAACGTTTCTATGGCTATTTTGAATCTTAATTTAGAAAAGGAAACCGATAAACGGACACTAAATAACTTCCTACGTGAAACGGCTCTTCACTCGCCTATGCGCGAGCAAATTGATTTCACTACGTCTACTGAAGTCGTTTCAACTGATTTAGTGGGCGCTCGAAAAGCCTGCACCATTGACTCAAAAGCAACCATTGCCACAGGTGATTCCTGCGTTCTTTACCTTTGGTATGACAATGAGTTTGGTTATAGCTGCCAAGTGGTTCGCATTATGCAAAAAATGGTTGGCTTAGACTTTCCATCATTGCCACACTAAGTAAGTCGCTTTTAACCATATCGTATAAAAAAGCCCGCATTTTAGCGGGCTTTTTTATACCTAGAAATACTGATTATTGACTAGGGCGATTCGCGATAAGATCATCGACGACTGATGGATCAGCCAAGGTCGATGTATCGCCTAATTCATCAATCAAGTTTTCAGAAATTTTACGTAAAATTCTACGCATAATTTTACCTGAGCGTGTTTTAGGTAAGCCTGGCGCCCATTGAATAACATCAGGTGAGGCTATTGGCCCTATCTCTTTACGCACATGGTTCACTAACTCTTGACGTAATTCATCCGTTGCTTCAACCCCATCCATCAAGGTCACAAAAGTATAAATACCTTGCCCCTTTATATCATGTGGATAACCAATAACCGCCGCCTCAGCCACTGCTGGATGAAGCACTAAGGCGCTCTCAACTTCTGCGGTACCCATCCTGTGACCAGACACATTAATCACATCATCAACCCTACCGGTAATCCAATAATCTCCATCTTTATCTCGTCGTGCACCATCACCAGGAAAATACATCCCAGGATAATTCGCAAAATAAGCATCAATATAACGCTGATGATCACCAAACAATGTTCTAAACATCCCAGGCCATGGTTTTTTAATCACTAAAATCCCTTCGGCAGGATTTCCCGTTACTTCATTACCTTCGTTATCTACCAAACCAAACTCTATACCAAAGAAAGGCTGCATCGCCGAACCGGCTTTCAGGTCAGTCGCTCCCGGAAGGGGTGTCATTAAAATCCCGCCCGTTTCTGTTTGCCACCAAGTATCCACAATCGGGCAACGACCACCGCCAATCACCTTGTGATACCACTCCCAAGCTTCTGGGTTAATCGGCTCACCCACACTACCCAGAACTCTTAGACTACTTAAGTCGCAAGTCTTTACATAATCATCACCTTTAGCCATCAAGGCACGAATAGCCGTAGGTGCCGTGTAAAAAATATTAACTTTATGCTTTTCCACCACTTTCCAAAAGCGCGAAGCATCAGGATAAGTTGGCACACCTTCAAACATCAACGTTTGCGCACCATTCGCTAATGGCCCATAAACAATGTATGTATGCCCCGTTACCCAGCCTACATCCGCTGTACACCAGTAAACATCCCCATCGTGATAGTCAAAAACATATTTGTGCGACACCGCAGCATGTAGCAAATAGCCACCCGTCGTATGTAAAACACCTTTTGGTTTGCCTGTTGAGCCCGATGTATAAAGGATAAACAAGGGATCTTCAGAGTCCATTTCTTCAGCTGGGCAATCATCTGACGCATTCTCAAGTAAATCGTGATACCAAACATCTCGACCATCTATCCAATCTATACTGCCACCTGTACGTTGAACCACCACCACTGATTTTACTGAAGGGCAACTTTTTAAGGCTTGATCCGCATTAGCCTTTAACGGTACTGCTTTGCCTCCACGAACACTTTCATCGGCGACAATAATTACCGCCGCTTCTGAATCAAGAAGCCTATCTTTTAACGCATCAGGGGAAAAACCACCAAAAACAACTAGATGAACCGCACCAATTCTTGCGCACGCAAGCATTGCAATGGCAGCTTCAGCAACCATTGGCATATAAATACAAACACGGTCACCTTTTTTTACACCCTCGGCTTTTAAACCATTAGCAAAGCGACACACCTCCGCATGAAGCTCTTTATAAGTATATGTTTTGTCGACTGCCGGATCATCACTTTCCCAAATAATAGCTGGCTGATCGCCACGCGTTTCAAGATGCCGATCCAAGCAATTCACACTTACATTGAGCTTGCCTCCAGTAAACCATTTAACCTCACCTTTTGGAAAATCATGCTCTACTGTTACATCCCATGGCTTTGACCAAGTTAAAAACTCTCTTGCTTTTTCATCCCAAAAACCCTTAGTATTTTCAATTGAGCGTTGATACTCTGCTTCATATACTTCCTTATTAATATGCGCATGATCAGCTACCGCTTTGGGTACTTTGTGTATATGAACGTCCGACATTCCTTCTCCTCTAATTTGTCTAATCTAAATAAATAAAAGCCATCTAAAAGTGACTTTATCTAATCGTTTAATGCATAAATAAACCACCATTCATGCTCAAGTCTGAACCTGTTGTATAAGCCGCTAAGTCACTGGCCAAAAAGGATACTCCATGTGCGACCTCTTCCGGCTGACATAAACGGCCAGTCGGGATATTACTCTCAATCATCTTACGTACTTCCTCATCAATGGCCATCACCATTGGCGTTGCCACATACCCTGGTGAAATAGTATTAACAGTAACGCCTTTACGCGCTGTTTCACGTGCTAACGCTTTAGTGAAGCCATGCACCCCAGCCTTAGCCGCTGAGTAATTCACTTGGCCTATTTGACCCAACTGACCATTTACCGAGGACACATTAATTATACGACCAAAACCACGTTCGACCATCCCTTCAAAAACTTGACGTGTCATATTGAATACACTATTCAAATCAGTATCAATCACTGCATCCCAGTTTTCTCTAGGCATTTTTTTAAACATGCCATCCTTAGTAATGCCGGCATTATTAACTAAAATATCAATAGGGCCGACATTATTTTCAACCCATTGAATGGCGTCACCACATGCTTCAAAATCAGTCACGGGACAATGAACAATTTCAATATCAAAACCGGCTTCTTTTTGAGCCAACTGCCAAGCTTGTGCTTTTTCCCTGTTATTGTACGCTGCCACCACCTTATAACCATCTTTTACAAACCGTTGACATACTGCTTCACCAATACCTCCTGTACCGCCTGTAACCAATGCAACTCGTTGACTCATTTGATTTCCTCTTTGAGATTGTATGTTGAATTTTAAATAAAATAACGTAACCCTACTCCATGAAGCCCTTTATTGAGCCTTGATGCCCTAGCCATTTAAATATAGCTTACTTGATACTGCCAAAATAATCGTTTATTTACAAGAGAAATAGCCCCTGAGGAAGCGCTAGTTCCCATGCATTTTCAAAGCCATGTAAAATGAACCTTGTTTTCATCAATTCACTAATAATTCTTTAATTTTTAAGCTAGAATTGATCAAATAGCTTTTGCTCATTCGACAGACATTTTATATATGCCCGAATCAACTGATCATCGAAAATTCAGCCGCTCAACCACCGAGTGCAATATGGTATTTACTCACCCCAGCACCGGAGCTAAGGGCACTGCTACCAGTCTCAACTTAAGTGCTGCCGGCATTCTGTTTAAAACCCATGAAAAGTTAACCCAAGGTTGCTCCCTTGAGATTTCGGTCCAATCTGTTAACCCAAACACCCCCCCATTAAATGCTATCGTTGAAATCAATCGTGTTACGCCGATTGAGGATAACCTCTATGAGATAGCGGCCACCATCGAAGGCATTAAAGGCGTTTAATAGTCAACTCCACAGGATTAAATGTGTACCGTATTACCAAAAATTTAAGTTTCTGTTATGGCCATCGATTGATGAACCACCCAGGCAAGTGTCGCCACTTACATGGTCACTCTGCGCGTGTAGAGATTACACTCGAGTCAGAACAGCTCAATGAGCAAGGCATGGTTTGTGATTTCGCCGACATCAAACAATTCGCCGGCCAATGGATTAATGAAACGCTGGATCACAATATGCTTTTGCATAAAAATGATCCTGTTCTGCCTCTTCTTCAAGAAGCAGGAGAAAGATTAATGGTAGTAGATGAGCACCCTACAGCAGAGTTTCTTGCAAAACTTATCTATGACTACGTTTCTAAAGGCGGATTTCCAGTCACCAAGGTATCTGTTTGGGAAACCGATAGTTCCAGTGCCAGCTACTCACCAGCTTAATGCTAAACCTTGTTCGGCCGATTAATAAGTCTTTTTGTTTACAAGTCCTTTGTGAAGAAAATTACACCCGATTATCACGCTTAATACCCAAAATAACCGAAGGTGATTTCAACAGTATCGCTGTTGATTCACAGGTGATCGCAACCGGCCCCTTTACTTATACTGTGTATTTTCAGCATGCCCACACAAGTAAGGAAGCAACTAAATCGCGGTTTAAATGCCGTGTTTATTTAGACACAAAATCAGTCGAAGTCATTCATATCGATGAACACGTAAGCTCTGGTCAACAACAAAACCTGTCACCAAAAGAGATATTAAATAACAAATGGGCTATAAATTATTTCTTTGAAAAATGGCTAACGTTTTTATTATCCTTTGCTGACGAACACTCCCGCCAACAAACCATTAACGCGTAAACAAACCGCTAGGGTTTCCTGCTAAGCTTAAATACAACCGGGCTCAACAGCAATAAAGCTATTAAGTTTGGAATAGCCATCAAGCCGTTTAACACATCGGCCAGCAACCAAAGAAAATCTAACTCCATTACTGCACCAAGTGGTATCGCCAACACCCATGCAATTCTATACCAAGGAATAACAGCCACACCTAAAATATATTCCGCACATCGTTCACCGTAATAGCTCCACCCTAACAGGGTTGTCAGAGCAAAAACGGCTAAACCAAAACTCACAACATACTCTCCATAGCCGGGAAGCCCCATTTTAAATGCATAGGCAGACAACGATGCGCCGGTTTCACCACTACTCCAACTACCCGTTAAAATAATCACTAGGGCGGTCATTGTGCAAATAATAATGGTATCAATAAAGGTACCCAGCATAGCAATTTTGCCTTGCCGTACCGGGTTATTAGTTTGTGCTGCCGCATGAGCAATAGGTGCTGTTCCAAGGCCAGCTTCATTGGAAAAAACACCCCTTGCAACACCAAACCTAATAGCTGCCATTAGCCCCGCACCTGCAAAGCCACCCACGGCTGCCGTGCCTGTAAAAGCATCATTAACGATCAACTGAAGTGCTTTTGGCACTGCGTCAAGGTGTTGAATAATAATAATACCCGCAGCCGTTAGATAAGCGATGCCCATCATCGGCACCAGTTTAGAGGCCACATGACCAATACGTTTAATGCCGCCAACCAAAACAATATAAACAACAACCCCCATCACCAAACCAGTTTGCCAAGCCGGCACCCCTAATGTACTACTTAATGCATCGGCTACTGAGTTTGCTTGAATAGTATTACCAATGCCAAACGCAGCCACGGCACCCAATAAAGAGAACAGAAAGCCTAACCAGTGCCATTGTTCAGCCAAACCATTCTTGATGTAATACATCGGACCACCAACATAGGCACCGCGCTCATCCACTTCCCGGTATTTAACCGCAAGTACTGCTTCAGCGTATTTAGTCGCCATTCCTACCAAAGCTGTTAACCACATCCAAAAAACTGCGCCTGGACCACCTAAAAAAATCGCTGTTGCCACCCCAGCAATATTTCCAGTTCCTATAGTGGCCGCTAATGAGGTCATCAAGGCATTAAACGGGCTGATCTCTCCTGCTTCAGACTGATTACTAACACGGCCTCGCCACAGTAATGAAAAGGCAGCCGGCAATTGGCGAATCGGCAAAAAGAGCAAGCCCAGCATTAAATAAAGCCCCGTTCCTAGCAATAAAGCTAAAATCACCGGTCCCCAGACAAAACTACTCATAGAGCTCAGTAACTGCGTTAATGTTTCCATACGTTTTATTTTAGAATTAGTTGTGTTATATGAACTACCAGCCAATTAAGTATAAACACTCGACTAGCTTAAGTTTAACTGCATTTAAAGTAGCCAGTGCATATTAAAGCTCGGCCAGCCTCATTTACTCAGCTCAACTTATCTTAATGGCCTTGTACCCTTTCAAACGCCCTTCACTTAGTCAACGCTCTACAGAATGAAGATACTCATATCTGCCCATGCGCTAGCACTCAATATGTAGCATAATGTGATCGTTAACACAGAAAATCGCTAGTATACGTCTTAAATTTGCAAAACAGAAAAACTAGCCTCTCGTTATTTGCGGCTGTTGACAGCTCTACGAGATACACCTCTGTGCTGGCACATTATAAAAAATAGAATTTTCTCAAATTATCATTATTAGTCGCTATGGACCTTTTAAACACATTCTTTAACTCTGAAAAACTGAGTGACGAAGCCATGTACTTCTTTGAAATGCATGGTTTTTTAACCAGCCTAGTTGTACAACCTGGCAGCTTGTCACAGCAACAAATTCTATCCGAAATATTGGCAGATAATGACGCCGACGCCTCTATTGAAAAAGCCATTTTTGATTTACAAAAAAATATTGAACAAGCCTTATTAAATGGTGAGTTTCCAACGATGATTGGCGAGTCTGAAGAACCTGATGAAGACTTTCTCACCCTATGGTCGTCTGGTTTTATGCAGGGTGTCTTTATGCATGAGGATCTGTGGTTTAACTCTCAGCCAGAAGACGTTGCCGAACTCACGCTACCGATTCTAGCGTGCTCTGAGTTACTCGATGATGAAATAGATGAGATCACCCAAAATGACGATCTACTCGACGATATGGCTGAAAAAATCCCTGATTGTGTGATTGATTTATACCTTTTATTTAATAGCCCAGAAGGTACATAACGCGACTTTGCACACTGATACTTTTTTACAACATGCACTGGTAAGAGACCTCGCTTGGGTCATCGTCAATCCGCCTATTATTCAAGGACTCAAGCAGCACCAGTATTGGACCGAGTCAAGCGATTGGCAGCAAGCCTATCAGGCCTTTAAAGCCCCACTTAAAAAATTGGATGCAAACCCCGCCGAACTGGTTGAGTTATTAGCCAAGCAAAAGGACTATCGATTAGGCCACCGTTTTGAAACATTGTTGACTTACTGGTTTAATCATAGCCATCGCTACGAAATATTAGCCCAGAACCTTCAAATACAAGATACCAACAAGACCATTGGCGAGTTTGATTTCATTATCAAGGATCATGCAAGAGATAAAGTCCAACACTGGGAAGTCGCGTGTAAATTTTACCTAGGTATAAACGATACCGCTTTTACTCAATCATGGGTGGGGCCTATGTTAAAAGACCGTTTAGACCTCAAGTACGACTCCATGCAATCACGACAAAGCAAATTATCTGAACATCCCGCAGCAAAGCAACAACTTCAGCAACTAGGCCTTACCATAGACGAACATATTGGTCTAATGAAGGGACGCTTGTTTCACCCCATACAATCTACTGAGCCCGCACACCCTTCACTTGTTGCAAGCGACCATCAACACTCACAATGGGCACGTTTAGAGCACTTTGTAAAGCACTTCCAATCATCTAGATATCAATGGCAAGTCTTAAAGAAAGACCAATGGATGGCCTCTCAATTGTACTGCCCTGATAATAGCTACCTCGACACGGACAGCATCGCTCAGTATTTTTTAGATCGCTCACAAGCATCACCATTATGCTTGGCTGGTTTTTTACCCGAGACATCAAAAGGGCATGAAATTAAACGTATTTTTTTAGTCGCAAAAGACTGGGCGAAAGAATCCAATTTCAACGATAATACAAATTCTTATTAACTTTAAATCAACAGAGACTTTCTTTGAATAACCTCTCAGACCAACCGATAGAAACAATTAATATTAACGGCTGTGAAGTCACGTTGCTCGGCACCGCTCATGTATCTAAAGCCAGTGCTGACGCAGTACACAGCCTACTTTCATCAGACCATTATGAGGCTGTTGCGATAGAGCTTTGCCCTAGTCGCTACAATGCGTTGATTGACCCTGACAACCTGGCTCAGATGGATTTATTTAATGTGATCAAAAGTGGTAAAGCTGCCATGGTCGCTGCCAGCTTGGCATTAGGTGCTTTTCAGCAAAAAATGGCTGATGAAATGGGTATTGAACCTGGTGCTGAAATGAAAATGGCCGCTGAACTAGCACAACAATCACACAAACCTGTTTTACTAATTGATCGTGACGTTGGCATCACCTTAAAACGCGTCTATCGAAATGTCCCTTGGTGGAAACGCATGGAGCTATTTTCTGGTCTCTTTGCAAGCCTTATGTTTTCAGAAAAAGTCAGCGAGGAAGACATAGAAAAATTGAAAGAAGGGGATGTTTTAGAGGCAACCTTTTCACAATTTGCCGAATCATCAAACGAAATTTATATGCCACTGGTTAATGAACGTGACCAGTACATGGCCCATCGTTTATTCAATGATGCCCATTCTGGTCAATATAAAACTATTCTCGCCGTTATTGGTGCTGGGCATTTAAAGGGCATCAAAGGCTACCTTGAGTCTCAGCTCCAAAACACCAAAAGCATTGAAGAGCTTGAAAGTATTCCTGCTGCTAGCCGCTGGCCTAAGTTGATTCCTTGGCTGATTGTTGCTTTAATTTTTATTGGTTTTGGTATCGGCTTTAATCGAGCACCCGAGCTTGGTTGGCAACTAGTTATCGAATGGGTTGTTATTAATGGTGGCTTGTCCGCCCTTGGAGTCATATTAGCGGGTGCACACCCTATCACTATTATCACCGCTTTTTTGGCGGCGCCACTCACATCACTTAATCCGACCGTTGGGGCTGGCATGGTAACGGCTGCCACCGAAGCCTGGCTAAGAAAACCTCGTGTTGGAGATTTCTCTACGCTAAAGTCAGATACAGTGACTATTCGTGGTTGGTGGAAAAACCGTGTTTCTCGTACCCTGCTAGTGTTTTTATTCAGCACCATTGGCTCTGCAGCGGGCACCTATATTGCGGGGTTCAGAATTTTCGAGCAACTCAGTTAAGTTAAATTATGCTTCGACTAAACCGTGAACATTTTTACGCACTTGCTGACTCATTACCAAACCGGCATCGTCAACAATTGAATCAAGCACCTCACCGTACATTAACTTTCCGTTATCGTTCAGCCAAATAATACCTTGGTTATAAAGCATTTCAATAAAGCCTTTAAATAACACTTTATCGAAAAACTCTGGGGAATTTAGGCCATTAAGTTCAGAAAGCCTTTGTGCTGTTTCGCCACAGGTTTTTTCAAGTTCAAAACGCGTAAAGTGCCCTACCCCATTCTTCTTCAACAATAACACCGTTAAATAGAAACGCTCCAAACTCAATAGCACCCCACGTGATAAAAAGCCGATTGTTTGGTGATGACTTTTATTCACCGAAAATGTGTCCGCCGATTGGTTGATTAAGCCTTGGTCAACCAAACAAGCAATCACCTTATTTGCTGTGTACGTAATTTGTCTATTAGTCCAATACATAGAAAGCTCATCTTTCAAGAAGGGATACACCAACCTAAACCAATGAACAACTTGTTTCTTTTTTAACGACTGATGGCTTAAGAAGCAACAAGCAACAAAGGAAGGTAGAACAAATAAGTGCACGATATTGTTTCTAAAATATGTCATCAAAACAGCATCGCTACCTTCTACATACAAGCGTTCACCTGACTCGCCAACACCTCTTTTAACAATGCCAAACTCTTCACCATAGGCAATAATTTCTTTGGCGTTTAATTCAATACGTGTGACGTCTTTTGAATAGGGCGCTGCGTCAAGTAAAGCCAAGTATAAGTCCAATTGTGTCATTAAGTCCGCTTCACTCATCGACTGCTCTGGCGTGTTTAACAAGGCCATCGCCAATAAGCCTACGCAATTAACATGCGTTGCTTCATTAATACCAGACATAATCTGTGTACCTAATTTACTGACAACTGCATTAACCAGTTCTTTATTATCAGCACAATCCTCTCGACGCCACTGCGGCCGTTCCGCTTCAATTAATTTATCTAAATAAATAGGCGAACCAAAATTCACATGTACTTGGCCAAAGTGATCTTTTAAGGCTTTAAATGAACGTAATACCCCCATAACTGATTCAGACTTTTTCGGCTTGCCGCTTAATTCATTAACATATGTTTCACCTTCAACCAGTTTTTCATACGCAAAATTAACCGGAATAAAGACAACCGACCGTTTATGATCTCTAAGGTAACTTCGAACACTCATCGCTAACAAGCCTGGTTTTGCTTTGAGTTTACGCCCCGTTCGGCTGCGTCCCCCTTCGACAAAATACTCAACCGCCGTACCACGATTAGCTAAATACCCCATATACGCCTCAAATACCGAGCCATATAAAACATTTCCTTTGAACGTTCTACGCAAGAAAAAAGCACCACAACGCCTAATCCATGGCCCAGCAATTGGTATATTCAAGTTAATACCTGCCGCGACATGTGGTACGGCCAAACCACGGGTATACAAGGTATAAGATAAGACCAAATAATCCATATGACTTTGATGGCTTGGTACGTAAATGATCTGATGTTTACGTGACAATCGCTCAACACGGGCAAAATGGTGCAAAACAATACCATCGTACAGTTTATTCCACAGCCAACCTAGTACCTTTTCAAGCACCATAGCCGCCCGAATATTAATCACCGCAGCAATTTCAATGGCATACGCTTTCGCTTGTTTTTCTGCCTCATTTTTCGATAACTTCTTGCGCTTTATTTCCCGCTGTATAGCTTGCTGAACAATTTGGGTTTTCAGTAAATCTTCCGCTATTTTCTTGGGTGATAGTTGGTCAGGGCCAATCGTGATTAGACGCGTTCTAGCAAAGTGCACCCGCAACACACGTGTTAGTTTTCTAGTGGTATAGGGTACACTTGGTTTCCCCGCATTAAGCTGCTTTAACGAAACCGGGTCGCCAAACCGTAATAGCGTAGTACGCCCATTGAATAATATTGAAAGCGCTCGTGAAAGAAGATTAGATTTAACCCCCTCATCGGTAAATAAACTGCTCCAAAAACCATCTGATTTTCGAGGACCACGGCCCCAAAAAATGGAAACCGGAACGATTAAAATATCGTCATTGGAGGATTGTGCTGCATCGATTAATCTAGCCAAGCGTGCTGGTGCAGGATCTGCTTTACGTTCTTTTAGGCTTTCTAATGAAAATAGCGCCTCAGACTCGACCGCTGACTCTACTTCTATGCCATTGGAAGGCAGCGGCAGGCCCAGATTCTTACAAGTTTGTTCCAGCACAATTTGTTTTGAACAAGCATCACTGAAGGTGACATAACAAACCTTTTGATTTTTAAGTGATGCCAGCCATTTTTCACCTTTCGGCAATACTGTTGCTTTAACCCAAAAAGATAACAACCAACGCAGCAAAAAAGGACCCATCACGATTGTTTACTTGCTGACATGGCTGGAAAAATAACCGGTTGAAACTCATTTGTTACTTTAGCTTCTGTGGTTTGCGACAAGGTTTCAAAGTCAAACAACTGCCTATCCAACAGTTGTGAAGGCTTTATATTTTTCATACTATTGAAAATAGTTTCCACTCTACCAGGAAAATCTTTATCCCATTGAGTCAACATATTCTTCATTTGTACGCGCTGTAAATTTTCTTGTGAACCACATAAGTTACACGGAATAATCGGGTAGCCCTTAAGCTCGGCAAACTCAGCGATATCCTTCTCTCTTGAGTAAGCTAAGGGGCGAATAACAATATGCTTAGCATTATCACTTTTAAGTTTTGCGGGCATTGCCTTTAATTGACCACCATAAAACATATTCAGAAAAAACGTTTCAATAATGTCATCACGGTGATGTCCCAAGGCAATTTTATTAAAACCATTATCTTCCGCGTACGCATACAAGGCCCCTCTACGCATTCTTGAACATAAGCCACAAGTCGTTTTACCTTCGGGAATAACACGGGTTACAACGCTATACGTATCTTGTTCAATCACATGGTATGGCACGCCTATCGATTGTAAATACTCAGGCAAAACATGCTCGGGGAAACCGGGTTGTTTTTGATCAAGATTAACTGCCAATATTTCAAAATTAATGGGTGCACTATTACGCAAATTAAGCAGAATATCCAGCATCGTATAAGAGTCTTTACCGCCGGACAAACAGACCATAATCCGGTCACCGTCTTCCACCATATTATAATCGGCAATCGCTTGCCCCATTTCGCGTCTCAAACGTTTTTGAAGTTTGTTATAGCGTGTTTTAGTTTTATCTAGTGTGCTCATTTGCGCATTTTAACAGAGAATATCCACACGCTTTAAGTAGATGCATGTCTGCTTGCAAAGTGCTATAACAATAAAAAACAACAACAGGTCTTATATATGTCTACTATTAATCTTCAAGATCGTGCGATGGGTGCCATTATGGGCGCATATATCGGCGATGCCTTAGGTCTAGGTCCGCATTGGTTTTATGATCTTAATGAGCAATATCGACTCTATGGCGACTGGATAAACGACTACACAGATCCTCAACCAGACCGTTATCACGCCGGCATGAAAGCTGGCCAGCAATCACAGTCGGGGCTGATCTTAAATATGCAGATTGACTCTATACTCACTGATGGAGAGTACAACGAAGAAGATTTTTGTCGACGCCTAGATACTGAATTGTTTCCGGAACTTGATGGAACCGCCAATGTCGGCCCCGGTGGTTTTACTAGCCAATCCATCCGTGAAGCTTGGGTATTGCGCACGCAACATAATAAGCCTTGGGGTGAAGTAGCTGGCTTCACCGATAACACTGAAGCCGCTGAAAGGGTCTTGGCCTTAGCGGTACGTTATGCAACAAAACCACAAGAATTAGCTCGTAACGTATCAAGCAATACACTGCTCACCCAGTGTGACGAAACCATTAATGCCATGACCGTTGCTTATTCTGCTGTCCTTGGTATGTTAGTCCAAGGGCACCCACTAGATGAAGATTTATCTAGTAAATTAATGCAATTAGTTGCCGATCACCAGCTTCCCTTTCACGCAATGAGCATACCGGGGAGCAAACCGTCGGGGGCTGGCACGTTTGCATCGCCAGATGCTTTACTAACCCCATCGAGTATTGCTCGCGCTGCGCACGAAAACCTAATTCAACCTGCATGGAAAGTCTCTATTGTCTATGGTATGCCATGTGCTGTTTACCATCAATTCCCAGCCTGTTATTACTTAGCTGCGCGTTATTCAGATGATTTTGAAAGTGCCGTCTTACACGCCATAAACGGTGGTGGGCAAAATATGGCGCGAGCCATGTTAACCGGTGCCCTTGTTGGGGCACAGGTAGGCATTCAAAACATTCCAAAACGCTTTATTGATGGGCTGGAAGACTCAGACAAATTGCTTAATAGAGCAGAAAAATTAGCGGCCCTAATACACTAAACCGATGGCACTTACTAATGCACCCAGCTGGAAACCTTTTTTAGATGACGAGCTAAACCAACCGTATATGCTAGTCCTTAAGGAGTTTCTGCGCATAGAAAAAAACGATGGCAAAACTATCTACCCTCATTCTGCCAACTGGTTTCACGCATTGGAGGCCTGCCCTTTAAACGACGTAAAAGTTGTTATCTTGGGCCAAGACCCCTATCATCAGCCGCACCAAGCACACGGTCTGTGCTTTTCGGTTCAGCCAGATGTCAAAATACCACCATCACTGTTAAATATTTATAAGGAATTACACGCTGACTTAGGTATTCCTTATGCCTTACATGGCTGTTTAGAGAGCTGGGCAAAACAAGGTGTTTTATTACTAAATAGTGTCCTCACCGTTGAGTACGACAAGCCTAACGCTCACCAAGGAAAAGGCTGGGAAACATTTACAGACAAAATCATTCATACGGTTGCTGAACAAAACGAACACGTTGTGTTTCTACTTTGGGGCAATTACGCACAAAAAAAAGGGGCTTTCATCGATGAGCAGCAGCACCTTGTTTTAAAAGCCCCACACCCGTCACCATTATCAGCCCACCGTGGTTTTTTAGGTTGTCGGCACTTTAGTCAAACCAACCATTACCTCCAACAACATAATATCCCCCCTATTCATTGGGAATTGCCAAAACTAGCGGCACCTGTTAGTTAATACCAACCCACAAACCATCAACAAAAAAACATTATCTGCTAGCATTTATAAAAGCGTATTTATTTTTTAAAATGCTAATGCTTCTCTAACTTTCAATAAAAACAATAAGGCATTAAAAATGTTAAACAAAGATCAGCTACTTGAACCACTGATGAGTCAATTGGTAACCCCCGCGTTTGTACTCGACGCTAATGGCAAAGTGCTGATATGGAATAAAGCCTGTGAACGCTTAACCAATGTTAAAGCCGACCAGGTGCTCGGCACTAACCGCCATTGGCAAGCTTTTTATGATCATAAAAGAGACTGTTTAGCTGACTTGCTGGTCAAAGGTAACGTCGATAAACTCAAAGCCCTATACTCTTATCACTCAGACAACAACCACTTCGGCGTCCATGCTCAGAATTGGTGTCAAATACCTAATGTTCCTGGCCACTTCTATTTAGCCGTTGATGCTGGTGCTATCTATAATGAAAAAGGCAAACTGATTGCTGTTGTTGAGACCATCAGAGACATCACCGAACAAAAGCTTGCGCAAGAAAACCTAAATCGACTCATGCAAGATCATGTCACCCCTACTTTTGCCTTAGATGCAGATGGAGAGGTCTTAATTTGGAATAGAGCCTGCGAACAACTCACTAATTGTAAGGCTGAAAATATGATCGGCACAAAGAATCATTGGCAGGCTTTTTATGATGAAAAACGAGATTGCTTAGCCGACTTATTATTAAAGAATGATACAGATAAAATCGCGGAGCTTTATTCTCTACAAATCGACGATGCGGTTAACGAACACCGGCTTAGAGTTGAAAATTGGTGTCAGATACCCAAAGTCCCTGGGCATTTTTATCTAGCAATTGATGCAGCGCCAATATACAACGAGGCTGGCGATTTAGTCGCTGTCGTTGAATCACTTCGAAATATGACAGAAGCAAAATTAGCACAAGAAAAGCTCGAACGCCTTGCTCAATATGATGGACTAACAGGGCTCGCCAATAGACGATCATTTGATCAAAGGCTTCAAGGCGATTGGAATTTAGCAGAACGAAATCAAACACCTATATCACTATTGTTTATAGACATTGACTGCTTCAAGCAATTTAATGATATCTATGGTCACCAAACAGGAGACAATTGTTTAAAAGCCGTCGCTTCGGTTATTTCTGGCCAATGTTTTCGCCCTTCTGACCTATCTGCTCGTTATGGCGGTGAAGAATTCACCATCATTTTGCCCAACACTGACAAAAATGGTGCTCAAGTCATAGCCGAACGTGTTCGCAAAGCCGTTTTTGATTTACATTGGGAGCATTCTGGTAACACTGCCGCTGATTATGTCACCATTAGCATCGGCATAGGTACTTGCATTCCCAGCACAGGGCAAACAGTCGACACCCTCATTAAAATGGCGGACGAATCTGTATACAAAGCAAAGGAACAAGGCAGAAATCGAATTTATTAAGGCATGTATTTTAAAATGTAACGCCTGTTCCACCTAAGCCACAGTAACCGCCCGGGTTCTTCGCTAAATATTGTTGATGATAATGCTCAGCATAATAAAAGCTAGGCTCTGGCAAAATTTCCGTTGTAATATCACCTAACCCAGCAGCTTTAAGTTTCTGCTCAAATAACTCTTTAGATTGCTTGGCCAATGTCGCTTCTGCGTTTGTCGCATAATAAATACCTGAGCGGTATTGCGTACCTCTATCGTTTCCTTGACGCATCCCCTGCGTCGGATCATGCGACTGCCAAAATACTTTTAGCAAACTGTCATAGGAAATAACTGTTGGGTCATACACAACTAACACAACTTCATTATGGCCGGTTTGCCCAGAACATACTTCTTCATATGTTGGGTTAGCGGTGTAGCCCCCTGCATAACCGACTGCTGTTGAATATACCCCCTCCAATTGCCAGAATTTACGTTCTGCGCCCCAAAAGCAGCCTAAACCAAACAAGGCTGTTTTATGGCCATCAGGGAAAGGCGGGACCAAAACATGACCAGAATAAACAAAATGCTCCCTTGGCACAGGCATCGATTCGGTACGACCCGGCAAGGCTTGATCTTTTGTAGGCAATATAAGTTTTTTATCAAACATGTTTTATATCTTACCTCATACAATAAAGAAAATAACGCCTTGGCCGCTGTTATTGGGCATTCCGTCATATAATGTTGGCTCTATTTTTAGATAAAACAGCACAGGCGAGCAGCTCTACTATGTCAAACGAAAATAAAGACCAACTCTTTCGATTTCTTTTTAAAGAACTAGGCGTACGGGGTGAAATTGTCTCGTTAGATACCAGTTTCCAAGCTGCATTAGCCTTACACAACTACCCTACCAGTGTTGCTGAACAATTAGGGCAAGCGCTTGCCGCCTCGCTGCTCTTATCTGCTACATTGAAATTTGATGGTTCATTAATTCTGCAGATTCAAGGGAACGGACCGATTAGCATGCTGGTGGCTCAAGCAAGTGACCGTCAAAACGTGCGCGGCTTAGCCCATTGGGATGGCGATGTGAAGCCCGGAAACCTGGCAGACTTATTTGCTGATGCTCGACTAGTTCTTACGCTTAAACCAACTATGGGCAAACCTTATCAGGGAATTGTTAATTTGGAAGGCAACGCCCTATCCGATGCACTAGAGTCTTACTTTAAGCAATCTGAGCAGCTTAAAACACGCCTATGGTTTGCCGTAAATGGCGACAAAGCCGTTGGCTTTTTGCTACAAGAGTTGCCCGCACATAACGGCGAACAAGTTGATTGGGAGCGCGTAGAAATGTTAGCAGACACCATCACAAGCAATGAGTTGCTTGAGTTAACAGCTGAGGACATTATTCACCGCCTTTTCCACGAAGAAAGCGTCACACTTTACGAGCCACAAGCGATACAGTTTAAATGCAGTTGCTCTAGAGAAAAGATTGAAGCGGGCTTATTAACTGTCGGGCATGCAGAGTTAGTCTCATTACTTGAAGAAAAAGGTGCTGTCGACACACACTGTGATTTTTGCAATCAGCATTATCATTTTGACGCCATTGATATCGAACAGCTATTTTCCACCGGCAAAACCAGTGGGCCAACGGTGCTCCATTAACATTGGCACTCAGCTGAGCTAAACTAATACAGCAAACAAAGCCCCCCCCCTAAAAGAGCTCAATCGCCCTATAAATTACCAGTCTCGCGCTAAGAAATATAAGGTTTCAGCCACTGCTCAAATTGTGATAAATTCATGACGCCTGCTTGCCTAGCAAGCTCTTTTCCATTTTTCATCACTAATAAGGTCGGAATACTTCGAATATTAAAACGAGCGGCTAACCGTTGCTCATGCTCTGTATCCAACTTAGCAAATCTCGCTTTGGGTTCTAGCTTTTTTATTGCCTGATCAAATGTCGGCGCAAAAGACCGACATGGGCCACACCACCCTGCCCAGCAATCTACTACAACTGGAAGATCATTTTGTTCAAAATGGCGTTGCGCATTGGAAGCTTTTAGGGTGACATATTTGCCAGCAAATAACTTTTTCTTACACTGACCACAACGCCCACCAGCAGTTAATTTATCACTCGGCAGCTTATTAACCACATCACAGGATGTGCAAACTACTTTTATTGAATCAGTCATAGGCTAAGCGTTAATAAAGTTTTTAATAGAATAAAATATGGGGCCAAACTCAGCATCATTCAAGGCCTGATTAATTGCAGTTTTTGCAGCCTCGTTAATTTTTTAATGCTTGCCTCTCGAATACTAGCCCTGCTTCTATTATCCACCTTCTCGCTATAGACAAATTTAACAGGTCGGCGACCTTTAAAATATTTCGCACCTTGCCCCTTCGCATGCTGCTGAAAACGACGGTCTAAATCCGTTGTTATTCCTGTATACAAGCTACTATCACTGGCTTCAATAATGTAGACAAACCAGCTCATACAGCCTTAAGAAGCTCGCCACACTGACGACAAAAATAGTTGGTTTTGCGCTGAACAACTTTATTATGCCGACGAACACCTAATTGATGCGTTTGGCAATCGCAGCGATAAGGGACTGTTGAATATCGTCGCTTAGGGATATCACTCAAATCATATTGCGCTGTTCGGCTCGCTTTAGCGCCAAACTGTTGCATCATAGCTCGCCACTCTGGCCCATGTGGTAACACTTTTTTCTTACTAAACTGTTTATCAATAATATAGTGCGCAACCTCATGTGGCACAGTTTGCTGAAGATTTTGTTTGAAATATTTTGAAAATATAAGCGCGTTATAACGGATTAATATTTGCTCACGAGATCTTTTATACATGCCAATCGTGTGACCAGTCAGATCAAATTTAACTGGAATAACTTGATAATCCGTACTCAATAAGCTGTTCGCCAATTGTATATATCGAGCGGTTTCATCAATAACCAGCTGCTCCTGTTCTGCAGTCAGCTGAGCGATCATTCCACCACGTTAAGACTATCAACTAACGAACGAACTTCTTGCCTTGCCGCGACATGAGATAAACTATTAACCTTTTCGAGATCCAATACCGTCAGACCACTTGGAAACAGTTCCTTATAAATAACGCGTTCATATAAACCGGGCACATAACGAAACATAATTCGCTTTTGTAATGATTCCAAGGCACTGTGTACACGTTTGTTATTTCTTGAATCTAGCGATGCCAGTCTCGTTCGAACCACCACCCAATCCATCGGCGGTTTACCACTCGCTGAGCGAAACTTTCGGCTATCCCAAACCATTTCCGTATAAAAACTAAGTTTTTTAACTTGAAAGGAATCCGCCGATACCTCACCCAATAAATCCAAGTCTATAAAGCTATCATTCAAAGGCGTAACTAAGGTGTCTGCCAAGGCATGCGCCAAACGTGACAAGTAGGTGTCATTTCCTGGGCAATCAATAACAATAAAATCGACATCACGTTTGAATTCATCAAGCCCCTCTTGCAAACTCTGTTGATCTTCGACTTCCCTGTCTTTAACTAAACTAGCCGTCGATTGACCAACTACTTTAAACGCTGGCATAGCAACTTTGGTTCCACCATTTGCCATAAACGTTTGCCTGTTTTGCAAATATCTCGCTACACTTTTTTGCCGTGCATCTAAATCGATAACCGCTACTTTTTTAGCCTTATCGAGTAAACCAACAATGATGTGCATGGCAAGGGTGGACTTACCTGTCCCCCCTTTTTCATTACCGACTACAATGATGTGCGCGTCTTTTTTATCCATAAAATTTTTGCCTAATCAAAGCATCCTGTAAGACAACAACTAGAGTGTTTCTAATTCAAACTCTACTAGCGGATTGACATCTTCATCGTAATTAACTGCTGCTAATTCAAAACCAAATAGATTAAGAAATTCTTTTTTGTAACTCGCATAATCTGTTAATTCAAATAAATTTTCTGTTGTTACCGTTGGCCAAATATCAACACATTGTTGTTGAATGTCGTCACGTAGCTCCCAATCATCTAAACGTAAGCGATTAGCATCATCTAAATTCTTTTCTGCTCCGGAATTAAACAGTTGCGTTCTAAAAAGGCGGTTTATTTGTTCGATACAACCTTCATGAATACCTGCTTCCTTCATCACCTTAAACACCATTGAAATATACAACGGCATCACTGGAATAGCAGAACTGGCTTGCGTTACCACCGATTTCAATACGGCGACATGCGCACTACCATTAAGCTGTTTAAGTTTCTCATCAATTGCTTTTGCTGCACGGTCCAAATCCATTTTAGCTTTACCTAATGCTCCGTCCCAATAAATGGGCCACGTAATGGCAGTCCCAATATAGCTATAAGCAACCGACTGACAGCCTTTTGCTAGCACGCCAGCTTGACTCAGCGCATCCATCCACAGCTCCCAGTCTTCCCCACCCATGACAGTCACAGTGTCTTTGATTTCTTGCTCAGTTGCAGGCTCAACTTCTGCCTCAATGATAGTATCTTTATTTGTATCAATCGCGGTTGACCGATATGTTTCACCAATGGGTTTTAAGCATGACCGCGTCAGCTGGTCGGCACCCGGAACTTTACGGACAGGAGAAGCCAGTGAATAAACAACTAAGTCTATCTCACCTAAATCTTCTTTAATCAGCTCAATGGTTTTTTGCTTCGCTTCATTTGAAAAAGCATCGCCATTAATATGCTTCGCATACAAACCTGCTTTTTTTGCTTCAACATCAAATGCAGCCGTGTTATACCAGCCTGCAGAGCCGGGCTTTTTCTCACTACCGGGTTTTTCAAAAAAAACACCGATAGTTGCAGCACCCGAGCCAAAAGCTGCCGTAATTCTAGAAGCCAGACCATAACCACTTGAAGACCCGATAACCAGCACTTTTTTAGGCCCATCTTTGACCGGACCTTGTTGTTGTGTCAGCTTAATTTGCGCGTTGACATTCTCAGCGCAACCAACAGGGTGTGCTGTTGTACAGATAAAGCCACGAGTTTTTGGTTTAATGATCATACCCTTGTCCATTTAATTAAAATAAAGCCGTTATTTTAAAGGGATAACGTAATATTTTATAGCTCTCAATGAATCATCTTCATATTGCTATCAGCTACTTTATATTCCTTCTACGACTAAAGAACGGCTCAGCAGAAACAGAACCTAGCTTATTCACGCTGACGCACGTTTCAACAATCTCTGTATCAATGTCCAACGAATAATAATGATGGAGATAAAAACTAATACACAACCGATCAACTCTTTTTCTGATAGGCTTTCTCCAAACCAAGCGGCTGCCATAAGCGCTGTCCAAATTGGTTCCACAATCATGATAACCACGCCATGACTGTTGCTTGACAGGCTTTGCGCATGGGTCTGCATAAAAAAACGTAGCGCCGTGCCAATAAATGCGCTTGCCAATACCCAAGCCAGCAAAGTGCTTGAAAACCCTTCTGCCGCCTCTAGCCAACCCTCCGTGATAAAGGACAGCATACCCACTAACACACCAACAGTTACCAAGGCTATCGCTGTTAATGGCAATGCTGGGACTCTTTTACTAACCCGGGTGACCTCACCTAATACAACTATTTCACGATGATTAGCTGCTCGAGAATTCAATACAAAAAACAGGGCCACAAAAAGCGCCGATACAATAAAGAGTAATTGCCCTTTTTGTATCTCAAATTCTCCAGATAGGGACAAGAAAGCTAGGCCCACTAAGGCAAAGGGGATTGCATACCATGTAGTAGAAGGCACCTTCTCAGCAAAAAATATTTTTGAAATAATAGGTGAAAAAATAACCGCCGAACTTGTGATAAAGCTCGCTACGCTCAAACTAACACCTGAATGAAGCCCCATTACCCAAAAACACATTCCTAAAGCAAAGATAAACCCGACGATAATAGCTTGTCGGTACTGATTCCAACTTAAGACACTCAATTGGTTAAAACCCACTATCAACAATAACAAACCAGCTAATAAAAAGCGCGAACATATAAATAAAAGAGGAGGCATTAACAAAACTGCCTCTTTTGAAAAAATCCAACTGATAGCCGCTAATATTGTTACCAGCACCAACAAAATGTCGGCTTTTATAGCATTGGACAAAGCAAATAACCTTTTTCTCTCACCCTTAACAACCGATTAACATCTAGGTGAGCTACAGCACCAACAAGACAGGCATCATTAGCTTTTTTTATTGGCCTGATTTTTAATTTCTTCAACAATGTCAGCAGACATTTCCACCTCGCTAGCCAGCGGAATATCATCCTCATCTGTTGGGTTACTTTCAGGTGCATCCATCTCAGTTACTTTCTCGCTGTCTTCTTCAAGAGGCTCTTCTTTTTTTGTCGTTGTTTTTGATATAACCGGCCCTTCTTCCTGTGCTACTTCAAGCTCTTCATTTGGGATAGCAAGCAAAGCTGTTTCTTCTAGATCGACCTGAAGTGCTTTTGCTTCATCAGAACATAACTCACCTGCTCCGTTCGCTATATGTCGATAAACATCTCGATATTGGTCTGTTAAGCCTTTAAACAGGACAGCTGTATTAACAAAATGATTATCGACTTGTTTGCGATATGCTTCGTGTTCAGCTTCTAGCGCTTTAATTTTTGAACTGCCATCTTTTCCTTTTTTAAATAGCAAGGATAAGAAAAAACCAAAAACTGTACCTATTACAACGCCCAACAATAACTCAATACTCATTTAACTTAACTCCTGGCAAATATTCCACTTCACTTAAAAGACCTTCATTACAATTTTTATTCTATCTCACAACGCCTATAGGTGGGCTAATAACTTAAGCGCTTATTTAACGACTAAGCAATTGGCTCAACATCAATTGGCCTATCCATTAGAATATTCATTTAACCGTTAAATACTTTGATATAAGGCTCACTTTGACTAACCTAAACGAAGATTTTCATTTCCATAATACTTACCGATGGCAAACTTTGCTGAGCATGGCAAAAAAGCATCGAGCCTCTTTAATAAAAGCAAATATTATGGCCATGATCGCTGTTTTAGCGAGTGTTCCTGTGCCCCTTCTAATGCCATTATTAGTCGATGAGGTTTTACTTAAACAGCCCGGTGTTGCCGTACAAACAATCCAACAAATAACACCTACTGTTTGGCACGGGCCTGTCTTATATATTCTCGCCTTATTACTATTAACACTTTTATTAAGGGCTATCTCACTTTTTTTTAACGTTTTACAAAGCCGTCTATTTACTCTGACCGCTAAAGAAATCACTTTTCAAATTCGTCGGCATTTATTACAACGTTTACCTTTTATCTCAATGACCGAGTTTGAAACCGTTGGAAGTGGAACCATTAGCAGTCATTTTATTACTGACATTGAAACCGTTGACCAGTTTATTGGCAGTACAACAAGTAAGCTGTTAGTGGCCATTCTTACTGTTCTTGGAACCTCGATTGTTCTGCTTTGGATGCACTGGCAGCTTGCCCTCTTTATTCTTTTTCTCAACCCTGCAGTCATCTATTTCACCACCATTTTTGCCAAACGGGTTAAACATTTAAAAGCTAACGAAAACTTGGCTTTTGAAGACTTCCAACAATCCCTTATTGAAACCTTAAATGCGATAAGAGAAATTCGCGCTCATAACCGAAGCAAACATTACACAACCCTATTGATTGGTAAAGCCAACACTATTAGAACTCGTGCCAGTAGTTATTCTTGGAAGAGTGACACTGCAAACCGACTGGGTTTTATGGTGTTTTTATTCGGTTTTGATATCTTTCGAGCTCTTGCAATGTTCATGGTCGTCTACGCCGACCTAAGTATTGGCCAGATGCTCGCCGTTTTTGGCTACCTGTGGTTTATGATGGGTCCAGTCCAAGAAATACTGCACGTTCAATTAAGTTTCTTCTCCGCAAACGCCGCCCTCGAGCGGATAAACTCCCTCATTACTTTAAAAGATGAGCCTCGTTATCCACATACAGTTAACCCCTTTAAAAATAAACACTCTGTGTCTATTCAAATGAAAAACATTCATTTTTCGTATGGTCGTCACAAATACATCCTCAATGGCATCACACTGGATATTAAGTCAGGCGATCAAATTGCTTTGGTTGGCGCTAGCGGTGGCGGCAAATCTACATTAGTGCAGGCTCTACTTGGTTTATACCCTATCAGTGACGGAATGATTTATTTTGATAATATTCCAGTCACTCAGATAGGTTTTGATACCATTCGTGACAATGTATCAACCGTACTTCAGCACCCCGTATTATTTAATGCTTCTATACGTGACAACTTAACAATGGGGCGTTCTTTAAATGATAATGAGCTGTGGCACGCACTGTCTATTGCACAACTCCAACAAACCATACAACAATTACCTCAGCAACTGGACACATTGATCGGTCAACAAGGCGTACGTTTATCCGGTGGACAGCGTCAGCGGCTTGCCATTGCTCGAATGATCCTTAGCCAACCTAAGGTCGTTATTCTGGATGAAGCAACCTCAGCGCTGGATAGCGAAACTGAGTTTCAATTACATAAATCAATGCGGTCTTTCTTAAAGGACCGCACCACAATCATTATTGCCCATCGCTTAAGTGCCATAAAACAGGCCCAACATGTGTATGTTTTTGAAGACGGCATTATTAGCGAACAAGGCCATCACAACAAGCTTATTGAACAACAGGGCTTATACGCTAAGCTTTACGGTGAAAAGCAGCATTAAACTAACTCTCACTAAGTATTTGCTCGTCCTATTTTTCTTTAAACATGAAAACAATACAGGTGATATAACAAAAAAGCCAGATAAGCACTCAATGGTGTTTATCTGGCTTTGATTATTAACAAGTTTTTAACTCCCCTTGCTACTAACAGGGGTTTCTTATTCTTTTATCCAACCTTGTAATGCCGCGATAATACCTTCCGCTTGGGCAGCACTCGATATATTGAACTTTGATTTCTGCTGGTACTCACCATTACGCTTTTGATAACGACGAATGGTATATTTATCAGGGCCATACTCTTCTTTTGTACGATTCCAATCTTGATGCTTGTATATAACGGTCGCCCATGCACCCTTTGAAAGAACGACTTTATCAAGTTCTTTTACTGTTTCAATACCGCCATCTGTATAACTAACGGTTAGCTCTTCTACTGTTTCTGCCATGCTATTTCCTGCGCTTTGTTAATCGTTAACGCTAAACCAATTATGATTTAACGCTTGGGATAAGGTTTATCGGAGACATTCTACCAACACCTTTAATCTTTTTTCATGATACCTTCAAGTTGTTTGCAGTCCGGCCACGTTTGTTAGCGATTAAAGCCAATGAATAAAAATTTAGTCTGATACCAAACTGTCGGCAACTGCTTCACCGTAATCAATTAATTCTTCTAGTAGCACTTGCTGTTCTTCACTCCAATCACCCTCAACCACTAACTCATCAAGCCTTTCAAAATATGCTTTTAAGGTTAAACGTCCATCATTATGTTCTTTAATAAAACAATCGTGGCGATATGCTTGCCATTGCGTTTTTTCCACCTCATTAAGAGTTTCCGGGTAATTTCTTGCTCTATAACGAAACAACATTTCTTCTAAACGCTCATCCTCAAATGGCAACGATAACTCTGCCAATTTATCTATTGGACAAGCACGTATTTGCGTCATATTTTGCACATCTATAGGGCTAAAAAAACCGCCACTATATAGCATTAAATCAGGGTCTGTAGCGCTTTCGAATGTATTAATAGAGAAAACTTCTGCTAGTTTTTTTTCAATACCCGCACCGAGTATTTTTTGCCTATTTTCTTCGCACCGCAGTAAATCAATATTTAATTTATTTTTGACCTCTGTAGTCAGGGTACTTAAGGGTGCCAACATTGGTGATTTATTAATATGAACGGTCTTAAGAGGCAGGCGCTTCTGTCCTTCATTTAATTCAGCCGTAGGTGTGTATAATCGCTGGTGGATTTCTTCAGCTGTTAAGTCAATAAGCTCTGTTGGGTCAGCAGATAGATCAAAAACCAGCACTCCATTTTTATTCACTGGGTGAGCAGCAATGGGGACAACAACTGCTAAACAATCTTGTGCGGCAGGGTATTTACTCGACACATGTATAACAGCGGTATTGTGTATCAGGTCAAGGTTTTCCGCGGCTTTTTTTTTATTTCGCAGTGATAAGCCCCAACTATAAATTCTAGGTTGTTGTTGCTTAATAAGCTTTGCTAATTCAATAGTGGCATATACATCTGATAAGGCATCATGTGCGGCCTCATGCAAGATACCATTCGCTTTAGTCAGCTCTTCTAATTTAAAACTAGCCGCGCCATCTTCACGTTGTGGCCAATTAATTCCATCTGGTCTAAGAGCATGTGTCAATCGAACTAGGTCTATTAAATCCCAACGTGAGTTGCCAGACTTCCATTCACGGGCATAAGGGTCGAAAAAATTTCTATATAAAAGGTGCCTTGTAAATTCATCATCAAATCGAATACTGTTGTATCCAACGACACATGTTTGAGGCGTACTAAACTCACGGTGCACTCGCTTAATAAATTCGCTTTCTAATAAACCTTCCCTGATTGCATGTTGTGGTGTAATTCCAGTAATTAGACAGGCTTCTGGGTGAGGCAAGATATCATCATGCAATTTACAATAAAAAACATCGGGGTTTGCAACTGGATTAAAGTTTAAATCCGTACGTATACCCGCAAACTGGACCACACGATCTCTAGCAGGATCAATGCCCGTTGTTTCGTAATCGTACCAGTAGTATGTTTCAGACAAAGCTTACCAAAGTTCATCCAGTGCTCTAAGTACATCACTCCGGCTAATTTGACCAACCAATTCGCCGTCTTCATCGAGTACTGGGTAACGTTTAAATGATGATTTTAAAAATTTCTCAGCAACGTCTACAATACTGGCCGTATCTGGCACTGTCTCTAATTCTTCAGTCATATATTCTGACACGACACCACCCACCCAGTCTTCATAGTAGGTTGACTGTAATGCCACTTGAAGACAGTCCTTTTCGGACAACATTCCTACTAGTGTGCCACGCTCATCCACCACAGGTGCGCCAGATATTTTATGCGTATTTAAATACTTAATCGCCTGGGAAATTTCCAGCCCTGGCGTGAAGGTCGTTAAATTAGTGGCCATGTAGTCTTTTATTAATACTGACTTAAACATCTACTCCCCTTATATCCTATAAACTTATTGTAAGAATGACTAAGCGTTTAACTTTTCCATCTTTTTCTTTTTATCACAGGTTTTTTTACTACAAAGAGCGCAATCACCTTCTAGCCCATCAATGCTATTAAGACCACCACAACTGCCTTTGATTTTGCGATTGCTAAAGATCACACCAACGGACATGAATATCACTACTAGCATGAAAACTAAAAACGTTACTAAAAATATATTCATGATGATAACCCCTGGGTCATTAAGGTAAATTCTGGTGTTGCTATTTCTCTAATGCCATCACCATCCTTCACCAGAAATAAAACAGCTAATCTATTGTACACAGCCAAATCGTACCCCTTTTTATGACCCAATACCATAAAAGCTGTTGCCCAAGCATCTGCTTTCATACTATTTTCTGCCAGCACAGTAACTGAGGCCAATTTATGCTGAACGGGTTGGCCATTTGTGGGATTAATAGTGTGAGAAAAACGAACACCATCTTTCTCGAAAAAATTCCTATAATCACCTGAGGTAGCAATAGCCGTATCGCTTACCTTAAGTACGCGATGGATTGAACGATTTTTTGAGTCTGGCTTTTCAATTGCTATACGCCATAAGGTATTTTGTGCGTTTTTACCGCGTAATCGCATTTCTCCGCCAATCTCGACCATAAAGTTGCTATAGCCTCTTGACTCAATAAGTTCTGCAATTTCATCGACAGCATAGCCTTTAGCAATAGACGAAAAGTCGATATACACCTTATCGTTTAACTTTTTAATCTCAAGCGTGTCTAGGTTATAAGCAATATTTTGATAGCCCACACTAGCTAGGACTTCCTTGATCTGAACTTCAGTTGGTATCTCATCGACATTAAATGTCGGGCCAAAACCCCATAGGTTCACTAAAGGTCCGACAGTAATATCATATGCACCCTCAGTAATATCACTTATCTGTTGAGCGTGTGCTAAAACATTTATAAACTCTTTAGATTTTTTGTGCCACTGCTGGCCCTTAGAGTCGTTAAAGACAGACACTTCCGAGGAACCAATATACGTTGAGAATGACTGATTAATTTCAACTAAGCGTGAGTCTATTGCTTTTTTTAATGACTCTTGTGTTTCATTTAATTGATCTGCTGCAATAGTTATGTGATAGGTCGTACCCATCGTTTCGCCACTTAATGTAAACGCTGATTTATGCTGCGAATCGCAACCATTAAGTAAGCTGAGAAATATTAAAAAACCCGCTAAAAATATTACATTTTTAGCGGGGTGCTTAAGTAAACTCAATTATCCACCAAAGTCATCGAGCATGATATTTTCATCTTCAACACCAAGGTCTTGAAGCATTTTAATCACCGCTGCGTTCATCATTGGTGGCCCACACATGTAAAACTCACAATCTTCAGGTGCTGGATGATTTTTTAAGTATTCTTCAAATAAAACTTCATGAATAAAACCTGTCAAACCATCCCAATTATCTTCAGGCTGTGGATCTGATAAAGCAACGTGCCACTCAAAATTATCGTTTTCTTTCGCGAGCATATCGAAATCTTCCACATAGAACATTTCTTTTAGGCTTCGAGAACCATACCAGAATGATATTTTTCGATCTGTTTTAATCCGACGTAGTTGATCAAAAATATGTGACCTCATCGGCGCCATACCTGCACCACCACCTATGAAGACCATTTCAGACTTTGTCTCTTTGGCGAAAAACTCACCATAAGGGCCAGATATCGTAACTTCATCGCCCGGCTTAAGGTTAAAGATATAAGAAGACATTTTCCCAGGTGGGGTGCCTTCTGGCGCATTAGGTGCTGGTGAAGCGATACGAACATTTAACATTATTATCCCTTCTTCTTCAGGATAATTAGCCATTGAATATGCTCTTAATACTTCTTCATCAACTTCAGATTTATAACGCCAAATATTAAAGTGATCCCAATCAGCTCTATATTCTTCTTCAACGTCAAAGTCTTTATAATCTACAACATGCGGTGGACATTCAATTTGAATATAACCACCCGCACGGAAGCCAACATCTTCACCTTCAGGCAATTCAAGAACCAGTTCTTTAATGAATGTCGCTACGTTATGGTTTGATTTAACTTTACATTTCCACTTCTTAACACCAAACACTTCTTCTGGCACTGTAATTTTCATGTCATGTTTAACCGTTAACTGACACGATAAGCGTTCACCATCACGTTGCTGACCTTTATTAATGTGAGCACCTTCGGTTGGTAACATTGAGCCACCACCTTCTTGAACACGCACCTTACATTGGCCACAAGTGCCCCCGCCTCCACACGCTGAAGGAACGAATAATTGAGCATCTGCTAATGCGCCTAGCAATTTGCCACCCACAGGTGCCTCTACTTCTTTTTCACCGTTAATTAATATTTTGACATTACCATGCGCTACTAATTTTGACTTTGCCGCCAAAATAATCATCACCAGGATTAAGACAATACCGGTAAAAAACGTTATACCTAAACCAATTTCTAACATACTGAGTTCCTAATTACAGTTGAATACCAGAGAATGCCATAAAGCCCATCGCCATTAAGCCTGCTGTGATAAAGGTAATCCCTAATCCACGTAAGCCATCAGGTACATCTGAATATTTTAGCTTTTCTCTTATTCCTGCAATGGCTGTAATCGCTAGTGCCCAGCCTAAGCCACTGCCAAAGCCAAAGACTAAACTTTCGCCTAAATTATAATCTCGCTCTACCATAAACAATGAACCACCTAGAATCGCACAGTTCACGGTAATTAACGGCAAAAACACACCCAGTGCGTTATAGAGTGCTGGTGCAAACTTATCCATCGCCATTTCAAGAATTTGAACGACCGCCGCAATAACGCCAATATAAACAATTAACCCTAAAAAGTTTAAATCAACTTCTGGTAGCCCTAACCACTCAAGCGCACCTTCTTTAAGTAAACCTTGGTATAAAATGTTATTCAGTGGCATTGTTAACGTTTGCACCAAAATCACGGCAACACCTAAACCCATGGCGGTAGAAACCTTCTTAGAAACAGCTAAGAACGTACACATCCCAAGGAAGAAAGATAACGCTAAGTTTTCTACGAAAACCGCTTTAACAAATAAACTTATATAAGCTTCCATTACGCAACCTCCGTTCCGTTAACTTCTTTGATTTTAAATTCTGCCTTTTCAACTTGTGCAGGACGTAATGAACGAACACCCCAGATCATTAAACCAATGATAAAAAATGCACTCGGTGGTAATAACATTAAACCATTAGGTACGTACCAACCCCCATCATTTACAGTCGATAGGATTTCTATACCAAACAATTTTCCTGAGCCCAAGAGCTCACGAAATGTACCTACAAACATTAGAACAAGCGAATACCCCAGACCATTTCCTATACCATCTAAAAAACTAAGTCCTGGTGGGTTTTTCATTGCAAATGCTTCTGCACGTCCCATCACAATACAGTTAGTAATAATCAACCCAACAAATACAGACAGCTGCTTACTTAAATCATAAACATAGGCTTTCAACACTTGGTCAACAACAATAACCAGCGATGCAATAATCGTCATTTGAACAATAATACGGATTGCACTAGGAACATGATTACGAATCATACTAATTGATAGATTCGAAAACGCTGTCACTGATGTCAGGGCTAATGACATAACGAGTGCCGTCCCCAGGTTTGTTGTTACAGCTAGCGCTGAACAAACCCCTAAAACCTGTAAGCCGATAGGGTTATTATCAACTAATGGGTCTAATATAATTTTTTGAGTTTCTTTATTCATCGTTACGCTCCATTCTCTTGAACTTTATTCAGGTATTGTTGATACCCTTCAGCGCCCATCCAATATTTCAGCATATTACTCACACCACGACTTGTTAATGTTGCTCCCGCTAAACCATCAACTTGATATTCCGCTTTAGGTGCACTCGGAACAACCGTTCCCTTAATGACTTTAATTGCAACATCACCCTCTGGTCCGTAGATTTTCTTTCCATCCCATATTTTTTTCCATTTTGGGTTATCTACTTCCCCACCTAAACCAGGGGTTTCTGCGTGTTCGTAGTAGCTTAAACCAACAATGGTCTGGCCATCATTTTCTACCGCAAGGAAACCGTACAAGGTTGACCATAAACCATAACCATTGATTGGAAGAATTAGCTGCTTCACAGCATCACCTTCTTTCACTTGATAAACCGGCATATATTTCGGACGCATCCTGATATTAGCAAGGTCATCTGACTTAGGTATTGTTACATTCAAGTTTGGGTCTTTAGCTGCTCGTCTTACATCGTATGTTGCCGGATCCATATCGGTGACATACTCACCCGTTGATAAATCAACAAGCTTAATATCAATTTTTGAAAAAGCCGCTTCGATATCATCGCCTTGCTCATACAAACCCGCTACTTGAAGAATATTTTTCTTCTTATCTAGCTCTTTATTAAGTTCTTGTAGTGGTTTAAGTGCAACAGCTGAAATTGACACAAAAACTGCACATACTAGGCACACTAAAGTCGCCATGATGAACGTTTTAAGCGTACTATCGTTTGATAACGCGAGGAAGTTCATTTTGCCTACTGGCTTCGCTTCATTTTCATTAGGCATTTCTTTTCTCCCTTCTTTTGATGTTTGACTGAACAACAAAATAATCAATCAATGGTGCAAACATATTGGCAAACAATATGGCCAACATCATTCCCTCTGGGAAAGCAGGGTTTACCACACGAATTAAAACCACCATCAGACCAATTAATAGACCATACACCCATCGACCCGTGTTTGTCATCGCCGCACTCACAGGGTCCGTTGCCATATAGATGGCACCAAATGCAAAACCACCTAATACAGCATGCCAGTACCAAGGTGTTGCAAACATAGGGTTTGTGTCACTACCAATTAAATTAAGCATAGTACTGGTGACTATCATGCCAGCTAAGACGCCTAACATAATGCGATACGAAGCAATTCGGGTATATAACAAAAAGCTCGCCCCAATTAAACACGCAAGTGTTGAGGTTTCACCCATTGAGCCTTGCACCGTTCCTAAGAACGCATCCATCCAAGTAATTCCTGATGTCGTTACTGCTGTAATACCACCCGCAGCAGCCATGCCTAAAGCCGTCGCACCGCTAAACCCATCAACAGCCGTCCAAATAGCATCACCTGACATTTGAGCTGGATAAGCAAAAAACAAAAACGCACGTGCTGTTAACGCGGGGTTCAAGAAGTTTTTACCTGTACCACCAAACACTTCCTTACCAACAACAACACCAAATGAAATACCAATAGCTACCTGCCAAAGAGGAATTGTGGCCGGCAAAATCAGCGAAAACAGCATTGATGTAACGAAAAACCCTTCGTTAACCTCATGCCCTCGCACAATTGCAAATAAGACTTCCCAAATACCGCCTACTAATACGGTAACAACATAAATGGGTATATAGTACATGGCACCATGTACCATATTTGCCACAAGACTGTCTGGGTTATAGCCGACCGCATTTGTTACAAAACCACGCCATGAATCTAGCGATGTCATGTTTAACTCAGCCATCGCCATGTTCGCCATATGGCCGGTATTCCACATTGCCATCAACACACAAGGTAACGCCGCGATGAATACATACGTCATGATACGCTTTAAATCAATAGCATCTCTTACATGCGTTGTGCCTGCGGTAACATCTTTAGGCGTATATAAAAAGGTATCCACCATTTCATAAATCGCATAATACTTCTCTAGTGATCCGCCTTTAGCGAACTTCGGGTGTATTGAATCTAAATAATTCCTTAAACGAGACATTAACCCTCCTTCTCAATGTGTGCCAAATTAGCGCGTAGCGCCTTACCAAAATCATGCTTTCCTGAATCTACAAATGAGCATAACGCTAAATCTTCTTCGTCTAGTTCTAATGCACCGAGTGATTCAGCTGCATCAACATCCATAACAACTAAGGCTCGAAGTAATTGTGTTGGCAAAATATCCAACGGCATCACGCCTTCATATACCCCAATAGGAACCATGGCACGTGGGCTACCGTGTGCTGATGTATCCATTGCCATTTTTTTCTTACGGTTAAAACTAGATAGCAGAGCATTTGTAAAAGAGAATTTCTCGCCTGCCGGGTTTAGCCACCCTAGCAGCTGACGCTCTCTTCCTTCTTGAAGTACTGACAACTGAACATGGTAACGACCTAAATAAGATGCCCAGTTATTCGCTTTTCTACCTGACAAAACAGAGCCCGAAATAATTCGCACATTACCCGTCTCAATTTCTTTTCTAACCAACTCTTCTGTATTTGCACCCAGTCTAGTTTTAATAAGACGCGGCTTAAGAACTTTGGGGCCGGCTAACGAAATGACCCGCTCAACGTTTAAAAGACCCGATGTAAATAATTTACCAATGGCAATCACATCTTGATAGCCAATGGTCCACGCAATTTTTTTCGAATGAACAGGGTCAATATAATGTATATGCGTACCAGAAAGACCTGCTGGATGTGGTCCAGAAAACTCAGCGACTTCGACCATGCCGGGAACTGCTATGTCTGCGTCGACAGCCTTACTCACATACACCTTTCCTTCTGTCAGGCGAGAGATCACTGTTAAACCATCTTTAAATGCATCTGCATCTTCGGCAATAACAACACTTGGATCTGCCGCTAATGGATTAGTATCCATAACGGACACATGAATCGCTACAGGTCGAGTAGCTGGCGCAGGTACTTTACTGAATGGACGCGTTCTAAAAGCTGTCCATAAACCTGATTCTGTTAGGTTCTTAACAACATCTACCGCATCAAGGCTCGCTAATTTTTCAGACGAGTATTTGGTAAACTCAACCTGATCGTCACCGTCTAATTCAATAACAACCGTGCGTAACACACGTTTCGCACCTCGGTTAATGCTTTTGACAACCCCGCAACCAGGCGATGTAAAACTAACACCTTCGGTTTTTTTATCGGTAAATAAAATCTGCCCCAGCTTGACACGATCACCTTCTTTAACCAGCATGGTAGGCTTCATATCTATGTAGTCTTCGCCAAAAACGGCAACACTGGAAACCTGATTACCCTCTGAAATAACTTGACTTGGCGCGCCTTTAATTGGCAGGTCCAAGCCTTCTTTGATCTTAAAGTAGTTCATTGATTAGGCTTCTTAATTGATTTAAGTTTGTTTGTTTAAGCAGACTGCACGTTTAATGTCGAGTAGCGACTATAACCCGCTGACCTGCCGTCAATACTTCTAGAAAAATTACTTATAAAACTTTTCGAATTCTATCCTATCGCACCGCATCATTCAATCTCGTTAACTAATTCCTTATCCCAATTCCCTTAGAAAGCAGCCTTAAACTGACCCCCAACATAAAAACAATAAATGTCGCAATAACGATAAAGCCGTATAACAGCGGTATATCAGACTCCCCTAATATACTAAACCGAAATACATCGATCATGTAAAGTACTGGATTGAGTAATGATACGTTTTGCCAAAACTCTGGCAATAAGTCAATCGAATAAAACACCCCTCCCAAATATATCAAAGGCGTCAAAACAAACGTTGGCACAATTGAAATATCATCAAAGCTTTTTGCATAGGCTGCATTAATAAAGCCCGCCGCTGAAAACAACACCCCTGTTAACAAGAATACAACCACCATCATCACCGGGTGCGCAATATTTAAGTCTGTAAAAAACAAGGACACAATCGTCACCAAAACCCCCACGATCAGCCCTCTCAGCACCCCACCAGAAATATACCCTGTCAAAATGATCCAACCGGGAATAGGTGCAACCAACATTTCTTCAATATTATGCTGGAATTTTGAACTGTAGAAAGAAGAAACTACATTTGAATAGGCATTACTAATAACCGCCATTAAAATAAGCCCAGGGACAATAAAGTCCATATAATCATAGCCATTCATCGTCCCAATTCTTGAGCCAATTAAAGTGCCAAAAATAAGAAAATAAAGCGTTGTGGTAATCACCGATGGCAATAAAGTTTGCACCCAAATACGTAGAAAACGTCTAACTTCCTTATACGTTATTGTTTCTAGCGCAACACAGTATTCTTTATTAAACATTATCCTTACCCTTCTTTACTAATAACTTAAGAAACAGCTGTTCTAGCCTGTTTGATTCATTACGAATACCCGATACTTTTATACCCAATTGAGTTAACTCATCAAATAAGGCGTGTATTCCCGACTCCTTGCGCACGCTAACCTGCCATGTCGTTTCATCCAAACGCTCTATTCTACAACCCGTTATTACTGGCAGCTCTTTTTCCGGTCGCTCAAGGCTCAATACAAAAACTTCTTCATCTGCTTTTTCCAGCAAACCCTTCATATCCATATTCTCAATCACATTACCTTTATTGATAATGGCAATATGCTTACACAGGCTTTCTGCTTCCTCTAGATAATGGGTGGTTAGAATTATCGTCGCTCCAGCAGCATTTATTTCCTTAAAAAAGCGCCACATTGACCGACGTATTTCAATATCAACACCAGCTGTAGGTTCGTCGAGTATTAGTAATTTCGGCTCATGCACCAATGCTCGCGCAATCATCAACCGCCGTTTCATACCGCCTGACAGCTCCCTTGCTGCCTCATTACGCTTACCCCAAAGCTCTAGCTGTTTTAGACAAATCTCAGCTCTTTCCAGCGCTTTTTTTCGAGGAATACCGTAATAGCCGGCCTGAGACACGACGATATCAAAGACATTTTCAAACTGATTAAAATTAAACTCTTGTGGCACCAAACCAAGACAGCGCTTCACCCCTTCCGGGTCAGTATCCAAATCATGCCCGTAGACTTTAACAGTACCTGATGTCTTATTAACCAACGAGGCCACAATGCCTATTGTGGTGGACTTACCTGCGCCATTTGCACCTAATAGTGCAAAAAAATCTCCCTGCTTGACCTCTAAATTTATACCTTTAACCGCAAGAAAGTCGTTATCGTAACGCTTGTATAGCTGATTTATTTCAAGTGCATTCATATTTAAAACTTGTATTTGTAAAAATAAAACATCTAACTCGTAAGCCAAGTTAGCAATTAACCGCCTAGTTTAACGTATAATGACACTATTATTTCGACATCAACCAAACTATTACTTAAATTATGTCTGACAAGCCTATAAAGAACGCGCTGTATTATCACCAACATCCGAAGCCTGGAAAAATTGAAGTTACACCGACTAAAGCACTGAGTAACCAAACCGACCTTGCTTTGGCCTACAGCCCCGGCGTGGCAGAACCCTGTTTAGAAATAGCCAAAGACCCCTCTTCTGCCGCACTTTATACGGCTCGAAGCAACCTAGTGGCGGTAATTACCAATGGTACTGCCGTCCTTGGCTTAGGGGATATAGGCCCACTGGCCTCAAAACCAGTTATGGAAGGCAAAGGCGTCCTGTTTAAGAAGTTTGGCGGCGTAGATGTCTTTGACATTGAAATCAATGAAAAAGACCCCGATAAATTTGTTGATATTGTGGCCAGCCTAGCACCCACCTTTGGCGGCATTAACCTTGAAGATATTAAAGCACCCGAATGTTTCTTCATCGAAAAAAAGCTTCGTGAAAAAATTGACATCCCTGTTTTCCACGATGACCAACATGGCACCGCCATTATCACAGCCGCTGCTATCCTTAACGGCTTAAAAGTAGCCAATAAAGACATTTCAACGGTTCGACTTGTTGCATCTGGAGCAGGTGCGGCCGGTATTGCATGCCTAGATATGCTTGTTGAAATGGGCCTCAAACGAGAAAACATTCTCGTCAGCGACAGTAAAGGGATTATCCATGACGGCAGAACTGAAGGAATGGATGATCGCAAACAACGCTACGCGACTAAAACTGACATCAGAACCTTAGACGAAGCCACTGTCGGAGCAGATATTTTCCTAGGCGTATCACGGGCCGGCATGATGACTAAAGACATGGTCAAACAAATGGCCAAATCACCTATCATCTTCGCACTTGCTAACCCCACACCCGAAATACTACCCGAAGAGATTAAAGAAGTAAGGGATGACGCTATTATTGCAACTGGTCGCTCTGACTATCCAAATCAAGTGAATAATGTGCTATGTTTCCCTTATATCTTTAGGGGCGCACTTGATGTTGGCGCAACTACCATTAACGAAGAAATGAAACTTGCGTGTATCCGCGCACTATCCAAGTTGGCACAAAAAGCAGTAAATGACGACAGTGATAGTTATGTTGGAAAGACCCCTGTTTTTGGACCCGAATACTTAATTCCTCGTCCTTTCGATCCTAATCTTATTATTGAAATACCATTAGCTGTTGCCAAAGCCGCTATGGAAAGTGGTGTTGCTACCAAACCAATTAAAGACTTTAATCATTACAGAGCCTCGCTTGAACGCTACGTTTATCGTTCAGGTATGGTCATGAAGCCTATTTTCGAGCAAGCCAAACTCACACCAAAGCGTGTCGTTTATGCCGAAGGGGAGAATGGAAGAGTACTCCGCGCCGTACAAGAGATCGTTAACTCGCAGTTAGCCTCGCCCATTCTTATAGGTCGTAAAAAGGTCATTATTGAACAACTTGATCGATTAGGCCTTGAAACATCAATACTAGATCAAGTTGAAATTATTGAACCAGACAACAACCCTTACTTTCGCGAATGTGTTGCCGAATACCATAAAGCAAAAGGGCGAAAAGGTGTTTCATTAACCTTAGCGCAAAATTATGTGCGGACAAAAACAACCGTCTTAGCCTCCTTACTTGTCAAGCTTGGCAAAGCTGACGCTATGATTTGTGGCATGGTTGGCAATTATCACCGACACCTTGGTCATATTACCGATATTTTAGATAAAGCAGACGGGGTAAAAAATGTAGCGGCACTGAGCGCCATTTCATTACAAAAAGGCGTTTTCTTCTTTTGCGACACAATGGTAAACAACAACCCAACTACTGATGAGCTAGTTGCCATGACATTGCAGTCTGCTAACCATGTTAAACGATTTGGCATCACCCCTAAAGCCGCCTTACTATCACATTCTAATTTTGGCAGCGCTAATGATGATGATGCAAAAAAAATGTCCAACGCTGTTAGCATTCTTCATGAAAAACATCCTCAACTTGAAGTTGAAGGCGAAATTCAAGCCGATGCTGCGTTGCTTGAAAATTTAAGAAAAGGCGTGATAAACGACTCCAAACTTAACGGTGAAGCTAATTTATTTATCTTCCCTAATTTAGACGCCGCCAACATTTCATTTAACATGGTTCGCATCTTAAGTGACGGGGTAACCATTGGTCCTATTTTATTGGGCTTAGAAAAACCCGTACACGTTCTAAAGCCTTTTGCCTCTGTCAGGCGAATCCTGAACATGACCGCTTTATGCTCTGCAGAACAAGGTGAGGTTAGCTAATTTAAGCGATAAAACACCCATAATGTGATTTCTTTCACATTATGGGTGTTGGTTTGTTAACTATAATTATTGCGTAAGTTACTCTAAAATACTGATATGAACGTTAGCTCTATCAACCAAAACGCCCTCTTAGGCATTAACAACGGTCTTAATCAGGCAAGCAATGCAAGCCAGAAACTGGCCAGTAATGAGCAGTTAAGTGGCGAGCAATCTAGTCAAGAGACAGCCAAAGAGCTCCTCGCGTTACAACAAGCACAACAGCAAGTTCAAGTATCAACCCGAGTCGCACAAACAGCTGGCGATGTTATTGGCAGCATAATAGATATTAGAGCCTAACCCCCCTTCAAAACACAACTAAAGCTCAGCATTAATTAAGGTGAATTCCCATCTGCTATAGTTTTGCGTCTATTTATTGTAGAATGGCCGTTTAACTTTACTTAATAGGACTGTATTTTGGAAACAGAAAAGCAAAAGCTTAGCTACACAATGGGCCAACAAATTGGTGGCGGTATCCGTCAAGATAAACTAGATGTTGAAACCGAATCCCTCGTTTTAGGCCTTACACACAGCTTAAATGGCGATCCTAGCCTTTTAAACCCTGCAGAAATGCAAGCAGTTATTGAAGCATTCCAAAAAGAAATGCAGGAAAAAGCTAACGAAGCAAAAAACAACAACGCTGATAAAAGCATTCAGTTCTTAAAAGACAACCTTGCAACTGAAGGGGTACAAGTTCTAGAAAGCGGCCTGCAATACATTGTTATCAATCAAGGCACAGGCGAAAAACCTCAAGCAACAGATACTGTTGAAGTGCATTATGAAGGCACCCTTATCAATGGCACTGTGTTTGACAGCTCTATTAAGCGTGGCGAGCCAGCTACATTCCCAGTAAATGGCGTTATCCAGGGTTGGCAAGAAGCACTACAACTGATGGAAGTTGGCACAAAATGGAAAGTGTTTATTCCTTCTGAATTGGCTTACGGTGAACAAGGTGCAGGTGGTGCGATTGGACCAAATGAAACACTGATTTTTGAAATGGAATTGTTAGCGATTAAATAACACTAAGTTTCAAAGCAAAAAAAACCGGTCATTGACCGGTTTTTTTTGCTTTTATAACCTTAATGTTAGTCTTCGTAACGCTTTAGCACTAGGGTCGCATTTGTTCCACCAAAACCAAAGCTGTTTGACATTACTGTACTCAACTCAACACCTGTCTGAGTTTCCATAACAATATTAGCCGCTTCAGCTGCCTCATCTAATTGGTCAATATTTGCTGAGGCTGTTATAAAGTTATCCTTCATCATCAATAAACAGTAGATGGCCTCTTGCACACCCGCTGCTCCTAAAGAATGACCCGATAATGACTTCGTAGAACTGATCGGTGGCACCTTATCACCAAAAGCGGCTTTTACTGCTTTAAGCTCAGCCATGTCACCTACCGGTGTACTGGTGCCATGCGCATTAATATAATCGACAGGTGTATCGACATTCTCTAAGGCCATTTGCATACAACGCGTTGCACCCTCACCCGACGGAGCCACCATATCGTAACCATCTGAAGTAGCGCCGTAACCAACTAATTCAGCATATATTTTCGCACCTCTAGCCAACGCAACATCCAGAGCTTCTACCACTACTACACCACCACCACCAGCTATTACAAAACCATCACGGTCTGCATCATAGGCTCGTGAAGCAGTGTCGGGAGTATCATTTCTTTTTGTTGATAAGGCGCCCATCGCATCAAACATCATTGTTAATGACCAATGCTCCTCTTCGCCGCCACCAGCAAAAACACGATCTTGTTTACCTAATTGAATAAGCTCCATAGCATTACCAATACAATGTGAACTGGTCGCGCAAGCAGAAGTTATCGAATAGTTAACGCCTTTAATCTTGTAGGGTGTAGACAGTCCTGCTGATACTGTGCTGCTCATCGTTCTTGGTACCATATAAGGCCCAACTCGACGAATACCTTTCGTATTCAATAAGTTAATAGCTTCATCAACATTCTTTGTAGACGCTCCACCAGAGCCCATGATAAGCCCAGTTTTAGGGTTTGATACTTCCTCTTCTGTCAAACCTGCATCATCAATCGCTTGCTGCATTGACACATAGGCATAAGCAGCAGCGTCTCCCATAAAGCGTCGAGCCTTACGGTCTATTAATTCGTCTAGATTTATATCTGGCACACCAGCGACATGGCTTCGAAAACCTTTTTCTTTGTACGCTTCCCTATAGCTAATACCTGATTTCCCAGTTTTAAGCGAATCTGCAACAGTATCTACATCACTACCTAGTGATGAAACAATACCCATGCCTGTAATAACAACCCGTCTCATATTTAACCTTTTTTAGAAATTTTCAGTTGAAGTAAATAACCCTACACGCAAATCCTTTGCTTCATAAATTACTTTTCCGTCCACTTCCATCACCGCATCAGCAATACCCATCACTAATTTACGCATAATAACTCGTTTTAAATCAATTTTATAAGTCACTTTCTTGGCCGTTAATAGTACTTGCCCCGTAAATTTTAACTCACCCACTCCTAACGCTCGTCCTCGTCCTAAGCCACCTTTCCAGCCTAAATAAAAGCCAACTAATTGCCACATTGCATCTAAGCCAAGGCAACCAGGCATGACGGGGTCACCCGGAAAGTGGCATTCAAAAAACCACAGGTCGGGAGTAATATCTAACTCCGCAATAATTTGCCCTTTACCATTTGAACCGCCATCTTCTGTAATGGATATAACTCTATCGACCATTAACATATTTGGCATAGGAAGCTGTGCATTCCCAGGGCCAAATAGCTCCCCTCTTCCACAGCTCAATAATTCTTCTTTATTAAATGAATTCTGTTTCTTAATCTCTGTCAAAATACTGCTTCCTTAAAGTGTTATGGCCCATGATGGATTTACAATGCTATATGATACTTGTTATCAAGCAATTGAGCGAGCATCTTAAACACCAAGTAAGTAACCAGCCGCCATTAAAATAACGCAATCAAATAAATATAACTTTGACGCATACGCTATATTCCATTTGAAAATTTGCTGCCCTGACGCACCGTAGCGCCCATGTAGCGCAAGATTAATTCCAGATATTGGGCTTGCCGACACCCCAATCGCCCAAGCCATTAAAAACGTAATCGCCAGTAACGTTTGATTTGGCTCAATACTTATAATCCAATGCCCAATAACAGCGATACTGATAACCGGATGAACGCCCAAAATAGCTAATACAAACATCCATAGCAAAATAACGGATGCCACAAAGCCATCGAAGTGCTGAAACGGAATAGCTATCGACAAGCCATCAAGGGCTGCCGCCAATCCTGAGCCAAACACACCTGCAATAAGAAATAGAAGCAGCTCATTTTTCATTTGCGGAAGCCTGTTCACCCCATAATGAATGAAACCCATACCCCCTTTGCTTAACCCCTGCCTTAACAGCAAAACCACCAAGCTTAATAGCAAGGAGCACATTGCTATTAATATAAGCACACTAACCGCAGGAAAAGCATAATGAGCCAATGCTACTAATATGACCAAGCCAACTGGCAGCCACAATGCTTCAAACCGTACTGGGTAACCAATAAACTCTTCGATACCCTCCTGCTTATTTGCCTTAGCTTCGAAAAATGTAATCAAAAATGCAAGCACGGCCAATCCAAAACCAACGACCATCACAATGGGCAGCGAAGCTTCGGGCGTAAAAACTAACGCTGCTGCAAAAGCAGCAAAAAATGGCGACCAATGGGCGCCCGATGTAAACGCTCTCGTCAACAACTTCTGTTGATTCATTGATAGCTGCGCCTCTTTTACCATTCTATCTGCCACCAATAATACAGCTGATAGATTGATGACCGAGCCAAAGAAGTGAACACCTAGGTAAGTTCTAACAAAGGCTTTGACGCCTGTCGGTAAAGCCTTTGCTTTCTTATCAACGGGCAAGGCCACTAATTGTAAAAACTGCACCCCAATCAGCATTACAATCATTAACTGATTTGCTGAAAATGCTTTATCAATATGAGCTATTTCACCAGTTTGCCATGCCACCAACCAGCTCATGATGGCAAAAGTCGCAATGGTCAGGATGATCTTTTTTTGCTTAACCGCCAAATCAAAAAATAAAATAATGCCGGCAAGCCATGTAAACACGCCCTGAAGTCCTTCAATATTATTTGGAACCCAAGCATTAAAAACTGTTAACACAAAACTAAGTATTAATAACGGCCCTGCAGCCTTTATAAGATAAGACATTAAAGTCTAAGAAGTTTCTACAGCAAGGCGTAATAACGTGGCGATAGTTCGGTTATATGGCGCATCTTTTCCCATCCTTTCACAGCCTTTAATGACAACGCCACAAATCTCTTCAATTTCTAACGGGCGACCCTTTTCACGGTCAACCAGCATGGAAGGCTTTATAGAATCAAACGTTGAAATCAATTCAAGCATATCTTCGAGATCTTCTTGAGATAACTCAACCCCATTAGCTTTTGCTGCCAGCACTGATTCTTCCATTGCACCACGTATGAGTGGTAATAGACGCACATCAGGTGTTACCTGCCCGGTCTCTTTTTCTAACAAGGTACATACTGGGTTAAGACCATTATTAATAATTAACTTACGCCATAGTTCTTTATTAATATCTTTAGAGACCTCTGTTGGAATTTCTGCAGAGTTAAAGCAACGAGCTATCTCGTTTATTCTTTGCTCGGTTTTAGCACTGATTTTTTGATGATTGGGCCACAAACCTAAAATGACCTGCGCAGGGCCAATTGACTCAACCACACCTGGTTTAACAATATGCGCACCTATCCGGCGAGCAATACCACCCAAAACCAAACCAGCTGGCAATACTGAACTAAGCTGCTGCTCATTATCGACACCATTTTGCAAAGATAAAACATAGGGCAATTCATTTTTTGGATACTTCTTTAACCAAGCATCAAGTTGACGCGCAAAGCCCGCTGTTTGCATACTTTTCAAGCACACAACAATAACATCAAGCTGTTCTGGTCGTGTTGTTTCAAACCATTTATCAAGACTAACGGCACTAACCTGTAGGTTAAACACTAACTCGGCGTGTTTAACTTCTAGACCCTGCCCTTGCATAGCCTGTAGGTGAGCGCCTCGAGCGACCAACGTAACAGTCTCACCAGCCTGAATTAGCCTGGCGGCATAGTAACAACCTATACCGCCAGCACCTATAATTGCAAAGTTCACTTAATTTTCTTACCTAAGTTTATTGATCCGCTTCTGTAAAGAAATCTAATACCAACTTGTTAAACCGTGCATTTTGTTCTATTTGAGTCCAATGTCCACATTTTCCAAACATATGCAGTTGCGAGTTTGGCAATAATTCAAAAAAGGTCTTTGATGTAATAGGCGGAACCACAACATCTTCACGACCATGAACCATCAATGTTTCGTGTTGAATCTTCTTAATATCTTCAGGGTCACTAGCAAGCGCGTCAACCCAACGTTGACGAGGTGCAGGGAACATTTTACTAAATGACTCTTGGAACCCTGGCTGGATAGTTGCCTTATAACGAAGTTCAGCTAACTCATCAGTCACTAAGCTTCGATCATAAGCAAATAAATCCATCATTTTACGCATATTTGCCACTGATGGCTCATAACCCCAAACCTCATCCAAGCCTGCTGTTAATTCAAATTCAACGCCGGCCGCGCCCATTAAAACAAGACGATTAACTCGTTCAGGGTGCTTAATTGCAAGCGCTATCGCTAAGCCGCCGCCAAATGAATTACCAACTAAATGTGCTTTCTCAATACCCAATGCATCCATTAGATCAACAGCATGTTGAACCCAATTATCCATTGTATATTCATAGTTTTCTAAACGTTCGGTAAAACCAAAACCCGCCATATCAGGGGCAATCACACGATAGTGCTCAGCCAATACAGGAATAACTAAACGCCAATTAGCCCAAGCCGTTACACCAGGTCCCGACCCATGAATCATAAATACTGGATACCCTTCACCTTCATCGTGGTAATTAGTTTTAAAAGCACCCGTTTGAATGCTGTTGGCAATTTCTGGATTGGAACTCATGATTATCTCCTAGATGTTATTTAATAAACCGAATTGTTGAGCCAACATTTTATAGGAGGCTATGCGAGGTTTAAAGGAATGAGTCACATTAACAATCATTAATTCTTCAACATCGTATAACTCTGCAATTTGCTCTAAACGTGACTGACATTGCTCAGGTGTCCCGGTAACCATCGTTGCTAATGTTTCATCGTAGTACGCTTGATCAGAGAGGGATAACTGTTTCTTTTTATCCATCACCTCTTCAGGCGAAAAAAAACTGTCAATCTTGCCATGACGAAAGGCCTGAACTTTCCAATATGTATGGCTACTTGCAATGAGCTCCGCCTCTTCTTTAGAGTCTGCACAAATAGACGCGACTGCAATAATTGCTTCTGCTTTGTCTAGACTACCACCTTGTTTAAATGCCTTGCGATAGCGTTGTATGATCTCTGGGGGTCTATCATGTGTTCCAATAAATAGCGCCAACACAAAACCTGCGCCTAACACACCCGCCATCTCAGCACTGCCATCACTCGAACCTAACATCCAAACTGGTGGTGCGCCCACATCGGTTGGTACCACAACAGCTTGACTATAAGGATGATCCTCAGGCAGATTGTTACTTAAATACCCTATCAAATCTTGCGTTTGACTAGGGTAGTATTCGGAGGGAACCGTTTGCCTTGGCGCTGAAATAGCAGCCGATGAAATTGGGTGTCCACCTGGCGCACGCCCTACTCCTAAATCAATACGGCCCGGATGAAATGCCTCCAACATTTTAAATGTTTCAGCCACCTTAAACGCACTGTAGTGCGGCAACATGACTCCACCGCTGCCCACTCTAATGCGTTTTGTAGCATGAGCGACATTATTCACCATCATTTCAGGACAAGGGCTTGCATAACCCGGGGTTGCATGATGCTCTGCGACCCAATACCGGTGATAACCTACCTCATCGCATGCTTTTGCCAATTCAATGGTAGAAAATAATCCGCTAGATTCTGGCTGATTATCATGGACAGGAGATTGATCAAGAACGCTTAGTTTTATGTTTTTCATTATTTAAGGGGAAATTTAAAAAGGCATTTATATTAAATGGATTTGTATTCTCTCGTCGATGACAGTTATCAAAAAATACAAAAAAGCCCTAAACAACTTTCATTGCTAGGGCTTTTAAGTGTTTTCAATAAAACCGATAACTTAAAACGTGTCGTCGCTTAACGACCTAACGATTTTGCAGTTTTACCACCAATTCCAAACTGTGTATTAGGTACTTCTTGAATTAATACGCGAACGTTTTGACGTGGCGCATCGACTGCTTCACAAAGCGCATCAGTTACCTTTTCAATAACCGCAGCTTTTTGCTCATCAGTTCGACCTTCCATCATATGAATATGTGCTATTGGCATTTACTTTCTCCCGTTAATCAACAAATCGCATTGTCACAGTGCCTAGATCTTGATAGCGCACTGAAACATTATCACCTGCTTTAACTGCAATAGCAGGGGTAATAGCCCCAGCCATAATAAACGTACCAGCAGGAATAACCTCTCCACGTTCCGCCAACAGATTAGCCAGCATTGCAACACTTGCTGCAGGGTGACCTAGAATAGCTGCACCAGCACCTAACTCTACTACTTCACCATTGATCTCCATGACCACACCGATTGTTTTAAGATCCAAATCTTCAACCGGTAGCATACGACCCCCTGTTACAAAACGTGATGAAGAAGAGTTATCAGCAATCACACTCTTAAGGTCAAACTTAAAGTCTTTATAACGTGAGTCAATAATTTCCACGGCTGGAACAATAAAATCTGTTGCTGACAAAACATCACCAATGTGACAGCCTGGTCCACTTAATTCTTTTTTTGTTACAAACGCAACTTCTGCTTCTACTTTCGGGTGAATTAACTCAGAGATCTTAACTTCACCGCCATCAGGAATACTAAAATAATCAGCCAAAAAACCATAACAGGGTGTTTCTACTCCCATCTGGCGCATTTTTGCCATCGATGTTAAGCCCATTTTTAGACCAACAATCTTGTTACCTCGTGCTTCTTTTCGACGACGAATCTCCCACTGTACATCGAGTGCTTCATCCCAGGTGATTTCTGGATAATCATTTGTTATTTTTGTTACTTCTGTGCAGTTAAGCTCAGCATTTTCTAGGTGCTCCGCTAACTGTTCAATTGTTGCTTTATCTAAAGCCATAATAGTTCCTCTTACGCTGATTTCTTTTTAATCTCTAAGGCAACATCTTCGATCATGTCTTCTTGACCGCCTACTGCACCCATTTCACCTAATGCCATTAAGATTTCTCGTGCTGGCACGCCATGGTTTTTCTCTGCTCTTTTTGCATGAAGCAAAAATGATGAATAGACGCCTGCATAGCCTAACGTTAAAGAGTCTCTGTCAATACGAGTTGGTGTTGGCATTAACGGAAGCGCAATATCCTCAGCGACGTCCATAAGCTTATCGACATCAACACCAGTTTCAATGCCCATTCGATTACAAACCGCGACCATCACTTCTAGTGGTGTATTACCTGCACCTGCTCCAAAGCCTGCAACAGAACCATCAATACGAGTAGCCCCTGCTTCAATTGCCGCTAGTGAGTTTGAAATACCCATTGCCATGTTGTGATGACCATGAAAACCGATTTCGATATCATCGCTAAATTCCGCTCTTAATGCGGCAATTCGATCGGTTACATCATCTGGCAACAGGTAACCCGCTGAGTCGGTTGCATAAATGCAATTTGCACCGTAATCAACCATTTTTTTAGCTTGCTCTAACAATGCCTCAGGTGATGTCATATGCGCCATCATCAAAAAACCAACCGTATCTAAGCCATATTCACGTCCTTTTTGGATGTGCTGCTCAGAAACATCAGCTTCTGTACAGTGTGTGGCCACACGGATTGTTGAAATACCACAGTCAGCTGCCATTGCAAGATCATCGACCGTACCTAAACCAGGCAGTAACAATGCTGATATTTTGGCATTCTTCATTTTTGGTACAACTGCTTCAAGATATTCACGGTTCGAATGTTTTCCAAAACCGTAGTTTACTGAAGAGCCGCCTAAGCCATCTCCATGTGTTACTTCGATTAATGGCATTCCAGCTTCATCCAACGCAACTGCCATCCTAACCATATCGTCTAATGAGAACTGATGGCTGACTGAATGCATACCATCACGTAACGCATTATCGTGTAACTTAATTTTTTTACCTTTTAAATTCATCACCAACCCCCTAAGCTAATTTGGTTAATGTTAGTGTGCCGTTTTCAATCTCTTCGGCAAACATTTCTGCTGTTCTTGTCCCAGCAGCCGTCATAATATCCAAATTACCGGCATACTTTGGAAGGTAATCTCCTAGCCCTTCAACCTCTAGAAATATACTAACTCTATGTCCATCAAAAATTGGTCCATTTTTTAACTTATAGCCTGGCACATATTTTTGCACTTCTTTAATCATTGCGTGAACTGATTCTGTAATTGCTTTTTGATCTGGTTCTTCTTCAGTTAAGCAATGAACAGTATCCCTCATAATTAAAGGTGGCTCTGCAGGGTTTAAAATAATAATCGCTTTGCCTTTCTTAGCACCACCAATTTCTTCAACGGCTCGGGCTGTCGTCCTTGTAAATTCATCGATATTTTTCCGTGTGCCCGGGCCTGCTGATTTTGATGCAACTGTTGCAACAATTTCACCGTACTCTACTGCCTGAACTTGGCTCACAGCAGCCACCATCGGTATCGTTGCTTGGCCACCACAGGTCACCATATTAACATTCATTTCTTGCTCACCCACGTGCTCTTTCAAGTTAACAGGTGGAACACAAAATGGGCCAATAGCTGCCGGCGTTAAATCAATCACTAACACGCCTTTTTCTTGCAATTTACGGTTATTTTCCCCGTGTACATATGCAGACGTTGCATCAAATGCAATTTGTATATTATCTTCTTCAATATGTGGAATTAAGCCATCTACACCTTCATGCGTGGTTTTTAGGCCTGCTTCTCGAGCTTTTAATAAGCCCTCTGAGTCAGGATCAATACCTACCATCCACAGCGGGTTTAAATTTGGACTACGTTGTAGCTTAGCCATTAGGTCGGTGCCGATATTACCGGAACCAATCATTGCGCAATTTATTGCCATTTACTAATCTCCTAAAATTTTACGCTTAAACAAAGCGAACAGATGCTGAACCAATGCCGCCCACACTAACTCGCATAGAATCGCCTGCTTTAGCATCAACCATCATGCATAATGCGCCTGATAAAATAACTTCACCGGCTTTTAATGTTACGCCTAAGGCACCCATCGTATTAGCTAACCAAGTCATTGCATTAACAGGTGAACCAAGTGCTGCTGCTCCTGCACCTGTGTGCATTAATTCGCCATTTTTTTCGAGTGTTAAACCACATACGCTTAAATCTACTTTGCGTGGGTCAACAGCCGTTCCACCTAATACAAGATAACCACATGATGCATTGTCAGCTACTGTATCTTGAATTTTAATTTTCCAATCCGTGATTCGTGAGTCAACAATTTCGAAACAAGGCATTACTGCTTCTGTCGCCGCCAAAATATCCGCATTGGTTAAGCCTGGCCCACACAAGTCTTTTTTTAGAACGAACGCTATCTCGCCTTCTGCTTTCGGTTGAATCATTTTTTCAGAGATAGGAATATCCTGTCCTTCTGACATCACCATGTCGCTCAATAGGTAACCAAAATCAGGCTGGTTTACACCAAGCATATCCATCACAACTTTGCTGGTACAACCTACTTTTTTACCGACAACTTTTTCACCCGCGTCAAGACGACGTTGAATCATTTGATGTTGAATTTTATAGGCATCTTCAATCGTCACCTCTGGTGAACGCTCGGTAATCGGCGCAATTGTTTGTTGCGTAATAAGCGCCTCATACAGCTCATCGCCGTATTGAATTATTTTATCTTGATCCATTTTTATTCCTTATAGTTTTACACAAATATTGGTCAGCTCTGAATAGAACTCCAATGAATAATGGCCACCTTCACGGCCTGTTCCAGATTGCTTTGCACCACCGAAAGGTGTACGTAAATCTCTTAGGAACCAGCTATTAACCCAGCAAATACCCGTTTCCATTTGAGCGGCAACTCGGTGTGCGCGAGTAACATTTTCTGTCCAAACAGATGAAGCTAGACCATAAGGAGTATCGTTTGCTAACTCGATGGCTTCTGCTTCTGTATCAAATGGTGTGATGTGTGTGCACGGGCCGAAGATTTCTTCTTGCACAACCTTAGCTGTTTCTGGCAACCCTGTCCAGATAGTTGGTTCTATCCAATAACCACCAGCTAAGTCTTCAGGCATGTCAGGAATACCACCACCTGTTACGACTGTTGCGCCTTCATCCACTGCCGCTTGATAGTAGCTCAATACTTTTTCACGGTGTGATTTACTAATTAATGGCCCCATATTGGTTTCGGGGTCTTCAGGTCGACCTAATTTAAGCGCTTCAGCGCCTTCTTTTAAACGTTGTACAAACTCGTCAAAAATTGGTCGTTCAACATATACTCGCTCTGTTCCGAGGCAAACCTGCCCACAGTTAGCAAATGCCGAGCGTAATGTTCCTTCAATCGCTTTATCCATGTCACAGTCAGCAAAAACAATGCCCGCATTTTTTCCACCGAGTTCTAGCGATGAATCGCGAACACCTACCGAAGCCGCAGCTGCAATACGCTCACCCGTTGCTGTTGAGCCTGTGAAAGTAATCGCATCTAGGCCTGGGTTCGTGATCAAGGCTTCACCCACTTCACGACCTTTGCCCAGAATAACGTTATAAACGCCTTTTGGCACCCCTGCCTCGTTCATTACCTCACCCAATAAAGTGGATGTTAATTGTGTTTCTTCAGAAGGCTTTACAATGACTGTATTACCACATGCTAACGCGGGAGCAATTTTCCATGTCATCAATAACAAAGGTAAGTTCCAAGGACCAATAACACCAATCACACCTTTAGGCTTATGAACTGTATAGTTTAGCGCGCCTGTACCGTCTGGTGTCGGCATGTGAAAAGCTTCATCCCCAACATTTTTAATCGTATCTGCAAAAATTTTAAAATTAGCAGCGCCTCGGGGAATATCAATATGACTCGCTAAGGAATAAGGCTTACCCGTATCTAAACACTCAGCCTCTAAAAATTCATCAAAACGCGCATTAATACCGTCGGCAATTTTATATAAAATATCCACACGATCTTGGATAGAGTAACCAGCCCAAGGCCCTTTTAGTGCTATGCGGGCAGCATCTACTGCTTCGCCAACTTGCTCTATGCTAGTTTTGTGATATTGGCAGACCAGTTCTCCTGTTGCTGGTGAATATATTTCACCAAAACCACCAGAACCAACAAACTCACCATTAATAAACCCTTTTATTTCTCTCATATTTTTTTAGAACCTTTACTAAATAATAATGTAATTAAACCAAGACATAATCAATTGCATCTACGCCAGCTTGCGCGCAAAGAATATCTTCTTCTTCTGAACCACCTGAGACACCAATCGCACCTATAACGTCTTCACCTTCAAAAATTGGCAAACCGCCACCAAAAGTCACTACATTCGGTCGCCCAGCTATGCCCGCTTGCAACTGGGTCTTACCTTGAAGCACTTCACCCCACTGCATTGTAGGAAACCCAAAGCCTGCAGCTGTGTACGCTTTATCCTTAGCAATTGTCATGGAGGGTAGAAACGACTTATTCATACGCAAAAATGCCATTTCTGACGCCCCGCGATCCACAACCGACACACAAATGTTAATGCCAATTTCTTTTGCTTTTTCGACTGCAGCTTGCACCGCAGTAAAAGCTGCTTCGGTGGAAATATTTTTAGTTACAATACTGCTAGACATAACACTAAGACGTAACGCCCATAAAACTCTCAACCAATTGACGAGAGTGATAGAAAATAGCCTGACCAATATTATCTGCTGTCCATGTTAAGACAGGGCTATCGGGATACACGTAGCTATCTTCAGCGAATACTTCGTTACGGTTACCCGATGGATCAAAGAAATAGATCGTTTGTCCTCGAGTTAAACCATGTCGTGTTGGGCCAGTTTCCAATGGAATATCTTCCATCGAAATAATATCACCTGCTTTTAATACGCCTTCCCAAGAACTTAATAAAAATGAAGCATGGTGTAATTGACCTGATTTTTCAGAACGGATAAAGGCAACATCATGCGCCTTAGTGCTACACGTTAAAAATGCTGCCAGTTGAGTTTCACCATCAACTATTTGCTCAGTTAATTGGAAATCTAATGCTTCGGTAAAAAATTTAAAGTTTTCTTCAAAATTATTACCATACAATAAACAATGATCAAAACGAATGGGCTCCATTCCTTTCAAACCTCTTGGCCAAGGAGCAGGGTTAGTGGTTGGAAGACCGTTACCCACTTGTTCTTTTTCAGCATATAAATCAAAGGTATGACCAGCAGGCGCGACAAAGCGAACCCGTTCACCACAGCCCTTTAATTCGCCAGCAGGAATTCTTTTTGTTTCAATACCAAAGTTTTTAACATTAGACTCATAACGCCACAAATCTTGCTCTGTTGCGACTTTAAACGCCATGTGGTCCATACCTGAGCGATCTGAAGGCTCCAATACTAGCGAAAACTTATCTTGCTCATCCCAACATTTAAGATAGACACGACCCTGATCATCTCGGTCAGTTTCTATCAGACCAATATTTTCACAATAATGGTTTAGTGATTCTTCCATATCCAACACTCTTAGTTGGGTATGTCCTGGACGTAAAATACCTGTCATTGCCATGGTTAGCTCTCCTATCTCTATTAATTTTTTGAAATTACGTTGCACTATAACTATTTAAAACTATTTAATGCTATCAACACACTTTACCGCGATACAATTTTTTGTAAAAGCCCAATCATACATAATACCATATTGTTGGAAAGCTTCTAATACCATATTTCCTCACAACATCCTTTACCCCCTGTCATTCAAAGTTGATCATTATTAATTATGCTTTATTTAAATGATGACTTTTTAGCCCCTCAGTTTAAGGCCATTTCGTTGATTCAATTGGCTAAAAAAGCCACGTAAGTACCTTACGTGGCTTTTTTAGATGTATAACAAATCAACAATTCACATATCGTTTTTGCTTATGTATATACTGTTGTGAAGGTTTCATTCAAAACACCCGTATGGTAGAAAATACCACTGCCGATCTGGTCTTCGGTCCAAGTCGTCACTGGTCTATCGCGTTGCGCCAAGTAGCCTAAGCCTCCGAAGGTTTCGTTTCTATTTCCTGATGGGTCAAAGAAATAAATTGTGTAGCCTCTTGTCACCCCATGCCGTTGTGGCGTCACATCAATTTTCACTTTATTCTTACCCATAACATCGGCGGCCTTTAACACATCATCCCAACTATCCATATAGAAGGCGAGATGATGTAAACCATTAATAGGCCCACCAACAAAGGCAATATCATGCGGTGTATTACTAACCGATAACCATGTTGCCAATTGCTCATTGCCTTCAGGCCCAACCAAGATTTGCTCTACCAGATAAAAATCTAAAACATCGATCATGAATCTCGTATTTTCTTCAACCTTATTAACCCCGTTACCAAGGTCGAACTCACTCATTAGCAAGGCGTGATCTAGCCAATGTACGCCGGCTCCTTGCAAACCATCCGGCCAGGGTTCTGGGTTAACCGCACCTACCTCAGTACCAACATATTCTTTCTCGGCATATAGATACATTTCATGCCCACTAGGTATATTAAATTTCAATACGCGGCCAACAAATGGCAGCCCCCCTTCCGCAATATCCTCTACCACAACACCGTACTGAGTAATGCGCCTTTTAAACTCATCCAAATCCGCATTGCTTTCTACTTTATAGCCCAGGTTTATCACTCCTGCTATATCAGCCTCGGTCAAAATCACGGAATATTTATCCCACTCATCCCAACATTTCAAATAAACATTGCCTGCCGTATCTGTATGTACTACTTTCATACCAATTACATTTACGTAATGTTTTACAGACGCCTCCATATCCAAAACTCGGATATTGATATGACTTATTCTCATGACACCCATAATATCTCCTCTTCTTGATTTAAATCGCAAATAATTACCGACCTGATGGTGGCAAGATATACCTCATATTGCATTGATTTAAATCAGAAAAGCCCTTATCTATAAGGGCTTTTCAATACAAGGTTATTTATTGCGGTTTTAGGTCATTAAGATGTGGACCAGGGTGTTTTAGTACTTTTCTTTACAATGTTTTTTTGTAACTTACCAATAACGCTCAAACTCAGGTCGCTGCGGGGGAACACTCTACACGCCAAGACACTGCCAGATGCTTCCTCATCGGCAGATACATGCGCCCTGCTCATTTTTTTAGTGTCATACACTCCAGAATTTATTTGTATTTTACAAACACCACAACCCCCTCCCTGACAACCCGACGGGATACCTTTTTTACCCATTCTCGACATTGCAGATAAAAGATGCCGATCTGGTTGGCACTTAAAGCTTTCCCCTGTGTTTTCTATTGTGATAACAAAATTTTGAGCTTCATCACGCACTGCATCAGTCATAAGCATTAATACAAGTCGTTAAACTTCTGGAGTATATAAGTCTGAAAAGAATGCTGACGGCTTTAAATCCTTATTTGCAATCAGTTCGTCTGCCACTGCTTTCACCATTGCAGGTGAACCAGCACTATAGGCTTGCCACTCAGACAAATCATTAGGCGTTAGTCGATCAACCACCTCTGTAATTAAGCCCGTATGCCCCTCCCAATCTTCTTGGTGCGATAAAGCCGGATGATAATGGAAGCCGCTATATTTCTTTGCTAAAGCATGCATAAAATCAGACTCTAGTAATTCACTCTCTTCACGACAACCTAGAAAATAATGCACTTCACGATTAGCTAATTGATCGGTTTCATCCAAATAATGAATCATCGAACGAACATAGCTTGCACCAGATGCCCCCGCCACAAAGATCAAATTCCGCTTACTGTCTTCTCGTAAATAAGCGTCACCCATTGGCATGTGTAATTGAACAACATCACCGGCTTTTAGTGAATATAAATAAGCTGCACCTGTTCCCAACTTATCTTCTTTCACTAACAGCTCCACCTCACCTTTTTTATTCGGTGAAGAGGCAATTGAATAATATGACGCCTTATCCAAATTTGGTAATAAGACCGCCAAATATTGACCGGCTTTAAATTCGAGCGACTTAGGTTCAAGCAGTTCAATTCTAAGTAAAATAATACCCTTGCTGACAAAGCCAGAATAAACGACTTGTCCCTTATGCGTTACTTCCATCCAAAACTCTCTTTTAATAATTAAAGCACATAACATGGTAACAACAACCAAGCCCGATACTTTTTATATCATGAGCGCACTGCTCACTTTTTTAATTTTTCTATTGAACTCACTAAACATATAGCCATAACTAGTCTCCCTTAGTTAAACAGTGCACTTCATACTCGTCACCGCAACCTTAGTCAGTTTATCTTGCGAAACGAATTCCTTGCACAATAGAAAATCTAATCTCTTTTATATTATACAAAATTAGTAAAATACAACTTTATTTATTGAAGCAAATCCTAACCCTATAAAAGAACATTCAAGATCCTATATTAAAAAACTTATAAACATTACCTTTACAAAGTCGACTGTAGGGCAAATAAAAAAGCCCTAGCGACAAGTCTGCTAGGGCTTTTTGCTTTATATACTAAACACTATAAACATCTAATACAGTATCAACAACATCATTGTGTAACGTGATTTTTCTATAGCAAATTTTCAACTCACCATCCACTTTACGTAAACGGTGCTCTTGAACACCAAAAGCATTACGACTCACTTTAGAATGATAACTGTGTGTCACCCAAGACGAATGAACAACAATCTCACCTTCATCATTTTCAGACACTCTAAAGTTGCTGTTCATATGACACGTTCTAGGTAATGGACTTGCAGAATAAGCCAATTCTGTTCTGATTCTATACACTCTATCCTCAAGACCTGAGCGATTGCCATAATAAATCAATGAAATTTCACGCTTAGGGTTACTCGTTTGAGTATATTCATCAATCCATGATGGCATCCAATAGGTAGCATCTTTTGTATATAAATTAATCCAATCATCCCACTGCTTATGGTCTAGAGCGGCAGCCTCATTAATAATTACATCTATGGCTTGTTCTTTTAATACTGAATCCATCTTAACTTTCCTCCGCTTGGCCTTCAGCCATCATCTCGGCCCACCGCTTATGCTGCGCAACCATAATACCTTCATCTTCAAGGTTAGTACCTGACTCAACAGGGTTAATTCCAACAGTTTTAGCAACTTTTTCTGGCCCTTCAACCGTATTCATTGCCCCACGACACATATCACTCCAACGTTGTTTTTCACCCATAAAGCCTATCTGGCTGTTATTGAATGCTGTTAAATCATCCGGTGTTGCCATGCCTGTTGCATTAAAGAAATCCTCATACTGCCGAATACGGCGTTCACGGGCTTCATCTGACTCCCCAACAGGTGCAACACAATAGGTTGTTACTTCTGTTTTATCAACAGAAATAGGGCGGAAATGGCGAATCTGCGTACTCATTTGATCCATTAAGAATACGTTTGGATAGATGCAGGTATTACGTAAAAAACCCGCCATAAATTCTGCTCGCGCCTCTCCAAATTTTTCTCGTAGCGCTGGCATCTGCCCACCAACATAAAGTGGACGATCTTGGGCACTAGGGAATTTTCCCCATAACATCACATGACCATTCCCAAAGTGGTAGTAACCACCCGGTAGCTCCCCAGTAGATCCTGTCGACATCGCGCCCACATCTGCTGCTTTCACTGCGTCATTCTCTGCTTGGATTTTTTTACGATTGGCTAATGTCATTACATAATTGCCATGAATAGCTTCTAAATGATAACCATCCACACCATTTTCCGCCTGTAATTTCCAATTTCCATTATAGGTATAGGTTGTTATACCCGGTAACACCTCTAGGCCTCCCTCAGCCTGATCTACCAGTAGATCTATCGAGTGCGTCGCCTCGCCTAAGAACTCTTTTAAACTACATGCATTGTCATCCAGCACACCAAAAACAAAACCTCTGTAGCTTTCAATATCACCTATTGTTTGAAGGCCTAAATTATCTTTATCGAAGCTCTCACTATAGCCGACACTGTTTTTATGCTCACCACAATCCAGTAATTTCCCTTTCATGTCGTACGTCCACATATGAAATGGGCAAACCATTTTACGCTTATTACCACATGCAGTGTTTACCAGTTGCGCACCCCTGTGTGAACAGGCATTAATAAAGCCATGTATTTCACCGTCTTTATCACGCGTAATAATAACGGGTTGACGCCCCATATATGTTGTAAAGAAATCATTGGGGTTTTTAATTTGGCTTTCATGACAAAGATAAACCCAGTTTTTTTCAAAAATGGTTTTCATTTCCATGTCAAAAATTTCTTCGTCAGTGAAGACCCTTCTATCAGCACGGTAAATACCCTGCTCTTTATCCTCGATCAAATAGCTCCCAAAATCGATTTTATTTTGTTTACCCATTCTTTATTCTCCTTTTATCAGCCTGTTAACTCGGCTGCATCATTAATCTTATTCTCAACTAACTCTGTCGTTTGAGTAAGTGAACTATATCAATATAAACTTTTCCAGCCATGACTTACATCATTTACTTGATAAAAATTCAAAAACTTCCATAAAAGCTAATTTAATAAAGCTGCTTACTTATGATCATTAACACGCTATTAGCTAGCAACCAGTTACCAAACCACTACTATCATCGACCATAATTGCCAATAACGTAACTGTTGTCAAACCAACCAATACCGGTGTTTTCCGAGAAATGAAAAATACTCTTAACGAGTCATATTATTATCAACACTCACCATCTCTCCAAACCTCGTTTATTTTATACCTCTAAATTATTCAAAAAGCATTTAACAAACCAATAAATATCATTTCGACATTCTCAAACTGACTCTTAATAACAGTTACTAAAACGCCTTATAAACTCCAATAACATTTTCGCCCCTTTATAACAGACAATAAATCAATCTATGCAATCAAGCAGGCTCGACAGTATGCTTTGAGTGATCAAAATTAAGATGTGATTCAAGATTCGCAGGAGCTACGCCAAATGCTGTTTGAAAACTAACATTATGCGCATTAATTTCATCATATTTTAAATACCAAGCCTTATGCATCTTATAAAAAGGTATTTCTGGATATAAGTGATGAATTAAATGGTAATTCTGATAAACCAACAGCGGTGTCAATAACCACTCCCAACCCATTCGCATCGTCGTTGCCATATATTTATCTTCTTCCTGACCCACTTTATTAGGCGCATGCGGCAAAATAACAAAAACTACTGCAATCATAAATAAAGCAATACGGCTAGGAATGAACCACAACATAAGCAACTCAAGTCCCAAACCAAAGTATAAAGCAATGACAAAACCTGTTATTAATAGCGTATAAAAAACAATAAGTGCTTTAGCATGTCTTTTTACAACTCTCATTCCATACTTAAAGAAATAATAGATGTAGTACCCGTCAAAACAAGACCATTTAAAAGGCACTTGCCACCATTTGGCCTCATGCTCGTAAACATCGGGGTCCATTGGCCCATTGGCGTGGATGTGGTGCTTATTATGTACCCATCTAAGTGCAACCATTGGCGCATAAGGGAATAAGAAAAACAAACCAACTGAACCGATAGCTTCATTAAGGAATTTATTGCTCGATAAAGAATGGTGCGCAGCATCATGAATAATGCTAAACATCCAATAACTTAAAAGCCCATTGATGATAGCCCCTGACCATAAGGGCAAAATTCCGTTTAAGGCATAATACCAAACAGCAATAATGCCAGACAGAGACAGTATAAAAATAAGGGTCGTCGGAATGGCTAAACTGGGTGCAACCCTAAGAGATTCGAAATATTCTTCACTCGTTGCTGGGTTTTTTGTACTCATAATCTCTCCTGAATTAAATTAACTGACTATTTATGTTTTTATAATTGCTAATTAGAACAAGACTCAAACCAATAGATAAGTGTCATTATTTGACACGGCCATGTCATTTTGTGACAATGGCTACCAGTCATTCTCCAGAGGAATCTATGTCTCCGTCAATTATACTCCCTGTTAGCTATATACAAATAGTTATTAGAGAATTTTCCAACAAAGGCATAACAGCTGAACAGATTTTAAATGGTACTGAGCTAAGCGTTAACTCATTACAAGAAGATAGCTATGTCTCCCTCGACCAATTCATTAGTGTTATCCTTAATACGCGAAAACTAAGTAACAACCCTGCCATTGGTTTATTGCTGGGCTCACTATTACACCCATCAACTCACGGATCTGTTGGCTGGGCTGCCATCACTAGCCCCACTCTTTCAGACGCCATCAATATTTTTCAGCGATATAGCCAAGTACGAACGCCCTTCATCTTATATACAATCCTTACCCAAGGTGATCAATATATCATCCGTTTAACGCTGACTGACAACCTTAAAGCCGCCCACACTATTTTTATAGAAGCCATGTTGATGTTACTGCAACATATCATTGAGTTCATACTCGGAAGGCCGATGACAGAGGCTAGTCTATACATGAATAGCTTCACACCCAGTTATGTAGACAGTTACCGGCAATATTTTCATTGCCCTATTCACTTTAATTCTGGCCACCTCGAAATTCGTCTTCCATTATCTTGGAAAGACACCCCAAATCCCAATGTTGACAAACACATGTACCAAATTGCATTAGAACAATGCCAAGAGGCATATCATCATTTACAACGCGATGTTAATATCAGCACTGAAATATACGATTATTTATCCGCAAACTTAAGTCACTCACCTACACTTAAGCATACCGCTATGCACTTCGGCATAACACCTCGAACACTCATCAGGCGTCTTAAAGACCAACGTACCTCTTTCCAAAAAATAAAAGATGACGTGTATGCATTTCAGGCCAGCAGTTATTTACGCAGAAGCACAATAACCATAGACACGTTATCTGTTATTTTTGGCTACAGCGATCCAGCTAATTTTAGGCGTAGCTTTAAAAGATGGTTTGGCATCAGCCCCCAAGAATATCGCGAACAACAAACCGAGATTTTGAAAAAACATTAAACGCGCATTAAATAAATTTAGCGATCAACTTAGCATAGACTCCAGCGAATCATTTCATTTGGGTTTATTTAAACCAGTCATCTAATTCATCACCATCAAGCTCATTAATAGCGTACTCATTAAAATCTTTATAGGTGTTCCAATCATGGATTTTTTGACTGGCGGAATCCTTTAAATCTTGATCTGACAGTTGCTGTTGATACTTGTTAAGCATCAATTCACTGTAATCATTACACTGTTTAAGAAAATCAATAACAATTTTTTTTTGAATATCTAACGGAAGAGGTTTTTGGCTCATTTTATTCTCACTTAATATTGACGCTGCTTTTGTTAGGCGATAGAGTCATTTAATCTAACAACAATAAGATTCCATGAGAAAAATAATTATCGCTATAACTGGGGCTACCGGGTCTATTTACGGTACCCGTTTACTTGAAATCCTGCAAACTGTCGATGACGTTGAAACACATTTAATTCTTTCCAATGCGGGTGCACTAACTGCTCAATATGAATTAAATATGGATAAACAGGAGCTTATGTCGCTGGCCGACGTAACGCATCACCCAAAAGATATTGGCGCATCAATTTCAAGCGGCTCATTTATCACCGACGGTATGGTTATTGCGCCATGCTCTATGAAAACACTCGGCTCCATTGCCAATGGTATAGCTGATAATCTAGTCTCTAGAGCTGCAGACGTGATACTAAAAGAACGCCGAAAACTTATTTTAATGGTTCGTGAAACACCCTTAAACCTTGTTCACTTAAGAAATATGACGACCCTCTCCGAGATGGGCGCCATCATTGCACCGCCCGTACCGGCCTTTTATATTCAGCCAAAGTCTATCGACGACATAGTTAATCATTCAGTTGGAAGAATACTAGACACATTAGGCATTTCTAATGTAGATTATGTAGCCCGGTGGCAAGGTCTTTCAAAATAATAATCATCCACCTTTAAATAATTACACTCGAAGAGGAGCTTATGTTAAGCAGACGCACTTTTATTAAATCCGCACTGGCCACTAATGTCGCCTTATTAGCCAGGCCATCTCAAGCGCTTCAACAGGTTTTAACCGGCTCTGAAGAAATCCCATTACTGGTCTTTGCAGATGAGCACTCAGCTCATTCAAAACATTTTATCTCCAATGTTGCCGAGCGCAAGTCTAATATCGATTTAGATATTGGCCAACACTTTGACCTGCTCAGAGAGTTTTGCAAAGAGTCCCCTATGGGCCAAATTTCAGGCTTAACCAGAGATTCCGATTTTTTTGCCCTTGAACAAATCGCAAAGGACTTTGGTTTTTACACCCAATATTCAGCCACACATCATTATTCCGGAAACATGTTGACGCATGAAGTCTCTAGTTCGAAAGACTCTGCTGAACTGATTACCTCATCACTAAAAAACGCAAAAGAACAATGGCCGCAATGGCTTGCAAATCATATGCGAGTTTTACCGAGAGGGAATGCCCAGCTCGTGACGCAAAAAACACAGATCAGCCTAGCCAATACCGATCAACATGACTTCTTAGTCTCTTGGTCTTTAAGCCCAAATAAAAACAAATAACAATTGGAACAACCATGACTAAACCACTCCCACAAGGCATCACTTTAGGCCAGCTTAATGCGGCGATTGCCGAGATCGAAAAAGTCGTCGGCAAAGAATATGTTTACTTGGATGACATAAAAGAACTTCGCAGCTATCGCGACCCTTATAACACCACCAATGATGCTGACTTTGCTCCATCCGCTGCTGTTGCACCTCATAATGTTGAGCAAATCCAAAAAATTCTTGCCATCGTTAATAATTACAAAATACCTGTTTGGACAATTTCCACCGGTAAAAACTTTGCCTACGGTGGACCCGCTCCTCGTAAGCCCGGCTATATTGTTCTGGATTTAAAGCTCATGAATAGAATTCTTGAGGTTAACGAGAAACATGGTTACGCAATCGTTGAGCCTGGTGTGAGCTATTATGACTTATATAACTACCTTCAAGAAAAAGGCTCAAAGCTTTGGATTGATTGTGCCGCACCCGCCTGGGGCGGAATTGTCGGTAACACCTCTGAGCACGGCGCTGGCTACACACCTTATGGCGATCATCTATTAATGCAATGTGGTATGCAAGTCGTGCTTGCTGATGGTACTGTCGTTGAAACCGGCATGGATACTACTGCAAACAGTAAAACAGGCGGCCTCTACAAGTACGGTCAAGGCGCTGCGATTGATGGATTATTCACCCAATCAAACTTTGGTGTCATTACCCGTATGGGCATCTGGTTAATGCCAGAACCTCCGGGCTATACACCTTTTATGATTACTCTGGAAAATGAGCATGACCTTGAAACAGTAACCGACCTCTCGTTACCACTTCGGGTTAATCAAGTCATTCATAATGCACCAATGACTGTTGATTTACTATGGGAAGCAGCCATGTCTGTTAGCCGTAGTCAATACTATACGGGCAAAGGCCCAATGCCAGACAGTCATCGTAAAAAAATGGCTAAGGACCTCGATTTGGGTATCTGGAATTACTACGGTGCTGTATACGGCCCAGGCCCGATGATGAAAAACAATATGGATGTTATCAGAGATACATTTGGTAGTATTCCAGGCGCAAAATTTCATTATGACGACACCAGAAAAGGTGACCCCGGTTGGGATTACCGCGTCAAACTAATGAAAGGTGTTCCTAATATGACTGAGTTCAGCCTACTGAATTGGGTTGGTGGCGGTGGTCATATTAACTTCTCGCCTATTTCAGCCGCTGATGGCAAATCATCTATGAATCAATACAAGATGATTGAAAAACGTGCACACGAATACGGCTTTGACTACATTGGCGAATTCTTAATTGGCTGGCGAGATCAACACCATATCTTTATGCTGATGTTTAACCGCATGAGCCCAGAAGAGAAAAAGCGCGCTCACGATCTATTCGCCATTTTAGTTGATGAGGCAGCCGCCTTAGGATACGGCGAATACCGTACTCACTTATCCTTTATGGACCAAATCGCTGGCACATTTTCATGGAACGACAACGCACTTTGGGACACCCATCACGCCCTAAAAGATGAATTAGACCCAAATGGAATCCTTTCTCCAGGAAAACAGGGTATTTGGCCAAAAAATTTAAGGGGTGAGTCATGAGTAAATATTTTTTAATTATTACAAGTCTTCTGTTTTTGACTGCTTGCGATCAACAAACAACAGATTCTGCAACAAACCCAGAACCAAGCACTCAAAAAGAAACTGCCGTAATTCCTGAAACTGTGGCAGAGCCTACTTCAAACTATGAGCCTAGCAACCGCTCAGGAAAGGTAATTTTTGACCTACACTGCGCTGGTTGTCACGATTCTGGTAATGCGTATGCGGCCACCAAACAACTTGCTCTAGTTCGTGGTAAGGATCTAGCCGTTATTAGAGAACGTACAGACTTAGTTCCTGACTATATTAAATATATTGTTAGAGACGGGCTGCTAGAGATGCCTCCTTTCCGCCCAACAGACATTAATGATAAGGAACTAGATAACTTAGCAGCATATATCGTTGACAGTGCTAAAGCACACGCAAATAAGGAAAGCAAATAATGAGTACCGACAAAAAACCGTTATCCGCTCAAGCCAAAGCTGTTGGCGAACGTATTGGCAGCTTACGTGATTTTCTAGAATTTTTAGAAGAAAATGGCCAATGTATTACTTGGACTGATGAAGTCATGCCTGAACCAGATATTCGCAATATAGCTGTTGCTGCTGGTCGTGATTCAATGAATGGCCCAGCTGTTATATTTAATAATATCGCTGGCTACCCAGGCAAAAAACTCGTCCTAGGCGTACATGGTAGTTTCACCAATCTAGCACTATTGTTGGGGCACCCTAAAGGCACCACTATAAAAGAATTGTTTTACGACATTATTTCTCGTTGGGGTGACGATAAACCGCTACTCGATTTTATTGAACCAGAAGCTGCTCCAGTCAACGAAAATCGCCTGACTGACAACTTCAACCTTTATGATTTATTACCGCTTTATCGTATTAATGAATATGACGGTGGCTTTTATATAGGTAAAGCCAACGTTGTCAGCCGTGACCCACGAGACCCCGAAAACTTTGGTAAGCAAAACGTTGGGATTTACCGTATTCAAGTACAAGCACCGGGCGAGTTTACCCTGCTGTCAGTTCCTGCACATGATATGGGTCGTCACATTGTCGCTGCTGAACAAGAAAATGTACCATTAAAAATATCCGTCATGCTCGGCAACCACCCAGCTATGTGTATGTTTGCAGCAACACCTGTTGGTTATGAAGAGTCTGAGTTTGCCTATGCATCTCAAATGATGGGTAGTCCGCTACGACTAACAAAATCAGGCAACGGCATGGATATTTTGGCTGATTCAGAAATGGTTATCGAAGCAGAACTAATGAATGGTGTGCGTAGCTTTGAAGGGCCTTTTGGTGAGTTCCCTGGCAGTTATAGTGGCGTTAGAAAAATACCTCGCTTTAAAGTAACGGCTATTTCACACCGCAACGACCCTATTTTTGAAAATATTTACATTGGTCGCGGCTGGACAGAGCACGACACCTTAATTGGCCTAAACACATCAGCACCAATCTACGCACAACTTAAAAAAGACTTTCCTGAAGTTGTTGCTGTTAACGCCTTGTATCAGCATGGCCTTACCGGCGTAATATCGGTTAAGAATCGGTTTGCTGGCTTCGCAAAATCAGTGGCCATGCGAGCACTTGGCACGCCACATGGCACCATGTACCTTAAAAACTTAATCATGGTTGATGATGATGTTGATCCTTTCGACCTAAACGAAGTGATGTGGGCCTTATCAACACGTACCCGGGCTGATGACACGATTGTTATCCCCAATATGCCATTGATTCCGATTGATCCGGCAGCAGAAGTTGCGGGCAAAGGTCATCGCTTAATTATTGATGCAACAAGCTTTATGCCACCCGATAAATTGGGTTCCGACTCAAAAATTGTTACCCCACCATCGGGGGCAAATATTGATGAATTAGCTAAGGTTATTCAATCATTACAAAATGGAGGTCAATCATGAGTTTATGCCCACGCTGCCAAGCCGCCGAAGAAAAAATCCGAGTTGAACATAAAGGTCTCAATGCTCAAGGTGAACTCGTTTGGACAATCTTTCATTGTAGCGCCTGTGAGTTTACATGGCGAGATAGTGAGCCTGCTACTTCCATAGATTACGAGGAACGGGAAGCATTTTTCAGGGTTGATCCTGAAAAACCATATCCAATAATTATGCCTCCGGCTCAATATAAATAGGTTTATCAGCATGAAAAATATTATAGAAAACCTTAACGGCTTATTAGGTGCTGACAACGTCATTAGCGCTTCAGATCAACCTACAGAATATCAATTTCTAACAGACCGCATCAATAATGGTGAGCGTGAAGTCATCGCCGTGGTAACGCCTAGCAATCTAGAGGAATTAAAAAATCTACTGGTCTCTTCCACAGATGAAAGCTATTCCTTGTTCAACCTATTAAGCCCTGGAGAAATAAACACCGCGCCTATTCCCGCAAAAGGTGCCATCGTAGTTATTGATCTTAAAAAGCTTAATAGTATTATCGAAGTTAACACTCAAGCTGCTTATGCACTGATCGAGCCTGGCGTTAGCTATGCTCAGCTCAATGAATACTTAGAAACCAATAATATTCCTTTTATCGTTGATTTTGATAAAAACTCAACTCAATCGGTTTCAGGTGGGATCAGCAATAGAAGTTATGGCTACACGCCGTATGGTGACCACCTCATGATGCAATGTGGCATGGAAGTGATGCTCGCGAATGGTCGTTTAATACGTACAGGTATGGGGGCGATGCCAAACAGCGACTCGTGGCAATTATTTAAATATGGTTTTGGTCCCTATATTGACGGCACCTTTACCCAATCAAGCTTAGGCATTATTACCAAAGTAGGTATCTGGCTAATGCCCAAGGCACCAGCTTATAAACCGTTTGCCATTCAACTGCCAAACGAAACAGCCATGAATCAAGCCGTTGAGATTATGCGCGACATGAAAATTAATATGCTGGTTCCAAATACGGTAACTGTCGCTTCCGCAAAGTCTGACGCCTTGCAATTCTCTACTGAAGCGCTGGAAGACATTGGCAACAACGATGAAGCGGCGACAAAACACCAATTGGGTGCTTGGAATATGTACGGTGCTTTGTATAACATGCCAGCCAACGTTGATTTCTTATGGCAAGCTATTAATGGCGCCTTCAGCCAAATTGAAGGGGCTAAATTTTTAATGCCTGAGGAAACAGCCAATAACCCTATCTGGGCTCAGCGTGAAATGAAGATGGATGGAAAATTCAATACAATTAATCCAAACTTATCAGGCTACTCATCCATCAATGTACATTTTGCTAGCCCAATTGATGGTGACGATGCAGTTAAGATGCAAACGCTGCTAGAAAGCGTTAACAACCCAGCGGAGCTTAACATCATCGGTCAGTTTGCGCTGACATGGCGTACCATGATGACGCAGCTTCAAGTGCTCTACCCTACAGGTGATGCTGAAAAACTAGCACAAGCACGTCAACTCACTAAGCAGCTTATTGACGACTTTTCAGCTCAAGGATACCCTACTTGCCTAGTGGATGCGGACATGCAAGAAGCCGTTGATGCCGTCAGTCTAGATGGACTCAAAACACTTAAAAACCGTGTTAAAAAAGCACTCGATCCGCAGTCTGTTTTTGGTTAAAACTGCTCCATATTATTATTGCTGAGTCGTGTCACTAAGCATTTTGTTTAATGCACGACTCAGCATAATTGAGTTGTAACAATACGCCGAGTTATTTTAATTAACTTATTCTTCAAACCTTACTAACAGTAGATACTTATTATGATTAAAACCTATGACCTTTGGATTAATGGAGAGCACACAAAACCAGCTTCTGGAAAATATTTTGATGTCCTTAACCCGCTAGATGACAGCCTTTATTGCAAAGCCGCCGAGTCTAATCAAACAGATATCAACAACGCAGTAGATGCTGCTCATGCTTGCTTCTCCAGCTATCGAAAATGCTTAGCTAAAGACCGTGAAGCAATGCTTACAAAAGCCGCTGACCTGCTCGAAAGAGACCGTGAAGAATTCCTTGAAATCCTAATTGATGAAGTCGGCTCTCCAATCAACAAAGCACAATTTGAGGTCACTCAAACAATTGGCCAGCTCCGCGCTGCTGCCGGTAGCGCACGTCGTATTACAGGTCAAACCATGCCGTCTGACACACCGGGCCGTTTAAGCATGAGTGTGCGTAAGCCATTGGGCGTTGTTGCTGCTATTACTCCGTTTAATGTTCCCTTATTAAAAGCTGCAAAATTAGTCGCCTCGCCGTTAGCGACTGGTAATACTGTTGTATTATTAACCTCCGAAGAAGCACCTGCGGTCTCTTTCCGTTTTGCCAAACTAATCGAAGAAGCAGGCTTTCCTGCCGGCAGCTTAAATGTCGTGTCTGGTTTCGGTGTGGATGTTGGTGACTTTTTGACCGACCACCCTCTAGTAAAAGCCGTTATGTTCACCGGTTCCAGTGTAGTCGGTAAACACATCAGCGAAATTTGTGGCCGTAACATGAAACCCTGTGTTCTAGAACTCGGTGGTAAAAGCCCCTATATCGTTTTAGCTGATGCCGACCTTGGATTAGCGGTACAAAATGCCATTATCGGCATGTTCTTTTATCAAGGCCAAGCATGTATTGCATCCAGCCGTATTATTGTAGAAGCAGCTGTGTACGATCAATTTGTTGAAATGTATAGCGCTGCGGCCAAGCAGTTATCAATGGGAGACTTACATGAGATGTCGACCATCTTGGGGCCCATTATTTCACCACGCCAACGCAACCGAGTACGCACACATATTGAAGATGCCGTATCAAAAGGGGCGACTCTCGTTACCGGTGGTGAGTGGGAAGGCAACCGTTGTCAGCCGACTATTCTTACCAATGTCACCGAGGACATGATTGTCTGTCGCCAAGAAACGTTTGGCCCGGTGACCTCCATTTACTCTGTTGAAAACGCTGAAGAGGCGTTAGCACTCGCAAATGATACACATTATGGGCTCAGCGGTGCGATTCACACCAACGACCTTAACAAAGCGCTATCGTTAGCACATGAAGTAGAAACAGGCATGATACATATCAATGCGCCAAGTGTTTACGATGAACCACATGTACCTTTTGGCGGTATTGGCGACAGTGGCTTCGGTCGTGAAGGTGTTGATGTTGATATTGATGCGTTAACACAATGGAAATGGATTACGATTCAAATGCCTGGTTACGATCAAGCCCACTAATACCAAGCTTTTCCAATTAAAACATTACCTTAAAGACTTTAATATTAAAGGACAAACATGACTACCAAACATGATCTATGGATAAACGGTGAACACACCCAACCCGACAGTGGAAAATATTTTGACGTTCTAAACCCGTTAGACGATTCTCTCTACTGCCAAGCTGCTGAGTCAAATGATGCAGATATTAACAAAGCAGTAGAAGCAGCACATCGTTGCTTTCAAACTTATAGCAAAACATTAGCTAAGGATATTGAAGCAATGTTGTGTAAAGCCGCTGATTTAATGGAAAGGGATCGTGCTGAGTTTACAGACATTCTAATTGACGAAATCGGCTCGCCAATAAACAAAGCCAATTTTGAGATTGGCTATGCTATCACCCATTTACGCGCTGCTGCAGGCGTAGCGCGTCGCGTCACGGGGCAAACCATGCCATCTGACACGCCGGGCCGAATCAGCATGAGCGTGCGTAAACCTTTAGGCGTTGTTGCAGCCATCACACCGTTCAACGTACCATTGATTAAAGCAGCAAAATTAGTCGCATCACCCTTGGCAACGGGCAACACCGTTGTACTACTGTCCTCAGAAGAAGCACCAACACTGTCTTTCCGTTTTGCTCAACTACTGCATGAAGCCGGCTTCCCTGCGGGTTCTGTTAATGTTGTCTCTGGCTTTGGTGTTGACGTAGGTGATACCTTAAACAGCCACCCACTGGTTAAAACAGTGATGTTTACTGGCTCTAGCCGAGTAGGTAAACATATTGGTGAAATTTGCGGTAAACAAATGAAACACGCTGTGCTTGAGCTTGGCGGCAAAAGCCCACTCGTTATCTTGGCAGATGCTGACCTTGGATTAGCAGTCAAAACGGCTATTTTTGGTATGTTTTTATACCAAGGCCAAGCCTGTATGGCCTCCAGCAGAATCATTGTTGAAGAAGGTATTTATGATCAATTCATCGCAGCCTATAAACAAGCGGCAAGCCAACTGTCTATGGGCGACTTACGTGAAATGTCCACCATCCTTGGCCCTATTATCTCTCAACGCCAGCGTGACCGAGTACGCCGTCATATAGACAATGCAGTAGAAAAAGGTGCTACCATCGAAACCGGCGGTAACTGGCAGGGTAATAAATGTGAGCCAACGATCCTAACCGGGATCACAGAAGAGATGGATGTTTGCTACGAAGAAACTTTTGGCCCTGTAACCTCGGTCTATTCGGTTAAAGATTATGAGGCCGCTCTCGAGATGGCAAATGATACGCCCTATGGACTCAGCTCGGCTATTATTACTAACGACTTAAATAAAGCCTTAGATTTTGCCGAGAACATTGACTCTGGCATGGTTCATATCAACGCCCCTACTTTGTATGACGAACCTCACGTACCTTTTGGCGGTACAGGCGACAGTGGCTTTGGCAGAGAAGGAATCGAGGTCGACGTTGATGCACTAACGGAGTGGAAATGGATTACCATTCAACTCCCTGACGCAAGCGCTGGACACTAAGAATTTATGTTTAAGTAACATTAAAAAGCAGCCCTTCCCGGCTGCTTTTTTTGTGTCAAAAATTTATTATTAAACTTCTACTCAAAAGGATAATCTCATGATCAAACCCGCCAGTGATTTTATTAAAGAAGCCCAAAAAATATGCAATTGCCTTGATGCCGTTGCAGCTAAAGAACTTGCCGGGCAGTCAAATAACCTGATTATTTTGGATGTTCGAGAACCACATGAGACCACCGAATCAAAGCTTGAACAGGCCATCAACATTCCTCGCGGCCTATTAGAAATGAAAGTACAAAACCATTGCACCGACCCTGATACTCTGATTCTTATCCATTGCGCAGGTGGTGGCCGTGCATCTTTAGCCGCAGCCAGACTACATGAAATGGGCTATCGTAATGTCCATGCCATTACCGAAAAATTTACCGATATCAAAAAAGTTTTTGACTAACTAGGGCAACACAAATAAAACACTAATCAACCTAATTTGAAGACTTTATTTTATTTCAAACATCTTAAAAGTGAGGGGGAAATATATGTACAAAATAATACTATCGAGTTACAGTTAATTCATAGGTATGCTGAATAGGACTCATGGATGGATGCTCCCAAACAACCCAGCAATGAAACTCAACGTCTTGAGGCTCTAAAAAAGCTCAACATTCTTGACACACCTGATGAAGAGCGCTTTGACCGCATAACAAACATTGCTCAGCAGTTTTTTAACGTGCCCATTGCGTTAATTAGCTTAGTGGATGAAGATCGCCAGTGGTTTAAATCCAAACAAGGCCTTTCTGTGTGTGAAACATCCCGAGAAATTTCTTTCTGCGGCCACACTATTTTACAATCCGATGTATTTGAAGTTCAAGACACCCTCTTAGATCCACGATTTAAAGACAACCCTTTAGTCACTGCAGCACCTAATATTCGGTTTTATGCAGGCACTCCCCTCCAAACAAATAGTGGTTATGCTATCGGCACATTATGCTTGATTGATTCACAACCCAAAAAAACTCTCATCCACTGAAAAAAAAGTGCTAAACGATTTAGCAAACTGGGTGCAAGATGAACTGGCTCATAACGAAGCCATGGCGGCCAGCACTATTATTCGAGAAAGTGAAGCACGTTTAAATGCCATTTTAAACACCGTGGTAGATGGCATTATCACCTTAGACTCCAAAGGCACACTTGAAAGCTTCAATGCCGCCGCCACACGTATTTTCCAATACCAGCCAGAAGAAGTCATTGGCAAAAACATCACTATATTAATACCTGAGCTATATCACAATGAGCATATCGGCACTGGTCGTGAAGTAACAGGCCTTCGTAAAGATGGCAGCACCTTCCCAATGGACCTCTCTGTCAGCGAAACTGTTGTTGCTGACCGGCATTTTTATACCGGTATTATGCGTGACATTACCGAGCGTCAAGCGATCGAGAAAGAACTCTTATTAGCGAAACAGTCCGCAGAGGTAGCTAACCAAATGAAGTCTGAGTTTCTTGCCAATATGTCACATGAACTACGAACACCGTTAAACGCTATTATTGGTTATAGCGAATTATTAACTGAAGATGCCCAAGACGTTGGTCTTACACAACAAGTAGCAGACTTAGAAAAAATTCACACGGCAGGCAATCACCTACTGAGCCTAATCAACGATGTGCTCGATTTAGCTAAAATTGAAGCTGGCCGAGTTGAATTGATGCCAGAAAAAATTGCTATTTCAAGACTTATTAATCAGGTCGTGACAGTCGCACAAAAGCAAATTGAAGAAAATGGAAACACCTTCAATGTTATATGCCCAGACGATCTTGGTGATTGCATTACTGACACTGTAAAGGTATGCCAAGTTCTCCTTAATTTATTGTCAAACGCAAGCAAATTCACAGAACAGGGGCAAGTAACATTGTCTGTACAAAAGGAAAACTCACAACTCATTTTTAGCGTAGAAGATACCGGTATTGGTATGACACCCGGCCAATTAGATAAAGTTTTCATCCCCTTTGTTCAAGCAGATAGTGGTACGACTCGACAATATGGTGGTACTGGGCTAGGTCTACCGATAAGCGAGGAAATCTGCCAACTAATGGGTGGTGAAATTAAGGTCAATAGCGCCAAAGGGAGCGGATCAACATTTACGGTAACGTTACCCATTGATATATCAACCCTCGTTAAAATAAAAACCTATTTAGCAGAACAACCAAAAGAAAACACTTCGCCTGAAAGTAGCCCTAAAGGCTCCATCTTAATCATTGATGATGACCCCCAAGTACACACATTATTGAGCCGACACCTTAATAAAATGCCATTTAAGATCATTACCGCTCAAGATGGCAAAGCTGGTGTTAAAAAAGCCCGTGAGCACGCCCCCTCAGTCATCATATTAGACATCATGATGCCCGAAATGAACGGCTGGACAGTTTTACAAATTTTAAAATCTGATCAACGTACCGCACATATCCCTGTTGTCATGAGCACCTTTTTAGATGAAAAGAAAAAAGCTTTTGAATTGGGCGCAATTGACTACCTTAACAAACCTGTTAATAAAAACAATTTATTACGTGTCGTCAGTAAAGCTATTAGCAACAACAAAATGCCTGAGATATTAATTATCGAAGATGAAGTAAGCACCATAGCTAAACTGGAACAAGCCCTCGAAAATTTTGGTTGCACCATAACAAAAGCACTCAACAGTAAAGAAGGCGTTAATAAAATAAGAAACCACTTCCCCGACTTGATTCTGTTAGACCTGATGATGCCTGAAATGGATGGCTTTACATTCTTAGAAAAACTACACCAACTACCCAATACCAAAGAAATTCCCATCATCGTTATGACAGCCAAAGACCTATCCCCCGTTGAAAAAGACCTCTTAAAGACCTCGACTCAACAAATCATTACCAAAACATCACTACTCATGAATACCGATAATGTCATTCTGCAAATTATTAACCGCATCCAAACTAGTGCTCTAAAAGCCTATGACACTTAAAATTCTACTGGTGGAGGATAATGAAATGAACCGTGATATGTTAAGTAGACGCTTATATAGAAAAGGCTACCACATGATCCTTGCTGAAGATGGTCAACAAGGCATTGAGTTAGCCCTGTCAGTATCGCCTGATGTCATTTTAATGGATATGAATTTACCGATCATTGATGGTTGGCAGGCAACTAAAACCATTCGTAAACATGAAAAGCCGCTAGGCAAGCATACGCCTATTATCGCCGTCACCTCTCATGCTATGACATCAGATCAAGAAAAAGCCATTAATGCGGGTCGCGACCACTATGAACCCAAACCCATTAACTTAGACCAACTGATTGAAAAAATAGAGCTTTTACATGGCCACGTATCAATCAAAAAACGCTGAAAAAAGTTGTGATTAAACTCAGCCATAAGGCTTAAGAGTATGACCATGCAAACTATTCTAGTCGTCGATGATCTCTCAGAAAACTTGGAGTTATTGTCACGCATTTTACAACGAGAGGGGTATAAGGTCCTCAGCGCTGTCAATGGTGAAGATGCCTTAGCACAACTCACTGCGTCTAACCATATTGATTTAATTATCAGCGATATTTTAATGCCCATTATGGACGGTTACGAGTTTTGCAGACAAGTTCAGCAAAATGATCGTTTTTGCTCCATCCCCTTCATTTTCTATACGGCCACGTATACCGATGAAAAAGATAAAGAGTTTGGATTAAAACTTGGCGCAAATCGCTTTCTCATCAAACCTCAAAAAACACAAGACTTATTAAACATCATCAAAGAAGAGTTAGCCAAACCGTTTAAAGTTGAAAAGAACAACATCACACCCGATGCTAAAAGCCCGCTGATAGAATCTGAACAGCAGTATTTACGGCAATACAGCAGCCGATTAGTCCATAAACTAGAAGATAAACTGCTTGAACTCGAACAAAAAAACACCGATTTAGAAGAAGAAATGGCCAAGCAATTACAACTTAAACAGCATATTGAATTACTGAACGCTGATTTAGAACGCCGTGTTGCATCACGAACCAAAGACCTGCTCAGCGCCAATCAAAAACTACTGGAAATGGACCAAATAAAAAGCATGTTCATTGCCTCTATGAGTCATGAGCTAAGAACCCCCTTAAACTCAATCATTGGTTTCACCGGCATTATGTTGCAAGGCATGAGCGGCGAGATCACCGATGAACAAGCTAAACAACTCGGCATTGTCAAAAAGAGCGCGTCTCACTTATTAACCCTGATTAATGATGTGATAGATGTCAGTAAAATAGAGTCAGGTGTTGTGTCAATTACTAACCATAATTTTGATCTAATCGAGTTAATAAAAGACGTTATCCAAATACTCTCAAAAGCTTGTTTAGACAAGCAGTTGACTATTCGATCAAACCTACCTGAAAGCTTTTCTTGTTTTAGTGATAAGCGCCGTATTAAACAAATCCTAATTAACCTACTGGATAACGCCATTAAATTCTCCAATGAGGGAGAAATCATCATCTCACTCACTCAAAGAGAATCGTTTTTTACCGTGACTTTCTCTGACACTGGCATCGGAATCAACGACGATGATGCCAACAAACTTTTTTTACCGTTTAGCAAACTCAACCCAACTCAAGCCAACAATCCACGAGGTAAAGGCACTGGCTTAGGGCTTTATCTTTCACAACGATTAGCTAACAAACTTGGTGGACAAATAACCATGACCAGCGAACCTAATAAAGGTAGCAACTTCTCTTTAATACTTCCCATTGAAGGGGCCAGCAAATGAAAACTATTTTAATTGTCGATGATAATCCTGATAACCGTTACCTTATTACCTACATCCTAAAAAACAATGCCTTTCTAACCATTGAAGCTGTTAATGGTACACAGGCGGTTAACAAAGCGCTGGATGAGCAACCTGACTTAATCTTAATGGATATACAGCTACCTGATATGAGTGGTTTAGAAGCGACACAACAAATTAAACAATCCACACCCCATCGCCACATTCCCGTCGTTGCATTAACGTCTTATGCTCTAGATGGCGATAAGGATAAAGCCCTCAAAGCAGGGTGTTCTGGTTATATCGAAAAACCCATTAACCCAGACACTATCATCGATCAAATCCACCAAGCATTAGCGACATGTTAGCTATAAACACCATTTTAATTGCAGAAGATATCGAAGATGATCGGTTGATGCTGATGACCCTTTTAAAAGGGCATGGCTACCAAACCGTTGGCGCAGAAAATGGTCAAGATGCGATGGATAAATTGGCTAAACAAAAATTTGACCTGATTATCAGCGATATCTTAATGCCAGAAATGGACGGGTACCGCTTTTGCCTGTCTACTAAGTCTGATGAACGCTATCAAAAGATTCCTTTTGTTTTTTATTCAGCAACCTTTACTGAAGATGTTGATGAAGCTTTAGCAAAAGAAGTTGGCGCCGATTTATTCATCGCCAAACCAACAGACCCTGAGCAATTTATCATTCAAATTAAAAATATACTTTCGCCCGTTGAGAAAAAAACTCCAATAGATGCCCCTGTTTCACATACAAATGAAACTAATTTAACGAAACAATACAACCAAAGTCTCTCAACCAAGCTTGCAATTCAGGCCATAGACCTTAAAGCGTCTGAGATTAAATACAAAGCTTTATTTGAAACAGCTCAATCCGCAATCATCATCTGTGATAGTGAAAAACTCATTGATTGCAATACAACTTGTTTAAAACTGCTTGGCTGCCATCATCGAGACCAATTTATTGATACCAAGATAACCGATTGGTCTGCCACCACTCAACCAGACGGCTCTAAATCAACCTTAACTGCCGCACGATATATTACTTTGGCTCTTAGGGAACAAAAACAGTCTTTCGAATGGAACTTAAAAAAACTTAATGGCGAGCTATTTCCTGCATCCGTAGAACTCAGCTCAATGGTTATTGATAACCAGTTACTGATCCAGGCTACCGTTCATGACATAAGCCAGCGTAAACGAAAAGAGCAACAAGAAAAGCTACACAAAGAAGTGCTTAGGCAATTATTAGACTCTCGTAACCTAGCTACCGTACTAGAAAAAATTGCTACCGGATTAGAACATGAAATACCGCATACCCGATGTAGCATTTTATTAGCTGACGCTCAGAACCAATTATCTCTAATAGCGGCCCCTTCAATGCCAGATAGTTACCAACAAGCTATTAGCCAAAGCTTTACAGAGTCCAGCAACTGCTTATATAAGCAAGCAATACAGCAAGGCCGGAAAGTCATAGAGCATCTTCCCACCAGTAGCGAGCAGCCAACTGACTATAAAATAATGTCCGAAACAGGGTTTAATGCCTGCTGGTTAGAACCCATCGACCTCTCATCATCAGACGACACTTGCGTTATTGCTATACATTTTCGCGACAAATCAATGCCTATGACGACTCAAAATATTGAGTTATTTTCTTTTTATGTCAAATTAATTGAAATCGCTATTCAACGATACGAAGCTAATAAACAACTAAACCTAGCCAATGCCATTTTCCAACATTCTGTTGAAGCCATGTTGTTAATTGATAAAGACTATAAAATTATTACCGCTAACCCCTCTTTTACTACCGTGACGGGATACTCTGTTGAAGAAGTAATTGGTAAAACCCCTCATATTTTAAGATCAGGTCGGCACGATGAAAAATTTTACGACAAGATGTGGAAATCATTGGCTGATACTGGCCAATGGCAAGGGGAAGTCTGGCATAAACGGAAAAATGGCGAACATTACACAGAATGGCTAACAATAACAACTATTTACGATGATAACGGCGAGGTACTTCAGCGTGCGGCATTATTTTCAGACATTACCGAAAAGAAAAAAATGGATGAGCTGCTTATTAAACAGGCCAATCATGACAGCCTAACAAAATTGCCAAACCGCAATCTGTTAAAAACACGCATTAGTGAAGAAATAACCAAATATCATCGAACTAAAATTCCGTTTGCCGTACTTTTTGCAGATTTAGATCATTTTAAAGAAGTTAATGACTCATTAGGACATGATCTCGGTGATTTATTATTGATTGACGCGGCAAAACGTATTTCTGAGTGTGTCCGCGAAACCGACTTGCTCGCTAGACTAGGCGGCGATGAGTTTACCATCGTTATGACGGACTTAAACAACCCGCACAGTGTAGAGCGCGTCGCTAATGCTATTATTGAATCATTAAGCCGGCCGTTTAAGCTCGATACAGAAATTGCTTATGTGTCCGCTAGCATAGGCATTGCCTTTTACCCTGATGATGGAGACAGCATCGTTGATTTATTAAGGCATGCAGACCAAGCAATGTATTACGCAAAAGCTCAGGGGAAAGGTCGTTTTTGTTACTTCACCAAAACCATGCAAGAAAATGCAAATTATCGGGCCTCTATTTTAAATGACCTACGTACCGCATTACCGTCAAATCAGTTAGAACTCTATTATCAGCCCATTATCTCGCTAAGAACTAACACTGTTATAAAAGCAGAAGCCTTATTACGCTGGAATCATCCACAAAGAGACATTATTAGTCCGCTACAGTTTATCCCTATCGCAGAAGAGTCTGGCCTAATCATAGATATTGGCGATTGGGTGTTTCAACAGGCGTTAGCCCAACTAAAGCATTGGCGTCAACATTTTCAAGCTGACTTCCAAGTGAGTATTAACAAATCGCCTGTGCAGTTTAAATCACTCAGTCAACACGCCGATTGGATGGACACCCTAAGTCGAGAATCAAACTACCCAGAACCTGGCTTAGTCGTTGAAATCACCGAAAGTCTATTACTCCAAGAAGACCCAAACATAATGTTGCAATTTAAACAAATGCAGCATAACGGCGTAAAACTGTCCCTAGATGACTTTGGAACCGGTTACTCATCACTGTCCTATTTAAATAAGTTTGGCTTTGACTTCTTAAAAATAGACAAATCCTTTACCCAAGAAATTGTTGAAAACAGTGACAAACGTGAGTTATGTAATGCCATTATTGTTATGGCTCACGCCCTCGGTATAGAAGTTGTCGCAGAAGGTATTGAAACATTAGCACAACAAGACTTATTAAGTGAAATGGGCTGTGACTATGGTCAAGGCTACCTTTACTCTAAACCTGTGCCCGTTAAAAAGTTTGAACAAATCCTAAAAAATGGTCTAGTAAATTAGACACTAACACCTATACTCTTTAAAGATACCTTAAACTAAAGAGGGTTTAATGGAAAAACCAATCATTCCGGATAATGAGCAAAGCCGTCTCAAAGCACTTCATTCACTCAATGTCTTAGACACGCCGCCAGAAGAGCGGTTTGACCGTTTAACACGCCTAGCTAAACGCATGTTTAATGTTCCCATTGCTCTGGTCAGCCTTGTAGATGAAAACCGTCAATGGTTCAAATCTTGTGTTGGCCTTAGTGTCTGTGAAACACCCCGAGATATTTCGTTTTGTGGGCATACTATTTTGGGTAATGACATTTTCATCGTCCCTGACACACTGGTTGACCCACGTTTTGCAGATAACCCACTCGTGCTAAATGACCCGTTCATTCGTTTCTATGCTGGTTGCCCACTAAGGCACTTAGACGGCAGTATGTTGGGCACGTTATGTATTATTGATCAAGAGCCCAGGGATATTAGTCAAGAAGACTTAGATATCTTGAATGATCTTGCTGACCTTGCATCACGCGAACTGATGGCTATCGAACTAGCAACGCTTGATGAACTCACAAAAATATCTAACCGAAGAGGCTTTATTAAATTAGCTGAACATAGTCTAACAATATGCACCCGCCAAAATATTCCTGTTTCGATTGCTTTTCTAGACCTCAATAGTTTTAAACCCATTAATGATACATTTGGACATGCTGAAGGAGACACTGCGCTAATTGCCTTTGCTGAATTAATGAAAAAATCATTCAGGAAGTCTGACGTGTTTGCACGGATAGGAGGTGATGAATTCGCTATTTTATTAACTGACACCCTCGCTCAACCTGCCGAAAAAACAATGGCCCGTTTTCGTCGTGCTCTAAGGCTATACAATAAAACAGCCAATCGTGGTTATAACATTGAATTCAGTGAAGGTATTATCCCCATTGATCTAGAACAAACCCCATCAATAGAGTCTTTATTAAACCAAGCCGACTCATTAATGTACCAACAAAAAAATACGTCCCGTAAATAACTAAACTAAAAAAAATAAACCATAGAAGTACCGCTACTGAAAATAAAACTTTTTTATTCTCACAAAAGTTTTATTTTAGGTGATTGATAGCGCTGTTCAATCTAAACAAACCAAGCTAGTTTTTCTTCGCTAGTTTTATTTGCTCATAATAATGTTTAGCGTAGTGAAGCGGTTCCGCTCATTAGGACAGTAAAAGCCGTTAGTTAAGGAGTTATTTTC